>Ga0315289_10000053_pt1 | contig 183826 bp, 177 predicted proteins | sample YL17G11_40_MG_FD_203452 | JGI IMG/M metagenome (GOLD analysis project Ga0315289, IMG submission 203452) | Sediment microbial communities from Yellowstone Lake, YNP, Wyoming, USA - YL17G11_40 | ecosystem: Environmental > Aquatic > Freshwater > Lake > Sediment | place: USA: Wyoming | collected... | reverse complement strand
TTTCGTAACTGGGCCGAAGTGGCGGAACTGGCAGACGCGCACGACTCAAAATCGTGTTCCTTCGGGATTGTGGGTTCGATTCCCACCTTCGGCATTATACAACACCATTCATCACTTGATCGCGGGCCCTCGCCCGTTTACTCAACAGCGTGAGAGTGCCGCGGGCAGTCTCGCGTTGTGCTTAACGGGTCCACGGCGCCCGCGCAATTGAAAGTGCCGGATCGGCGGAGGTCTGTGATGGCTTCGGGTCCCGGAAAAATCCTGGCGGTCATCATGGGCGGCGGGCGCGGCACGCGCCTCAGCCCGCTGACCGCAGTGCGCTCCAAGCCTGCTGTCCCCATCGCCGGCAAGTATCGCATGATCGATATTCCCATCAGCAACTGCATCAACTCGGGGATCTATCATATCGCCGTGCTGACGCAGTTTAACTCCGTCTCCCTCCACCGCCACATCTCACGAGCCTACCGCTTCGATGCCTTCCACTCGGGGTGGGTGCAGATCTGGGCCGCCGAGCAGACGATGCAGTCTGCCGACTGGTATCAGGGCACTGCCGATGCGGTCCGTAAGCAGTTGTTTGAGATCCGGGCCACGGGCGCCAGGTATGTGCTCATCCTGGCGGGCGATCATCTGTACCGCATGGACTACGCCAAGATGGCGGAGTTCCACTGGGATCGCAAGGCCCAGATCACAGTCGCAGTGCATCCGGTGCCGCGCGAAGAGGCGGGGCGGCTTGGGATTCTGAAGGTCGAGGCGGATGGCCACATTTCCGATTTTGTTGAGAAGCCGCAGGAACCGGCCACAGTGGAACGGTTTGTGAGCCGCCAGGATGCTGCGAAGCCGCTGCTGGCTTCCATGGGGATCTACATGTTCAATGTGGATGTGCTCGAGGACATCCTCACCTATCACACCAGCCAGGCCGATTTTGGAATCGATATCATCCCCCAAGCCGTTCACTCGCATGCGGTCTTCGGCTACGGCTACGAGGGTTACTGGAGAGACATCGGAACCATCCGGGCCTACTACGAGACCAACCTCATGCTCGCTGCGCACGACGCGCCCTTCAACTTCTACGATCCCCGGCTGCCAATTTACACCCACGAGCCTTTTCTTCCGTGCAGCGTGGTGCAGGACAGCGTCCTGGTCGACGTGCTGCTGGCCGAGGGCTGCCGTATCGAGAAGGCGCAGATCAGCCGTTCGGTGGTGGGGATCCGAAGCCAGATCGGTGCGGATACCCGCATCTCCGACGCGGTGCTAAATGGGTTGGACTACTACTCCCCTGACCTCGGCATCGGGCCGAACTGCGATATCGAAGGAGCGATCCTGGACAAGAATGCCCACATCGGCGAGGGCGTGGTGATCCGCCCGTTTCCACGGGGAACCGATGACGATCATGGAAGCTGGTTCGTGAGAGATGGCATCGTGGTCCTCCCCAAGGATGTACACATCCCGCCGGGGACACGTATCGTGCCCGAGGGCTAGCGCGAGGGCAGAGGTGTTGTCTGAGACAGCGGTGAGTCGCCAGCTTGACAATCTCCATTCCACAGAATACACTCAACTTCGGATGGGGAGTAGCCGCCTGCCCTTTCCATGATCGCAGGATGGATTGTCGTCATCTCATTGGCAGGAATGCCATCGGCAATCCAGGCGCCATGAAGCGCTGGCAAGACCACCACGGGAGTCGTGGTGGTCTTGTTCTTAAGTCAAAGAACTGTGCGAGGTCCGGATGGCTGATGAGCTCAGAGTAGGCAACGTCGGCACCATCGAACAGACAGCCTGGCATGCGCTGGACATGGATCAGGTTCTGGACGATCTGCAGGTGCACGACACGGGTGTAACCGCCGAGGAGGCTGCTGAACGTCTGCAGCGGTTCGGGCCCAATCAATTGGAAGAGGCCAAACCAAGCGGCTTCCTGGCCATGCTCTGGGAGCAACTGAACAACTTCGTGGTGCTGCTCCTGATCGGGGCCTCTGCCGTCTCGGCCCTGCTGGGTGAATGGGTGGATGCCGGGGCGATCCTGACCATTGTGGTGCTGAACACCGTGCTTGGGATCGTGCAGGAGCGGCGGGCCGAGCAGGCGCTGGCGGCATTGAAGCGCCTCGCCGCGCCCGAGGCGCATGTGCTGCGCGATGGCCGACGTACGGTAATCCCAGCGCGGGAGTTGGTGCCCGGTGACATCGTCTTCCTCGAAGCTGGGAATTACGTGCCGGCCGACGTGCGCCTTACGGAAGCGGTGAACCTGCGCATTGAGGAGGCGTCGCTTACTGGCGAGTCACTGCCCGTGCAGAAGAACTCGGCCAGTGTGCTGGAACGCAACGTGCCGCTCGGAGATCGCAAAAACACAGCCTTCATGGGCACGTTGGTTTCGTTCGGCCGCGGCCGCGGCGTTGTCACAAGTACCGGCATGAACACGCAGCTGGGGCTGATCGCCACCATGCTGCAGAACGTGGAGGAGGAGATCACGCCCCTTCAACGCCGGCTGAACCAGCTTGGGCGCACCCTTAGCTACGCCGCCCTGTTCCTCGTGGCCGTTGTCTTTGTCGTTGCCCTCATCAACAACACGCAGATCGGCGGCCTGTTTTCCGCACCCCTGCTCTATTTCTCCGAGAACGCGAAGATCGTCACTGAGGTCTTCATCATTGCCGTCAGCCTGGCGATCGCTGCCGTTCCGGAGGGCTTGCCTGCCGTCGTCACCATCAGTCTGGCGCTTGGCATGCAGGAGATGATCCATCGGCACGCGCTGATACGGAAGCTGGCCTCCGTCGAGACGCTGGGATCGGCAACCGTGATCTGCTCGGACAAGACCGGCACGCTCACGCAGAATGAGATGACGGTGACGCGTCTCTGGGTGGATGGCACACTGCTGGAGATCACAGGCACCGGCTATACACCGCTGGGCGACTTCCGGGAGAACGGACACATCATCGACATCGGTGAGTACCCTGGTGCCCGGACTGCGCTGTGGATCAGCGTGCTGAACAACGATGCCGAGCTCGAGGCCGTTGACCTCGAGGAGGGCGGGAAGACCCACCGCGTCATTGGAGACCCAACCGAAGGCGCACTGCTAGTGGCCGCAGCCAAGGGCGGCGCTTACCGAGTGGAGCTGAAACAGGCCTACCCGCGCGAGAGCGAGGTGCCCTTCGATTCCGAACGCAAGCGCATGATCACCGTTCACGACGTCAAGCATCCGGAGCCTGGTGACGCCTCGCCGTTCTACGACATGAATGTGCTTGACTGGGATGTCATCGCAATGAAGGGCGCTCCTGATGTCGTCTTGGGCTTGTGCTCGCACTATCAGACCATCAAGGATGTCTCCCGGCCGCTGACCGACGAGAAGCGCAGGGAGATCATTGCGGCCAACGATGCCATGACCAGGAATGCGCTCCGGGTGCTTGGGCTTGCCTACCGCCTTGAACCTGATGTCCCGGATGACATCGAGCAGGTCAGCACCGACCACCTGGAGAGGGATCTGGTATTTGTGGGGCTGGTTGGCATGATTGATCCGCCGCGCGAGGAGGTGAAGCCGGCACTTGCCAAGGCCCAGAAGGCCGGAATCCGCACGATCATGATCACCGGCGACTTCCCGAATACAGCCCGCGCCATCGCTGAATCCATTGGCCTGCTCCGACCCGGGAGCAGGGTGGCAACGGGCGCCGATCTGGATGCCATGGGCGATGATCAGCTCCAGCGGCAGATCAAAGAGACCGATGTTTTCGCCCGCGTATCACCTGAACACAAGATGCGCATTGTGCATGCCCTGCAGGCCAACGAGGAGGTCGTGGCCATGACGGGCGACGGCGTGAACGACGCGCCTGCTATTAGGCGCGCCGATATCGGCATCGCCATGGGCATCACTGGCACAGATGTTGCCAAGGGCACTGCGGACATGGTGCTCACGGATGACAACTACGCCAGCATTGTTGCCGCCGTGGAGCAGGGCCGCATCATCTATTCCAACATCCGCAAGTTTGTCTTTTTCCTGCTTTCGGCGAATGTGGCTGAGATCATGGTGATCTTCCTGGCCACGCTGGCGGGCTTGCCGCCGCCGCTGACCGCCATTCAGTTGCTATGGCTCAATCTCATCACGGATGGCGCGCCGGCTTTGGCGCTGGCGATGGAAAAGGGCGATCCGGACATCATGTCGCACAAGCCGCGCGCCAGGAATGAACCCATTGTCAATTCGACGATGAGAATTGGTATCCTGATCCAGATGTTTGCCCAATCAAGCGTGGTGCTGTCCGCCTTTGTGCTGGGCCTTCTTTGGCATCTCAGGGCAGGCGATGCTCTTCCCCTGGGCATGAACCTGTTGGCCTATCTGATCCAGTATGACTGGCGAGGAGTGGACGTCCAGACCGCCGAGACCATGGCATTTGCCACGCTCTCCTTATGCGAACTGTTCCGGGCCTATACTGTGCGCTCCGAGTTTGCCTCGCTGTTCCGGATCGGCGTGTTCTCAAACCGGACGATGCAGTGGGCGGTAATGGCCTCGATCACCCTGCTGCTGGTGGTCTGCTCGGTTCCGTTCCTGCAGCCGATCTTCAACACACATTTCCTGGCTCCCACGGAATGGGGCGTGGTGCTTGGCTTGGCGGTGATTCCCGCGATGATCGAGGAGCTCACCAAGTCCTTCCTGCGCCGGAACTCGATGTGAGGTGGAACTCCACGGCGCAGCCGAAACGAACTCAGAGTCCTGTTGAGAATGTCCAGCGGTGGAAGGGGGAGCGACCCATGCGCTGGATTGCCAGCCGGTGGAGCCGCGTGCCATATCCCTTATGTTGCGCCAGGCCATAACCGGGTAGCTGCATATCCATCTCCCGCATAATGGCGTCGCGTGCGGTCTTTGCCAGCACGGACGCGGCTGCAATGCTCATACAGCAGGCATCGCCCTTTACGAGCGAGGCTTGAGGGATATCCAGTTCGGGAAGTTCAAGACGGAAGTCAGTCAGCAAGGCCTCCGGGAAGAACCCGAGGCCCTCCAGGGCGCGCAACGCTGCCAGACGCCCGGCGCCCACAATGCCCGTGGAATCGATCTCATCGGCGGATGCAAATCCTACACACCATGCCAGCGCGTGGACCTTGATGCGGTCCGCGGCGAGTTCCCGCTCGCCAGCGGTCATCTGCTTGGAATCGCGCACGCCCCGCAGGAGATGACGTGACTGGCGGGGTGAACCGCCCGACGTTCGATGTCTGGTGGGTGGCAGGATCACTGCGCCGACCGCGATCGGGCCAGCGAGCGCGCCGCGTCCGGCCTCATCCATCCCGGCCACATAGGTGCAGCCACATCGCCAGAATCGGCATTCAAACGCTAGGTTGGGATCGACTCGCATCGTACAGGCCCCTGCGGCCGTTGAGGCGGATGCGGAAAATATCGTTGATCATTCGCAGGGCATCGCGCACAGCGCTGACCTTGCTTTCAGAGCGATAGTACCAATCGACGGGCACCTCGATCACCTTGTAGCCCCGTTTGTAGGCGATGTACAACAGCTCGATGTCGAAGGACCAGCCATCGAGCGTTTGGTGGTTGAAGAGATCCTGCGCTACCGCGGCGCGGAAGCACTTGAATCCACATTGCGTGTCTTGCAGGGACGGCAGTATCAAGAGCCGTATAAGCAGGTTGATGAACCGACCCCCGAGGTGCCGGTGCAGGGGTTCATCGTACCGCCGCGCGCCTTCCACCTCGCGCGAGCCGATCGCGACGTCCAGATCCTCCAGTGCCGGCGGCAGGAATCTGTTGACCTCCTCGATTGGCATCGAGAGGTCGGCGTCGCACATAAAGCGGAATTCCCCGGCAGCCGCCAGCATGCCGAGGCGTACCGCCAGGCCCTTCCCGCGTCCTTCTGCATGCATCACACGCAGGCTCGGATGTCGACCCGCATGGTCCCGCGCGATCTCGAGCGTTCGATCCGTGCTGCCGTTTTCGACGACGACGACTTCCGCGGCGTAGCCTTGCCGCTCTACAAAAGCAAATACCTGCTCCAAGGTGCGGGGCAGGCGGCTTTCTTCGTTGTGGGCCGGGATGATGATGGACAGCAGTGGCTTGGACAAAGCGGCTATGGGTTTCCGAACAGCAATAGATACACAAACCCGGCAAGAACCACGAATTCGACCAGCAGCATGACGACGAGGACCAACCATTGTCTGGTACTGAGTCCTCGACGCAGCGGTGCCTGTCCAATCGGTTGCGAGGGACTCGTCTCCATAATCCCGGTGGGTACCTCGGCGGTTCCGTGCTCGTCAAACACAAAGCTCAGGTCGGCTGGATCGAACGGTTTGGCCTCTTCGGCCGCCTGGAAGATGGCACGCGCGCGCTGGGGGGCCTCATCTGGCTTCTGCATGACTTCCACCGGTGCCTGGAGTGGCTCCGGTTGCAGGGAGGCAGCCTTTGACCGTGGATTGATCAGGTGATCGACCACTTCGTAGATAGCTTCTGACCTCAGGATTGGCCGCGCCTGCAACAGCGATGCCCCAAATTGCCTGATGGCGTCGCCCAGTACCACGCGCACAATGGGGCGCAACAACTCGATGTGCACTCCCGGGCTGGCGGCGATCAACACCGGTTCCACCATGCCGGGCAGGTGGACGCTCTGGTGATTCAAGTACACCTGCGCCGCACGGGCCAGCCGAGCCACTCGCCTCATCGGGTTCACCTGCGCCGGAGTCCTCCTGTCATTGGTGATGACATTCCATTCGTCGCCCTTAGCCTCGAAGAAACCGCTGACTGGTGTAACATACAGGACAAACACACCCGGTGGCCCGATCAAGATCAACGGCTCAATGATCTTGCTGTTCTCGAGGTTGAGATTGCGGACCAGCGTGTATCCCTTCTCCAGAACGCGGTCCAATTGCGCGATGACCCTCTTCTGGGCCTCGATTTCGGCCTGCCACGACAATCCATACTCCAGCATGCCTTGGAAGCGCTGCCACAGACCGAAATTTCCCTTCTCGTCCTGGAATGGGGTTTTGTCAATTACCTTCATGCTGGAACCTTGTTCGTTTTCAGGGGGCAGCTCAGAATCAAATCGGAGGCCTCAACGGGACATCGCACCGTTCAGGCGACATATCAGAAAACCGGCACCCCCTCCAGTCGGTCCTGTTGACACTGATCCGTTGTCGTGACGACCTGATCGCCGCCTGGTCCTGCCAGAATTACAGGTTTTCCCACGTCGAATGTGCTTGCCAGCAGCGGCCGGCGCTGGCCGGTCAAAAAGCGCTTACCCTGCTTGAGCCGGCTGAGCAATGCTGCGCGATCCAGCAGCACGTGGTCCGAGAAGGTGGCACCCCTCCGCTCGTAGGCGCGGACCATGTCGATCCTTCCGCCTCTATACCGGACCGCTTCGATCACGCCGTCGACCTTGGCCATGTGCCCTCGGGAGAGAATTCTAGCACACAGTAGCAACGCGATTGTTTTCGTGTCATTGCAGACGTGAAGGGCTGTGGCGCACCCATGCACTATAATGGAGTCGATCAAGAGCCCTGATTGCCGATGTGTCCAAGGTGGCGATGAGCCAGATCAGGGGGAAGGGCCCGACGAAGGGACTGGTGGAGAATGGTTAGAGAAGATGACCTGCGGGAAACCCTCGATCAGGCTGCAAACCAAATGGCGGAGGTCCAGAGCAATCCGCGCGCCTGGCTCTCCTGGATGATCTACCTGCTGGAACGCCTGGAGGGTGAAGCAACGAAGGCCGGCGCCGCCGACAAAGACTCGTTCATGGAGATGCTATCGGCCCTGCAGGACGCAATCCGGAACCGAACCCGAACCGGCGGGTGGTGAGGGCTCGTACGCTATAGGATTGGGGGCGTACGGCCTCTGAGTGGCTCGGGGCTTCTGATAGAATACATTAAGTTCGGGGTGTAGCGCAGTTGGTAGCGCGCTTGCTTTGGGAGCAAGAGGTCCCGGGTTCAAATCCCGGCACCCCGACTTAATAGAGGAACACCGCCACGACTCGCCATGAAAACGGCAAGACTGGCGGTGTCTTCATTGCTTTCGATAGCGCCACGTGACGGCGCGGGTATAATGCCGGTCGATCATCCCCCTTAAACGAAGTGCATTCATGACCCATCCCCGACTCATCGCGGCCGCGTCGCTTGCTGCATGGCTCACCGCCTGCTCTGCGATCGCGGCGCCGGCCCCGACCGCGCAGCCAACTGCAACGGCGACCAGCACCGTTGTGCCGTCACCGACCGTGGTTCCCAGCGCGACCCCTCTGGGGTGCCTGACCGCCTCGGGAAGCATGACGCGACGCGAACTACAGAATGGGAAGCCCGCCCAGGAGTTCCTGATCTACCTGCCGCCGTGCTATGACCAGAATACGGACCAGCGTTATCCTGTCCTATACCTCCTGCATGGACAGACCTATCAGGATGACCAGTGGGTCAACCTCGGCGCGCCGGTTGTGGCCGATAAACTCATCCACTCCGGCGAGGCGCCACCTTTCATCATTGTCTTCCCCGATGACCGCTACTGGAATTTACCACCGGGCGAAAGCTTTGGCGATCGCCTGATCCAGGAGATCATCCCCTTTGTTGATCAGACCTACCGCACACTCGCCGATCGTGATCACCGTGCGCTCGGCGGTCTCTCACGCGGCGGTGGCTGGGCCGTTCACTTGGCCCTGACACGCTACGATTTGTTCGGGATGATCGGGCTGCACTCCCCGGTGATCTTCAATGATGATGCAGCGGTGTTGGAACGCCTGGTGCCGGCAGTTCCGGCATCTGATTGGCCGCGCCTTTGGCTGGATGCCGGAGATCGAGATGGCGATCTCGGCAGCATCCGCAGACTTGAGGACTTGCTTATCATGCACGCTGTGCCTCACGAATGGCACATTTACGCCGGTGACCACACGAACGCCTACTGGCAAGCCCATCTTGTCGAGTACCTGCAGTGGTACGCAGACGGCTTCAGTCAACAAGTGCCTGCTGCGGTGGACATGACGCCCACGACGTAAGCGGCGCTGTCGAACTGCCTGCTGATATAATGCCAGCATGCCCCTTACGATCGATGAAGTTGAGCACATAGCCAAGCTTGCACGCCTCGAGCTGAACGCGCAGCAGAAGGCACTGTATCGCGAGCAGCTCTCGAACATCCTCGACTACATCGCCAAGTTGCGTGAGTTGGACACGGCCTCTGTTCCGCCAACAGCCGGCGGCGGTCTGGCGCGCATGGAGTTCCGCTTCGATCGGTCCTGTCCCGGCCTATCGACCGGGGCCCTGCTCAAGAACGCACCCGAGTCAGAAGACGACCAGTTCAAGATACCTCCCGTGTTCGAATAGCGTTGCACCCTGCTGCCCTGCTGGGTCGGCTCGCCTCGGCATGCTCCGCTGCAACCGGAGCCCGACCCGATAGGCTGCCAATCTGCATGACTGCTCTCACAAACCTGACCCTGACCGAAATGCAGCACGGGCTGAACAAGGGCGCGTTCTCCAGCCGTGAGCTGGCGCAGGCTGCTCTGGATCGCATCGCGAAGCTGGAGCCATCGCTGAACGCGTTCCTGTACATTGCGAGTGAGCCGGCCCTCAAGCGGGCCGATGAGATGGATGCTGTCAGAAGGAAGAATGGTGATTCGTGGCCCCTCCTGGGCATCCCGGTGGCCATCAAAGACGTCCTGACGGTTGAAGGCCTGCCGTGTACCTGCGGCTCGAAGATCCTTCAGGGATTCGTTCCGCCATATACGGCCACATCCGTGCAGCGCCTGCTGGACGCGGGCGTTGTAATCGTCGGTAAGACAAATACCGATGAATTCGCCATGGGCTCCTCCACGGAGAATTCCGCTTATGGTGTAACGCACAACCCATGGGATCTTGAGCGCGTCCCGGGCGGTTCATCGGGCGGAAGTGCTGCGGCCGTGGCGGCGCGCTATGTGCCCGCGGCTCTGGGCACAGATACCGGTGGCAGTGTCCGCCAACCCGCTTCGCTCTGTGGCGTGACCGGGCTCAAGACGACGTACGGCCGCGTCTCCCGCTATGGACTTGTGGCCTTTGGCTCATCGCTGGACACCGTCGGCGCATTTGGCCGTACCGCGCAGGACGTCGCGGCGATCTTTTCGGTAATGGCCGGAGGTGATCCGCGCGACGCCACGTCCACCGACGTCGGCGTACCGAAGATTGACCTTGATGCCATGAGCGGTGACAAGCCGCTGCGCGGCCTGCGCGTCGGTGTACCGAAGGAATACCTGATAGCCGGCATCCAGCCCGATGTGGATCGGGCCGTGCGCGCGGCCGTGCAGGTCCTCAAAGACCTCGGTGGCGAGGTCCACGAGGTATCCCTGCCGCACACCGAATACGCGCTGCCCGTCTACTACATCATTGCGCCGGCGGAGGCCTCAGCGAATCTGGCACGTTTTGACGGTGTCCGTTACGGACCGCGTGAGCCTGCCCGCGACATGTCGGAAGTCTTCTACCACACGCGCGGAAGGCGTTTTGGGCCCGAGGTGATGCGCCGCATCATGATCGGCACGTATGCTCTCTCTGCCGGCTACTACGACGCCTACTACGGCCAGGCTCAACGCGTACGCACCCTAATCCGCCGCGACTTTGAGTCAGCCTTCAAGGATGTGGATGTTATCGCCGCTCCCACCGCTCCTGGAACCGCGTTCAAGATCGGCGCGCACGCCGACGATCCGCTGGCAATGTATCTCGAGGACGTCTTCACGCTGCCCGCCAACCTGGCAGGCATCCCCGGGATCTCTGTCAATGCCGGCTTTGATAGGGATGACTTGCCTGTCGGCCTTCAGTTGTTGGGGCCGCCGTACCGCGAAGACGTATTGCTGCAGACGGCGCACGCATTTCAACTTGCCACTGACTGGCACACGCGCGTGCCGGCGCTCTAGCCGCGGCCCGTTGAGGACCGCAAGGAGGAAGAATGCGAACGCAGCAGCGGACTTCCTTGTTCATCTGTGCTGTGTTGGTTTCCGTGATCGCCTGCGTCGTGCCTAACGTCACCATCACCGATCCCATTTCCCAGGCCACCCTGCAAGCGCTGACGGTCGATGCAGCGGTCAGGGCAACCCAACAGGCAGCGGGCCCGGGCACTGCTGCGCCATCCCCCAGTGCCTCCCCCACGGCCTCCGAGGCCGCTTCGCAAACATTGACCCCCGTGCCATCACAGACACCAACGCCGACGGCAACTGCAACCCCGATAGTGATTGCCAGCCCGACGTCCATGGTGCCCATGATCAGCGTATCGGTTCCGACGAACTGCCGGGTCGGGCCGGGCAAGGACTATGGGATCGACGGTGCGTTGCTTGTGGGCGAGATCGCACAGGTCTACGCGCGCGACCCCAGCGGCAACTACTGGTACATCCCCAACCCTGACTCGCCTGGCGACTTCTGCTGGGTCTGGGACGAGTACGCCACTTTCACCGGATTCGCGGGTTCGCTGCCGGTCTTCACGCCGCCCCCAACACCCACGGCCACTCTGACCCCGACTCCTGCTCCCGGCTTTGAGGCCTCGTACGAGGGGTTGGTCTGGTGTAACAGCGCTTGGTGGACCGAGATTGCCTTGGAGAACACCGGCTGGCTCACCTTCCGATCACTTGAGTTCACCCTGCGGGACGTGCAGCTGGATATTTCCGTCTCCGATGAGGCGGATGGTTTCGTTGATCGGCCGGACTGTTCTTCATCGACGAGCAAGGTATCGCTTCAGCCCGGTAAGACAGTGACCATCAGCTCGCCAGCTCTCGATAACAATCCAGACGGCCACAAGATGCGCGCCACCATCACCCTCTGTTCGAAGACGGGCCAGGACGGCGAGTGTGTGACTGAGACGATCAGGTTCACGCCCTAGACGGTAAGACCCAGTTCCCATATCTCCGATGGCGAGAATCCATTCATGAACATCCTTGTTACAGGCGGCGCCGGCTACATCGGGTCCGCCACTGCCGAAACCCTGTTGCACGCCGGACATTCCGTCACGGTGTATGACTCACTGATCACCGGGCATCGAGGCGCTGTGCCTTCCGGCGCGACGTTTGTGGAGGCGGCGCTGGATGAACGAACCGTCCTGTCTCGCGTCCTCACCCAGGGTGGCTTCGACGCAGTGATGCATTTCGCGGCCTTCATCGAGGCCGGCGAATCCATGAAAGCCCCCGGCCGTTTCTACTTTAACAACCTAGGGAACTCGCTTTCCCTCATCGAGACTGCCGCGCTGGCGGGCGTGAAACGCTTTGTCCTGTCTTCCACCGCGGCTGTCTATCGGTCCAGCGAACAGCCGCTTACCGAGGACTCACCGCTCGGCCCCACGAACGTGTACGGGCACACCAAGCTGGTGGTGGAACAGGCCCTTGATTGGTATCGCCAGATCCACGGGCTGCACTATGCGGCGCTGCGCTACTTCAATGCCTGCGGCGCTGTCCCCGGACGCGGGGAGGCACATGACCCCGAATCGCACCTGATCCCCCGAGTCCTTCAGGTGGTGCTGGGGAAGGCGGATGCCGCCATGATCTACGGCACCGATTATCCGACCCCCGACGGCACATGCATCCGCGACTACGTGCACATCGCTGACCTGGTGTCCGCACACCTTCTGGCACTCGATGCCCTGCAAGCGAATGACAGGCTGGTCTACAACGTTGGCAGCGGGCAGGGCTTCTCCGTGCGGGAGGTGATCGAGGCCGCGCGCGCAGTTACCGGACACCGCATCCCCGCGGTCGAAGCGCCTCGACGCCCTGGCGATCCACCGCGCTTGGTTGCCTCGTCTGATAGAATCCGCTGCGAGTTGGGCTGGCAGGCGCTGCATTCCGACCTTCAGGATATGGTCTCCAGCGCCTGGGAGTGGCACCGCTCGCATCCGAAAGGTTACGACTCTCAATGACCTTCATCATCGTACTTGTAGGCTGGGTATTCTCCCTGTGTCTGCACGAGTTCTCGCACGCCGCGGTTGCCTACGCCGGCGGTGACACAACCGTTCGGGACAAGGGCTACCTGACCTTCAATCCGCTCAAGTACACACATCCGATCTACTCGATCGTCGTGCCGCTGCTCTTCCTCGCCCTTGGTGGTATCGGTCTGCCCGGCGGCGCGGTGTATATCGAGACTTGGCGCCTGCGGAGCCGCGGGTGGAAAAGCGCCGTCAGCCTTGCCGGTCCGGCGGCAAATCTCATCCTGGCCGTCGTGCTGGGCATCATCCTCAGCGTTTCCCCGGTTTCACGGGAGGGGATCTGGCCCGCGCTTTCCTTCCTCGCCTTCCTGCAAGTATCCGCGCTGGTCTTGAATCTGATCCCACTACCCCCGTTCGACGGGTTTGGCGCGCTGGAGCCGTACCTGCCGGAACGCATCCGGACGGCGGTGGCGCAGGTCAGCGGCCTGCTTCCGTGGGTCGTCTTCTTCCTGCTGTGGTACGTGCCCGAGGTCTACAATGCGTTTTGGACAGCGGTTGTAACTCTGACGCACACCTTGAACGTGCCGCTTGATCTCGTTGAGCGCGGGCTGCGCGATTTCAGGTTCTGGTATCGGTGAACCCCCTCCCGGGCTGATACAGGCGACCGTTGATTTGGCCCTCAATCTGAGGGGGAATAGATTCGTCTGCAGGGTACCAGGAATTGTCCGCAGCCTTGCAGTTGACCACATCGCAATACACACGCCCATACGCCGTTGTCGTCGGTGGCGGTTTGGGCGGCATTTAGACGGACAGCAGGTCGGCGAAAGCACAGGCGGCTATGATCAACTGGGCGTGGGATTGCATCTTCTAGGCGAGCCAGGTTCGCTGATCACCCGCGACTAGGGCCTCCCTCGGCGGCGCTGCCGCGATTCATTCCCCGTATGTCAACTCGCTGTAAACGAACCACTGCCCCTTGCGCTGGTCCACGTTCTTGATGGCCCGGTCGTAATACAGGTCGAAGATCTGGCCCGTGTTGACGCGCACGCGGAAGAAGAAGCGCCCGACGTTCAACGAGCCGCGGTGGGATGCAACCGCGGCGTGCGCCGGCTGCATGTTGCGCGCAACCCGCCCGCGGCGGGTGAAGTCTGTCCACTCCGAGAGTGTTTCCACGACTCGATAGGTGTGGTTGCCCAAGATGAATCCGTCAGGGCAGTGCGGCAGCTTCTCGCGCGCCGGAGGTGTGCGGAAGGTAACCTCGATCGGCTGATCCAGGAAATGGATCGGCATGGGTTCATCATTGCCAGCGTTCATATTCCTTCAAGGTGCTTTTTCAGCGCGGCCGCATTGTTATGTTCCCCATCCTGGGCGGCAAAGACCAGGGTAACCGTGCCACTGCGGGATATCTTCCTCAGTTCCTCGAGCTGCTCGCCATGCGCCTGAAGTTCCTTGAAGTAGCGCCTCCTGAACTCGGCCCACTTGGCGGGATCGTGGCCGAACCACTTGCAGAGCTCCTTGCTCGGAGGCACTTCCCTCATCCAAGAGTCGAGTCTGAGCTTCGTGGTCAGGCCGCGCGGCCAGAAGCGGTCAACCAGGATGTGATATCCGTCTGTGCACTTGGGGGGCTTATAGGCGCGCTGGATTCTGAGTGGCACAGGCTGCTCCACCACAAGATTTCACGGGCTCTTGTCGATCTCGAGGTGAAAACGATGCAGGAAACGATGGAAAACGGGGGCGATGAGCACGCCCACGGCCACCAGCAGTACCATTCCCGCGAACAACGCATAGAAGGACGCGAACCACTTCCCCGGCGTCGTGCGGATGGCATCCACCGGCCCCATCCCGCCAAGGATCATCGAGGCATTTAGGAGCGAATCAAGCCAGGAGAGACCTTCGGTGTAGTGGTATCCGAGCACGCCAATCGCAAGCGAGCCGGCGATGATGCAAAAGGAAAGGGCCAAGTAACGCCCCATGCGCATCATGAAGATGAGTCTGCTGGCCAATGGCTGCCGGTGGTGTTCGAAGCGATGGTTCATCTTAGTCTCCGTCGTACTTCCAATCCCAGAACCAGAATGCGAGGCCTTTGAACTCACCCCACTTACTGAAGGCCTTCTCCACATGCTTGGGCGTGACTTTTCGGCCGCGGTGCCATTCGTGTGACACCATCTTCAAGGCGTAGGTGTCGATGGGGATGAAGTCCGAGCGTCCCAGGATCATCAATAGGTTCGCGGCCGCGTAGGGGCCCACGCCGCGGATCTTGAGCAGCTCCTTGCGGAGCTCCAGTGTTGGCAGAGTCGATGTCTTGAAAGATTCGATATCCAGTTCGCCGGAGGCCACGCGACGGCCAAGTTCGTGGATGGCTGGCGCACGGTAGCCCACGCGCACCTTTTTCCGCAGCGCCGCCTGACTTGAAGCCGCGATTTGATCAGGCTTCGGAAAGGCCCTGGCGTCGCCGGACGGCGCCGCAGTCCCGAACGAAGCGACGAGGTTGTGATTCATACGCTTCGTGGCTGCCCAGAGCGTATTGGTGGTGAGGATGGTCTTAAGCACGTCCTCAAAGAATGCCGGGGAGCGCAGCACGCGACCGTGAGCATTCCTGCGCGCCTTGCGAAGTCTCGGTTCGCTGCGCGCCGCCTTGTAGAACGCAGAGAGATCCTGGTCGAGGCCGAACATCCAGGTGACATTGTCCACGACCTCCCGACGCTCAGCCTTGCCGAGCCTGCCGGGCACCTCGACTTGAACACCCGACGGCGCCGCGCGAACGCGCAACTCCACCACGCGGCCATTTTCCAGGCGATCAGTGTAGAACAACGCGTCATGGTCTTCGTCGAAACGGAACGGCGCCAGCTGCACCCAGCCGTGCGAATTCACCACGGCCTTGAAGTTGAACGGCTGGCGGGCGGGGAGTGTCAGCTTGGTCATGTGTGCATTCTAACCAATTCCGCTGCGAAGCAACCAGAGCGATGCAGCTTGGAACACGATCACAACGACGATGGCAACCGCGAAGGCAGCCGGGATCCCTACCGGTACGAGCAGCAGGGCCAGCGCGAACATGAAACCTGCATATGAGAATAGTCCAAGCAGCAGGCCGCGCAGGACGCTGATGGCAGCGCCCGCGCCGTATTGATGCTGGGCGAAGGCGGCCAAAGTCGCGGTGAAGAATGGAAACGGCGAGAGCAGACCCGCGAGGTGCGGACCCAGCGTGGGCGCAAGTCCGGTGATCAGCACCACGAAGCCTGTGGCAATGAGCATGCGTAATGGAATGTTCCAGCGCCCCGGCAGCGCCTCGGGCGGCGGGCCGGAATCGCGATCACGCGGCAGCAACCGGATAGAAATCAGCAGTGCAACCATGACCGCCACCCACAGCGGCACCAGAGGCACGTGAACTGGCCGCAGGATGGCGGTCATGATGAGGAACGCCATTGTGGAAGCCATGAGCGTCGGCGGCCAAGTCCAGTGCATGGCGATGCGCCCGTATGCGATGGTGAATGCGACCAGCGAGAATCCGCCCGCCAGGATGCCCGCCGCAGTATCCGCGGCGAACGACACCCCATGTGTCAGGGCCAGGAAGAACACGATCGGGCCGGTGGTAAGGGGCAGGGCAACAATCCAGCCGCTGACAGCGTGTCCCCACTTGCGACCAGCGAGGCTTGCAAGCCCAATCAGGGCCGGGGTCACGACCAGCTTCAGGAGAAGCAGACTCATGGCCGGATGGAGATATTGATCAGTTGAGGCCTGGCAACGCGGATGTAATCCTCGGACCGCATGAAGATGGAGCGGTCCAGCCGGCCGGCATTAAAGACCACTTCATCGTTCTGGCGCACCAATGGATCTGCCAGCACCATGAGCTGTTCATTGAAAGAGAACGGGGGAATGGCGCCGATGACGCATCTCGTCAGCGCCTCGGCCTTTTCGCGATTGGCCACACCGATGCCCGCGGCGTTGAAGAGCACGCGGATGGCTTCCAGATCCACGCGCCGGTCGCCGGGGACATTGGCCAGGTAGTAACGGTTCTCCTTCTTGCTGACGCGCACCTGCACCACGATGGACTTGATGGCTTGGTCGAGGCGGTTGCCGCGTATCCTGGCAATGAGCTCAGTGCGCCCCTCAGGCACATGCTCAATCACGCGATAAGGAGCCCCTTCGCGGTCGAGCAGCTCACACAGCTGCGCGTGGATGTCAGAGCTCTGTTCCATATGTGCGGACGGATTCTAGTCCGTTTGGGCTACCCAGGTACAGGAAACCTCGGGACGCGCCCCGCGGACCGGTAACTGGCGGACATCGTTGGATAGATGGATTTGGCGTGCCATGGACGTGAACCAAGATGTCCTCACAGGCGAGTGGAAATAAGTCACTGGTGCGGTCCGAAAAGTGTGTGGTCAACTGACACACAGCTACCGCACATGTTTTTAATCAATATGGGCGGTACAAGCTTCCCGATCGTGTACGCTCTGCTGGGCGGCCTGTTCCTGCTCTTGATCCTGAGAGTGCTGAGGATCCAGAAGTCGCGCCGAGCTCACAGATCCTTCAGCAGATTGAGACTGGCAACCTTGTAGCCCAGGTTCTCGTAGATTGCGCGCGCTCCCTCGTTGTGCGCGAAGACATGCAATCCCAGCTGCCGCAATCCCATGCTGCGGGCCAAATTCTCCAATTCAAGCATGGCCTGCTGCCCATAGCCTTTGTGGCGGAACGGTTCGAGGATTTCGAGATCGAAGATGAAGCCGGAGGCCTTGGAAGAATCCAGGTCGGTTTTCAGCCAGAGCACACCCACCGCCCCTCCACGTTCCGTCTCTTGAATGGTATAGAGATGGTGATACCTGCTCTTCAGACCGTCCGGGAGCAAGGCGCGGTGCTCTTTGCGGGATCTCTGCAGCGCTTCGGCCTCGGACCAGAAGCCAGCCCGCACGCGTTCCTGCGCGTATTCGCGAATGTCGCGCTCTAGGAAGATTTCGAATTCCTCTGGCGTCATCGGAACCAATTGAACCATCTCCGCCTCCGCTGCTATTTCAAAGCATACACGGCGTAGCCGCGAGCCGGTGCAAAGAACTGGCCGCGGCCGTCGGCTCCGGTGAATTGGTCAGCCGGGTGCGAGCGGTCGCTGTGCCCCCACCATGCCACCGGCTGGAACGCGGCGTTGAGCCATTGCGTGCCCACCCAGGCGCTGTGCCAGGCGTTGCCGCGATTGTTGAGCACATAGATCAGCCCGGAGGCGCCTTCGTATCCGCTGCGCTGCATGATGTATAGGTCATCATCGAGGTATAGCATCCGTGTGGCGCCGCCGGCATACTTCTCGTGGGCCTGCACCAGGGCGGCGATCCCATTTGGAGTACCCGCAAGTGCCATGTCGTAGTTGAAATAGTCGTGCCAGAAGACGCACGGATAGCCCTCGTGCGTCAGGATGTAGCTGTAGGCGAGCAGCTTGTCGTTGACGATGGGCCGGCCCTCGTCGCGCAGGTCGTGGTTCTCGACAAAAGTGACGACCGATTGCGTCTCCTTCTTCAGGACAGTATCCCAGGTGACTAGGTTTCGCAGGCTGAAGCCGTACTGGTCGCACAGCGCCTTGAGCATCTCGCGCATCGGGAAATCGAAGGCATCGACCGGATTGCTGTTGGAGAAGTTTGCCAGGTCCACCCAGTTCTCGATGGCGCTGGCGCTGTCCCAGAACTCCGCCACACCGTACGGAGTGAACGGTTTGCCATCGCGTATGTAGCGGTATTCCTGCATGGCGGTGATGGTGTTTGCGCCGTAGCCCTTGACGAAGTCGTAGCGGAAGCCGTCGAAGCCGATGTCCTCGATCAGCCAGCGCCCCAGCTTGAGGAGTTCGGCATAGACGTACGGATTGCGGTGGGAGAGATCCGGCATGTCGCCGAAGGTCATCTCGTCCCATGCCTCGTACATGTTCGGATGGAAGCTCTCCCAGTTGCGCAGGAACTTCTTGCTTTTCGGCTGGAACAGCGTCCAGCGTGACTGCCCGGTAATGGGGTTAACCTCCTGCGCGTCGGCGCCAGAGTTGTGATTGATGACGATATCGGCAATCACGCCCATGCGGTGCTTGTGCGCTTCGGCGATCAGCGCCAGCAGTTCATTCTTGGTCCCGAACCACGTTGGGATGGTGCCCTTTTGATCAAACTCGCCCAAATCATAGTAGTCGTATGGATCATAGCCCATGGAGGGGCCGGCCAGGTTGCCCGCCTTGTGCACCGGCGGCAGCCACAGGGAGGTGAACCCCACCTTCGCGAGCGCGGGAATCTGGGCGCGGATGGTATTCCACCATTGGAACTCCTTGTCATCCACGCGCGGGCAATCCCAGAAGAAGGTCTGAAGCATTACGCCCATTTATTGGTTGCTTTCCCGAGCACGCGGGCAATTGCACTCGAAGCACGAAGGATCGCGCATCTCGGGTGCCACGTATTCACCGTTACCGCTTCTCCAGCCACTTGAGCGCCTCGCGGGAACTAAGTGGATGGAGCGGAGTCTCGGCCACGAACTTGCGGACCCCCTGCGGGTCGACGCGCGTGTACTGCCGGAGCGCCCAGCCGATGGCCTTGTTGATGAAGAACTCCTTTGAGTCCAGGTTCTCGCGAATGATGTCCTGCATCAGGGCGAAATCGGTGTCCTGCTTATAGTTCAACTGGAAGAGGATGCAAGCGCGGCGCAGCCAGAAGTTCTTCGACTTGCGCCATTTTGCCAGGTACTTGGCCTTGACTTTGGGATAGCGCTGGAAATGTACGCCGAGCGTGCCGGCGGCAACGGTGTCCACGGTGTCCCACCAGGACTTGGTCACGATCAGGTATTCCAGTGTGCGGATGAAGCTCGCGGGGAGCTGCTTCTCCAGCCTGCCGAGCAGGCTGGTGGCGGCATACTGAAACTCACGCTGAGGCAACGCCCACAAGTCGCGCAGAATCCCATCCAGGTCCGCGAGAGCCGGAAGGCCATGACCGGCTATATGCTCTCGCAACAACTCGGCCATCTCCGGCCCCTTGAGCCCCACATAATCGAACTGGTCGCGCATATAACGCTTCATGGGCCCAGCATTCTTGGGATTGGCATGCTTGAGGAATAGCGTCTTCAGGTCGCGGGCGTAGGCATGCATGATGTTCCTCCCTGGATGCCCTATGAGGCTGTGATCAGTTCTTGGAGAGAAAATAGGTCTGCGCGGGCAGCAGCAGATGCGTGCGGCGGTGTCTGGCGGTGGTGCACTCGGAACGCGGGAGCCGCCGGATCTCATCGGAATCGTAAAGGAAGATGGACTTGCTGGAGATGCTGTGAACCACGGTCCAATGGTCGTGGTAGCCATTGAGGCTCAGGATGATGGCGCGCCCGGGGGTGCCGTCAAGGAATTCGCGCATCGACTCCCAGAACGGGTCGAGCTCGGGCGTCGGCTGGCTGCGCCACGGGATCTCGAGGCTGGGGATGCGCCCGTTGACGACCTTCTCCAGGATCAGCACCATGTGGCTGTGAATGACGCCATCGAGCAGGATGCGGGTGAGGAGCCGCTTACGCGACAGGAAATGGACCATTGTGTCGAACAGGTCCTGGGCCTGGTCGTCGGTGGAATGGTTGATGATGCGCTCAGCGTTGACGATGCTATACAGTCCGCAGAGCGAATCCAAGCCCCCCTGCTGGAACGGCGGCAGTCTAGAGTAAGTACCCCTTCGCACTGGAAACCTTGCCTTTGGTGAGAACCATGATTCTAGCGGGTTTCGGCCGCGGGCCAGAATCGTTAAGATTGACTGCAATGAATCGGCGACAAAGACCCGTGGGGTAGAACAGGCGGGCTATTGGCCTGAGTAGACAGCCGGCGGTCGGCTGTAGGCCGAGAGGTGGCTGGGCCCCCACCGCGTCGTTGTTGAGTCACCCCGATGCCCGCTCGCGCCAGCAGACGAATATCATGCCAGTTTCTTGGGAGACCGGGAGGAACGAAGAGAGGCATTGAGGATTGAAGTTCGATGATCGATGGGGGAAGACTCGAATGAGGAAGGCGGGACATGCTGCCGAGTATATAGAACAAATGTTCAATTGTCAAGAGGGGTGGGCGGTCCCTGAGGCTTGGGGCGGAGGGATGGGCAATGGCGGCTGGCCATGGCGCAACGAGGCGCAAGGATGGGCGACGCTCGCCTGAGGCTCGCTCGCCCGAATACCGCTTCCCGCGAAGGCTGGCTTGAGCGGCGCTTAGGTTCTGTGCGCGTCGCTGAAGTAGACGATCTTGGTGCGCGTGCTGTAGGCTGCCCAGATCAAACGGCCGTCGACGCGGAACTCGTCCAGCGTAATACCGCGTCCGCCATCGGCTGTGGGCTCGACGAAGCTGGTCTTGTTGTCGGGCAGACGCGTGACTTTGACCTGGGAATCGGTGGCCTCCCCCGTGAGCGCGTAGTGCTCCACAACCCGCCTGATGATCTGTCTTTCTTCCGACATCATGCTTCCCTCGCTCTCAAGGGGAGGCCGTTGGCAGCAGACGATGCAACTGCAGCTCGGCCTGCTCCGGCGTGAGCTCCAGAACGTGCGCCCACTCCGCCAGGAGGGCGGACTGCACGCGGCGCATGACGGCCTGATCGTTGTCGTTCAGTGCACGGACTTGGCGGTAGGCCAGCAGGCCGCGGATGACACGGACCAGCGACTCGACACGGCCGTCCTTGAGGTATTCGGCCAGTAGCAATTTACGTTCGTGACGATCGGATGGCAGCGCCTCGCCGGGCTTGGACAACAGCGCCACTATGCGCTTGAAGCGGACCCTGCCGGTGGGACGTCGCAGACGCTGGCGGACCTTGTCATCAACGGGGACCCAGACGACCATGTCGTCGACCTTGACAGCATAGTAGAGTGCTTGGTGGCCGAGAACGTCGCGCTTCTCCCGCCGGATGACCTTGCCCAGGCCGTGCATCCAGTGCATCACGGTGTCGCCTGCGTGGTAGTCCATGCTGCCTCCGATCCTGGTGGGGGAAAACAATGAGCGCCAGCCTGACAAAAGGACTGGCGCCGGGAACCGGTCGTTCTGGGAGTAAATAGGATTATATCACCGAAGGCGAGCCCCGCTTCGGCCATCCTCTCCATCTTCGGAGAAAATGCAGAAGGGACCGGGAGAGGGGAGCGCGCAGCGGCGGCTTGCGGCCGGGGTGCGCGAAAAAAGGTCGCTGCCGAAACAATGGGGAACAATGGCGGGGCGTGATTTGCCTGCCCCACCCCCATCCGCTCCCCAAATATCCTTCGGAGTTTTTTTGTGGGGTGCTTGGTGCGTGGCGCTCAGGCCAAGGCACGCTCAATATGCGCCCTGAAATCTCGTTCCAGATCGGCCACTTCGCCAAACGACCTAACGATGATGACTCCTAGCTTGGCGTTAGCCGTCGTCAGAGCAGTCCGACATTCCTCGACGCGCTGCTGGAGGTAAGTATCACGATCTTTGTGGCTGCCTTTGCCCATAACAATCAGGGTAGTCCAGCTGCCTACGTTCAATTCATGCTTGGCCTCACGCTTGTCTCGAAATGTGATGTGCTCGCCCATCAGCGTACCGAGGACATTGCCCAGAAGCGTCTTGGGCATATGCTTGGACTCCTCGAGCTCGGCTAATACGCGGACCCGCCCTGTGCTGTGCTCCACAATGGCAATATCCAGCATGCTTAGTTGGGTTTCGTGCGTGGGTTTGGACCCATGACCGAACCACGAAACGATCCTCCCAACGTGCGCTGCCGCCGGTCCATGGTCGTGGAGGACGTCATATCCTCTGGGATTTAGATCCTTCCTTAGGCGCTCGCCGATCTCTGCAGTCAGTTCGCCCTCTGAACTCATATGGGCCACTCCTTTCGAGGAACCCTTCCGGGTGTCATTTCGCCTGGACTCTTCATGCGCCGAAAGGGCAATTGTTCGAATCCAATAATACAGGAAGTCCGGCATCTGCTCAGGCGCGAATTCGTTTCAATCCCGTAGGGCGACCATCAGCAGACATCACTCAAACATAGAACAGATGTTCTCCGTGAAGTTTCCCCTCTTCCTACATTGATCAACCTATTCCAGGCAATGGAGATTTGCCGGGTCGCCGGGGTAATCCTAGATCATCAGTCTGCAGTCTTCAATCTGCAGTATCCAATCCCCTCTCCTCCCTCGCCACTACGCCTGCTTCAATGCTTGATCAAGCAAGTCCTCAACCTTGAGTTCCTGCGCCCAATGGCGCAGGTAGTCCAGGTCAAGCTGACCTACCTGCGACTTAAGCATGCGCACGACTTCCACGATGGGGCGCGGCGCCGAGGGTGCATGCTCCTGGCCTGCGCCGCTCATTTGATAGCGTTCCAATTTGGATAGGATGGCATCCTCGGGACTGGTCACAGAGACCTGGCGCGGCGGGGCAGTGGAGATGACCGATGCCGTGCGCCGTTTCAATTGCATCTGATCGAACGGTCGCAGTTTGGGGATGAAGACGTCGACATTGAACTTGGTTGCGTAGTGGACCAGAGTGAAGCTGCCCCGCCGCTCAATGGCGTCCTCGATCGCGTGATGGTCCGCGTAGAAATCCCCGGAAAGTGCGGCGACAAATGGGGCGACGTGCTCCGGCCGCATGTCGGCGATGATGTTGGCGTCCAGGGTGGAGCGCGCGATGCCATACTCAGAGTTGACCAGAGAGCCTTCGACCGCGTAGGCAATACTGAGGCGCTCCAACGTGTCGGTGATCAGCAACGCAACGCGGGTGGAATCAGATGGCATGTCTGGGGGCTTCGTTGGTGAGTTGGGATATCAGCACGGGGCGGTGAGTGAGCATGGAGATAGTATATCCGTTGACAGTTGCTGGTTGGTGGTTGGCAGCGATCGGCCTCACTTCCCGTTGATCACCAGGCTCCGCAGCAATTCATCCGCGAGCACCTCGAAGGCCGCGAAGTCCTCGGGGTTTGTCCATTCGGTCGCGATGGTAACAACGTAGAGTTCATCGTTCACAGGGATCCAGATGTCGCGCAGGTCGTAGGCCGGCTCGCCTGAGTAGATGCGATAGCTCTTCTGGATGGCATCGCGCCCATCGATAGAGATCGGCCCATTGGCATCCAGCGCACCTTCCACAAGAGGCCATGGGTGTTTGACGCCGCGCTGCTCGTTGGCTTCGGCCATGATCACGGTGAGATCGGCGCCGGGAGGCAGCGACTGGCGCATGATGCAGACAGACCGATAGTAGTTGCCGAAGCCGAAGAACCTTTCATCCCCCAGCCCTACAACCAGTTTGCCGCCCAGGTCAACATACGGATACCAGATGATTGTTTCAAAGCCGGCCTGATGAAGCTGCAATCCTGCGGGATAGTCGAAGGCCACCCATTGATTCTCGAAGTGGAGCAGGTTCATATCGAGAGTTGCCGTTGGGGCGACGGTTGGGGTCGCTGGCGTGAAAGGCAGCGTCAACGTGCGGCACACCAGCGCAAGGGTGATGGGCAACGTGAGGAGGATGTGCGTACGGGAGGGCATGTGGACCTCGGCAAAGATGAGATTGACTCCCTGGCGTTCGCTTCCTGCGCTGCTCTCAGGATACGGGCAGGCGTCGATTGTCAGCACTCAGTGATCAGTGGTCAGCTTTCGGTGCGCCGCGAGGAGGGCAGCCTCACCTCACCGGCTTGTAGATCCCCTGCGCGTCGGCCGTGCTGGGGTCGGAGACATGCAGCCGACCAGCAAGATCAGCGCCGGGATCGATCCAATCACAAGCTGGAGAGATCTCTTCTTGAACATGCCTGTACTCCTCCCCGTGTTTCAAGTGCGGCGCAGAGAGAGGGCACGTGGAGGTGGCTGCCGCCTAGGCGCGAGAACGCCTCGACCAATCTCTGGACATCATGCAGAAAAGACAAGGGATGCCCACCTGCTCTCGCCCCTGCGCCGGATGCAGGTCCCATATCAACGTTCTCACCTTTCCCGTCTCAAGTTTATAGTAGCACGGGTGCCGGGTCAATTCAGTGGGATTCGGCCGTCGGCTATCGGCAGTCAGCGATCAGCTGTCGGCGGTCAGGGGCGGTCGTCAGTTGGTAGTCTGAGGTTGCTGCAGGCGCAAGGGGCTTCAGGCTAGATGGCAAACAATACGTGCAGTACGATATCGGCGCTGAAGTGGGAGATCATGGCAGATTCAAGACCGTGCTTGAAGTACAGGTAACCAAAGCCTACGCCGATGAGGCCGTTCAGGATGATGGCACGCGTCACGACCAGTGGGGCGAGCGGAACGAGAGCCGCGGTAGCGGGCAAGTGGCCAAGCCCGAATAGCACGGCGGCCAGGACGTTGGCGGTCCACAACACGGCGAGGGTGGGTTTACCATCGGCAGTCTTGGAGATGAACCGTCCGACCCAGACCAGCAAGGACATGACGCACAGCCTGAGCAGGATCTCTTCGTTGATGCCACCGTAGAAGGAGGCAAGGAAGCCCTTCCATGCAGCAGGCTTCACGGCAGATGCGCCCGCGAGTGCGTTTTCACCCAACTGAGCGATGAGGGCAGGCTGGAAGATGAAGACTTCCAGCGCGATGATGATGAGGGCCAGAATCACGCCGAGGATGATGCTGATCGGCAGAAAACGACGCAGCGTGTCGCCGATTCTGTTGCCCCGCAGCAGGTTTTCGAGCAAAGGCAGTCCGAGCCCGACGGAGTTGGCGAGCGAAAGCCCGACCCAAATGGCGATGCCGAAGAGGATCACCTGGGGGGCGAGCTGGATGGTGATCAACATCCATAACGGCATCCCGGCTCGTGCTACCGCCGTGGTGACAGCGTCACCTTGAAGGGCGAGGGAGTACGGGACGATGGCGATCAGGCCGAGAATGGCACCGGCCAGGAGGATGAAGAAGAGTCTCCAGTTGAAGGGTTTGGCCATAGGAGGAAAGCCTCATGAGGTGCTCAAAGTTGCTGGTGGTCAATGCAACGCAGAGTTCAAAGATCGGACGATCCGGTTCTTAGGCGTGCATACTGGGAAGTTCGCCTTTTAGAATCGATCCTTTCAGGAGGCGGTCTGCTCGTCGCGCCAGAGGAAGTAGGAGTAGACCACGAGGAAGAGGCTGGAGGCAATCACCGGACCAAGAACAAGCCAGTAGGCGACGGCGCCGGGAAAGAATGCGCCCAAGGCTGCCAGGACACCCGAGATGATGAACAACACTGCGCCAAGGCGGTGGGTCTTGTCCCAGACGCGATCACTAGAGAGCGTCCAGGGTGTGCGGATGCCGATGGAGAAGTTGCGCCTGGCCTGGCGCAGCATCACGCCGACGAAGATGAAGAGCAGGCCAAGGGCTGGGAGGAGGGCGGTGCTCATCCGGAAGCTCCGCATGCCCAGATTCCAGAGCGTGGTCAGAACATGCAGATACAGGAGAAAGGCCACGATCAGGGCGATGAAGACATTGAAAGAGCGTCGGAACGTGGAGATGTTGGCCTTCATCGGATCGATGGCGGGGATGAGCAGGAAGAGGACGAGCATGACCAGTGTGATGAGTGGCATCAGGAACGCGCCCCAGAAGCGCGGCATTGTGCCGTCGACCTGGTCGTTCACGTTCCAGTGAGACGCGACCTGTTCCGGCAGCCGTCCATAGAGCGCCAGACTGAGGATCAGGGCGGCGGCGATCATCAGCAGGGTGAGGATGACGGTGGTTCGAGTTGACATGTCAGACCTCCAGGATTTTCCCGTGGCGGGCGGAGCGCGCCGTTGCGGCCCGGCTGGCGGTCGCGAAGTTGCCAACATCCGCATCCACAGTCGTCTGCCGGTCCTCTACAGCCCTCGGCGGTTTGTCCACAGGTTTCAACAATTCGTACGCAGGGGCATCCACAGGGTTGCAGGGGCAGCGCCAGGGGCAGGTTTCACGTGAAACATTTGGCTGCGGGCGACCATGGTAGCAGGAACAGCTGGCGCACGTGATAGGCGCCCCTGCTGCGCTGCTATCGGGGGATGCCTCGCCCTGAATTGCATAAGCTCGTCGACAACGACGTAAGGGGGAGGGTTTCACGTGAAACATGGGGGAATGCTGCCCGAGAGTGCTTTGACAGCAGAACCACCTACACCTGCTCGTAACGACCATTGGCCGAGAACCACGGGCTTTATCCACAGGTTTCCACAGGGGCTAGCCGTCGTTGTCCCCCGCGTGGCTCGAGTCAGTGCCGAGCTTGAGCCGGCGCGTGACCATGGCGACGATCTGCGCCTCAGATAAGTTGTGGCGCTTTGCCTCGGCGATGTATTGGGCTGCCAAGGCTTGCAGAGTCATGCTGCCCGTTTGTTTCACGGCAGCTTTCTCAAGCACATACGTGCCGCGGCCCTGCTGCGCAGAGACCACGCCAGCATCGTCTAGCAGGCGGTAAGCCCTGGCCACGGTGTTGAAGTTCACGCCCAACTGGGCGGCCGTCTCGCGGACGGTGGAGAGCTGATCACCAGGCCGGAGCCTGCCGCTGGAGGCATGCCTTCGTATCTGCTGGATGATCTGAAGATAGACGGGCAAGCCGGTGCGAAAGTCGAGCCGAAGCGGGAGCAGGCGTCGCTGACGTGCAGTCATATTGTACTAATTGTATCATTGCCGGGCCAGATGTCAAGCTAGTGGGCAAGCCCGGGGATCGGAACGGCGCATGCTCGGACGCGCATGGCTGGGGAACAGAACAGCCTGAGCGCCTGCCGCACACGCCAACAGTCCGTTTTTCACTAGCGATTCGGAAGCCGCGGGGCTGCGTGGTAGAATCGTCGTTGCATTCAATAAGGAGCACGAAATGGAACAGCAGACTGGTACCTTTGCCGTAAAGAAGGGTTTGGCGCAGATGCTCAAGGGCGGCGTCATTATGGACGTCGTCACTCCCGAACACGCCAAGATCGCAGAAGATGCCGGCGCCTGCGCCGTGATGGCGTTGGAGCGCGTGCCCGCCGATATACGCGCACAGGGCGGCGTGGCGCGCATGTCTGACCCCGGGCTGATCCTGCGGATCATGGATACGGTCACGATCCCGGTGATGGCGAAATGCCGCATCGGGCACTTCGTCGAGGCGCAGATCCTGGAGGCCATCGGCGTAGACTACATCGACGAGTCTGAGGTGCTGACGCCCGCCGATGAGGCGCATCACATCAACAAGCACCTGTTCAAGATCCCATTTGTATGCGGATGCCGCAATCTGGGTGAAGCGCTGCGGCGCATCGGCGAGGGGGCAGCGATGATCCGCACCAAGGGTGAGGCCGGAACCGGAGATGTAGTGGAGGCGGTGCGTCACGCCCGCTCGGTGTTGGGCTCCATCCGCCAACTGCAGACCATGGCCGACGAAGAGCTGATGGCCTACTCGAAGGAGATCGGCGCGCCGTACGAACTGGTCAAAGAGACGAAGGAACTCGGTCGCATGCCGGTGGTGAACTTCGCGGCCGGCGGCATTGCCACACCCGCCGATGCCGCGATGATGATGCAGCTCGGAGTGGATGGGGTTTTCGTGGGCTCGGGCATCTTCAAGAGCGGCGATCCAGCCAAGCGTGCCGTGGCGATCGTCAAGGCCGTTACACACTATCAGGACGCCAGTATTCTGGCTGAGATCAGCAAAGACCTCGGCGAGCCGATGGTCGGGCGCAATGTGTCGCAGATGCCCGAGGCTGAACGGCTGGCCGGACGCGGCTGGTAACACGGCGCGTCGACGCACGGACTCTTGTGCCGCGGCGCCGCGAGCGTTGAGCGCGGAATCGTCCCATGAAGATTGGTGTACTCGCGATGCAAGGCGACTTCGCCGAGCATATTGCCATGCTCAAGCGCCTCAAGGTCGAGACCTCCGAGGTGCGTCTGCCTGAGCATCTGCAGGGGCTGGATGCGCTGATCATCCCGGGTGGAGAATCGACCACGATCGGTAAGCTGTCTGAGGATTTCGGCCTGATGGAGCCGCTGCGGCAGTTCGGGCGGCGGCACGCGATCTGGGGAACGTGCGCCGGCGCGATTTTCCTTTCCAGAGACGCACGGCGTCATCAACCTCTACTGGGTCTGATGGACATTACGGTCGAGCGCAACGCGTTTGGGCGGCAGGTCGATTCATTTGAGGCCGACCTCGACATCCCGGAGCTGAAGAAAGCCACGCGCACAAAGGAGCCGTATCACGCGGTCTTCATTCGCGCGCCGATCATCGAGTCTGTGACCGGGGATGCCCGCATCCTAGCCTCCACGCCAGACGAGCGGATCGTGGCCGCACAGCAGGGGCACTTGCTGGCCACATCGTTTCACCCGGAATTGACGCGGGATACGCGGTTCCATGAGTATTTTCTTTCACTCGCCGGCTAGTTGTCGTTGGTCGACAGTCAGCAAATGACCATTCGCTCACTCGACCTGCTCGACCTTCCCACCCTCTACCGCTTTCGCGGGGAGGCGGTGAGCTTCGATACGACGCGGGCGCTGACGCGCGGAAATCCGCTTGGAGCGGCCGGCATGCTGGCGTACGTGAATCCCCAGCGGCACATCTATTCTGCGGTGTCAGTGAATGAAGGTGCCACGCTCCTGGGGGGCGTCATCCGGACGAATGGCGATACGTACGCCAGGTTGCTGTATCTGTCACCGGCCTCGAGCCTGGCGCATCCGGACCTTCCGGCCATGATTGAGCACCTCAGCGTCGCGGCCGCATCGTGGGGGGCATTCCACGTGCTGGCGGAACTGGATGAGGACAGCATTGCATTCTCCGCGCTGCGCCGGGCCGGCTTCTCTGTCTACGCGGGCCAGCGCATGTGGGATGTGGGTGCGCTGATGGGTGCATCCGGCAACACAGGGTGGCCGCGCGCCAAGTCGATCAACCTGCTGACGATACAGAACCTGCATCACCAGATTGTGCCGCCGCTGCTGCAGCCGATCGAACCGGCGCCCAGGCGCGCCGCAGGCTTCATCTGCAGTGAGGGCGGACCATGTTACGCGAGCACCTCCACAGGTCTGAACGGCGTTGTGGTGTTCCCGCTGATCCACCCGGACACGACCGATGTGGCAGGGAAACTCTCCGCGTTGATCCACTGCCTGCCGAACCGCGGCGGGCGGCCCGTCTACGTCTGCGTTCGTACGTATCAAGCCTGGCTCGAGCACGTGTTGGAGGACCTAGGCGCGAAGCCGGGCCCACAGCAAGTAGTAATGGTCAAGCACATGACGCGGCTGGTGAAAGAGGAGCAGGCGGTGCGAGCCCGCCAGCCGGCCGGTGTGAGTGTGCAGCCTTCGCGGGTGAGCAGATTTGAGGAAAAGAAGCAGCGCCCATGACACAACTGAAGATCACCGATGATCTGCAAGCCCTGCTGGATGTGCTGCCCATGGATATTCGCAGTGCGGTGGAGCAGGCAGACGACAGCGAGAACCTGCTTGAGATCATTCTGGACCTGGGCCGCGTACCTACGGCGCGCTTTATCGATCGCGAGATCTCCCTGCGGGATATGGAGGTCACGCGGCCGGAGATCGACCATGTGGATGAGCGCACCGGTGAATTCGATGCCGACAACCGCGCCGGCATTGAACGGACGCTGCACCGCATCTCGGCCATCCGCAATCGGCGCACGCATATTGTGGGTCTGACCCTGCGAGTTGGCCGCGCGGTGTACGGCACGGTCGACATCATTCAGGACATCGTCGAGAGCGGAAAATCCGTGCTCATCCTGGGACGGCCGGGTGTCGGTAAGACAACGCTGCTGCGTGAGGCAGCGCGCATCCTGGCCGAGTCCAGGCGCGTGGTGATCGTGGACACCTCGAACGAGATCGGCGGGGACGGGGATGTGCCACATCCGGCCGTAGGCAGGGCGCGCCGCATGCAAGTCCGAGAGCCGATGCTGCAGCATGAGGTCATGATCGAGGCTGTGGAGAATCACAACCCGGAGGTGATCGTCATCGACGAAATTGGCCGCGAGCTCGAGGCGGCCGCGGCGCGCACCATCGCCGAGCGCGGCGTGCAGTTGATCGGCACCGCACACGGGCAGACGCTGGATAACCTACTGCTCAACCCGACGCTGAGCGATCTGGTGGGCGGCATCGAGGCCGTGACGCTCTCCGACGAGGAAGCCCGCCGGCGCGGGACGCAGAAGACGGTGCTCGAACGCCGGGCGCCGCCGACCTTCGATGTGCTGGTCGAGATACAGACGCGCGATCGTTTCGCGGTGCATGCCGACATCCAGAACTCCGTGGATGCGCTGCTGCGCGGCTTTCCGTTGGCGCCCGAGATCCGGACGCGTGATGCTGAGGGAAAGATCCAGGTCGAGAAGGCTGCGCCCGTGGTTTCATCGCGGATCGATGCCAAGGAGACCCCGACACCCAGACGAGGTCGTCAGCCTGCAATCGTTCCCGAGGAGCACTTCCCCAACATGGCAGCGCCGCGCTTTGAGCCAGCACGCGGCGGACTGAAGACCATCAAGATCTATCCATACGGGGTGGCGCGCAACCGTCTGGCGCAGGCCGTCAAGAGACTGGGCGTGCCGGCGCTGATCATGAAAGATGCGGCTGACGCCGACGCGCTGGTTACGCTGCGGACGTACTACCGCGACCACCAGCAGCCGATTGCAGATGCCGAGCACCGCGGACTGCCGATCTATGTGCTGCGGTCTAGCACCGTAGGGCAGATGGAGCAGTTCCTGAGCGACCTATTCAACCTCAAGGCTGAACACGCGTCCTCGCCGGACATCGATGGCGTCCGACAGCAGACGCAGCAGGCTATTCAAGCGGTGCTGAACGGCGAGCGCTGGGTCGATCTTCCGCCGGGTCCATCACTCATAAGGCGGTTGGAGCACGAAATGGCCCGGCAGGCTGAGTTGGTGAGCCACTCCTACGGCAAAGAGCCGCGACGGCACGTGAGGATTTTCAGGGAGTGAGGGGATGTGGTCTGGTAGCCTTGTAGTTGGATAGTTGGGTGGCTGGGGGACTGGGCAGACAGGCGGCCGCATAATCGCATAATCACTTAGACCATCAGCCAAGGGATGCAAACGTGGACATGGATTGAGGCACTGCCTCAATCCATGTCCACGTGTTTGTATGCTGCGATTGTGGTTGGTTACCCCGTGCGCGATGCTTCCCCAAGAGTGACCTGCACCTCAAGCGTCTTTCCATCGCGGATGAGGGTTAGAGTCACCTGGTCTCCGGGCTTGTACGTGTAGAGTGTATTCAGGTAGGAGTGCGTGTCGTCGAGGGCGACGCCACCGACCTTGGTGATAATGTCGCCGCGCTGCAACCCGCCCTTGCTGGCGGGGCTGTTGGACGCCACCCGGCTCACATAGACGCCCCACTCCACGGACAGGTTATAGGCCCGGGCGATCGCCGGGGAGATGGGCTGATAGGTAATGCCTAGGAAAGGATGGGCGAAGTAGCCTTTCGCGATGATCTGAGTAGCGACTACCTGCGCGGTGTCGATTGGGATGGCAAAGCCCAAGCCCTCGGCAACGGCGCCGCTGCCGGTACCGCGCACGATAAGCGTGTTAACGCCGATCACCTGGCCGGCGAGGTTGAGCAGTGGGCCGCCTGAATTGCCCTGATTAATGGCCGCATCGGTCTGGATCAGGCCTTCGATTTGAAAGCCCTCGCCTGTGTCGATCGAACGACCGGTGGCGCTCACCACGCCCACCGTCACAGTGTTCTTGAAATCGCCAAGCGGTGAGCCGATGGCGATCACCGATTCGCCAGGTTGAAGGAGATCCGAGTTGCCCAGCGAGGCAACAGCAGGAACGGCACCCTCGGTCTTCAGGACGGCTATGTCGTTATATTTGTCGGCGCCAACGACGGCGGCCTCCTGCTCAGAGCCGTTCGACAGAATGATGCTCACCGCCTTCGTCCCCTCGATCACGTGATTGTTTGTAATGATGTAACCCTGGTCGGAGATGAAGAAACCGCTGCCGCTCACCTCACGTTCGGCGGTCTGACCGAAAAACGTCTGCTCTCCCGGGATGGTGCCGACGACCGTCACCACAGCCGGCCCCACCGCTTTGACAGCCTGGGTGATGGTGGTCTCCACATCGGTCATGTTGAGGCTGAGTTGTTCGACGGGATTGCTGCTGACGGTCGGGACCACCTGCTGGACGGCCGTGGGCTGCGCCTGCAGCCTCCGATACACGACGGCTGCGCCAACGGCTGTACCGGACAGGCCGGATATCCCTGCGACTACTGCGACCAGCAAAACATAGAAGACTTGCTTGAGCGTCATTCGAACCTCCGTGCTTTTCCCAATTACCAGCCCAGTATTCTAGTACCGCAAAATGACAGGCGAATTAAAGGGAGGTTATACGTATAATAAGGAGTGGCGTTTTGTGTGTAGATTATATGAGACCGCGGACCCAAACACTGGAATCAGAGACGCCCACGCCAACTGCCAGTAACCATGTTCATCACACTTGAAGGGCCCGAGGGTTCCGGAAAGACATCGCACGTCCCGTCGCTGGTTGAGCACCTTGGAGCGCTGGGATACACGGTGTTCCCGACGCGCGAGCCCGGGGGTACGTCGATCGGTGAACAGATCCGACTGGTGATACACGACCTGAGGAATGTGGAGATGCACCCGAGGGCGGAGACGCTGTTGTACCAGGCGGCGCGCGCGCAGATCGTGGAGCAGGTCATCCGGCCGCGGTTGGCCGCCCGCGAGATCGTCATCTCGGACCGCTACTACGATTCAACGATTGCATACCAGGGGTACGGACACCAACAGGACCTCGCGCAGGTGCGGGCGCTGGTCAAATATGCCACGGGCGGGTTGGTGCCGGACCTGACCATCCTGCTGGACGTTGACGTGGAACTCGGCCTAAAGCGCAAAACACAGGACGGAAGCGAGTGGAACCGCCTGGATGCGTACACGATAGACTTCCACCGGCGCGTGCGCGCCGGCTACCTGGAGATGGCGAAGGCTGAGCCCGTGCGGTGGGTGGTGATCGATGCGGGGCAGAAGTGGAGCAAGGTGCAAGACGACCTGAGAGTGGCCATCCTGGATAGACTCTCACGCAATCCACCGAAGGATCGCTGAGCCGCGCATAGATGTCTTGGGAAACCAACGGGGGCGACAAGCGCCAAGTGATATACTGAAGGGGTCGTCAACAGGGTTAGGTGATGCTTTTGCGAGGTCGTCTTACGCCTGGTTTTGCGGCCGCTCCAGTGGAACGGCCCTAGGAGAACAATGGAATCGAAGTTGTACGTCGGCAATCTGTCGTATTCGACCACGGAGGATGACCTGCGCACCCTGTTTGCAGAAGCGGGCACTGTAACCTCGGTGGCCTTGATCAAGGACCGTGACAGCGGCCAATCGAAGGGTTTTGCCTTCGTTGAGATGAGCAACCAAGTGGAGGCAGAGAAGGCCATCAGCATGTTCAATGGCCGGATGCTGGGTGAGCGCGACATCAAGGTCAGCCTGGCGCGACCGCGCGAGGAGCGCGGTAGCGGTGGTGGTGGCGGCGGCGGGTATGGCGGCGGGTATGGAAACCGCGGCGGCCGCCAGCGAAGTGGAGGCGGCAGGCGGTACTAGGCCATACATAAGTGTTCAACAGAAACCCCCGACCCAACCGCCGGGGGTTTTCTTTTCCGGACCCTGGAGTGCGCATTGCAGTAACACGATTTTCCAGATATGATGACCGCCGCGTCATCTGCGATACTGCTGTTCCGGGGCAGAGGCGCTGCCTTCTTGTAAGAACCGATGGAATTGCATCTCTTCTCAACGTCAGGCCCGGGGTTTGCCGTTACCTGGGTGTTGGAGGCCTGCCGGGAAATCCTGGGGGACAAGCGTGATGTGACGATCGCCTATTTGCCTCAAGCCTCTCTGACGGCCGAGAAATGGCTCAAGGAGACCCAGCGGTCTTTCCGAGATATGGCGCGGATCGAATTGATCGATACAGAGACGATGGAGCTGGCTGAGATGGAAGGCATACTGCGCCGTGCGGCGCTTGTCTACATCCCCGGCGGGAACGCATTTCTGCTCAATCACCGCCTGCATGGGAGCCGCCTGGCGCCGCACCTGCGCAAGAAGGTACAGAACGGACTGCCCGTGGTAGCGTTCAGCGCGGGGGCAATCGTATGCGGCCCGAATATCCTGACATCCAATGACCTAAACCTCGTGCCAACCTCGCACTTCAATGGCCTGGGGTTGACACCTTTCAACTTCAACGTCCATTATGTGGATGAGACGGGACGGGATAGCTGGCTGGCTGAATATCACAGCTTCCACGACAATCCAGTCCTCATGCTGGAGGACGGGGCGTACGTGAGAATCAAGGGCAAGACGACGATCCTGGTCCGGGGCGAGGCGTGGTGCCGGCGCGCGGGACAAGAGAAAGAGAAACTCAAGCCCGGGGAGTCGATCGCCCCAAATTGAGGTGAAGTATGGCAGACAAGATCCCCCAGAACATGCCCGAGTTGCTGTCAGAGGTTGAACGTGAGTGGAAGGAGCTCTGGCGAGTCGTCGGGCGTCTGACGCCTGAGCAGATGACCGCGCCAGATGCCGGCGGTTGGTCCCCGAAGGACAACCTGGCTCACCTGGCCGAGTGGATGAAGATCCTTATGGGGTACCACATGGACCGCCAGCCGGCGCACGAGGTGATGGGCGTACCCATCGAGGTCACCAAGGATTGGGACATGGAGGTGATCAACCCTGTGCTCTTCGAGCGCAACCGCGGCCGCAGCACGGATGACGTGCTGGGCGAGATCAAGCGCGTCTATTCTGCTCTGACGCTCAAACTGCGATCCATGCCGTTCGAAGACCTGATGCAGCCGCGGCATGCAGACGATCCAGAGCGGCAGCCTGTGCTAAATTGGATCCTGGGGGACACCACGGCGCACTTCGCGGAGCACCGCGCGACGATCGATAAGCTGCTATAGGTCGTCGTCCATACCGGCGGAGGCGTCGGAATCGGCGCCCAGGTCCGGCATGGAGGCCTCGATCTCCTCGGGGGACTGACCGGCCTCCAGGCGCTCGGTCATATCGTCGAATTCCGGCGGAAGGTCTTCGCCCATCTCTTTGCCCATCTTCTTCATCATCTTGCCCAGCGCCTTGGGGTCGTCCTCCAGGCCATCCAGTGCGGATTCGTCCGCGATGCCCTCCAGGCGACTTTCCTCGGATCTGGCAATGCGAACCTTCGTCATCCGCCGGCGCACATTCGGGCTGCCGCAGTGCTCGCACTTGACCTTGCGCGAGCCATATTCGCTGAAGCTCATGAATACATCGAAAAGCTGATGGCAATTAAGGCACACAAAATCGTACGTGGGCATGCTGCGATTCTACTCAAACTCCGCCCGTCGTGTGAAGCCAACGCGGACGGCCGCGTCTCGGGCTGGTAGTGAGGATCGGTCGAGTACAATACGAGCATGCCCAGCGATCCCGATTTTGGCCGCGATGCTCTCTCACCACTGCTGATCGTGATCTCCGGACCATCCGGCGCCGGAAAAGACACGGTGATGCAGCGGATGCAGGAGCGCGGCTTGAAGTTCCATTTTGTTACAACCGCCACAACGCGGCCGCGCAGGCCGAACGAGGTCCACGGAAAGGACTACTGGTTCGTCTCACAAGAAGAGTTTGCCAGGATGATCGAGGGCAATGAACTCATGGAGTACGCGCTGGTGTATGGGGACCACAAGGGCGTTCCGAAGGAGCAGGTTCGGAAGGCTTTACAGAGCGGGCACGATGTGGTCATGCGCCTCGACGTCCAGGGAGCGGAGACGGTGCGCAAGCTGGTGCCGGAAGCCTTGTTGATCTTCATCACAACGGACAGTGAAGAGGAACTTATCAACCGCCTGCAGGAACGTAGCACAGAGACCCCTGAGGCGCTTGCGATCCGCATCGCCACCACTCGCCAGGAACTGAAGCGGATGGACGCATTTGACTATGTGATCATCAATCACGATGACCAGCTCGATCACACAGTGGACGTAGTTCAGGCCATCATCGAGGCCGAGCACCATCGCGTCAGGCAGCGAAAGGTGAACCTGTGAGCCAGTACTCCACGGCAGATCGGACATCTGAGCCCGCGGCGGTTCCGGTACGTATCTCGCTGCCCACCTCCGTTCCGTACGTGACGTACTCCATCGTTGGAATCACGGGGCTAATCTACCTTCTGCAGTTGGGCAGCGTGTCGATCTGGGGATATGCCAATGCCACTGCCCAGATGGATCTATTGATGGCTTACGGCGCACGTGTCAATGAGCTGATCCGCGAGGGTCAACTCTGGCGCTTCTTCACGCCTGTCCTGCTACATGCATCCATTCCGCACATCCTGTTCAACATGTACGCCCTGATCGTATTCGGCGCGGGGCTGGAGCGAAACTTCGGGAATATTCGATTCCTCGTCCTGTACCTGCTTGGAGGGTTCACAGGAAACGTGCTCTCGTTCCTGCTGAGTAGCGGTTACTCAGTGGGCGCCTCCACGGCCATCTTCGGCTTGGTTGGGGCCGAGGGCGTATTCCTGTATCAGAATCGCCGGCTGTTTGGCAATCAGTTCGGTCGCGCAATCGGCAACATCATATTTATCGTGGCCGTGAACCTTTTCCTCGGGCTGTCCCCCGGCATCGACAACTGGGGGCACATCGGCGGGCTGTTGGGGGGATTGGTTTTCACGTGGTTCGCCGGCCCCTTATGGGAAGTGCAGCAAGCACCAACGGGAGGCGCGCTGGTCCTCGCGGACCGGCGTGAGCCCCGCGAGGTGCTCACCGGCGCGGCAATCGCGATCCTGATTTTCGGCGCGCTGGCGCTCTGGGGATTTGTCGCGCCCCTTACACCCTAGCTACGAACCGCCAACAGACAAAGCCCGCCTGTTCAACACAAAGGACACCAGGGGACCCAAAGGCAAGAGACCTTTGGTGAACCCTGGTGTCCTTTGTGTTTGAGATCTTTTCTGATCAGCTGACGTGGGCAAGGCGGGGGTCGAGGGCGTCGCGCAGGCCATCTCCGATCAGGTTGAATGAGAGCACTGTGATCATGATGGCAAAGCCTGGGAAGAACACCAGGTGCGGCGCAGTGAAGACCTGGTTACGCTCGGCGCCCAGCATGGCGCCCCATTCGGGTGTGGGGGGTTGCGCCCCCAGACCAAGAAACGAGAGGGCGGCCGCGTCCAGGATGGCGGTGGCGATGCCAAGGGTCCCCTGCACGATGAGCGGTGTGAGGGCGTTGGGCAAGATGCGCTGGAAGAGGATCTGCAGGTTGGATCCACCCAGGGCGCGGGTGGCAGAGACGTAGTCCATCTCGCGCAGAGTAAGCACCGAAGCTCGCATGACGCGCGCGTAGGCCGGGATGGAGACGATGCCGATCGCCAGCAGCGCATTGATCAGACCTGGGCCGAGAACGGTGACGATGGCAATGGCCAGCAGCAACGAGGGAAACGCCAGCAGAACATCCATGACGCGCATGATGAGGTTGTCAATCCAACCGCCAAAATAGCCCCCCAGCGCACCCAGCACAGTGCCGATGATGATGGCAAATGTCACCGTCGAAAAACCGACCAGCAGGCTCAGTCGGGAGCCGTAGAGCAGGCGGCTGAACTCATCGCGGATGTTCCCATCGGTTCCCACGATATGTTCGGGCTGATCCGCCGGACAGCCGAGTGCATGTATGCACGGGGGAGAGCGTTTGCTCAACCCCTGCGGCGGGTTCACGTCCAGCATGGACAGGGTCGGGCTGTACGGCGCGATCCACTGGGCGGTCAGCGCTACAAGGAACAGAATCCCAAGCAGGACCATGCCAAGGATCGCGGATTTCCGGCGGAACAGCCGCCGCGCGGCGACCTGCCACAAGCTCACCGATCTTGGCGCGAGGCCTTCAATATCCAACGCAGTGGGGGAAACCGCAAGATCCATGATTGGGCCCTAGTCCAGTTGAATTCGGGGGTCGAGATACGCGTAGGACACGTCGACTATCAGGTTGAGAATGACGAAGAAGATGGCAATGACAACGGTGAAACCCTGAACGATGCCATAGTCGCGGGCGGTGATGGCTTCGTACAGAATCCTGCCGACGCCGGAGAGATTGAACACGGTCTCGGTCAGCACCGCACCGCCAAGCAAACCTCCCAGGGAAAGTCCGATGACGGTTACCAAGGGCAGGAGGGCATTCCTGAAGGCGTGCTTCATGATGACCACGGTGCGCCTGAGTCCCTTGGCGCGCGCCGTTCGGATGTAATCCTGGCCGAGCACCTCCAGCATTGCAGAGCGTGTCATGCGGGCGATCAAGGCCATTGGGATGGTGCTGAGGGCCACTGCGGGTAGGATGAGGTGTTTGACTGCATCGGCCAGCACCGGCCAGTTGCCTGACAGGACGGCGTTGAGCATGTTCAACCGGCCGACGAAATCCGATATAGCGTACAGGAAACTTCCCTTACTCAGTTGCATCCCCCACACCTCCCAGAAAGGCGTGGTGAGCAGTCCCGCGGTAAGGCGGCCCGATGCCGGCAGCGCGAACGGCGTGCCCTTGAGCGCAAGGGCAAAGACGTAGGCTAACATCAAGCCCAGCCAAAACACCGGCATGGAGATGCCGGTATTGGCCCAGAGCATCGTGAAGACATCCAACCAGCTGTTGTGGCGCACGGCCGAGATCACTCCCAGCGGCACGCCAACCAAGATGGCGATGAACAGAGCACAAAAGCTCAACTCAATCGTGATGGGAAGCCTCTCCACCATCAGCGCCGTCACCGGCTTGGAGAAGCGGAAGGAGCGTCCGAAATCCCCTTGCAGCACTTCGCCGACATAGATCCTGAACTGAGTGGGGATGGGCTTGTCCAGGCCATGACGAATAATGAATGCGTCGCATACCGCGTCCGTGGCCTTTTCGCCCAGGATGGCACGGCACGGATCGCCCGGGATCAGACGTCCCAGGGCGAAGGTTGCGAACAAGACGCCAAAGAGAACCGGCAGGCTGAGCAGGATGCGGCGGATGATATAGGTCGTCATGGTGGAGCCCATTCTAAATGAAATCCCCCAGCAGGGCAAACCTGCTGGGGGACCTGAAGCATGTTAGAACGGGAACTTACTGCGGCGGGGCGTTCAGGAATGCGCCAAACAGGCCGCTCCAGTAGGAGAACGCGCCGGTGTTGCCCTTGTGCAGCGGGCTTGCAGCATCCCATTGCAGGGCAAGCGAGGTCACAACATCATTTGCGTCGAGGGACGAGCCGTCATGGAACTTGACGCCCTGGCGCAGGTGGAATGTCCAGGTCATCAGGTCAGTGCTGGCCTCGTAGGACTCAGCCAGGGACGGTTCCACAGCGGTGCCGCCGGTCTTATAGGCGAGCAAGGACTCGAGCACCTGTTCGCAAGCGCGCAGGGACTCACCATCGGTCTCATCGGCGCAGAACAGGGAGATCGGCTCCGCGTTCTGCATCCAGACGAAGGTGTCGGTTCCATTGGACATAACCGAGAACCTCTCGTTGCCCAGCGGGCTGGCGTGACCGCCCGTGACCACAGCCTTGGTCGCGACGCCCGAACCTCCGTGAGCTACGGGGATCATCGGGACGTGCGTGCGGATGGCGTTGTTGGCAGCCTCGTAGAACGGCTTGCGGGCAGCATCGTCGGCAAGCTGTGCGCCCTTGTCGAGTGCTTCCGTGATGTCGGTGAACTTGTCGCCGAACTGCTTGGATGCGCCAGCACCAAAGTGATAGCCAAGGAAGTTCGTCTGATCCGGATAGTCCGCACCCCAGCCGAGCAGGTGAATGCCGGTCAATTGGCCGGAGTCAGCGGCATCCAGGAAAGCGCCCGATTCCATCACCTCAATCTTGAGGTTGATGTTCAGGTTGTTCTTGAGCTGAGCCTGGATATCGACGGCAACCACATTGGGATCAGGCAGGTAGCCGCGCACGACATCGCGATAGTTCAGCGTTGTGTCAAAGCCGTTCGGGTAGCCGGCCTCGGTCAGGAGGGCCTTGGCAGCAGCCACATCGAAGGCGTACCAGGGATCGCCGACGCAGCCATTGGGGATGGAGCACGGCGTGAAGTAGTCAGCGATGACGGAACCCGGAGGATAGAACTCGTCCACGATGCGCTGGCGGTCGATGCCCATGGCAATGGCCTGGCGCACTTTCTCGTTGGCAAGTGGATTCTTGGTGTTGTCCCAGCCTTCGGCCGTTGGATTGTTATTGAAACCGACGTAGAAGACGTTCATGCCCTCGCGGGGGTACAGCGTGAGGGTCGAGTCGGCTTCGATCTTGGTGAAATCGTCCGGGCCTGGGTTGTCAATTGCATCTACAGCGCCGGACTGCAGTTCGAGCAGCCGTTGGGCGGATTCAGTGCTCCAGCGGAAGACGAGCGTCTTGCCAAGGGCCTTGTCGCCCCAGTAGTCGTCATTGGCCGAGAAGACCACCTGGTTGCCACGCTCCCAGGCTTCCAGCTTGTAGGGGCCGGTGCCAATGGGGTTCTCAAGGATATCTCCGGTGGCGCCGGTGGACTCAAGATATTCCTGCGGCTGGATGGAGAAGGCACTAAAGGCGATCTTGGACGGCATGGCCGGGTCCGGCACGCACAGCGTGAACTCGACCGTGAACTCATCAATAGCCTTGATGGATTTGAATTCGCCACCATAGTCGCAGTTGGGGGCCTCCACATTGAGGCCTTCATAGGCGGGCGCGGTGGTGGGCGCGGCAGCAGGAGCTTCGGTCGGGGTTGGTGCTTCAGGCGCCGCAGTCGGCGCAGGGCCGCAGGCCGCCAGGACCATGCTGGCCAGCGCAAGCACGGCGATCATTAGGAACAGTCGGTTTTTCACAGATTCTCCTCCTACACAATACGCGCGCTAGATTGGATGTGCATTTCGACGTTGGGGATAAGGTATACCGGTGGAATCAGGTGAGACGCTCACCTCCTCTCCTGAGAGAATGGGTAATTCATTATACAGCAAAACGGTCCTGTGATGCACAGGACAAACCACGCAGGGGCTGGAAGGCCTTTGGGGTTGGATGGTTTTCAATACACGGGGACCGGCATGCCATAGCCGTCAAGATGCACGTTGGAGGGGTCCGCAGGCCAAATGCCCGGAAGGGGAGTCTTGCAGGCGGGGCAGATCCCGGTGCCAATCAGGTGATACTCCATAATGACGTAACCGGAGCGCCTGATGAGCAGTCTGCCGCAATGGGAGCAAAACGTGTTCTCATACTCTTCCAGGCGACCTGGAAGATTCCCGGCGTAGACGTAACGCAGACCGGCTTCACGCCCGATCTCCGCGGCGCGCTGCAGCGTGCCAGCATCCGTGTTGTCGGGCTCGGTCATCTTGTAGTCCTTGTGGAAGGCGGTGACGTGCCATGGGATGTCGGGCGAGACGCTGGCGATGAACCTTGCCGCATCCCAAAGCTCCTCGTTGGAATCGTTGAACCCGGGGATGATCAGCGTGACGACCTCGACCCACAGGCCCATCTCTTTGGCTCGCTTGATGCCGTCCAAGATATTCTGCAGAACGCCGCCCAGCCTGCGATAGTTCTTGTCCTGCATGCACTTGAGGTCGATCTTGTAGGCATTGAGGTACGGACGCAGATACTCCATCACCTCGGGCGTGCTGTTGCCATTGGAGACATAGGCGCACATTAGGCCAGCGGCTTTGGCTTCCTTGAAGATGTCAACCGCCCACTCGCTCGTAATCAGAGGTTCATTGTATGAAGACACCACAACAGAGGCCTTGGTGCGTCGTGCAAAATCGATCATGGCCCGGGGGGTGACTTTGCGCACGCTCCCGATCGCAGCATCGGCCGCAGGGTCGCGCAATGCCTGCGAGGTCACCCAGTTCTGACAATTGCTGCAGTGGTAGTCGCAGCCCAGCATGCCGAACGTCAGGGCATTCGAGCCGGGGAGGACATGAAAGAAGGGCTTCTTCTCGATCGGATCGGATTGCAGTGCGGCGACGTAGCCCCACGGCACGCGCAGCTCGCCGCCCCTATTGAAACGCGCCTGGCAGATACCCCGTCGTCCTTGGCGGATGAGGCAGCGGTGACCGCAGGCAAAACATCGCACGGCGTTGTCTTGCAGGCGCTCGTACAGGGCGCCTTCCACAGTCAGTGGATCGAGTACATCGGCCAGGCTGGTCATCCATCACCAATAACGAAAAGGAAAGTCGGAACGCATTGTGCAGTCTTCCGCCGGCTGTCGCTACCTGCCGTAGCTGTCCAGAGGGTTCCAGCGCCCATCCTGGAAGACCTCGATCTGCATCACGGGGCTGATCTCCCACAGCGTGGCTCGGGTGCGGCCGATCTCCTGCGGATGGTCGGGGTCGAAGTACAGCCAGCCGCTGAGGCGCACCTGGACGCGCCCCTCAACCAGGACGCTGCGGATGAAATCGGCCGTCCACGTGTGACCGACGCGAGTTTGAGGGGTTGAGATGGCGATCATTGCCTGGGCGCGGCGGTCCCTGGGCTCCTTGATCAAGGAAAGCCGCCAGAAGTGATTCTGTTCATCGGCGCGATTACAGTTGGCCGGGTCGGCGATGCCTTCGCGCAGGGCTTCGATATACCCCTCGACCACGATCGGAATGCCAAGATACTGCGAAATGAAGGCCCGCCCCGAGGGGGTCCACTCGCTCATCAGCCGCCGCTCGGTGCTCCTCGGCCAGGTAAGCGCCAGAAGAGAGTCAAGCGACACGGGAATGTATGCTCCCTTGTCGACGCGATTTTTCAGGAGGTTGAGTTCAATGTCGCCCCCCTCGCCTTCCGGCGGACAGCCATTGAAGCCCTCCGGCGATGCCGGCGGCTTATCGGGCATGATTGGCAGGTCGCCAACCGGCGGCGCGGCGATGACCGCTGAGATCGGAAGCAGCGCTCCTGAGCCGAGGCCTCGAAGGAGCAGGACGCCCGCGGCCGCAACGAGGATCAGGCCAGCGGCGATCCAGATGCCGCGCCTCAGTCTTTTTGAGGTCAACCAATCCTCCAGGAAAGCATTTGGCAAGTCATTCGTGCGCCCGGGGAGACAGGCTCGAGAGCACCCCGAGACCCCGAAAGTATAATCCGGCCATGTTAAGCGTAGCGGTGCAGGCCGGGGGGAACTCCATGCGCATGGGTGAGAACAAGGCACTCAAGCCGTTCCTTGGGCGGCCCCTTATCGAGCGAGTTGTAAAGCGCCTCGAGCCCATCGCGGATGAAATGCTGATCACAACCAACGAGCCCGGAGCCCTCGATTTCCTGAATATTCGGCAGGTGTCGGACGTGCGCCCGGGTTTCGGCCCACTGGGGGGCCTTTACACGGCGCTGGCGGCGGCGAATTTTCCATCCGTTGCCGTGGTTGCCTGCGATCTGCCATTCACGAGTGCGCCCCTTGTGGTTGCATCCGCCGGCATTCTGCTGCAGGAGGATGCGGATGTGGTGATCGCCGAGTTGCCTGAGGGCTTCGAGCCGCTGCATGCCATCTACCGCCGCGAGGTCTGCCTGCCGGCCATCGAGGCTGCCTTGGAGGCTGGACAATTGCAGATGATCTCATGGTTCCCACACGTCAGGGTACGACGCCTCACAGCTGCGGAGCGGGCTCGATATGATCCGGATGGGCTCGCTTTCTGGAACCTCAACACACCGGAGGAGTTCGCGCAGGCCGAACAGCGTGCCAGCGGACGATGAGTACCGGACGGGGTGCGTGGGTGACGACTTGCTGACTGTTGCTGCCCAGCCGTAAGAAGTCAAACATCAGGCCTTCTTTCCGCGGGGCACATGACGCTACAAGATACAATCATAGCATACAGCAAACTGCTCACCGAATCCCACAACAACCACGCGATCGGGAGGTCGAATGTCCTTGAATCCAGCCGTCATCCGTCTGCAGTTCCCATCCTTGCAGCGCAAGGATGTGTTCTTCGATAATCCCGGCGGGACGCAGATCGCGCGTCACAGTCTGGAGCGAATGCAGCGCTACCTGCTGGAGTGCAATGCCAATCACGAAGGGGCCTTCCGTACCAGCCGGGAATCGGACGCGGTGCTGAACGAGGCTCGCGCCGCCATGGCGGATTTTTTGAACGCTGCCTCCCCCGACGAGATCGTGTTTGGCAACAACATGACCACGCTGACCTTCAACATGGCGCGCGCTCTGGCGGCGAGGCTGAGACCAGGGGACGAGATTGCAGTCACGCGACTCGATCACGATGCCAATATCTCGCCCTGGCTGCTCACGGCCGAGGACCGCGGATGCAAGGTGACGTGGGTGGATTTTGATGTCGAGGACGGAACGCTAAAGATGGATGAGTTCTCCCGCGCGATGGAGCGCAGACCGAAGATCGCGGCCTTTGGCTATGCATCCAATGCACTCGGCACCATCAACCCGGCGCGCAGGCTGACCCAGATGGCTCGCGATGCGGGCGCGATCGTTTACATTGATGCGGTGCAGTTTGCCCCTCACGGCCCTATCGATGTGGGCGAGCTGGATTGCGATTTCCTGGTCTGCTCTTCGTACAAGTTCTTCGGACCGCACGCCGGCGCGTTGTACGGCCGGCTCGATCTGCTGAATGAGCTCAAACCCTACAAGGTCCGTCCGGCCTCGAATGCCGCGCCGCACAAGTTCGAGACGGGGACCCAGAACCATGAAGGCATCGCCGGGATCCTGGGGGCCATCGAGTACTTCGAGTGGCTGGGCGGACAATTCGAGGACGCAAAGGATTGGAGGGAGAGCGGCTTAAGCGGCCGCCGCCTCACACTAAAGAGGGCCATGACCGCCATTCGATCCTATGAGTTCGAGTTGAGCCGCGCGCTGATCGAGGCGATCGAATCCGTGCCGGGGACGCGCATTTATGGGATCACGGACAGCAGGCGGCTGGAGGAGCGCGTGCCGACAGTGTCATTCACGATGGAGGGAATTTCGCCGCGCCGGCTTGCCGAGCGGCTGGCCGAGGAGGGCCTGTACGTGTGGGATGGCAACTACTATGCTCTGGCCGTCACGCAGAGACTGGACCTTGAGGATCGCGGCGGCATGCTGCGCGTGGGGGCAGTGCACTACAACACACTGGAAGAGGTGGGGCGGTTGCGGGAGGCATTGCACAGAATCGCGCGGTCGTGGACTTGAACGTGCCGCTCGGGGATTTGGATGTCTTGCCGAAACGCGGGGGTTGGTTAAATGACGAACGCCAAGGTGAGGGGGGCACCCTAGCGTCCGTCAATGATTACTATACTGTATGGGGTCTCGACTTGCAAGAGTTTTGCGTTAGAGGACCATAAGAACCGAGTCACGGCAGTGTGGCGCCCCTGGCGGGAATCGAACCCACATCTCGGCCTTAGGAGTGCCTTGCTCTATCCATTGAGCTACGGGGGCATGCGGCACGGATTATACCGCGCGGCCCGGGACACTGCCCCCGCGCATGAAGTGACCTGCGGCGATGCGTCCCCAAATCGCACCTCAACACGATGAACTCATGACACGTCGAGTGCTGATTTATCTGGCGGTGATGGCGGGAATTGCAGCCTTCTCCGGCCTGTTTATCGTTGTTTTTGGCAACAGCGTCGAAATCTCATGCGCCCGGGACGCCATACAAGCCCCGGACTGCAGGATCACGAAGATGCTGCTTGGCCGCCTGCTCCTCTTCAGGCGCGATGTGCTGGGCGTGACCGATGTCCAGCTGGACGAGACCTGCGACGATGGCTGTACCTACCGCGTTCTGTTGATCGCCTCCGGCGGTGAGAGCGTCCCACTCAACGATGTGTACACAGACAGAGGTCCCGTTCTACGTCAGATGGATGCCATTGACGGCTTCCTCAACGGAACAGCCAAATCCTTTGAGTATCTGGAACCAGTGCAGTGGTGGGTCGTTGGGCTGGTGGTCGGTATGGATCTGATGGGGATGGCGATCGTGGCAGGGATCTTCCTCAGGCAATCGATGCGCGGCTAGGGTTTCTGGATTCAGCAGAGAGACCATCGAGGAATTCTATGGTCTCTCTTTCATTCATCGGCCGGAGGCGCTGTGGGTCCGTAGTCAAGCACCTTCCGGACCTGGGAATTTGCCTCGGGCGGGGCGACGATGCCGCGTTCCTCCATGACGTCGACAAGGCGCGCGGCCCGGGTGTAGCCGATGCGCATTCGGCGCTGGAGCATTGACACCGAGGCCCGGCCCTCGCGACGTATGAGATCGACCGCATCATTGAACAGTGGGTCGTCGTCCGAGGACTCCATTTCCTCCCATAATGCCTTCTGTTTGAGCGGTACGTTCTCAGGAAGGCCACCCACGGTCGCCGCAAGAGGAGCGTGTGGGGTAAGTTGCGCCTTTTGCTCCTTCCAGAAATCCACCACTTTCTGGATCTCTGGATCCGAGACGAAGACGCCCTGCAGGCGCGCGGGTGCGGCGGCGTCCGGCGCCTGAAACAACATGTCACCGCGACCGAGCAGGCGTTCTGCACCAGGTTGATCCAGGATGACACGGCTGTCAACGCCGGATGCGACGGCGAAGGCGATGCGGGCTGGGAAATTGGCCTTGATTAGACCGGTCACCACGTCCACGGATGGACGCTGGGTAGCCAGGATCATGTGAATGCCCGTGGCGCGGGCCAACTGCGCCAGCCGCGTAATGGTGCGCTCCGTCTGATCGGGCGCGATCATCATCAGGTCGGCGAGCTCGTCGATCACCAGCAGAAAGAACGGCATCCTGCGACTGCCCTGCAGCAGCATGCGCGTGTTGTAGTCCGAGATATTGCGCGCGCCGATCTTGGCAAAGTCGTGATAGCGCTTGTCCATCTCACCCGCCACCCAACGCAGCACATCCACGACACGTTCTATCTCGACCACCACCGGTCCATGCGCGAGGTGTGGGATGCCGTTATAGCTTGTCAGTTCAACGCGCTTGGGATCGATCAGCACAAGCTCAAGGTCGTTCGGCGTGTTATTGATCAGGAAGCAGCTCAGGATGGAGTTGACGCATACCGACTTGCCCGAGCCAGTTGTGCCGGCAATCAGCAGGTGCGGCATCAGCTCCAGATTGGCCGTAATCGGATGTCCTGCGACATCCTGACCGAGGGCGAAACGCAGTGGGGTCTTGTTTCGCTGGAAGGTCTCGCTTTCCAGGATGTCGCGCAAGGCCACCAGTGCCATCTCATCATTAGGGACCTCGATGCCCACATAGCTGTGACCGGGGACAGGAGCCTGGATGCGGATGCGCGGCGCGGCAAGTGCGAGGGCGAGATCATCCGCCAGTGAGGCGATCTTGCTGACACGCACGCGCGTCCTACCACCGCGAGACTCGACAAATAGCGGCTCCACGCCGAACTGGGTGATCGTCGGGCCGCGACTGATCTCGACCACTTGTGCCGGAGCCCCGAATGAGGCAAGCGTCTCCTCAATGAGATGCGCCCTCTGCCTGATGAAATCCTCGTTGACGGCCGGGGCACTGCCGGCGTCCAATACACTGCGGATTTCCGGCAGCGTCCATTGAAGCGCTGGCGGGCTAGTCCGTGCCATCTCGCCAGGCACATCCAGCGCGGCGGCAGGTACGGAGTTGGCGGTCTGAGTCCCGGCGGCCGCTGCAGGCATGGGCGTGAATCCGTTGGACTGAGCCAGCGAGGCCGATGCTGGCGGCTCGCGGATGGGCCTATGCAGGAAAGCCTCGAACTTCTCGAACAGAGGCCCCACCCAGCCGAACAGCTCGTGCAGCCTCATATCGACAATCATCGTGAGGCCGATGAGCATCCATGCCAGCAGGACAACGATCAATCCGAGCGGGCCCAGGCCGAACCAAAGTGTGCGCTCGAAGAAACCACCGACATAGCCTCCACCGGCGCCGTCCCTGGCTGCGACCATGGCCATCTCCGGCGCGGCGATGATGCTGTGCATCACGGTGAGCGTCCAGAGGAAAAGCAGAAGGCTGCCGACGGTGCGCTCCAGTGAGGGCGACGGAATGCGCTCGATCTTGCGCAGGATGAGCCACAGACCGAAAACAATCAAGGCTACGGGAAGGAAATACAGGCCCCAGCCGATCAGTTGACCGAGCAGCCGGATGATGCCGCCTGTGAGAGCCGAAGGCGATGCAGCCAGTAGTCCCAGCAGGATGAGGATGCCGGAGAGCGCCAGGATGACCCCGACGACATCCAACTTGCGCTCGGGGGACAGGCTGTCCCAGAACGACGTTGAAGGCGAACGCGTGCGACTGCGCGGGGCAGACTCAGGGCGCGCCTGTGCCCTGGAGGCGCGACCGCGTGCCCTCGACCTGCGGCGACTCTTGGACGGTTGGAATAATCTCAGGAGCGACATGCGGGAAGCGATCCGTGTGTCATAGCACGACCGCATGAGATTATAGTACAAATGGTCTGTTTTCCTTAAGGTACAATAGCTTGAAGCTACGTGCGCTCTAGCCAGGCCGCAGAGTCCTGCTTCCCACCTGTGCGATCACCATGCGGCGCTGTGCACCAGCTCTGGCTTCATAAGGGAAACTCACATTGTTTGAAGTCCTTTTCCTTGGCACTTCTGCGTCCGCGCCTTCCGCAAGGCGCGGACTTCCGGCTCAAATCGTCCAGCATGACGAATTCCGCTTCCTGATCGACTGCGGTGAAGGCACGCAGCGGCAGATCCTGCAGGCAGGAGTCGGCTTTCGGCATCTGACGCGGGTCTTGCTAACCCATGGGCACCTCGATCACATCCTTGGCCTGGGGGGTCTGTTGAGCACATTCCTGCGCTGGGAGGCGATCGAAGAACTTGAGATCTTTGGCGGGCGGACGGCGCTTGACCGCGTTCACGACCTGCTGTACGGGGTGGTGCTGCGCGGCAACCAACCCCCGATGCCGCTGCAATTCCGCGAGATCAAGCCGGGCACCTTCTTCGAGGCTAAGGACTTCACGGTCTCGGCCTTCTCGGTCTCGCACCGGGGACCGGACTGCCTCGGGTACACATTTGAGGAGCGGGCGCGCCGTCCGTTCCTTCCGCAGAAGGCGGATGAATTGGAAATCCCGTTCGGCCCGGAGCGCCGCGACCTGGTGGACGGCAAGACTTTGGTCCTGCCCAATGGCCGGCGGGTGGAGCCGGACGATGTGCTGGGCCCCTTGCAAAAGGGCTCCAAGCTGGTGATGATCGGAGATGCGGGCAAGACGGATGACCTGGTGGAGGTCTGCCGGGATGCCGACGTGCTGGTGATCGAGTCGACCTATCTCAATGAAGAAGCCGACATGGCGTCCGAGTTCTCGCATCTTACGGCGCAGCAGGCGGCGGAACTGGCTTTCCGTGCCAACGTGCGGCATCTGATCCTGACGCACATTTCCCGAAGGTACCGCGAGAAGGATGTCCTGAAGGAAGCACAAGCCGTGCATCCGAACGTATCCGTGGCGCGGGATTTTGACGCGTTCCAGGTGAAGAGGGAAGAGAAGGAATAGAGAGCAGCGCACCTCGCTTTGCCGCATCCCCGTTGACTCATCGTAGACGCCGACGATTCCCTTGATCAAGGCACAGGCTCCTCCAGCGTGGCGCAGGCACGGACGGTTTCCATGACCTGCAGCGCTCGGCAGTGTTGCCTGCGCCACGCGGTCCAATAAGCCCATCTGGTATACTCGTTTTTGCAAACCCCATACGATTTGTCATGTCTAAGACTGAGATCGACGTCGATCCGTGCGATCATATTACCAGCGATGCCATCGGTCAGCCGGGTCAGCGCGTCTTCTACATCCAGGCCTTCCAGGCGGAAAAAAACTACACGGTCATCATCGAAAAGACCCAGCTGCAATCGCTTGCCGTGGGCATTGAACAATTCCTGGCCGAAGTGGCGCGGCAGAACCCCAACATCGAAGAAGCCTCCGCGGACTACGTCGAGGAGCAGATGCACATAAGTCCGCCGGTCGATCCGGCCTTTCGAGTCGGTGAGATCGGCCTGGGGTACGATCAGACCCGCGACCGCGTGGTGCTCTTTGTGGGGGAGGTTCAGGCCGAAGACCAGGAGCCGGACACAGGAACCGTGTACCGTTTCTGGTGCACGCGCACGCAGCTGCGCAAGCTGGCACGCTGGGGGGTGGAGATCGCCGGCCGCGGCCGCCCGATCTGCCCGCAATGCGGACAGCCGATGGAGCCAGGCGGTCACTTCTGCCCAAAGAAAAACGGGCACATGCACTAGCAACCGGTTGTACGTGAAAGAACAGCAGAGCATCAGCAGTCTGGAAGAAGCGCTTCGAGAGGGGGAGTTGGAACTCAAGGGCCAGTTCATGCTTGGCTCCAACTACACCTTCCTCGTGACGGTGCGCCATGCCGGACAAGAGATACCGGCCGTCTACAAGCCTTCACGCGGTGAGCAACCTCTGTTGGATTTTCCGGAGAACACCCTGGCGCAGCGCGAGGTCGCCGCGTACCTGGTGAGCGAGGCTCTTGGCTTTGACTTTGTGCCCTGCACGGTACTGCGGGAGGATGTCCCTGTGTACGGCCCCGGATCGCTCCAGCTGTACATCGACTACGATCCCGATTATCACTACTTCAACTTCAGCGATGAAGACAAGGCACGCCTGCCTCCCGTGGTGCTGTTTGATGTGCTGGTCAACAACGCTGACCGCAAAGGCAGTCACGTATTGATCGAGAATGGCACTCGCAAGCTGTGGGCGATCGATCATGGGCTGTGCTTTCACGAAGAAGAGAAGCTGCGCACTGTATTGTGGGATTCGGCCGGTCACGCCATTCCGCCGAAACTGCAGGCCTGTCTTGGGTCCGTGCCGGCGCTGCTGGAGGCCGGATCGCGCCTGCGACTCGACCTTCGGCCATACCTGACGGCGGATGAGATCGCCGGCATTTTGAAGCGCGCTGAGGCCCTGCTCAAGTTGGGGATCTTTCCCACACCACCGCGGCATAGACGCGCGTTTCCGTATCCCCCACTCTAGGAGTCCGGCATACACCACAAGCTGGCATTCATCGGCTTTGGCAACGTCGCCCGCGCCCTGGCCCGATTGCTGCTGCGAAAGCAGGCGGTCTTGAAGTCCGAGCACGAGATCACATTTTCCGTGACCGGCATTGCCACGGGCCGGCACGGGTTCGCCGCGGACCCATCTGGGATCGATCTGGAGAAAGCCCTGGCGATGGTTGAAAGCGGAGGGTCAGTATCCGTGCTTTCGAGGAAGCCTCACGGAGATTCGCTGGCGGTCATATGTGATTGCCAGGCAGACGTGATGTTCGAGAACTCACCTGTAAATCATGCCACCGGGCAGCCGGCGCTGGATCATGTCCGCACGGCGCTGCAAGCCGACATGCATGCCATCACCGCCAACAAGGGCACAGTGGTGCACGGCTATCGTGAGCTGACTGCGCTGGCGAGGTCGAAAGGACGCAAGTTCTATTTTGAATCCACCGTCCTTGGCGGCTCGCCCCTCTTCTCCGTCTTCCGGGAATGCATGCCCGCGGCTGAGCTGCGGTCATTCCGTGGGGTCCTGAACTCAACGACCAACATCATCCTGACCCGCATGGAACGCGGTGAGACATTCGATGAAGCAGTCAGGTACTGCCAGTTGATCGGAGTAGCTGAGACGGATCCATCGGCGGACGTGGATGGCTGGGATGCGGCCATCAAGGTTGCAGCCCTGGTGACGGTGCTGATGGATGTGCCGATCACGCCTGAACAGGTGCAGCGGACCGGTATCCGGGGCATCACCCGCGAGATGATCGTGGCTGCGAAAGCGGCGGGCAAACGGTACAAGCTGATTTGCTCGGCTGAGAAGCAGGGCAATGAGGTCAGCGCCAGCGTGGCGCCGGAGCTGGTGGAAGTAGCCAATCCACTGTACGGCATGGAAGACTCAACTACCGGCGCTGCCTTCCGGACCGATGTGCTGGGGGACTACTCGATCATCGAATCGGAACGCGAGGGCATGGTTGCAGGTCCTGAGCCGACGGCGTATGGCCTCTTCGCGGATTTCATCAATGCAGTGAAGCATCCCTGATCGTTGAGCCGTTGACAAAAAGAAGGGGCTGACCAGATCCTGGTCGGCCTCTTTGCGGTCCTACCTGCTGGCTAATCTGTTCGCGGCGAGACGCGTGCCAGCACCTCGCTCGTGTTCATCCGGGTGCCGTTGGCAGCCACATCACCCAGGGAGACGACACCCACTATCTCAGTCGCTGGCCGTCACATTCCGGCAGGAATCCGATATCGCGTTCCCGCACTTTCGCGCAGTGATCTGGAGCGTTTGTTCGGGCTGACCACCACGGCAATGTGAACTTCAGAGGCCTTGTCCTATTCGCTGCTGCACGCTTCGCATGGGCAACCACCTTCCGAGACTCACGGGCTCTTGCGGCGTGCCGCCTGCGCTTTCTTGATGTTGGCGCTGCGCGCCTGCCGCTGTGCAGCTGTTGGTTTGCTGCGTTCGGGAACATTTGGCCGATCCGTGGCTTTGAAGCGATCGCCCTGGATGTGCACGGGAGGTGATCCCAGTTGATCGATCAACCTCCTGGCATCTTCCGTATCGGGAATGAGTCTCCCGTTCTGAACGTGCGCATCCTCTTTGGCGATCAGCCAAGTAACGGTTGCCCAGGAACCGCTTGAGCGCTTGCCAGCCACTCGTTGGATATGTCCCTTGTGCCCGACATCCTGAGTCCGGAAGGTTACAAACTCGGATTTGGACCTGATTTCCACGCGGTAGTAGCGCCCACCGCCGGCGCCGGGACGCTGTCGGCGCCGTCCTTCGGGCTGCGCCAGTGTACGCTCTTGTGACGACATCCCTTGCCAACGCGCCTGGGCCTTTCTGATATTGGTTCTGGCTGACTGCCGTTGTCGTGATGTTGCCATTGAGACCTCCTCAATGCCTCAGCCGGGCTGGTGTCCCAGCCTCGACCTGGAAGAACAAAATGAGGCCATCCAAAACCGACTCACCGTGCAGCCGTTTAACGAGGCATGCATGCCCATACTATTATGCATGCTTCAGGAGCTGGTGAATGACTATCCGGTCAATTCGCGCAGGCGCTGCAAGAGCAGGAACGTCGCAACGGCCAGCAGGATGCCAACAATAAGCCAGTACCAGAAGTGGATCACAAGGATCACGCAGGCAATGATGGCAAGCAGGGCTGTGAGCTCACTCACCGTCTGAATAAACGCGCGGCGCAGCACCGATTCGATCACCACGAACAGGATGGTGATAATCGCCAGGCCGGCACCCAGATAGCGCGGTGCCAGGAACAACAGCCCAACGATACCGAAGAGCAGCAGGCTCAGACTGATCGCCGCCCAGGCCTCGCCAACGCGGTCGAACCGCCTTCGGGCTGTAGCGGCGGGCATTGCAAGATGGCTGATGTGGGCGCGCGCATCTTCGCGCACACCCCGGCGTTGACGTTCCAGGCGGATGGTCAGGCTCTCCAAAATGGCATGGTTCTCAGAGTGCTCGCGGCGGAGGCCGCGCACTTCCTCCGCCAGCGCCGCCATTCTTCGCTGCATCGCGGCGTATTGTTTGGCGAGATGAGGATTGCCCTCCATGCTTTTGAGTCTGATCCCCAAGGATTGCAATTCGCCGGCCTTATCCGGGATGAGGGTCTTCAACGACTCCTGTCGGCTGGTGACTTCGGCGCAGTTCTTCTCAAGCAGGCGCAGAACTTCAGGCGGTGGCGGGACCTTATCCAAGCCCGCAAACCCCAAAGGGTCATACCAGGCGTTGCGCGGGGAACCGTCACGGTTGTACATCGGACCTGCTGGCGCATTCTCGCCGGAGATGGGATCGCGGGCATACAGTCCCCACAGCCCCCGATATTGGCTGATCCACGGCACACTGGCATCGATGAGGATGGGTGCCCAGTCCCGGGAATGCCCCGCGCCGATGGCCATGCCATCCCCGCGCGCGTATTCCACGAAAGGAATGTGAAACGGATCGGCCGGGCGCTGACCGAGCACCTGCGTCCAGAACGAATTCCAGATCCGGCGGGCGCTCTCCAGCCAGGCAGGCAGATTAAGGTTCACTTCGGCCTGGTACTCCCCTTTTAGGAAATACGAGGCGTGCGATCCCGCGCCCGCATACACCACCGGGTGGCCGTCCACCAAGTCCAGTTGCCCCGCGTCATCCCAGCGCCGGCGCAGATCATCGCCGTGGAAATCGTGCGAGGCATAGGCCACCCATTCAGGGACAAACTGCTCATCGGCCTCGTAAAGGTAGACCGAGATCATTTCCCAGTCCGACTCGTGATCGTTGACGCCGCCGAAGCCCGAGCGCCAATTGTTGTAGCAGTAGAAGAACCAGTATTGGAGCACGGTCCAGTGGTTCTGGCGGACGACGCGGCCGTAGTACGTGAAGCTGTCGCGCTTGGCGCGTATGTGGAAGTAGTCGAGTTCCGCCGCAGCGGAGCTGGCGGCCGGGACGCGTCCACGCATGAGAAACGAGAGGCTGAACAGCGCGTCGACGATGCGTGGCAGCAGGCCGCCGCGCGCCAGGCGCCCTAGACCGGGATGGAATGAGTTCTTGAGGCGACGGCGTAGGCGCAACTGCCTGGTCAACACGTCGGCAGATTCTGTCAAGCTCAGGTTCTCGATGAAACGCAGATAGTGGACTGTTCCGAAGTCCGCCGCCCGCGGTTCGATCAGGCTGTTGATGGTAAGGTCATCCTGCCTGACCAGCAACTCGTCGCGGCCGGTGGGATAGTGGGCCCACAAGCTGCATGCCTGCACGTAGCGCACAACGTCCATCGGAAAGAATTGCTCGCCCTGCGTGAATCGGATGACCGGCTCGAAGTGGCGCAGAAGCTCCATGTCCGGCGTGGAGGCGGCGATGCGCCGGTCGCGGCTGTCAGCTGAGAGGTCAGGTGCGCTGCTCATCCTGTTCGATCCTGATCTGAAAGATACGCTGCACTTCCACCTGGTTCAGTGCCAGGGCAATCACGGCGTTGGAGGCCATGACAAGGTAGTTGGGATGGCTGTAGAAGTACTCGATCAAACCGATGGCGAGCGATGAGCCCGTCCAGGCCATCAAGATCACCCAGGCCCAGTGGCGCACGCGCAGGAAGCCGATCAGCACCACAATTCCAATCAAGGAGGCAAGCAGATAGACGGCACTGGTCAGGACGGCCGATCCCAGGGGCGTCAGCCGCAGACCGACGGTCAGCGGTCGGCCAAGGCCGTCTTCAAGAACGTTCATTCGAATGAGGGGCTGGAAGACCTGCACGAGGCGCACAACGAAGAGGATGACGATTCCCCATGCAACGATCGTGACGGGGATGGGGCGCTTTTTCGTCCAGACCTTCTTGCGCTGCTGCATCCTGTTGTCTCTCCCGGTGCGCCTCAAGGAGCAGGTAAAATGGAACCGCGCCAGTATAGCATAACCAACTTGTGAGGTCCCGATGATGGCAGAATTCACGAAGGAACTGTTCCTGCAAACGTTGGAGGAATGGGGTCGCTACCCCGAGGTGTTCGGCAACCTGTCTCCGGATGAGCAGGCCGACTTCCTGAAGACTCAGGGGTATGCATCCATGCGCGACTTGCTGGCGCATGTGGCCGTGTGGTGGGAGGAGGCGCGCGGCGTCATCCAAGAGACGATCAAACATGGTGAGCGCCCAGGCCGCAAGTATGATTTCGCTGAATTCAACGCCGCCTCAGTGAAGCGCTTCAAGGACACGCCCGAGGCGCAATTCATAACGTGGTATGAGTCGGAGCGGAAGCAGATGATCGCCCTTGTATCCGGCCTGACGGACGAGCAGATGCAGGTCCGTCGCATCTACAACTGGCTCGATGGCGTCGTCCTCGAGCACCTGAAGGTGCACGGAATTGACGCGCCGCGTTTTCTGATCATCGACATGCTGCAGAGGGAGTGGGGCGCCTGCGTCGCGCGCTTCAATGCGCTCAGTGCAGAGAAACAAGCGGCGTTCCTCAAGAAGCAGGGTTTTGAGCGCTTCCGGGATCTGCTGGCGCACATCATCGCCTGGTGGGAGCAAGGCATCGCCGTCATCGAGGGATCATCCCCGGAGGATGCGTGTGACGCTGAGGATGTTGACGCCTTCAATGCACAGGCTGTCGAACGCTTCGGGCAACTCGAGGAAGCACAAGTACTGGCGCAATTCGAGGACACGCGCCTTACTCTGGCCAACCTGATTGATATGCTGCCGGACGAAGTGCTGGCGAAGCCCAACGTGCGGTCTTGGCTGCGTGCGGACGTGCTCGATCACTACTACGAGCACACCAGCTGAGGATAGTTCCCGTAGGGCCTGGACCAGACCTGTGGGCGTGGTCGTTCGTGCGATCTAGGTGGCCGGTCTCGCGTACTCGGTGAGCCAACTTGGCTGGGGGAACTCTCTTGTGGTGTAGAATCGCATCCCGGAATGCAGCGCCTGCCGCCTCAAGTCTCTGAACGAAGAGGCAACAGGGCCTGCTCACAACTCGAGACCGGTTCCTATGTTTGGAAAACTCCAACGTCCCCCATCCGCGACCATTCCGAGGCAGTCTGTGATTATCGTCTCTGGCCTGCCGCGCTCGGGCACCTCGATGATGATGAAGATGCTATCCGAGGGAGGCCTGGAAGTGGTCACCGATGCGATCCGGGCCGCGGACGAGGACAACCCGAACGGGTATTTCGAATTTGAGCCGGTGAAGAAGCTGTCAGAGGGGGACGACGCGTGGCTAAAGGACGCGAGCGGCAGGCTAGTGAAGGTCATCTCCGCGTTGCTCGAACACCTCCCGCCGCAGCATGAATACAAGGTGGTCTTCATGGAGCGCGATATCAAGGAGATCCTCGCTTCACAGCAGAAGATGCTGAAACGCCGCAGCGAGGAATCGAAGACCACGGATGCTGAGCTGGAAGCGCAGTTCCGGGAACACCTCAGGGCTACCAAGTACTGGCTGGCGCGTCAGCCCAACATGTCTGTCCTGTATGTGGACTACAACAGGCTCATGACTGATCCGGACGCATACTGCCAGCCGGTCGCTGACTTCCTAGGCGTGCCGCTGGATGTGTCCCGCATGCGGGGTGTCCCAAACGAACGCCTGTACCGGAACCGGGCCTCCCGGACATAGCCGTCCGGCGGCCCTGCCGCCCGCTCCGCCCTGCCCGCTCCTGCCCACTTGACGTCCGGCCGATTCGGCGTATAATTTATGGGTTGGATGTGAAAATCGAACATCAACCCGCAAGCGCTTGAGGAGAAAAAACCTCAGAGCGCTTGTCTTTCTGTGTCTCTGGTGCATGCCGACTATACGCTGTGCAGAGACCGCGTCACGAAGCCCGTTAGGTACAACGAGGAGAGTTCCGAGTGGAAACCAAGGGATTAACTGCGCTCCGCATCAGCCTGGCAAGTCCTCAGACGATCCTGTCATGGTCATACGGAGAAGTCCTCAAGCCGGAAACGATCAACTACCGACGCCTTCGCCCTGAGAAGGACGGCCTGTTCGACGAGGCCATCTTCGGCCCTACGCGCGATTGGCAGTGCTACTGCGGCAAGTACAAGAACCCCCGATACAAAGGAATCATCTGCGACAAGTGCGGCGTTGAAGTGACGCGCGCCGCGGTGCGCCGCGAACGCATGGGCCACATCTCCCTAGCGACCGCCGTGGCGCATATCTGGTATACGCGGCGCATTCCCTCGCAGCTGGGGATGCTGCTGGATATCTCACGCCGCAACCTTGATCGCGTCCTGTATTTTGCCCAGTACATCGTGACCTACGTGGATGAGGAAGCGCGCAAGAAGGCGCTGCAGCGGCTGGAGGATGAGATCTCGGTCTCCGAGCGAGAGCAGGCTGCCGAGGTGAATGCGCGCATTGCCGAGATCAAGACCAACCGCGATCATCGGCTGGGTGAACTGTCCGAGAAGCGCGCCGGCCTTGAGCAAGGGTACGACGAGTACATCGCCGAGCAGGTCGATCCGATCATTAAGGAAGGTCAGAAACTGGAGCGGGAGCTTCAGGAACAGATGGGCCAGCTCGCCCGCAAGACCGTGGTTTTCGAACTGACGGGCGAGAAGATCCTGGATGCCAACGATAAGGTTGCCAACAAGCATATCAGCCAGGTTCAGAAGATCGTCCAGAAGAAGCTTGAGTCGGTCGAGAACGAGCTCAAGGACAAACGCGCCCAGGAGCTCGAGGAGCTCAAGATGGAGTCCGGCAAGGTCAAGGCTGAAGCGGATCTCCAAATGGAGGCTCTGCGCTCACAGCTTGAGGATCAGACCTCCGCTTCGGTCAACCAGTCATCGCGCCAGCGTGACGAGCTGATGGAGTTGCGCCCGTTCACGTTCATCAGTGAAAGCCGCTACCGTGAGCTCAAGCAGCGCTGGGGGCAGGTGTTTCGGGCAGACATGGGCGCCGAGGCTTTCTATGACATCCTGCAGCGGCTGGACCTCGACAAACTGTCCGAGGAGCTGTGGAAGGAAGTCCGCACCACCAAGTCAAAGCAGAAGCGCAAGAAGGCCACCACGCGCCTGAAGGTGGTCGAGGCCTTCCGCCGCTCGGGCAACCGCCCCGAGTGGATGATTTTGACTGTGCTGCCCGTTATTCCGCCCGACCTGCGGCCAATGGTGCAGTTGGATGGCGGACGCTTTGCCACATCGGACCTCAACGATCTGTACCGCCGCGTGATCAACCGCAACAACCGTCTCAAGCGCCTGCTGGAGCTGGGCGCGCCGGACGTCATCATCCGCAACGAGAAGCGCATGCTGCAAGAAGCGGTCGATAGCCTGATTGACAACTCGCAGCGCGGCAAAGCGCTCAGCCGGCGCGGACGCCGCGAGCTCAAGTCGCTGAGCGATATGCTGAAGGGCAAGAAGGGACGCTTCCGCCGCAATCTGCTTGGCAAACGCGTGGACTACTCCGGGCGATCAGTGATCGTCGTCGGCCCGCAGCTCAAGCTCTATCAGTGCGGTCTGCCCAAGGCGATGGCGCTCGAGCTGTACCGTCCGTTCGTTATTGCACGGCTGGTCCAGAACGCATATGCGGCCAACGTCAAGGGCGCACGCCGCCTGATCGACCGCAATCGCCCCGAGGTGTGGGAAGCACTGGAGGACGTGATCAAGGATCGCCCAGTTCTCCTGAACCGCGCGCCCACGTTGCATCGCCTTGGCATCCAGGCCTTTGAGCCAATCCTGATCGAGGGCTCGGCTATTCAGCTGCATCCGCTGGTGACCACGGCCTTCAACGCCGACTTCGACGGCGACCAGATGGCGGTTCACGTGCCGCTTTCGCAGAAAGCTGTCAACGAGGCGCGCCAGTTGATGCTTGCCTCGCGCAACCTGCTCAAGCCCGCCGATGGCGAGCCGATCATCTCGCCGTCTAAGGACATGGTGCTCGGCGTTTACTACCTGACCATGGAGCACCAGCGCGCACACAGGGGTGAAGGACGCGCCTTTGCGGACATGGACGAGGTTGAGCTTGCCTATCAGCTTGATCAGGTGGAAGTGCACACGCGCATCAAGCTGCGCGCATTGACCTGGTACAACGATCAGGGTGACCGGCTGCCGGCAGCTGAGACACGCGTGATCGCCACCACCGTAGGACGAGTGCTCTTCAACCGCATCCTGCCTGTGGAAGTGCAGTTCACAAATGAGAAGCTTGACAAGGGCGGCGTGAAAGACCTGATCGCCGATGTGTACGAGCTGTGCGGTCAGGATCCGACCACGGAGGTGGCCGACCGCATCAAGGCGCTGGGCTTCGAGTTCGCCATGCGCTCCGGCACGACGCTGGCAGTCGCGGACATCTCGATCCCGCCGGAACGCAAGGACCTGCTCGCCGCCGCACAACAGCAAGTGGAGGTCGTGGAGCGCGACTTCCGCCGCGGTCTGCTGACCGAGCAGGAACAGAACGAGCGCATCATTGAGATCTGGCAGGAGACCACCGACGAGGTGGCGGACGCCGTGAGGAAGCACATGGATCCGGACGGGAACCTGTCCATGATGGCGAGCTCGGGGGCCACGAAGGGCGGCTTCTCCACGATTTCGCAACTGGCGGGGATGCGCGGCCTGATGGCCGATCCCGCCGGTCGCATTATCCCGCTGCCTATCCGCTCCAACTTCCGCCAGGGCCTCACAGCGCTGGAGTATTTCATCTCGACCCACGGCGCCCGCAAGGGCTTGGCCGATACCGCTCTGCGCACGGCCGATGCGGGTTATCTAACGCGGCGCCTGGTGGACATTGCGCAGGACATCATCATCAACGAGCAGGACTGCGGCACCCAGGAGAGCGTTACGATCCGCCGTTCGGACGATGTGGCCGGACAGTCCATGACCGGCCGCCTTTACAGCCGTCTGCTGGCTGAGCGCGTTGTGCATCCACAGACCGGCGAAGTCCTTGGTGAGCGCGACGATGTGATCGACCATGTGATGGCGCGTCAGATCAGCGCCTCGGGCATTGAGGAAGTCAAGGTCCGGTCGGCGCTGACATGCGAACTGGAGCATGGCATTTGCGCCAAATGCTACGGGCTCGACCTTGGCCGCGGGGACATGGTGGACCTGGGGGCGGCCGTTGGAATCGTGGCGGCCCAGTCCATCGGTGAACCGGGCACGCAGCTTACCCTGCGCACGTTCCACACCGGCGGCGTTGCGGCCGCGGGGGCGGATATCACGACAGGTCTTCCGCGCGTGGAGGAGCTTTTCGAGGCGCGCAAACAGCCCAAAGGCGAGTCCGTGGTGGCTGAGATCGGCGGTGTGGTCCGCATTCTGCAGTCGGACAAATACGCCGATCTGCGTGAGATCAAAATCGAGCACAGTGAAATGGTGCACGATGAGTACAGCATCCCTGAGGACTGGAAGGCGGCCGTCAAGGATGAGGCTGTTGTCAAGGCGGGCGAGGTGCTGGCAACCAAGGATAAGGCCACTATAGTTGCACAGCACGGTGGTCGCGCAGCCGTGGACAAGAAGGAGCGCAAGGTCATTGTCTCCTATGAGCAGGGCGAGGAGAAGGTTGCGGAGATCCCGACCACGGCGCGCCTGCTTGTGAAAGACGGTCAGCATGTTGAAGCCGGCCAGCCGCTAACGGAAGGCTCGCTCAATCCGCACCGCGTACTGCGCATCCAGGGCCGCGAGGCTGCACAGATGTATCTGCTGAGCGAGATCCAGAAGGTTTACCGTTCACAAGGGCAGAACATCCACGACAAGCACTTCGAGGTCATCATCCGCAAGATGATGAGCAAGGTTTCGATCGGCCGCCCGGGCGATAGCAAGTACCTGCCCGGCGACGCCGTCGATCGCCAGGAATTGCGCAAGCTGAACGAGCAGATGCTGGCAGACGGCAAGCAGCCGGCCAAGGTCCAGGATCTTCTTCTGGGAGTCACCAAGGCCAGCCTGAGTACGGACTCGTGGCTTTCGGCCTCCTCGTTCCAGCACACGATCAAGGTGCTGGCGGGGGCGGCCATCGGATCGACCACCGATCCGCTCTACGGCTTGAAGGAAAACGTGATCATCGGTAAGCTGCTGCCGGCCGGGACAGGCTTCGTGCCGGGGCGCTTTGCACCGAAGACCGGTGAGGGCGCGTCCTCACAATGGACCGAAATCAGCGAGAGCACCGCGGCGGACTAGGCTTCACCGTTCGTACAAGCTCCAGCATTGCCTCCGAAACAAAAGGCCGGCACCTCCACCTAGAGGCGCCGGCCTTGTCTTCAGGCGCGCTTCTCAACGTGGACCTTCGCATTGTTCGCGCGCCATTTGCCGTCGCAGGATCGCCCGTTTGTGTGGCATCATCATAGAGCGCCGGCTAGATGGGACATGGCGCGATTCCCCGAAATCCCCTTACAATAGCCGGGTTATGGCAACTGTCCCTGAGATTGATACGCAACTAGCGGCCTTCCTAAAGGCTTACCCCGCGTACGCGGAGACCCGGGTGCTGGATGAGTTGCGCTCCACCGAGTACGCGCGGCTGGACGCCGGCGACCATATCTACCTGGACTACACCGGCGGCGGCCTGTATTCCGAGTCACAACTACGCCAGCACCAGGAATTGCTGCGCCGACACGTGTTTGGCAATCCACATTCATCGAACCCAACCTCGCTCGATTCCACAAGCTTTGTTGAGAGTGCCCGCCAGCATGTGATGCGGTTCTTCAGTGCCGATCCTGCGGAATACGATGTGATCTTTACGCAGAATGCCAGCGGCGCCTTGAAGCTGGTCGGTGAATCGTATCCATTCGGCCCGGGCAGCCGCTACCTGCTGACGTTCGACAATCACAATTCGGTCAACGGTATTCGCGAGTTTGCGCATGCGCGTCAGGCCCAGGTCGTCTACATTCCGCTGGGCCTGCCGGACATGCGCGTGGACGACTCGGCGCTGGAGGCCCACCTGCGGCGCATCGATCCATCGAAGCCGAGCCTGTTTGCATACCCGGCGCAGTCCAATTTCTCATCGGTGGAACACCCGCTTGAATGGATCGAACGGGCGCACAGCCTGGGCTGGGACGTGCTGCTTGATGCAGCAGGCTTCGTGCCAACCAGTCAACTTGATCTCACTCAGGTAAAGCCGGATTATGTGCCGCTCTCCTTCTATAAGATGTTCGGATATCCCACCGGCATTGGGGCGCTGATCGCGCGCAGGTCCGCGCTGGCGAAGCTGCACCGGCCGTGGTTTGCCGGCGGGACCATCACCGTGGCCTCGGTGCAGGCGGACAAGTACTACCTTGCCGATGGGCACCAGGCATTTGAAGACGGCACCCTGGACTACCTGAACATCCCCGCAGTAGAGATCGGCCTCCGGCACCTTGAATCGATCGGCTATCCCGTCATCCACGAGCGAGTGCGCTGTCTGACGGGCTGGCTCCTGGACAATCTGACCCGGATGAAGCACGGCACCGGCGTTCCGTTGGTGCGCGTCTACGGTCCAATCACCACCGAGAGGCGTGGCGGTGCGGTGACCGCTAACTTCTTCGACCGGAACGGCAAGGCCATTGACCACCGCACGATCGAGAGCGAGGCGGGCAGGAACAATATCTCGCTGCGCACCGGCTGTTTCTGCAACCCGGGCGCCGGAGAGATCGCTTTGGGGTTCTCGCGCGTGGAGCTGGACGTGTGCTTCACACAACCCGGACATGAAAGCCGGCTTTCGCTGGACGATTTCCGCCTGTGTATCGACGGCAAGAACAGCGGCGCGGTACGCACCTCCGCCGGTCTGGTGACCAATTTCCAGGACGTGCAGGCCTTCCTGCAGTTCTCGCGACGTCTATTGAACAGAGAATTCGGGACTATCGGATCGGTGTCGATATGAGGACCGGCTGACCGGACGCACGGCGGCGTTCACGCAGGCGCAATCCTGAAGGCGAGGGCTGATGTGGCTGCAGGACCGCGATGACGGCATGGCCAAATGTTTGGGGGGCAGGAATGGCTTTCGGCATACTTGGCCATCATCAGCCCGGAGAGAGGGATGACCATCCGACTTCAATTCTGCTCCCCCGTATTGCTTTGATTGGCAACAGCAGCATCCAGCTTGCATGAATAACCTGAACAGGCAGCGCTCCAGCATTCGACCTGGCATGACTGTGCTGGTCGTGCTCAAGCAGGACCAGGCCACCGGCAAATTGACCCAGGGTATCGTCAAAGACATCCTAACGCGCTCATCCACTCATCCGCATGGCATCAAAGTGCGACTGCAGAACGGCCTGGTGGGACGCGTCCAGCGGATTGTCAACCCAGTGCCGGATCACTGACATAGGTCTCGTACCTCGGCTGCATCGCGGCTGAGTTGAGGGGGATCAGGGATTTGCATGGGACGCCATTCACATTTGCTGCGAACTTGGATAGCTGCCTGATGCGCGTTCGCGAGATGATCAGAGCCCGCGCGGAGATGGATAATGAGACTTGTCGACGAGATCAAGCAGGAATTGCAGCCTAAGCTGTTGCTGCCCAGCATTACGGTCGGCGTGCTGGCCGGCGTCATGGACATTGGTGTTGAGCTATCGTTGGCGGCCTTCATCTTTTCTGGCGATCTTAGTCAATTCCTGGCTGGCGGCATCGGAATCTTGCTATTTGGAGCCCTCGTGGTGGGCACGGTGGTGGGACTCATTACGTCTGTGCCGAGCATGATTGCCGTGCCTCAGGATACGTCCGCCGCGATCCTAGCCCTCATGGCCGCAGGCATCGCCGCTGTCATGAAGGCCTCGCAGCCCAAGGCGATCTTTGCCACGGTGCTGGCAGCCATCGCGGTCACTTCCCTCCTCAGGGCAATGATCCTTCTGGCGGTCTGACGATTCCGCCTGAGCGGTTTTGTCAGATATCTCCCGTACCCGGTAGTCGGCGGTTTTCTTGCCGCCACAGGCTGGCTACTGGCGCAGGGTGGTTTTGGTGTGATGCTTGATCGGCCTCTCAATCTGGCCACTTTACCAACGCTGTTGTCGACAGAGCAGCTCGTGCTGTGGGCTCCGGGCGCTGCGTTTGCCGTTGCCTTGCTGCTCATTCTGCGTCGCTGGAATCACTTCTTGATCACGCCCGGCATGCTGGCGCTCACCGCTGCATTGTTCTATGCATATCTGCTGATCGCCAACATCTCCATCGCCGATGCCACGGCCCGAGGCTGATTGCTTGGTTCCTTCCCCGCTGGAGGTCTGTACCAACCGCTCACTCCCGGCCTGCTGCAGCAGGTGAATTGGATGGCGCTGCTTGGCCAGGTAGACAAGATCGCCACGATCTTGATGCTGTGCCTTGTCGCGCTGCTGCTGAACCTGAGCGCGCTCGAAGTGGCGATGCGCCGGGACATCGATATGAATCGCGAGCTCATCACCGCGGGGTTCGCGAACCTGGCTGGCGGCCTGGGCGCCAGCCCGATAGGTTATCAGACGCTGGGGATGTCCGCCCTAGCCCATCGCCTGGGCGCCCGAAGCCACCTGGTTAATGTGATTGCCGGAGCAACCTGCGGCACAGCACTCTTCTTTGGTTCCGCGCTGTTTGCGTACGTCCCCAAGATCGTGCTGGGAGGCATGCTGCTGTACCTGGGCCTCTCCTTCCTGGTGGAATGGCTGATCGACTCGCGGCGTATTCTTCCGATCATCGACTACCTGCTGGTGTGGGTGATCCTAGGCGTCATCGTGGCGGCGGGCTTTCTGCAAGGCATCGTGGCAGGGATCTTCATCGCTGCCATTCTCTTTGTAATTGCGTACAGCCGCGTAAGCATCATTAGTAATATGCTCAATGGGCAGATCTTCCATAGCAACGTAGATCGGCCCAAGGCCCACCGCGACCTGCTGAATGAACACGGCGCAGAGATCCACATCCTACGCTTGCAAGGATTTATCTTCTTCGGCACCATCCAGGTCATCTTGAACCAGGTCCGACAGCGGCTGGCCGACAAGAATCGCCCCAAACTGGGCTACCTGGTGCTCGACTTTCAGCGCGTGACGCGGCTGGACTCGTCGGCCGTTTTCGGCATCGCCCGCCTCAAGCAGCTGACGCACGCCAACGGTATCTTGATGGTCTGGACGCAGGTCTCGCCGGCCATCCAGGGCCAACTCGTGCGCGGCGGGCTGGTGGATAAGACCGATGATTCGTTCGTCATCCTGCCCACGCTCGACCACGGTGTGGAATGGTGCGAGAACAAGATCCTGGCCCGGCAGGGTAGCCCCGATCTGGCGGTTTTCATTGAACGCCTTGGCAGCCAGCTCAAGCTTGCTTTCCCTGGACTCAAAGCCGTCAATGAACTCACGAAGTACCTTGAGCGTCGAGCGATTCCCGAGGGTGAATACCTGATGCATCAGGGTGATCCACCGACTTATATGTATTTTGTAGAGCAAGGGATGGTCACTGTCCAGTTGCAAACCGACGACGGTCAGATCGTGCGCTTGCGAAGCATGCGCGGCGGAACAATGGTCGGGGAAATGGGGCTTTATATGGGGACTTCGCGAACGGCGGACGTCATCGCCTCGCGGCCCAGCGTTGTGTATCGGCTCTCGGCGGAGGCGCTTGAGACAATGCGCAAGCAGGATCCCAAGGTGGCCGCCCTGCTACATGAATGGATCGCGCGCCTGCTGGCTGAGCGCTTGGCTGCCAACAACCGCATGATAGAAGCGCTGATGGATTGAGCGTCGGCCACAGCTGACAGGTGGCATGCGAGTTCCCTGGAGGCCCGACCGCAATCCCAGGCTATGCTCCGAAGATTCGGTGCAGGAAACCCTTCTTTTCGTTCTCTTTTAAACCAGGGCGCGGCACGCCAATGAGCACCACCGTGGTGTTATCGTGCCCGCCGCGTTCGTTTGCACGCTCAACCAGGTCCTCCGCGGCTGACTTGAGCGCGTTGCGGGTCGTGATCACGCGCGTAATCTCGTCATCCCATACCATGTCCGTCAAGCCGTCGGTGCAAACGAGCAGGATGTCGCCGGGCTGGAGATGCATCCCCTGATTCAGTCGAGCCTGCTCATCATTCTCCCTAGCATCCAGGAGCAGGCGCGTGTCCACATCCGGGAGCTCGACCGACCCAAGGTGCCGGCGCAGAACGTGGACGTTCGGGTGACCGTGCGCCTGTTCAGGGGTGATGATGCGCTTCTCGATTGCCTCCTGAACCCAGGTGTGGTCAACAGTCGTACGCTGGATCTTGCCGTCGCGCACCAGGTAGATGCGCGAATCACCGACATATGTGGTGTACAACCGGTCGCCTTCCACCCAAGCGCAAGCACACGTGGAGCCCATTCCAGTCTGGTCGGCCTGACTAGCCGAGCGCTCGGCGATGGCTTGGCTGGCGGCATGGATCGCGGCCTCCATGATATGGAGCGGTTCGACCCCGTTGCTATCAGAGACTTCCTGGACAATGCGCTGAACGGTCAGTTCGGCCGCCACCTCGCCGGCGCGATGTCCGCCGATGCCGTCGGACACAACGACAAACAGAACCGGTTGGCCCAGTGCACCCTGGTAGGCTGCAACCGCCAAGCGATCCTCGTTGATCTTCCCGGAGAGTCCCGGGTGCGTATACGTAGCCACACCGAGGTGCGGGCGCCGTGTTCGGATCATGCCTGTGGGGGTATTTTGGTTACCTTCGGCTGTACTGGTTCCGGAGGCTCTTTCATCTCGAATCGAAAGACCAATTGACCAAAGTGTATCACGTCGCCGTGCCGCAGCAGATGGGCCTCTTGTCCTATCGGTTCGAAGTTCACCCACGTTCCACCGATGGTGCCGGCGTCCACGACAAAGAAGTCGCCATTTTCGGTGCGGGTGATGCGTGCGTGGCGCTCCTCCAGCGAGGGGTCATGCAGCACGCAGCTCGATTGTTTGGGGTCCGTGCCGAAGGTGATCTCGCGGGCGGCAAGAGGAATCAGAGGACCCGACGCCGGTTTGAAGGTCTCGCCGGGCGCTGCCAGGGGATCGGGCTGCATCCGGCGCAAGAAGGCAGCCGCCTGCACGGGCTGTTTGCTGGCTGCCCGGGGAGCAGTTGGCCGGCCGCGTCCAGTGGCCTTCTCGCGCGTGATGGTGGGGGTTTCGGCGCCCGCGGCCACGGCCTGGGTAAGCGGATCAGCCCGTGCTTCGCGGGCCGTGCGTGCCCGCGAGAACAACGTCCGCAGGCGGCCCAAGAAGATGATCAGCAGTAGCACCACTCCCGCCAGCGCCACCGCAGCTATTGTTATCGACTCACGGTAGCGGGCAAAGACCGCAGCCGGGCCATGGGGGGGCCGCACCACCGTCACGGAAACCGGGATCTCAATGCTGGTCTTGCCCAGGCCCAAGGCATCCACTGCCTCGACCACAAGCTTGTGCTCACCGCTCTCGCTGTAGCCGCCAACGTCCCAGGTGAACGCCGTGAAAGGCTCCGCGGTGTTCTCTGCAGCGATCTGGCCGTCGACATAGAGCGTCGTGCGCGCCAGCGGGCGCGGATGACCGTCTGGGAACTCGACGATTACCTCAAGCGGCTGGACCGCGGGATACAGTACCTCATCGTTGTACGGGTCGTCCTCAGGCGGGCTGCGCAGTATCTGAAGCGGCGGCGACACAAAGATCGGATTTGGCGGCTGCAGGTCGATCGCGAACACTTGGTCCGCCGACCTCACCACTCCGGCCTGGCCGGCAACCTCCACACTGACGGTGTGTGAGCCTCCGACCTTGGCCGGCGATTGATATTGCAGGGCATACAGGCGGCGGAGTGGCGCAAAGTAGGATTCAGGATCTGGGAATGGCTGGAGCTCGGTGGCTGCAAAGTAGGCACCGCCGGTCTGCGCGGCCAGAGTGTTGAACGCAGCCGCGCTCGTGGTGGCAGCGAACAATTGGCTGTCGGTGAACCATACAAATACCCGCACGTTGTGCTGGACGGCCAGCTCAATGAGCAGCGTCATCATCGAATCGATGTTGGGATCGTCCATGTGGGGGGTGATGAAGAACACAGCGCGCTTCATGCCTATCCGCGGGGGCTGCACAGCGACCGTCTCGATCGCGATCTGTAGTGTCTGCAGGTTCGGAGTGGTATCGCGGAAATCGGGGTGGAAAGCTTGCAGGCTCACCAGCCAGTCCCTGGCGCTGGAATGTGAGATGATCGGTCCCGAGAGCGTCACCAGGCTCATGTCATCGGGCGTATCGGCGGGCAGGGAGCGTGCCCATCCGTCGAGCGCCTCCACGATCCCCTGGTAGCGCTCCTTGCCAAGCTTGTCGCGCACCGCCAGTGCCGGCCCGGGGTTGATGGCCACTGTGAGTTGGAGGGGCACCACCATTTCGGTCAGCGAGGCAACTGGAAGAGGCTGGCCGTCCTCAAAGACAGTGACCTGTTCCGGATGGATGCTGCTCACGAAACGGCCCGAAGCATCGAACACGTCCATGAAGGTGGAGATGGTGGGGAAGGCCGCAGCGTCTGCCGCGTAGAGCACCGCTCGTGCTTGCTCCTGCGCCTGTGCGCGCACCAAGAAGAAGTTGTCCAGCACAGGAACTGCTGGACAACTGCCCGGCATGCTCCACCCGATGAACAGGCCGAGGGCTATGCTCAAGAACAGGACTCTACGCATTTGTGGGCGGTGCTTCGGGGGTACCTATGCTTTCCCTGGGGCGGCTGAGGCGCAGGAATGTCAGCGCCCACACAGATTCAATGTACGTGATCAGAATGCCTTCGGCGACCACCAAGACGGGCAGGTAAAGCACAAAACACAGGCCGGCCATGGCCAGTAGGCCCGTGGGGAATTCGCCTTGTGAGGTGGCGAACGCGATCGCTCCCGGGACCGCGATGACCAGGATGGGTATGGCGAGCACAAGCCCGATGGAGACGCCGATCACAGTTGTGATGAGCCAGATCAGCAATACGGGACCGACATTCTTCTTGGCAACATCCCAGCCGCGGCGTACACCGTCCGTAATGCTCAGATTCTCGATCACCATGGCGGCGTCCGCCTGCTGGACGACAATGCTGATAACCCAGGAGAGTGGCAGCAGGACGCAGAGCAATGGGATCATGCACAGGAATCCCACGCCGGCGGTCACAGCGCCGAAAATGGCGAGGGGCACGAAGATGATCACAAAGGCCAGACCGATCAGGAACGAGAGCAGGAACACGCGCCAGAAGAATGGCAGACTCTCGCGGAAGAGGATCCCGAAAGCCAGTTTCTCGGCGCCACCATCCACCTTGAACGTACCGCGAATCAATCCGATCCGACCAATGGTGCCCAGGAAGATGGTCAGCGCCGCCAGGATCAAGAGGATCAGGACCGCCAGCGCGACGATCCACGGGTTGTCGCCGATCCACTGGATCGCCTGCTCGAAGAAACGCTCGATCCCGGAGGTCGTACCGGGAGGAAACGGCTGATTCTGCTGCCAGCCGGAGCCGCCGCCCCCGCCGCCGCCACCCCCCACGCCGCCTCTGGCGCAGCCAGCAAAGATGCCGAAGATCCACAGCACCTTGTGCTTCCAGATGATGCGCCATGCTTTGCCGAGTACCTCGCTGAAGTCCATGCTGCTCCTTTCAGCCCTCATTCCCACTCTATTGTTGCGGGCGGTTTGCTCGTAATATCATACACGACGCGATTGATTCCGTCCACTTCGTTCACGATTCGGTTGGCAAGGCGGGCCAAAAGGTCGTGTGGAAGGCGCGCCCAGTCCGCGGTCATGAAATCCTCGGTGGTCACGGCACGCAGCGCGACGGTCTCCTGATATGTCCTCTGATCTCCCATCACACCCACGGACTGCACCGAGAGCAGGACCGCGAAGCCCTGCGAGACCGCAGTCTCTGGTGCAGCGCTGGAGCACGCGACCGCGCGCCTGCCGATTAAACCGGCGTTCAGTAATTCCTCCTGGAAGATCGCGTCTGCCGCCCGCAGGCGTTCCAGACGTTCAAAAGTGATCTCTCCGAGGCACCGCACGGCCAGTCCAGGGCCCGGGAATGGCTGACGCCAGACCATGGCTTCCGGCAATCCCAGTTCTTCACCGATCAGACGCACCTCATCCTTGAAAAGATAGCGCAGCGGTTCCACAAGTACGAGGTCCATGTGGTCCGGCAGGCCGCCCACGTTGTGGTGTGTTTTGATCCGATCCGCCCTGTTCCGCTCGGGGGCGGATGATTCGACCACATCGGGATAGATCGTGCCCTGCACCAGGAAGCGCGGGCTGCCCAACTGCCGCGCCTGCTCTTCGAAAAGGCGGATGAACTTCTCGCCGATGATCCTGCGCTTCTGCTCAGGCTCGATCACACTCCTCAGGGCACTCAGGAACTCCCTGCCCGCATCCACCGTGATCAGTTCGACGTGCAGCCTGTCGTGCAGGGCAGCTGCCACCTGCTCGCGCTCCCCCTTGCGCAGCAGGCCCGTGTCCACGAAGACCGTCACCAGCTGATCACCGATGGCTTTGTGCACGAGGGCCGCCGCCACTGTCGAATCGACGCCGCCGCTGACCGCAGCAAGCGCGCGTTCGCCGCCGACCTGCTGCCGCACGCGTCCGACTGCCTCATCAATGATAGAGCGGGGCGTCCACTCTGGCTTTGCGCCGCAGACCTCGACCGCGAAATGCCTGAGGACCTGCTCCCCATTTGGCGTGTGGTGTACTTCCGGGTGGAACTGCACACCGAAGTACTTGCGCCGCATATCGCCGATGGCCGCCAGAGGGCTGTTGTGCGATCGCGCCAGGGCGATGAAGCCGTCCGGCATGCGGGTGATGCGGTCTCCATGCGACATCCAGACTTGGGACAGGCTCGACAGCGCGGATTCCACCACCGGTTGGATGCGTGCGGGTCCGTACTCGCGTTGGGCTGATGGATCCACCTGCCCGCCCAGTGCATGGGTCAGCGCCTGCATGCCGTAGCAGATGCCGAGGATTGGCAGGCGCGACTCGAAGATGTAGTCCTGGATGAACGGCGCCCCAACTTCGTACACTGAACTGGGTCCACCCGAAAGGATGAAGCCCTTCGGACGGCCAGCCATGACGCTCGCGGCGGGCGCGTCCCAAGGGAAGAGTTCGCAGTAGACGTTTGCCTCGCGCAGGCGGCGGGCGATCAATTGCGCATACTGCGAGCCGAAGTCAAGAATGGCGATGGAGTCGGTCATCAGTCGTCAGAAGCACGTTGTCAGTGGTAGGCGCGTCCACATGCGGCGAGCCTGGCAAGGACGGCGCCTGCTGCTCTCTACCGTACGCTGAACACAATTGTTCCCGCTTCCATCGAGTCGATGCGCGTCAGGGACTCGATGGGAACACCCAGGGGCTTGAGCGCCTCACGCCCACCCTCAAAGGTCTTCTCGATTAGTGCGCCGATGCCGATGACCTTGGCGCCAGCCGCCTCTGCCAGTCGCACGAGTCCGAGAATGGTGGCGCCCGAGGCCAGGAAGTCGTCGATGATCAGCACCCTTTCCCCTGTTGCCAGATATTCTGGTGAGACCATCAACTCCACCGTGCGGCCCTTTGTATGCGAGGGCGCGAGCGTCAGATAGACCTGGTCCGGCATCGTGATCGGCTTGGTTTTGCGGGCGTACACTACCGGGATGCCGAGGTGCAGCGCGGTGGTGAGGGCCGGGGCGATACCCGAGATCTCGGCTGTCAGGACCTTGGTTGCCCCCAGCGCTGCAAAGCGGGCCGCAAGCTCCTTGCCGCACATGTCCATCAGCGCCGCGTCGACCTGATGGTTGACGAAGCTGTCGACCTTGAGAATGCCGCCAGCGAGGACCTGCCCGTCCCGCTTTATCCTTTCCTCAAGTTCTCTCACTGGTCCCTCCCTCGCTTTGGTCTAGACAGGCTTCGATTCTACAACAGTCATGTGAAGTGCGAGAGCATGGATGAGCGGTTGCCTAAGGGATGATTCGTCGGTGTGTTAGAATTTATCGGTGCTTGAAGTCACCTTGATACGGCTGGCCTCCAATTCACCTCGCCGTAGAGAGCTGATGGCGCTTGGGAACTGGATCGTCAGCAGCTGCGTCCCAGAAGTGGATGAAACACGATTGGCCGGCGAAGCGCCGGCTGATTATGTCCTGAGGCTGGCCAAGGCCAAAGCGAAAGCCGCCCTTCCGGGAGCCCCCGCCGAGACCTACATCGTGGCCGCGGATACGGCCGTTGTGGACGGTGCGGGCGTGCTGGGAAAGCCAGCCGATGCCGCTGATGCGATGCTGATGCTGCGTCAGCTGCGTGGCCGTACGCACCAGGTGTACACAGGCGTGGCGGTGCTGCGTGCGAGTTCAGGCAAGGTTGTGACCGACGTGTGCGTAACGGATGTGCCCATGCGGAACTACAGCGACGCCGAGATGAGCGCCTATGTGGCCTCCGGCGACCCGCTGGATAAGGCCGGTGCATATGGTATCCAGCATGCAGCCTTCCATCCCGTTCAAGACATGGCCGGCTGCTATGCCTCGGTAATGGGACTTCCTTTGTGCCACCTACTGCGCGTCCTGGCTCGCCTTCAGGCGGCCTCGCAGCCGGAGCTTCCGAGACGCTGCCAGGCCCATTTGGACTATGTCTGCCCGGTTTCGAGTGCCATCTTGCGCGGTGAACAGATCGGATAATAAAGGGAACGAATGAGACAACTGCGTTGGATCCACGTACCCGTCACCCTTTTGCTGCTGGCCGCGTGTTCCTCGAACTCAAGCGGCGTGCCTGTGATCTCCATCTTCCGTCCCACACCCACGCTTCCACCGCCCCCTGTCTACATCACGTCGGTTCCGGATGCCGACGCCGCGGTCGGGCGCTTCCTCGAGGCCCTCAAGAACAACGATCTCACCGCCATGTATGCCATGCTTTCGAGCAGCACGCAGGCGGCGATTCCCCAGGACGCGTTCCTTACGAAGTACACCGAGGCGCTGAACACGATGGGCGCCACGACGCTGGACTACCAGGTGATGAGCCAGCTTCTCAGTCCCACGGCCGCGCAGGTCGGGTTCAAGATCATCTATCACACCGCCCTGGCCGGCGATCTCGAGCGGGAGATGGTGGCGAACCTTGAGCTCGAACAGGGAGAATGGCGGCTGAATTGGGATGACAGCCTGATCCTGCCGGAACTCGCCGGCGGCAATGTCCTTAAAATGGACTACCGCATTCCCGGGCGCGGCGACATCTACGACCGTAACGGGCAGCCCATCGTTGTGCAAACCGACGCCTATGCGCTCGGCATAAAGCCCGGCGACCTGGCGCCGAATTCCTCGGGAGCTCTGGTGGGCGCCCTGGCCAGGTTGTGTCATCGCACGACCGAATCGGTGGAAGATGCCTACGCCGGGGCTGCGCCTGAATGGTACATACCCATCTGTGAGGCATCAGTGGAAGAAGCGCGGGACATACTCAATCTCAATATGCCCGGGCTGGTCGTCACACCATACCATGCGCGCTTCTACCTCGATCAGGGTGTCGCGCCCCAGGTGGTCGGGTATGCCTCGTTCATTCCCAAGGAAGAGATCGACCAATACCGGCGCATGGGCTACCGCGGCGACGAAAGGGTCGGCCAGTCCGGCATTGAAAAGTCGATGGAGGCGTATCTCTCCGGAAAACACGGCGGCTCGCTTTACGTGGTTGATCCCAACGGTCAGATCGTCAAGCAGCTGGCTGCCAGCGAGCCTAAGCCGGCGGATTCGGTGTACCTGACCATCGATCGTAATCTGCAGCACTATGCCCAGCTGGCATTCGGAGGACTCCACGGCGCGGCCGTGGTGCTGGAAATGAACACAGGGCGCGTGCTGGCCATGGTCTCATCCCCGGAGTACGATCAGAATCTCTTTGACACCAATAACTACAACAGCGGCCAGCTGCTCGCTGAGATCCTGAATGATCCGGACCAGCCCCTTGTCAACCGGGCGGCGCAGGGAGTGTATCCGCTGGGCTCAGCCTTCAAGCCCATCACCATGGCGGCAGGGCTTGAGAGTGGACTGTACCTGCCCATTACCACGTATGATTGCCAGTACGATTTCACCGAACTGCAGCAGTATGGCGGACCCGTGCTGCATGATTGGACGTGGGAGCATTGCCAGAACCGGGTGCGAGCCGGGAACTTCTGCGACACGAGGGACAGCCTGCCCTCTGGGCTGCTCACGCTGGTGGAAGGCCTGATGAGGTCGTGCAATCCATACTTCTGGCATATCGGGCTTGACCTGTTCAACAGCGACCGCGCCGGCGACATCGCCCAAATGGCGAGAGGTTTTGGCCTCGGCTCAGCCACGGGCATCGACGCCATCGCCGAAGCCACCGGCAACGTATCGGTTCCGACGCAGCCGGTCGATGCCACCAATCAGGCCATTGGACAGGGGGATCTGCTTGTGACGCCGCTCCAGGTGGCGCGGTTCGTCGCGGCCATCGGTAATGGCGGAACGCTTTACCGGCCGCAGCTGATCGAGAAGCTCCAGCCGGTGAATGGCCCGGCCTTCAACGAATTCAAACCAGAGGCCGCCGGCACCCTTCCGGTGCGCCCGGACAATCTCGCGGCCATCCAGGAAGCGATGACGATGGTGATCAACAATCCGCGCGGCACTGCAAATTACCGACTGCGCGGGCTTACGTTCGAGAGCGCAGGCAAGACCGGCACGGCGCAGTCCGGTTCCGGCGAACCGCACGCTTGGTTCATTGGCTACACCAAGGTCGAACAGAACACCAACCTTCCGGACATCGCCGTGGCCGTGGTCGTTGAGAACGCCGGGGAGGGCTCGGACTACGCTGCTCCCCTTTTCCGGGCGCTGGTCGAGACCTACTACTATGGTTCCTGGCAAGCGCGTCCGTGGTATGCCTCCGACTTTGGTGAAGCCACCTACACGCCGACGCAATTCGGGGCAAATGCCACCCCTGCCCAGTAGCAGGGCGGGGGTGCCCCTGGGGGTTGTGGGCGCTGTGCGTTTGCTGATCAAGATCGGGAAGATCCTCGGACATGCCGGGTGAGTCGGCCTGTGAAGGCCTGATCATCCAGGCCCAATCCGGCTTCTTCACCGTTGCGACCGACAACGGCACCGTTGTCTGCAGGTTGCGCGGCAAGCTCAAAAAGGGCAGGGCCACAGGTGATCTGGCTGCCCTCGGGGATCGCGTTCACCTGCAACTTCTACCGGACGGATCAGGGATCATTGAAAGTGTCGAGGAGCGCACGCGCGCCATCGTCCGCCTGGATCCGAGACCGCGTGGTGCATATCGACAGGTGCTGCTGGCCAACGCCGATCAGGCCGTGTTCGTCTTTGCCTGCGCGCACCCGGAGCCCAGGCTTCGGATGTTGGACCGTTTTCTTGTCATTGCCGAGAAGCAGAGCGTGCCTTCCGTTGTTGTCGCCAACAAGATCGACCTCGTCTCGGAGACGCGAGCCCGCGAGATCTTCGCCCCCTATGGGCCCGCTGGCTACACCGTGCTGTATACTTCCGCGAGCACCGGCGCCGGTGTGAGCGAGCTGGCGAGGCGCCTGACTGGCAAGATCACGGTGCTCGCGGGGCCGAGTGGGGCTGGGAAGTCGAGCCTGCTCAATTCGATTTGGCCTGGATTGAATCTGCGGGTCGATGACGTGGGCGCCGTCAACAAGGGTCAGCATACAACGGTCGTACGGCAGTTGTACTCCCTTGGAGATGGCCGCAGCTACGTGGCGGATACTCCCGGGTGGAAGTCGCTGGCGTTGTGGGATACGGAGCCCGAGGAGATGGATGGGTATTTCCCCGAGATCCGGCCCCTTGTGAGTGCGTGCAAATTCAATGATTGCAGCCACGTCAGCGAACCGGGCTGCGCGGTGCGAGCCGCGGTGGAGCTTGGTCGAGTCCACCGGGAGCGCTACGAGTCCTACGTGCGCCTGCGTTTAGGCGAAGCCTGAATTCAGGCAGTTTCGATCCGGCCGCGAGCACTGACGCATAACGTTGGCGCGCATACAAGATCAGACGATGATGGATCCGTCGAACTACATGGATGAGAACTGGAACATGGTGGGGCACGCCTGGGCGGTGGACATGCTGCGCCACCAGGTGAGCCGCGCCGAAACACGCCAGGCCTACCTGTTCACTGGGCCGCCCGGAATTGGCCGGCGCACTCTGGCATTGCGCTTCGCGCAAGCACTGAACTGTACGGATCCAACACCGGCGGGAAACCCTTGCGGAAGATGCGACGACTGCAGGCGCGTCCAAGCGAGGCAGCACGCAGATGTGACCTTTGTTGAAGCAGAGACCGAGGGGGGGACTCTGAAGGTCGAACAAGTTCGCGAACAACGGCGCCTTATATCTCTAAAACCCTTCCAGGCGAAGTATCGTGTTGCCATCTTCCTGCGCTTCCAGGAGGCGAACGACGCTGCAGCCAACGCCCTGCTCAAGACGCTCGAGGAAGCGCCGGCGCACGCGGTCCTGATACTTACCGCAGAGAGCCCTGAGGGGCTTCTGCCCACGATCGTCTCGCGCTGCGAGGTGCTGCGCCTGCATCCCGTCCCGCTGGATGCAGTGCAGCATTGGCTTGAACAGCGCGGAGCCGGAACGGAACAAGCGCGTCTGCTGGCGCATGTCAGCGGAGGCTGTCCGGGTGAGGCGCTGCGCCTGATGGAAGACAAGAGCGCGTTGGCCTATCGCGGCGAAAAGCTAAATGAATTGCTGGCGCTGCTCCCGGCCACGCGTGCACAGAGATTCTCGTATGCAGAGAAGCTTGTCAGGGACAAGGCAGCCATGCGCGGCGTGCTCATGCTCTGGCTGTCGTTCTGGCGCGACGTGCTGTGGCGCGCTGGCGGCGCGTCGACGCCGATCTCCAATATCGATCACCAGCAGGAGATCGAGTCGCTCTCGAGACGCCTGACCCTGCCGGATGCGACACGACTGGTCGAAGACTTGGATCTCGCGCTGCGACGGCTTGAATCGAACATCAACTCGCGGCTGCTGGCCGAGGTGCTGCTGCTCGACTGGCCGCGCTGATCTGCCATCCGAAGATGGCAAACATGGCTGCTAACGCCCGCAAGAAGCTGAAGACTCCGACTACTGCCGCATAGATGGCACGTCGGCATTGCATCCGACGTGGAATCAAAAGCCCCGACCTTCAGAAAAGTCGGGGCTCTCTTGTCATTCGAGCGCCTGTTTCAACTTGCGTGCCAGTCTGCCAAAGTGGGCTGTGAAGCGTATCTCGTCTGTGCGCGGGCGAGGCAGATCGACCTTGAGATCGAGCTTCACCGTGCCCGGCCGCTGCGTCAGCACCAGGACGCGGTCGGCCAGAAAGAGCGACTCGGTGATCGAATGCGTGACCATGACCACCGTCTTGCGCCGCCTCTGCCAGATGCGTGACAGCTCACCACCCATGCGTTCACGCGTCAGGGCGTCGAGTGAGCCGAAGGGCTCGTCCAGCAGCAGCAGGTCCGGGTCGTGCACCAGGGCCCGCGCAATGGCGACGCGCTGTGCCATGCCGCCCGACAGGTCGCGCGGCAGCGACTGCTCAAAGCCCTGAAGGCCCACCAGGTCGATCATTTCCTGCGCGCGTTTGGCGGTCTCCTCGGGCCGAGAGCCGTTCAGCTCCAGCGGCAGGGTGATATTGCCCGTCACCGTACGCCAGGGCATGAGATTGGATTGCTGGAAGACCATGCCGATGCGCGGCGTGCGCCCTTTCGAAAAATCCACCCGCCCGTGCGTGGGCTGAAGCAGACCGGCCAGCGTCCGCAGCAGCGTGGTCTTGCCCGAGCCGGATGCACCCAGCACACAGACAAACTCCTGCGGGCGGATCTCAAAGGAGACTCGCTCCAGCGCGCGCAGTCCGCCGTTGTTATCAGGGAACACAACGCTGAGCTCATGGACCTTCAGGACGGGCGCGACGGGTGCCATACAGGTCAATCTATGAATTCGTTGGTGAACGCCTTGCTCAGGTCGAGCGGTTCCTTCAGCAGGCCCATCTTCAGCAGCGTGTTCTGCATGTTCTGCCAGGCCTGCGGATCCGATCTGCCGAGTACATCCGCCCTCCAGAGCTGCATGCTGCGTCTGAGGATCTCCATTTGCGTCGCCCTGTCCGCATTGGCGAGTTCGTCGACGTATTTCAGGCTGATGTCATACGCCTCATCCGGATCCTCGATCGTATCCGTCAATCCCTTCAAGAAGACGCTGGTTATCTGCCGCACCAGCGTGGGGTCGGCCCCGAGTGTGGCTTCATTGGTGATCAGACCATTGGAGGCAAGCTGCACATAGTCGGCCACACGGATCTCATTGAGTTCATAGCCCTGCGCCTTCAACTGAACCGGCTCGTTGGCCGTGTAGATGGAAACGGCATCCTCTTGATCTGCTGCCAGTGCGGCAACCTGGTTGAAACCGATCGAATCGAGGGTCACATCCTTTTCGCTCAGGCCGGCCGAGAAGAGCAGCGCATCCAGGCCGATATAGTTGGCGCCAAAGAGCCCGGGCAGGCCGATCTTCTTGCCCTTCAGATCCGCGGGGGTCCTGATGCCTTGTTCGACCTTTGACGCCACGCCGACCGGATACTCCTGGTACCAAGCGCACACATAGACCACCGGCAGCCCCTGCGCGCGTGCAAGCAGCACTTGTTCGCCGGAAACCACGGCGAATTGCAGAGTATTGGCGCCGACCAGAGAGACCGCATCGGTCTCGAACGAGTAGTCAAATTCCACCTCGAGGCCTGCGTCGGCAAAGTATCCCTTTTCCAGGGCGACATAGAGTGGAGCGAACTGGATGTTTGGGACGTAGCCCAGGGGCAGCCTGATATGCGTCAGAGGGCCCGCGACTTGCTGCGGAGTTGGGGTTGCACAGGCGGAGAGAGCCAGGGCAACACTGGCGAGAAAGGGAATGGTTCTGCGATGCATCATCACCTCAAGAGACCGTCATTCCTTGCGCCACTCCTGCCAGATCAGAGCACGGGCTTCGAGCCATGCCACGATGCCGTACAGACACAACGCCACGGCGATCAAGACGAACACTGCCACGAAAACCAGCGCCGTGTCATATTGCCCGCGGCCGACGTTGATCAGGAATCCTAGGCCCTGGTCCGCGCCCACCAATTCGCCCACGACGGCGCCGATGACCGATAGCGTGGCGCCGATCCGCAGGCCGCCAAGGAACACCGGCAGCGATGCCGGAACCTCGAGTTTGAGAAGTATCTGTTCGCGCCGCGCGTGCAGTGAACGCATCAGGTCATGCAGTGCCGGCGGCACTGCGCGCACTCCGACGATGGTGTTAACCAGCACTGGAAAGAACACGATCATGGCGCAGATCAGGACCTTGGAGAACATGCCCGGTCCAAACCAGATCACTAGTAGCGGCGCGATCGCCACCAGGGGTATGGCCTGACTTGCCACAAGATAGGGGGAAAGCATGCGCTCCAGCGCCCGCGATTTCGCCACCGCGTAGCCGATGATTGTCGCCAGACCGACACCCAGGCTCAGTCCGAGCAGGATCTCGGTGAGCGTGGCACCCGTATGGAACGCCAGGCTGCCGTCTGAGACGGCTGCAACGAATCGCAACCATACGTCGCGAGGGGAGGGGAGTATGAAAGCAGGCAGGTGCGTGGTCCGCGTGATCAGCCACCAGGCCAGGAGACCCACAATGAGGGATGCCACGCCAATCAGGGATTGATTTCGGCGCGCGGCGCGTGGAAGAACGCCAGGAGTATCCGACATATGCTGTTCCATACATCGACGCGAGCCGCGGGGAAAAACACACGCCCCAAGGCTCAACCTCGGGGCATGGGTGCAGCCGAACGATGGCGCCTGCTCCGCCTGAACAAAAAACCCGAAAACGATTTCGTTTCCGGGGCGTTCAAAGCGGGCCGGTCCGCGCATCGGCCAGCCGTTGATCCTTCTTCTATCCAGACTGTGACTGTCGGCCTCGGAATTTCACCGGGTCATGCCGCCTCGTGGACTCGTGATTCGCAGTGCCACGAAGCGGCTCGTGGGCTTTACCACCGATCGGGAATTTCACCCTGCCCCGAAGGTCGATATTTGATTAAGTGGATTTTACCACGATCGTTTGCTAGGGCGGACTCACGAGATCAGGCCAAGCTTCTTCCCGACCTCACCGTAGATCGCCAGCACGCGATCGATCTGCTCGTCGGTGTGACTGGCCATATAACTGGTGCGCAGCAGCTCCATTCCCGGCGGGACCGCCGGCGACAGGATCGGATTGACGAACACGCCAGCATCGAACAGCATCTTCCATCCCAGCAGGGTCTTCATGTTGTCGCCGACGATGATCGGGATGATTGGTGAAACAGACGCGCCAATGTTGAAGCCCATGAGGCGCAGTTCCCGCCGTATGCGGTCGCCGATGGCCCCCAGGCGTTGAACCCGCTCGGGCTCGTCCCGCATGATCTTGAGCGCTGCGAGGGCCGCGGCCGCATTCGCCGCCGGGATGCTGGCGCTGAAGATGAGGGCGCGGGCGTGATGCTTGATGTAGTGGATCACCTGATCGTCGCCGGCGATGAAACCGCCCAGCGAGGCGAAGGACTTGCTGAAGGTGGACATGATCAGGTCCACGTCGTTGGTGACGCCAAAGTGCGCGGCGGTCCCTCGACCGTCACCCATGACGCCCATCCCGTGCGCATCGTCCACCATGAGCCGCGCCCCGTGCTTCTTGCACAGGGTGATGATCTCCGGAAGGGGCGCCAGATCACCGCCCATACTGTACAGCCCATCCACCACGACCAGCTTGCCCTTGTCCTTGGAAATCCCCGAAAGCACGCGTCCCAGGTCGGCCATGTCGTTGTGTTTGAAACGCTTCGTCTCGCCCCAGGCCAGCCTTGCCCCGTCAACCAGGCTGGCATGATCGTCTTTGTCGAGAACGATGACGTCGCCCCGACCCACGACGGCACTGATGACTCCGAGGTTCGTCTGCATGCCGGTGGAAAACACCAATGCGGCCTGCTTGCCGACGAATTCCGCCAGTTCATGTTCGAGCTGCTCATGCAGCTCAAGGGTGCCGTTCAGGAAGCGCGAGCCGGTGCACGAGGTGCCAAAGCGTTCGACGGCCTCGATGGCGGCGCGGCGCACGCTCGGATCGGTGGTCAGCCCGAGGTAATTGTTGGAGCCGCACATGATGAGCCGGTGCCCATGGAAGACCGCCTCGGTCCCCTCACTCTCGGACATCGGAATGAAATAGGGATAATAGCCTTGCCTGATGGCCTCGCGCGCCTCTGTGTAGCCATAGGCCTTATCGAAGATGTCCATGTCACCCTCGCTCCAGTCTTGCTTTCTTCCGGCGCGCATCTGCCCATTGATCATCCACGGTCCGATACACCAGATTCCCCAGCAACCGGACAATGTGGTACAGCATGTAGTTGCCCGTTCCTGGAAGGATGACGTAGCTTCCACGGCGCATGCCTTTGAGGGTGGCGTTCGCCACCTGGAGTGCCGAAAGCACGCCAAAATGGAAGGGACCGATGCTGGCATGGTCGGAAAGGTACTGGAGCTCCGGGGGCTTTAGCCGTTTCTCGTAGGCCAGCTGGTGAGTGGCGGTGTCCGGAGGAAAGACGATTGACACCTTGACGCCACACGGCTTGACCTCGGCCCGCAGCACATCCGAAAAACCACGCACAGCGAACTTCGTGGGGCTGTAGGCCGCGTAACCGGGACCAGTAACAAACCCTCCTGCCGAGGAGATGTTGACGATATGACCGCTGCCGCGTTCGAGCATGCCTGGCAGCACCGCTCTAACCATATGCACTGTGCCAATGTAGTTGATCTCCATCAAGTGATGGAAAACTTGGAGCTGAATCTTCTGAAGATATCCAGGAAAGGTCATGGCTGCGGAGTTAATCAGCACGTCGGGCACGCCCGCTTCGTCATTCACGCGCTGCACCGCGGCCTGCACCTGATCCCAATGTGCGACATCGGCCGCAACCATTCCGTGCTTCTGGCTGTTCGGAACCGCCAACGTCTTGACGGCGCTTTCCAATGCCTCTTTTCGTCGCGCCAACAGCCAGACCTTGGCGCCCTCACGCGCCAGCAGTTGAGCCAGCGCGAGCCCGATGCCGCTCGATCCACCGGTGATCAGTACCAGACGACCTGCAAAGCTGTCATTTTTCTGGGTCATGCGATCTTCCTCTAGCCTAGTACAACCCGCGTTTGGCTTGTACGTTGTCGGTTTTAAGTGCCAGATTTTACCCGGAATCTGTACGCGCCTCGGTTGCCCTCCTGCGCTACGCACAACGAAGCGGCTCGATGCGCGCATACGCGAATCCGCCTGCCGCGCTTCCCACGCGGCAGGCGGATTCATGACTAGCCGGCAAATGCATCGCCCCGGCGGCGCTGCAACTGTATCGCTGCGCCGCCGGGGCTGTTGGTGACCCTGGTTCGTTGTTGAACAGAAAGGTGGGGGCCGCCTACTCTGCCTTCACGATGCACTCGACCGGGCACACTGTAATGCACTGCGGCGAATCGTGATGATCCTTGCACTCGACGCAGGTTGCCTGATCGATCACATACAAGACTCCGTCGCCCTCGCTGATGGATTCGGTGGGGCACTCCGGGATGCATGCACCGCAGGCAATGCATTCTTCGGTGATTCTCATGGACATGGTACGTTCCTCCTAGTGATATCCTGCGCCAAAATTAATCCATGGGCGCGTGCCCGTCAAATGACGAATGTCCAGTTCTTTCGGCGGTTTTGTCATGTATCCAGCTGACTACCCCTGCAAACCATGCGTCACCGCCGTGCGCGCGGCGACACTGGCAAAGTCATGGGCATTCGGATGCCATGCAGGAGGATGCTCGCGGGCGCTGGTCGCAACAACGTGGCGGTGGGTGCGCCGCAACTCTCCACCCGCGCTTGGGATCCATGGCATTGATCGCCTAGCGAAAAGAACGGGCCTCGCAACAGCATCGTTCGGTTGCCCGTGGGTCGCGATGGGCCTAGCCCTTTATCTGTGCTCTCAACTTTCGTGCCGTTTCTTTGAGCCCTGCGAGCCGCTCGCGTTCCTTTGCAACCACAGCCGCAGGCGCCTTGCTTGCAAAGTCGCCCTCCAGCAGCTGCTCCAGTCGCTTGATCTGCGCCTCGTTATCGGCGAGCTCCTTTGAGAACCGCGCCCGTTCTGCGTCCAGATCAACCATGCCGGCCAGCGGCAGATGGATCTCCACGGGACCGACCACCAGCGCCACGCTCTCCTCAGGTTTCTTTGCCACTGTCTTGCTGATCTCCAATCTGGAGGCATCCAGACCTGCAAGTGCCGCAAGCGTACTCGCTTGATCTTTGAGGAGGCCAGCTTTTTCCCCGGCGGCCATGCTTGCCTGCAACCTCCGCGCGGGCGGCACATTCTTCTCCGCTCGAAGGTTGCGTATGCTGCGTACGATCTCCTGCAGAAGCGCGAAGTCCGCCAGCTTCGCGTCCTCCCATCCCTCGATAGGCTGCGGCTCGGGCCAGCGAGCAACGATCAAGGCCTGCGGCCACTCCGCCGCAAGCTCGGAGACCGGTGAGTCGGTCAGGGCCTTGTGCAGATGACCCCAGAGTTCCTCGGTCACGAACGGCGTGAACGGGTGCAGCAGGCGCAGGGACGTATCCAGCACGCGCACCAGAGTGACCACGGTTTGACCTCGGGTGGCGTCGTCCTGCATCTGCTGTTTTGCCGCCTCCAAGTACCAGTCGGCAAACTCGGACCAGAAGAAGTCATAGATCTGACGGCCTGCCTCCCCGTATTGGAACGTTTGGAAGAGCCGCTCCACATCGCGAACCAATTGCTGCAGCCTCGCCCAGATCCATGAGTCGGCCAGCGTGTATTCGGACTGTGTGCTGGCACCCGACGGCAAGTTGTCAATGGCCGCGATCACGAAGCGGGTGGCATTCCAGATCTTGTTGGCGAAGTTCCGATTAGCCTCGACTTTCTTGACTGACAGGTTGGTATCGTTCCCCGGCGCGGAACCCACCAACAGCGTGAAGCGCAACGCGTCCGTGCCGAGATCGTCCATGACGGTCAGCGGGTCGATCACGTTGCCGTAGGTCTTTGACATCTTGCGCCCGTGTTCATCGCGGATCAGGCCGTGCAGATACACGGTATGGAACGGTGCCTGCCCGGTGAACTCCAGCCCCATCATGATCATGCGCGCCACCCAGAAGAACAGGATGTCATAGCCCGTTTCCATGAACGAGGTCGGGTAGAAGTACCTGAGATCAGGTGTCTCCTGGGGCCAGCCCAGTGTGGAGAATGGCCAGAGCCCCGAGGAGAACCAGGTATCGAGCACATCCGGGTCCTGCGTCAGGTCGGGCGAGCCGCACGTGCCGCACTTCAACGGGTCCTGGCGGCCCGTGGTCATGTGTCCATCGGGGCAATACCACACGGGAATGCGGTGTCCCCACCACAGCTGCCGGCTGATGCACCAATCCTTGATGTTCTCCAACCAGTTGAAATACACCTTCTCAAAGCGCTCTGGCACGATGCGGATGCGGCCATCGCGAACGGCGGCCAGGCCGGCCTTGGCCAGCGGCTCGATCTTCACGAACCACTGCGTGGAGATCATCGGCTCCACGATCTCGCCGCCGCGCTGAGAGCGCGGGATGGTGGTCGTGTACGGCTGGGTTTTGATGACCAGGCCGGCCTTCTTCATGTCTGCCCACAGGTTCTTCCGGCAGTCGAAGCGGTCCTGCCCTTTGTACGGTCCGCCGTGCTGATTGATTCTTGCCGCCTCATCCAGCACCGAGATGATCGGCAGATGGTGCCGCTGGGCGATCTCATAGTCGTTTGGATCGTGACCGGGCGTGATCTTCAATGCGCCGGTACCGAACTCGCGCGACACGTAATCGTCTGCGATGACCGGAATCTCGCGTCCAAGTATCGGCACAATGGCGGTGCGGCCAACGAGATGTTTGTAGCGCTCGTCCTCGGGGTGCACGGCCACGGCCGTGTCCCCCAGAATCGTCTCCGGGCGAATGGTGGCCACGGGAATGTACTCGTCGGAGTCCTTCAGCATGTACTTGAAGTAGTACAGCGTGGCTTCTTCCTCGGTGTACTCCACTTCCAGGTCGGAGACCGCGGTCTTCAGGCCCGGCGACCAGTTGATGAGCCGCGGGCCGCGGTAGATTAGTCCCTTGTCGTACAGGCGTACGAAGGCCTCACGCACGGCGCGCGAGAGTCCGTCGTCCAGCGTGAAGCGTTCACGACTCCAATCGCAGGAAGCGCCCAGGCGGCGGACCTGGTTGGTGATGATGCTGCCGTACTTCTTTTTCCACTCCCAGGTGCGCCGCACAAATTCGTCGCGACCCAATTCCTCGCGGGTAACCTCCTCGGTCTGCAGGAGATTGCGCTCCACCATCAGCTGGGTGGCGATGCCGGCGTGGTCCGTGCCGGGTAGCCACAGGGTCGGGATACCCTTCATGCGATGGTAGCGGATCATCAGGTCTTCCATGCTGACGAACATGGCATGGCCAAGATGCAGCTCCCCTGTCACGTTCGGCGGCGGGATGGAGATGACGAAGGGCTTCGACGCTGGGTCAAAACCCGGCTTGTTTGGATCATTGGACGGCTGGAAGTAGCCGCCGCGCTCCCACATTTCGTACACGCGCGGTTCAGTGGATCGGAAGTCGTAGGCCTTGGGTAATTCGTGCTTGCTCATGTTCGCTTCCTGTGTACGTATTCTGTCCAGTTCAGTCGGGTGCCCTCACGGGAGCCGAGCCGTTCATAGAGCTCGCCTGTGTGCTGCTGGATATGGCGAATGCTCGCGATCGCCGCCTCCAGCCTGTCGAACCGGAGTCCTCGGGAACGCGGTTCCGCGAAATCCGCAGCCGTATTCCGGTCGGCAACCCGCTTCTCAATAAAGGCCAGATACTCAAGCAGGTCCTCTTTCGAGATCGGCACGCGGCCATCGGGTTTGCGGTGTCCTTTCCATGGGACGAAATGCTTGTCCATTGCCTGCAAATTGCGGTGGGCCCAGTAGAGTGCGTGCTGCGCCTTGTACCAGAACTTGTCCTTGTCCTGCGGCGCGTCCCACACACTGGGAGGGCATTTGACGATCGCCTCCTTCAGCATCTTGAGAGCGGCGAGATATTGCGATTGAACGACATTCTGTATGTTCATCTGTGTGCGCCTCCGGAAGGCTTCCACGCTTCTGCCTTCCTCTTTCCACTTTCTGCTTTCTTTCTACTCTCCGGTCAGCGGACTTAAGAAGAAAACGCCTCGTCCCACATGAGGACGAAGCGTCGCTTCGCGGTACCACCTCAATTCGCCTTTCGGCGCACTCTGTGACCGGCGATCACCGGTCCGTGCTGTAACGGGCACTCCCGTGACGGTCTACTTGGCCGGGGCTTTTCTTCGTCAGCGCTTCCGGGCGACTTCGGCGGCGGCTTCCTGCGGAGACTTCCACCGTGCGTCTCCTTCTCTATCAGCACACGGGCCGCTTACTACTCCCGGACTTGACGGCATTATACGCACCTCTCCGGTGCCGGTCAAGGCGGCGGTCGCCCGAAAGATGTGCTGCGGCATTCGGATACCACGCGCGACGGGAGACTTGCGCGAGCCTATTCCGTTGCCGGGATCCAGATATCCATCTGCCAGGTCTGATCGGTCTGAGGCATGGCGACCACGACGGAGTCGGCGAGCCGGTAGTTGCCGCGGTCGAGCGGCAGGTTGCGGGGCCATGCGGAGTGCCTGGCCAGCATGATGCAGTCAAAATCCTGATGTGCTACGGAGGCGCGCAGCGAATTCACGTATCGCGTTCCGAGATCGGCGATGACCTCAGGGCTGGGTCCAAACCACGTCATGCCCGGGTATGGCTGCGTATTGAAGAAGTACTCCGTGTGCCCTGAGTCAGTCGGCCACATGCCCCGCCTGATCAATTCCGGCACGACCGTCGGAGAATTCAGGGGACGTTCGCAGCCATCTGCATAACGGTACAGCACATCCCAGGCTGCTGCGCTTGCCTCTGATTGCTGCAAGTGGCTTGGAGAGAGGCGCGTCAGGCAGAAAAGGGCGAGATTGATCAGCAGGAGTGGAGTGACCAACAGTGTAAGTGTGTGCTGCGGCCGCAGGTTGACTAGAAGCCACAGCACGAACATCGGCACCAACAATTGATAGCAGTAGTTCATGTAGTTCTCGGGGTGCGGCCCGAGGATTAGTATGAATGCCAGCATCGCACAGAACCAGGCGTAGGCGAAGAAATCCATCCTTGCAGCGAACATTGCACGGCCCGGCACCAGCAGATCCGGCCAGGCGAAGACGCGGCCCGTGCTTCCCCCCCGGCGCTGCCAGGCAGCCAGGCCCGCCAGAAAGAGCAGGAGCCCGGCGACGACCAACGGGAGGAATTCCACGACCAATTGGCGGAGCTGGCGGTACAGATGGGCAGGATCTCTTTCCACGGTATTGGCGAGGTTGCTGAATACCGTGTCATAGAAATACATGGGCAGGATGGTCCGGACCATGAACGCCGAAAGGGCGGCGATCGCGCCAAAACCGAGGGCGTAGACCAGTCCGGTCTTCTTGGAGACGAAGAGAAAGGTGTAGCTCGCCACAATACCAACGCCCAGGACGAAATAGGGCTTGGTGTAGAGCGCCAGCAGGCTTGCCGCTCCGCTCAGCAGCAATCCCCGACGGTCGAAGCCGCGAAGGAATGGCACGGCGACCGCCGCGAGAAAAAAGAACGTGCCCATGGAGTTTGGATAGCCACCCAGGCCGCCTCGCGCCGTCAGCGCTGCGGCGACCAACTCCGCGCCAACCAGGCTCATAGCAACCTGTCTGTTGGAGGCCAGTGCGGTGCGGGCGACCAGATACGCGTTGAGCATGAGGAACAGCACGGCGACAACCCGATGCAACAGCAGCGTGTTGCTGAACAGCGCGGCCAGCGGCCACACGGCGAGGCTGAACACAATGCCGTAGTTGGTCATGCCCAATGGTTGGTTTTCAATCGTAAAGGGATTCCGCCCCGCCAGGAGCAACTGCGTTACCACCTGGGCCGCGCCTTCCCGGTACTCAATGGGATAGGGCGTCACCAGGGTCGCGGCCGCGAAGAACACCAGCCACGCACCTGCGAGAATGACAATTGCGATCGTAAGGTATCTGAGCGCTGCGGCGAGTCTGGGATGACCAGGTGCTTGCACGGCGTTTCCCCCGTGGCCAGGAGGGTGTCTTGTTCGAGAGGGCATCTGCTCTGATGGTTACAAGGCGCAGCGCAATCGGCCTTCCTGTGCCGGCTTCGCGCATCACGCCGAGCCTGTAAGGCGGAGGTTTGACGGGCAGCACCAAGTATACTTGCGCCACGGGGTCCACCAATCAACGCCGGGACGAGACACACTCATGCTCAATCCCATTGATCTCATTCTGGTAAGCCTTGCGGCGGTTGCGGCCGGCGCCATCAACGCCCTTGCAGGCGGCGGTACGCTGATCACCTTTCCGATGCTGACCGCGGTAGGCGTGCCGGCGATCGTAGCCAATATCACAAATACAATTGCGCTCTGCCCAGGTTACATCGGGGGGACGCTGGCCCAGGCAAAAGACCTGCGCGGCCAGAGGAGCCGTCTTTGGATCACGCTGCCCGCAGGCGTTATTGGTGGACTCGTCGGCGGGATCCTGCTGCTGCGGACGGGCGAGAAGCTGTTCAGGGATCTCGTTCCATTCCTGATCCTGCTCGCCTCGCTACTGCTCGCCATCCAGGACCCGGTTCGCGCCTGGCTCTCCCGCCGCCTGGGTGAGGAGCATTCAGGGGCACATCTGGAGAAATGGTCATGGCTCCCGGTCGGCCTGGCCGCCATCTACGGGGGCTATTTCGGCGCCGGGCTGAGTGTGATCGTGCTCGCGGCACTCGGAGTCACGCTGGAAGACAGTCTTACGCGGCTGAACGCCCTCAAACAGCTCATCGGTTTTGGGACCAATGTCGCGGCTGCGGTTTTCTTTCTCTTCTCCGGACAGGTCGTCTGGCTGGCCGCGGCGGTCATGGCCGTGGGAGCGCTGTTGGGCGGTACGCTCGGAGGCCGGCTGGCGGGCCGCGTCAAACCGTCCACACTGCGCTGGATCGTCGTATCGATCGGCGTGATCGTCTCGGTGATCTACTTCGTCAGGGGCTGAGGCGGGTTTCAGGCCTCACTAAACGCAAAGAGCAAACCTCGTCCGACTTGCTGGGGCGGGCGCCGCCATCGATGAACGTGAGATTGCGCAAGGCTATGGGCCTGGCGTCAGGTGGCTTACGTCATTCAGCAGGTGCAGGATCGCGCCCCATTCATCGATGCGTAGTTCGGACACGGAAGCATTGGACACCCACAGCTTCCAATACGATTCAAGCGGCAGTCCAAGGGCAAGAGTGATGAGCGCCTGAAGCGATCCCCCGTGCGCAACGATGATCACCGTTTTGTCGGGGTTCTCCGCGCAGATGTCGGCATATGCCGCCTGCACCCGTTCCGCGATCTGTGACAGCGACTCACCCTCCGGCGGGGAAACGCGAAGGCGATCTGCCTCCCACTGGGCAAGCCTCTCGGCATCGGATATTCTGAGGCTGTCGTAAGTCTTGCTCTGCCAGGTGCCGAAGTGGCCCTCCGTCAGGCGCCCATCAATGCGCAGTTCCGGGTGCGAGGCGATGGCCGTTTGGATGGCGGTCGCGGTATCAAAGGCGCGGGATAGCCCGCTGCAGTACATTGCAGCCGGTCTCTCGGCACTGAGCCGTCTTGCCACCGCTTGCGCCTGGATGCGGCCGATTTCATCCAACGGGATATCAAGCTGACCCATGAATCGCACTTCTGCGTTGTAGGCTGTCTGGCCGTGACGAACGAGCAGGAGGCGCGTTGTCATTGCACCGCCGTAAGGGGCGGGAGAACGCTTGCTTCGCTCAACATGTTGATCGCTCCATAGGATTCACCCGTCATTCTGGGGACTTGTCGCAGCACAAATCCGGAGGGGGCCACCAGACGGTGGCCGCCTGCCCGGCGCGTGGTCTTCAGTGCTCCTGCCCGGGGCCGTTCTCGTACATACAGGAAGGTTACCACGGACACCGTCATACCGCGGCGGCAGTGTTCTTGCCCTTACCATCGCCGATGTTGGCGATGACCAGTCCCCTTCTCATGGTCGGGCATTCCCGCCTCCATCCGGAAGCACCAGCGGGGTGCCATAGTCCGGGTGCGGGATGACACGCACGGGCATCTGATATACATACGACAATCGCGCTTCTGTGAGGACCTCCGAGGCGCTGCCGATTGCCTGCAACTGTCCGGAAACGAGCAGCGCGACACGGTCCGCATAAAGCCCCGCCAGGTTGAGGTCGTGGAGCACCATCAGTATGGCCAGGTCCTTGCGAAGCGCCAGATCCCGGATCAACCGGATCAGGCTCTCGCGGTGCTGCAGATCGAGATGCGTGGTCGGCTCGTCCAGCAGCAGGACGGGGGTATCCTGCGCCAGGGCACGCGCCAGCAGCACGCGCTGCTGTTCACCACCCGAGAGCTCACCGACGTAGCGCTCCGCCAGAGACAGCATCTGGGTGTGCTCAAGAGCATATTGCACGCGTTCGTGGTCGTGCGGTCCGGTGCGCCCCAGCCAGCCGAGGTGAGGCGTGCGGCCGAGCAGGACTGATTCGTAGACGGTGAACGCCGGCGGCAGGCTGCGCGCCTGCGGCACCACAGCCAGATAGCGAGCGCGTTCCATCGTCGAAAGCTTGGAAAGCAGGCGGTCGTCGATGCGCACCTCACCGCTTCTGATCGGCGTCACGCCGCTCACCGCGCGGATGAGCGTGGACTTGCCCGCGCCATTCGGTCCCACCAGCGCCACGACCTGGCCGGACTCGACGCCGAACGTGACATGCTCCAGCACGCCTCGCTCGCCGTAGTTGACGGATAGGTCATCGATTCGCAACATGTGCGGACTCGCCATCCTTTTCCGGTATGTCGCTACCTTGCAGGCAACCGGCGACCAGGTCACTGAGCGGCAATTGGCAAGAATCCACTGTCACCAATATCCCTGATTCTTTGAGCGCCTCAACACCCACAGGAAGAAGGGTGCGCCGGCAAGTGCGGTCACCACGCCCACGGGCAGCACCTGCGGAGCGAGGACGGTCCGGGCCAGCAGGTCCGCGATCAACAGGGCCGTGCCTCCGCTGACTATCGAGAGCGGAAGCACGCGGCGGTAGTCCGCACCCCACAGCAGGCGCACGAGGTGCGGCACGATCAGCCCGATGAATCCGATGATGCCTGAGAACGCCACCGCGGAGGCCGTGGTCAGTGAGGCTGCCAGGATCAGCCCGAACTTCACGCGTTCTGCTGGCAGGCCCATCTGGCTGGCCTGTTCCTCGCCGAACTGCAGCACATTCAACGCGTACCCGGATGCGAGCAGTGCGGTCAGCCCAACGATGACATAGGGAAGCAGCGCGATCACCGGCTGCCAACCGCTCATGAGCGATCCGCCGAGCAGCCAGCCTGTGGCTCGGCGCAATTGCTCATTGGAACGCAGCATCAGGAACGAGGTCAGCGAAGTGGCAAAGGAGCTGATGGCAACACCTGCCAGGATCAGGGTCGTGGTCGGCAAGCTCTTGCCAATGCGCGCCAGGCTGTATACGACGATCACGGTCAGCACCGCGCCGATGAACGCGGCTGCAGGGATGACATACAGCCCTGCCAGATCCTCCGGCCAGCGAATGCTCATCGCAATCACGGCGCCCAGCCCCGCGCCGCTTGCCACCCCGATCAGGTACGGGTCTGCCAGTGGGTTGCGGAACAGCCCCTGGTAGCCAGCCCCGCTCCCCGCCAGCGCCGCACCGGTGAGCAACAGCAGCACCGCGTGCGGCAGGCGGATATCGAGCAGGATCGTTGAGAACATGCCCGCCTCATCCGGTGAGATCGTTGTCCATCCAGCCCTGGCAGCGATAACCGACCATATGGACTGAAGCGGAATACTAACAGAACCGATCGCGACGCTCAGGAACAACGCTGTCGCGAGCAGCAGCAAGCTCAGTGTCAGCGCGCGGCCAAGGGGCATCTTCATGTGCTGCGCCAGGACTTTCCCACCACACCTTCCGGAGCGTCGGCTCTCACCTGACCAGGTCCGGGTGCAGCAGCTTGGCCATGGCCTCCAGGCCATCCACGAGGCGCGGTCCTGGACGGCTGACGAGGTTGTCGTCGAAGGTAAAGATGCGGTTCTGTTGAACGGCTGTCAGGGAATCCCAGCCCGCCCGCGCGCGTACCTGCTCCTGCGTGACGCCGCCGTACGTATAGTCCCCCAGGACGATCACGTCCGGTTGCCTCGCAAGCAGTTCCTCCACGCTGACCTGAACCCATTCTCCGTTCAGGTCAGCTCCGAAGTTCACGCCGCCTGCGGACTCGATCAACAGATTGACAAAGGTCCCGGGTCCGGATGTGTACGGAGCGCTCGGATCAGTGGCATCAAGCTCATAGTAGACCAGTGGCTTCTCCGCCGCCTTCGCAACCTGCGCGGAGATCGCGTCGACGCGGCCTTTGAGGGCTGCCACGAGCGCTTCCCCCTCGGTTTCATGTCCCGTGAGCGCTGCCACCGACCGAAGATTGGTATACAGCTCATCGAACGTCGTGGGATTCGGAACCGCGTGCACGCGCAGACCAACGTTCTCGAGATCCACTACCTGCTCGGGCGATGTAAGCGGCGAAACCAGGACCAGGTCCGGTTTCGCTGAAACGATCATCTCTATGTTGAGCGCCCCCAAGCCGCCGCCTATGTCCGGAACACTGACGGCTGCAGGAGGATAGTCTGAGAAGGAGTCTCGCCCAACCAACTGCGAGCCGGCCCCGAGGGCGAAGAGGATCTCCGTGTTGGACGGTGCCAGCGAAACGATTCGCGCGGCGGGTTGATCCGCCGTGACCTGCCGATCGAGGCCAGCAGGCTGTCTCGTCGGGGTGGTGGCTGTAGGCGTCGCGGCAGCGGGGAAACCGCATGCGGTCAGCACCAGGATTGCCGTCAGACAAACAAAGGCAAGTTTCTTGACCATGGGTTCCTCTTCTCAGGCGGCATGCTGGCCAGCAGGCGGTTGAAAACGAAATCCCCAGCCGTTGGCTGGGGAGGTGGGAGAGGTTCTTCGCCGAAGCGGGTCGTCCTCCACCTCCTGGCCGCGGGAGTGTGGTGAACCGGCCAAGGCGGGCGACCTGACTTGTTGGCTGCGCAGTTCATGACTACTCTACTACCCAGCCAAACTCACAGTTGCGGGACAGCGCCGGAATTGCACCGGCTTCGCCGCTTCTGGCCGTATTCAATTGTGAGAGCATTCTATGATGGGCAACTCGAATCGTCAAGTCAGTCGCCGGCAGCCGGATTCTCGGTGACTGGATCAGGTTGCCGCGCTGCTAGGACGAATAGGATGCATGCCGATATGATCAGCGATATGTTTCCCGGGGTGCCCAGCAGCACCAGGCCGATGAGCGGCAAGGCGTAGGCCAACGCCAGCGCGATCCAGGACATTGGACTCCGCATCACCCGCGCCAGCAGAATGAATGGCACCAACAGCAGAATGTAATCGTAGCTCTGCAAGTAAGGACTCACGATCAGTGTCACCAGGATTCCGGTCATAACCAGGCTGCCGGGCGCTGAGGTCACTTGGTGCCATCGTATGACCAGCCATGCGCAGAGCAGGACAGCAGTAATGGCCGAGATCCACACGGCCTGATCGAGTCCGCCGCCGACGAGCCCGGCCAGTGCCATCGAAAGGCTGACGCACTGACCGCACTGCGATACATCTCTGAAACCGGCCAACGAGCGGAAGTAATCCAGGGGCCAGTTGGGCGAGGCCAGGAATCCGACACCAAACAAGATCACGCCCGCCGCCAGCAAGGCTAGCAGGGCGTTCCGTCCAAAGCGATCCCTGCGCTGTGCCAACGTGACGGCGGCGAGCAGTAAGACGACACCGCCCAGATGCGGCTTCAATGTGAGGAGCGCTGCTGCACCCGCGGCGAGAATTGCATTTTCCCGCCGCAAGGCGTGGATCATCAGGGTAGTACCGAGCAGCACCGGAACGCCGAACTGACCCACGAAGAGTGTGCCCAAGACTGGGAGCCACAGCAATCCCGCGAGCATCAGCGCCGTGCGCCTGAGGGTGGGTTGCCTGTCGGTCAGCAGCCACATGCAATAGAAGAGAAGGAGCAAGTTCAGCCCGAGCCACGCCCGTGCCGCCTGTTCAATGGGCAGCCGCGCCAACCATAAGGTGCCAAGTGCGTACCACGGTGGATAGGGGAATGGAAGCACGAACACCTGGCTCGCCGGGACGTTCGCCAGCTGGGCGATCATATCCACCTGGCGCGCGTGGTCGTACATCGAAATGCCTCGCAGCAATCCGAGGTCCGCGTGGTACATGACCTGGAAATCCATATACGGTTGGACGGGGAGCAGGGCCGCCGCGAGGATGACGACCAGGAGCAGCCACGACGGCACTAGCGCGTTCTTCATGCCGCCTCACTGCGCCGCTTGAGCGCCTCGATCAGGCCACGGAAGACGAATCGATGCGTGGGCACCAGAACGAACCAGTACAGGAATCCCGGCAGCGCGCGCGGCGCGAAGAAGGCGGTCTGCGTCAGCCATGAGGTCTCCGGGGTTTGGAGCTGCGCGCGCCATTCCAACCAGCCCTCTCCCGGCGCGCGCAGCGTGGAGTACAGCCGCAGAAGGCGTCCTGGCTCCAACGCCTCAACTCGGTAGTGATCGACCTCCTGCCCAACATTCAATCGCCTCGGAACCAAACACCCCCCGACATAACCTGTTGCGCCTGTGACCAGGATCAATTCATTTCCCGGCATGACAGGCATTATAACGTTTGGGTTCCACGGCACCTTCATCCCGCTGTGTGGTGTATGTGCGGTTTCAATGTACAATCCCTGCATGACCCTGCCCCTGCTGTGGGTTTCACTGGCTTTTCTGGCGGGCATTGTACTGGCCAGTGTGTTGCACCTGCATTTCCTTATCTGGTTCAGCTTGGTCTTCCTCGGTCTCATCGGTGCCTACTTTGCCTACCGGTCTTTCCCCGGGAGTTATCCCATTCGCGTGCGGACATTGAGCCTCAGTCTCCGGCGGGAGGTGTTCCTGTTGGTACTGGCCTCGCTGCTGGGCGCGTTCTTGGGAGCGGCGCGGTACCAACTGAGTGTTCCCCCGCGGACGGACTCCCAGATCTCCTGGTACAACGATGCTGACTACGAGGTGTTGGTGACCGGCACGCTCATCGAGCCGCCGGATGTGCGCGACACATACATCAATCTCCGCCTGCAAGTGAGCGAGCTGGACGCCGGCAAGGGTCCATTCAAGGTTCGTGGTCTGATCCTGGCGCGCGTCGCTCCCAACGAGGAGTTTCACTACGGAGATAACCTGCGTCTTCGAGGCCAGCTGCTAACACCGCCTTCGAACGAGGATTTCAGCTATCGCGATTACCTGGCCCGACAGGGCATCCGCAGTTACATGACCAGTGCCGAGGTAACGGTGCTGCCGGGGCGTGGCGGCAACCCCGTGCTTCGAGCCATGTATGCATTGAAAGAGGTGTCGCTGCAAAACGTGTACCGCCTGTTCCTGGATCCCGAAGCCTCGCTACTTGCGGGCATCCTGCTGGGGGTGGACACCGGCATGCCCGCGCCTCTCGAGCAGGCATTCAATGACACGGGTACCGCGCATATCATCGCCATCTCCGGTTTCAACATTGCGGTGATCGCCGGGGTTTTTGCCTTTGTCTTCAACCGGCTGCTCGGCCCGCGCCGGGGCGCGTTGGCAACATTTGCAGGCATCGCTTTCTACACGTTCTTCGTGGGAGCAGACCCGGCGGTCGTACGTGCCGCCATTATGGGAACGGTCGCGCTGCTCGCGGTGCAGGTGGGGCGGAAGCAGACCGGCGTCAACACGCTGGCTTTTGTCGCCGCGCTGATGGCGCTCTGGAATCCATTTGTGCTCTGGGATGTCGGCTTTCAGCTGTCGCTACTTGCCACTCTCGGGCTGATCCTCTATGGCGGAGTCTTCATGGACGCGGCGCGGACGTTCATTGAGCGGCACCTGCCCGCCTCGGACGCCCAGAAGCTTATTTCGCCGCTCGGCCAGTTTGTGCTGCTGACCTTTGCCGCGCAGTTGACCACGCTTCCGATCGTGGCATATCACTTCAAGCAGATCAGCCTGGTCTCCCCGCTTGCCAACGCCTTCATCCTTCCGGCGCAGCCCGCAGTGATGGTTCTGGGCGGCCTCGCCCTGGTGTTCAGTCTGCTGATCTACCCGCTGGGACAGATGCTTGCCTGGGCGGCGTGGCCGCTCACGGCATACACCATCCGTGCGGTCGAGTTCTTTGCCAGCCTGCCACAGGGCGTGATCTACCTGGGCAGCTTCTCGCTGGGTTTTGTCGTGCTGTTCTACATCGTGCTGCTGGCGGTCACGTTTGCGGGCGCCAACTTCAAAGAAATGTACACCTCGCTGAAGACGAGGTTTCGCCACGTTTGGCTGGCGACGACCATCGTGCTGCTTTTCCTCTGCATATTGTTTGCATGGCGCGTAGTTGCGGCCGCGCCGGATGGCAGGCTGCACGTCACATTCCTGAATGTCGGCACAGCGGACGCAGTGCTGATCGAAACCCCCTCGGGCGGTCATGTGCTGATCAACGGCGGGCCATCGACCGCATCGATCTCCGATGCCCTGGGCCGCAGGATGTCGCCGATCGACCATCAGCTGGATTGGCTCATCGTCGCTGCCGCTGACGAGGAGCAGGTTGCCTCGCTGCCAAGACTGCTGCCTCGTTTTCCACCGGAAAACGTCCTGTTGGGAGCACCTGCACAGGCATCCTTTTCCTCCGCCGCACTGATGGAATGGTTGCAGGAGAAAGAGGTCCCCCTGACCCGCGCGGAGCAGGGACAGACATTGAACCTGGGCGATGGTGCCCAGCTCAAAGTCGTGGACGTTTCCTCGCGCGGTTCAACCCTGCTCCTGGAGTGGAACTCGTTCCGACTGCTGCTGCCCATCGGCGCAAACCTCGAGACGCTTGAAGCGCTGGAGAATGGAAGCGCCATCGGACCGGTCACTGCGCTGCTTCTTGCCCAGAGCGGCTATGCCCCCCTTGCACCCCTGGAGTGGCTGCAGAACTTGAATCCCCAGTTGGTGGTCATCAGCGTGGCGCCTGCCGACAAGGATGGCCTTCCGAGCCCCGAAATACTTGACGCCTTGGAGGGCTACTCCGTTCTGCGCACGGATCAAAATGGCTGGATCGAGATCGTCACCGATGGCAGCAGGATGTGGGTGGCATCTGAGAGGTCGTTGCACGAGACTGCTCCATGATGGAGGCTGTCGTCCTTCGACCTGTGGCCGAGTCTGACTTGGCGGTCTTCTTCGAGCACCAGCGCGATCCGCAGTCGGTTGCCATGGCGGCCTTCCCCTCGAGGGAGCGCGAGGCCCACATGGCGCACTGGGCGAAGATCATGGCCGACCGGTCCAATCTTTTGAGGACGATCCTCTATGATGGTCAGGTGGCCGGCAATATCGTGTGCTGGGACGGAACGGATGGCAGAGAGGTGGGTTACTGGGTCGGCAGGGAATTCTGGGGGCAGGGCATCGCCACGCGCGCCCTCACGTTGTTCCTCGACGAGTTCGAGGTGCGTCCCCTCTACGCGCACGTTGCCAGGCACAATGTGGCCTCGCGCCGCGTGCTGGAGAAGTGCGGCTTTATCGTCAAGGGCGCCGCTGGTGTGCTGCCCGAGCCCGGAGCTGAGCCCGTTGCCGAACTCATCCTCCGTCTTGACCAATGTCCCTCCCAGCAGAACCTGTAATCCCCGCTTGAGGAAAAGCAAGCCATGACTCCTCATATACCTTCGCGCCCTTTGTCTCGAAGCGTACCACTGCCGAACCATGCCTGAACTCCCCGAGCTCGAAGTTGTCCGTGATGTCCTCCAGCGCCGCGTCGTGGGTCGCACGATCACCGATGTCCGGCTCATTCCGCCGGGCGGGCCGCTCGTGGCGCGAGACCTCGGCAATATGGGCTTCGAGCGCACTCTGTCGGGCGCGACCATCGCCGCCGTCAGCCGCAGAGGCAAGTTCCTGGTCTTTTCATTCACGCCTGATGCTCCCCCGTTGTTCCTGGCAATCAACCCCAAGCTGACAGGCCGCCTGCAGCTGTCAGATCCATCCGAGAAACAGGCTGCCAAGACCCACCTCGTTCTGGGCTTTGACGATAACCGGCAGCTTCGCTATCTCGACCAGAAGCAGATGGGGCAGCTCTATCTCACGCGTGACCTGGAGGCGGTGCCTGGATACTCCGGCATGGGGCCTGAGCCTTTCGACATATCGTTGGAGATTTTTCGCGAACGGTTGCGTCCGTTCCGCGGCGAGATCAAGGGAATCTTGACGCGCGGCGAGTTCGTGGCCGGGATCGGCAACGCCTATGCCGACGAGATCCTATGGGCGTCGCGGCTACATCCTTACCGCAAGCGCACCCAGCTCACGCCCGAGGAGGTGGATCGCTTGTATGCAGCCATGCGCCTCACGCTGGGCGACGCCGTGCACAAGGTGCGCGCGGAGATGCAGGAGCAGATCCACCTGAAGCCGCGCGATTTCCTTGCCGTGCACATGAAGACCGGCCAACCGTGCCCGCGCTGCGGCACGCCGATCTCCCTCGTCGGCGCCAATCAGCGCATCACCAACTTCTGCAGGTCGTGCCAGCCCGGCGGGCTCATCAAGGGCATGTGATGCAGGCTGGACATCACAGGCTCAAACAAAAAGGTTCTGTCGCGAGACAGAACCTTTTTGCATTGTGCGTGCCCTATACACTGGAGATACTATTGTTGATGGTGCTAAACGTATTGCCGATGACAGGACCGAGGATCATCAGGGCCGCGATAACAACAATGGCAACCAAAACAAGAATCAATGCGTACTCAACCAGGCCCTGACCCCGCGGGGAGGTCTCTGCTCCACGGTCTTCGACGGCAGTTAACATGGCGGCTTCTCCTTTCTGCAGGATTTCCCCACTCCCGACTGGAGTTGAGATTACCAATTATATGCGCATGCAGGCGTTCGCGTACTTCCAGATGTGTTAGGTCTGCCGGGATATGACAGGCGACGACCCTTGGCTGCAGGACCCCAGGCCCATTTCTGTTGTCAGACATCCGAACTCCCCCCATATGTTGGGATGCCCAGGGGCCTTGGGGCACCTGTAGCCGTCGAGCCACAGGGGCGGGTTTTAGCTGTCGCCACGACCGCTCCCGGCCTGGGAAACAGCAGCAGGCTTCCGTCTGCATCCACGGCCGCGCGCTTTGCATGACCACGTTCTCCGTTGGGACAGAATGCGCAGAAAGATCCCCAGATGCATGTGCGCCGTCATCTTAGAGGACTCTTAGGCTTCTGTAATTAGCAGGTAAGGAAGCTATTCTGGAATGGGCGCATCTATGGGCTGGACAGTGAGGCGACTCTGGCTGGCGATCATTCGCCTCGTGTTGACCGCCTGTTCGGCGGGCGGCCCAGGCGACGTATGACGGCACTCACGCATGCAGACACTGCCCCCGCTGTATCTGATTGACAAGCGCGGCCGCATCCGTTATGTTCGCATCGGCAAGGGCGCCCACGACGAGACCGAGAGGAATATCCGAGCCCTAATGGTCGAGACATACCCCGTTTAGAGGCATCTATGGAAAACAGATACCGTTCCGTCCCAGTTCTCCCCTCCGAGATCACGCCGCAGTCGTTGTATCGCAACCGGCGCGACTTCCTCAAAGCAGCGGGCATCCTCGGCGGCAGCGCGCTGCTGGCGGCATGCGCACCCTCGACCACCGGCTCACCTGATGAAGCGCCGGCCAGCGCCACCGCCTTTGAGGGCAAGGCCGACGAGCTTGGCGCGCCGCTCAACAGCTTCTACGACATCACCAACTACAACAATTACTATGAGTTCAGCACCACCAAGGAAGCCGTGGCGTCGCTCTCCGCCGATTTCAAGACCGATCCGTGGAGCGTGGAGGTCACGGGCCTGGTCAGCAAGCCCAGGACCTTCGCCATGGAGGACCTGCTCAAGATGTTCCCGCAGGAGGACCGCATCTATCGTTTGCGCTGCGTGGAGGGCTGGAGCATGGTCATCCCGTGGCGGGGCTTTCCGCTTGCCAGCCTGCTGAAGACGGTTGAGCCCATGCTGAACGCCAAGTATGTTGCATTCAGGTCGCTGGACGATCCACAGCAGTTCCCCGGGCAGAGCAACGCCTTCTATCCCTGGCCATACACAGAGGGACTCAGGCTCGATGAGGCCATGAACGATCTCACCCTCATGGCAACCGGGTTGTACGGCGCGTCCCTTCCGCCACAGGATGGCGCGCCGCTGCGCCTTGTCGTCCCGTGGAAGTATGGATTCAAGGGCATCAAGGCCATCGTCAGGATCAAGCTTGTGGCGGAACAGCCCGAGACCTTCTGGAAGAGGATCGCCTCCAACGAATACGGTTTCTACGCCAATGTGAACCCGGACGTACCGCATCCGCGCTGGTCGCAAAGCTCGGAACGCCGCATCGGAGAATTGAACCGCCGACCGACGCTCATGTTCAACGGTTACGCCGAACAAGTCGGCCACCTGTATGATGGCATGGACCTGGCGAAGTTCTACTAGGCCTCCATGGATAGGTCGTTGCGAGCGCAGCGAAGCAATCTCCTCGCTGCAATGAGCAAATACCAACCCGTCAGGAACCCGCAGTGAGCCTCGCTGATCGCATCAAGCGCCTGCCATACACGCCGCTGCAGTTCGCCGTGCACGTCTACGCCCTGGGCGAACTGGCGTGGATCGCTTTCGATCTGGTCGCAGGCCGGCTCACGGCGAATCCGCTTCAGGCCATCCAGCAACGCACCGGCCGCCTGGCCATCACCCTGCTGGTGCTGTCACTGGCCTGCACGCCGTTGAGCAGCATCTTCGGATGGCGGGAGCTGATCAAACGCAGCCGCACGCTCGGCCTGTACGCGTTCATGGTCGCCTTCCTGCACATCCTGATCTTCCTGGACCTGGATAACGGCCTTGCCTGGGACTTCTTCGCGCAGACCGTTGTGCAGAAGCCTTACATCCTGTTTGGGATGGCGACCTTCCTGCTGCTGATCCCTCTGGCCGTCACATCCTTCGACGTCTGGAAGGTGCGCCTGGGAAGGAATTGGAAGCGCCTGCATCAACTGGTGTATGTCATCGCCCCCATCGCGGTCGTGCACTACGCCCTGTCCAAGAAAGGCGATATCTTCCGCCTGCAGGGAGACATCGTGCGCCCCCTGGTCTACGCGCTGATCATCCTGCTTCTGCTGGTGCTGAGGCTGCCCGCGAGCCGCCGCTTCATCGCATTAAAGCGCAACCGATTCCGTGCGCGCGCCGCGCGCAGAGCGCCGCCCGCCTGAGCTCCATGCGCAAGACCGTCGCTGCGCCGGGCTTGTGCTCCAGGCACCCAGGCGACGATCCTGGTTGGAGGTCCGGCCGGCCTAGAAGATGCCCTTGAGGAACAAGAGCAGACCAATGATGGCCATCGGAATGCCGACGATCGCACCGATGACCGTCAGGCTGACGATCACTCCGACGACGATGAACACCAACCCGATCACCATCGCCAAGAAGCGCCCGGTCAACCCAACAATGGTGGCGATCAGCCTCCACAGCATGGCGAACGGCCACAAATACCAGGGTATCTTTGCTCCGCGTTTCATCAGTTAAGCCTCCAAACATATATACGCACAGCACCGCGATCGGTTACTTCCACGCGCCTACGCTCAAGCGTCGCTCAGCCCAGACCGGCAGACTGCCTGCCGCGCCGCAACACGCTATCCTTAAGGTGAGTCGAAGTATAATGCGCCCCATGCCAGCCAAGAAGAAGACCCCCAGTGTTGAGGATAATTCGTACGAACCTGTGATGCAGCAGGAAGAGACAGTCACTTTCAAGACCACGCACTTTTACGCAGTGTTGGTGGTGCTGGCCTTCGCGATCGGGATCATTATCGGATATGTTGCCTGGGGACGAGCACCCGCCGCGCCGGTGGTTGTGACGCAGGTGGCCGCGCCCCAGCCGCAGGCTGTCGCCACGCCCACCCTCGAGCAGGTGCAATACAGCATACCGGTGGACGGTTTCCCCAGCATGGGTCCGGAGGACGCGCCGATCACGATCGTGGAGTTCAGCGACTACCAGTGCCCCTACTGCACGAAGTGGCATGAAGAGACGTATCAACAGCTGCTGGATGCCTATCCCGGCAAGATCCGTTTTGTGTATCGCAACTACCCGCTGCCGTTCCATAAGAACGCCATGATGAGCGCCGAGGCGGCACTGTGCGCCGGCGACCAGGATCAGTACTTTGCGTATCACGACAAGCTGTTTGCCGAGAAAGACCTGGTCAACAACGCCGAAGGCACAGCGCTCGGAGTCGACGCCTATGTGGGTTTCGCGCAGGACCTGTCGCTGGATACGGCCGCATTTGAGGCCTGCCTGACGAGCGAGAAGTACAAGAACGCCGTCGAAGCGGACGTGGCTTTTACCAGCACTCTCCCGACCCAGAATGGTGAACCGGCCGTGGGCGGGACCCCGACGTTCTTCATCAACGGCAGGCGCCTGGTGGGTGCCTATCCGTTCTCGTCCTTCAAACAGATCATCGACGAGCAGCTGGCAGCAGTGAACTGACATGCGCAACCATTGCCTGCGTCTCATCCGGTCAGGGGAGCAGCGATGAAGAAGTTCGTTGCCATCGCCGGCAACATCGGTGTCGGCAAGTCCACACTGGTCACGATGCTTTGCCAGCGCCTCGATTCGCAGCCGTTCTACGAGCCAGTGGCGGAGAACCCCTACCTGGCGGATTTTTACGCCGATATGTCCGCCTGGGCCTTCCATTCACAGATCTTCTTCCTGACGCGGCGCCTGCGCGCGCACTACGAACTGGCGCAGCTGCCGGGATCGGTGGTGCAGGACCGCAGCGTCTATGAGGACGCCGAGATCTTCGCGCACAACCTTTTCCTTCAGGGGCACCTCAAAGAGCGCGATTACGAGACCTATCGAGAACTGTACGAGACCTCGGTTCAGCTGCTGCCGCCCCCGGACCTGATGATCTACCTGCGGGCCTCGGTGGAGACGCTGCTGGGACGCATCGCACGCCGGGGCCGCGAGTACGAGCGCCGGATCACGCCCGAGTACCTCAACAGCCTGAACGAGCTGTACGAGTCCTGGATCTCCAACTTCGTGTTGTGTCCGGTGCTGACTATCCCGTCGGATGACCTGGACTACGTGGCCCACTCCGGACACCTGAACCTGATCGTGGCCAAGGTGGAAGAGAAGCTAATCGGCAACGAAGAGGTGGTCTTCGAGGATGAAGAGGTGGCGCGCGCGGCATTGGATTGATGCCGGCGCCCTGCGCGAATGAGAATGCGGGCGAGAGCCCGCATTCTTCAATTTCGAGTCTCGCGGTGGGGGCAGAGGGGATCTACCGCGTGCAGCACCCGCCTGCTGGCGGCAAGAGCGTGGCAGGCCAACCCGGAGCATCCACTCTTGATCAGCGTGCTGCCGCAATTGCGCCCCCCATTTGGACCGGGCGTGGGAAAGGTAACCCCGCCCCCACCCTAGGCCCGGTTTATTTGGTGGTGATCAGATACCAGTAGACTGCCCGGCCAAGGCGGAAGAACACAGCAGCCAGCATCGCGCCGATTACCAGCAAGAACCAGCTGGTGGCTTCCAAGCCCAGAGGTTTATCGATAACATCACTGACGATTCCCAATAGGAGGAAGACCACAGCCGCGAGCCACGCAACATCCTCCATTCGAGCACACGGCTTGACTTCCTCTATCGCTTTCTTGCGGTCCGCCAAAGTTGGAGCTGACATGTTTCTAGCCTCCTTTTCGCCTCAGGATCATTGTACGAACGTGCGGGAACAGATTCAAGAGCCGAGGGCCGGGCATTGAGGCAAGAGAGAAAAGATGGTCAGCTGACCGCCTGTCCTCTCTCATGATCTGCGGGTGGCAGCCCCGACAAGTGCAGGGGGGACCGCTTTGGACCTCTTGATAATCCTCCATGCATGCCGAAACAAAGCAAAATATCGCCTCATCGGCGGTATATGCTGGGCTGGGGCAACCGATTTGCCGAAGTGGAGCGGAAGCACCTTGCCGCCCTCGCCTCACCGGTAGGGCAGGCAGGCACAGGTGAACTGCTACCTGTCAACTGATCCAGAGTCAGCGCGAGGGACCTTATGCCCAGGCATCGTCGTCGCGAGGCAAGCAAGCTCACTACAGTACGGGGTTACGGCTCTACACCGCCTCCTTCTGCTTCCACTGCTGCGTGAGGATCTCGATGTGCCCGAGGTGCACCGCCGTGTGCTGCAGGGCGTGCAGCAGCGCCCAGGCGACGGTCAGCTTGCTCCCGTCGCGGGGTGATACCTTCCAGCTTTCCAGGTCGCGGACCCGCAGCGTCTCGAACACCTTGCCTTCGTAGGCATCCAGGTCCGCGAGGCGCTGCTTCAGCGCCGCGGAGTCCATGCCCTTCACCTGGAACTCGGCCTCCCGGTTGCGGAAAGACGGATCGCCGTTGACCACGTCCCCGACCCAGTAGCGTTCAGCGCCGCTGAAGTGCATGATAAGCACGCTAATGGAATTCATCTCCGTGCCGGGCACCCAGTCCAGGGCCTCAGCGGGCAGCACGTCCAGGGCTTTGAGCGCCTCGGCGTGCAGCTCACGGAAATGTTCGAGCATCACTTCGTAGTACTTGCGCATCTTTCTCCTCCCAGGTGCTTTGTTGTACCGCCAGCCCGGTCGTTCGGGCCCTCGGATATGGGTCATCATTCCACTGAGGTCTTCCACTTCGTGTGCCCGCTCTGGATGGTGAACACGCCGAAACCGGCCGCGCCGTCCCAGTAGGTACGATCCCACATGTCCTCGCCGAAGGCGTAGCACTCGGCCTGCCGGAAGGGCTCGGGCACGGTGTCGGCCAGCAGGCAGGGCGGAGGCGCTCCGAGGACGATCGGGACCGGAGCCGGCGGTAAGCCGGTGAGGGCGTTCTCGTTGCCCGGCGTGGGGAAGCACACCAGGCGCCAGTAGTATCCATCGGGGATGCGGCAGTGCGATTCGTCCGGGTGTTCGACGACGCCATAGCTGCGCGCATCGATGACGATGCCGCGCGAATTGATCAGGCGCACGGTGTCGCCGGTGTCCTCCAGCAGGATGCGGGTGGTGAGGCCGTAGAAGACGGCGCGCTCGCCCGGCTTGAGCTTGCGGCTGGGAAGCGTGAACATGGGCGAGCCCGCGCCAGCCACGTCGTCGAGCTTCCAGTTCGCCAGGTCGACGTCGATGGGGCCGAGGTTCTTGAGCTCGATGAACTCGTCGTACACGTCCACGGAGCCGTCCTGGTTCCAATCGGTGCCGGCGCGCGGCAGGAACTCGTTGATGACCATGTGCGCGAAGGGCGTGGGCGGGCGCGCCGTGGGTACGCGCGCCTTGGTGGGCACGGGCGAGGGGGTGAGGGTGACGTCGATGGCCCAGTTGGGCATGCCCGGGGTGCCGTAGATGAAGTTGTTGCCGTTCCGCGCGCGGGGCCAGTCCGTGGGGAAGGGCAGCGGACGGTAGAACGTGACCCAGTTGGTGCGCGTGTCGACGGTGGGGCGGTAGCGCTCCATGCTGCGGCGATTGGAGGTAGTGCCGGCGGGCCAGCCGAGCGTGCCAGTGGGCGAATAGTTCGCCGTATCCACGAGCACATCGTCCGGGGCCAGCAACTGCAGGGACTGCCCCAGACTTCCCAGCGCAAGGGAGGATGCGACTTTCTTTTCGACGTTGACGGGCAGCTCCGGTTTAAACGTGATGTCATTGGAGGTGATGACCATGAAACCCTGGGGCGCGATGTCGTCATCCGAATTGAAATCGATCTCAAAGGTCTGACCGCCTGAGCGGATGCCGACCAGGCGCCAGTTCTCCAAGTCCACGGCGCAGATAGGGTGCGTATTGTAGAGTTCGATCCAGTAATCCTGACTGTTGTCGAGCGTTCCGTACCAGGCGACCTCGTTGATGAGCACCAGGAGCGGGCTGGGCACGACCCCGGTGCATACGGGCGTGTTTGTCGGCGTCGGCGTGTCGGTGGGCGTGTTGGTCGGTGTGGCAGTCGGTGTGCTGCAAGGCGTTGTGGGATCTGTGCTGGTTTGCGGGTCACTCGGACTCTTCAGTGAGAAATCAGCCGCGTTGTTGTCCGTGTCGACGCAGCTTCCGAACGCGCCGCCGTACTTGCGCTCATAGCTCGAATTTGAGTCTGGAGTGAGTTGAGCAAGGCTCGTGCCCTCATAGAAGGTGGTCGAGCCCGGACAGTCCGCCTGTGATTCCGTGCCCACCTGATCGATGATATTGCTGTTGTCAGGATTAATGGATGACCCGTCGACCAGCGCGAGACCTCCCTTGTCGGGAATGCCAATGTCGTACAAAAGGATGTCCGCCGAACCGGAGAACAACAGCCCCCCAACAAGGTAGTGGCCACCCGCTGGCACAGAGGAGCCAGTGCCGAATGTAAGCATCAGGCCTGGCGAGCCCACACACCCGCCAGTTTTCCAGAGCGTCCAGTTCTCGATCGTTATTGCACTGTTGGTTGGGTTATAGAGCTCAATGAACTCGTCCGCGGGGCCTGCCGGGCCGCGCCAGCGGAACTCGCTGATGACAATGTGGTTAGCGTCCGCCTGCGCGGGCGCCGCCTGCGGTCGCGCGAGCTTCGCGGAACCCGCGTACTCGGGTGTGGAGCCGGTGATCGCCGCGGCGCTGGCCGGGCTGGCCGAGGTATCGCTCTGCTGAGGCGTAGCTGCATCGGCCAGTGTGACAGCGAACACGACCGGCGCGGCGAGCAAGGTCACCAGCAGGAAGACGAGCAGCAGACCCCGGGCAAGCACTCTGGGCTGAGCCATTGGGTGAATTGTACTGCGGGAGGACCTCTCCCCCGGCCCCTCCCCTAAAGGGGAGGGGAGCAATCCCAACCGCTCCTGACGGGCGCGCACTGAGAAGAGATGGTGCGCAAGAAGCTTTCGCTATTCAGTTGTTAAGGTGCGATCGGCTCCAGGCAGGCTGGATGAAGCCATGCCCGGGGGCGCTGAAACGCGATGGATGCTGCGGCTCCGAGCCCTCGTGGGGTCGGAGCGCGCGATGGATGCTCCGGCTCCGCTCCCTCGTGGGAGCGGAGTGCGCGATGCTCGCTTGATGCTTGCTCGCGCGAGAAAAACAATGAGGAACGATTCTGCTCCGTAGGAATGAAAGTTGACTGGACATGAGAAGGCATGGAATGCCTGGAAGCAGAATAAGCCATGGGAGCATTTTGCTCTTCGCGAATCTACGGGAAAAGGGGTGCTGACGAGGTGGATCGGGGGCAGTGAAAGGAGCGATTGGTTCCGCGAAACGAAGAGGAACGAATGGAGGAGGAGCGGTGGGCAGCGGCCCCGCGCCGTCGTCGGCGCGGGATGGGCGACAGTGGCTTCTTGCGAAATGACTCCGACGCCTCGTGGCGTCGGAGTGCGCAGTGGAGGCTGGATGCCTCCCTGCGCGACGCGAATAATTCGAATCAAGGTCGAATACCATGGGGCTCCGGTCTCTCGGGAGGCGGAGTGCGCAACGGCGGCTGGCACTTGCGCCACGTGGCGCCCTCTACGAGGGCCTGCGGCAAGTGTGGGCGACGTTCGCTCGAGGCTCGCTCGCCCAAACGCCGCTTCGGCGGCTCCGACGCCTCGTGGCGTCGGAGTGTGCGACGGCGGCTCGAAGCCGCCTCGCGCGAAGGAGGACTCTGCGAGCATGCGGTAGATGCTACAGAGTCACTGGGGCGGCGTCAAGGAGGAAGGTGTTCACCCCGTACAAAAAGGGAGTGATTTTTCTTAGCGACACGGTATTCCGAGGGGGGACAACCGCGACACCGGGGGGTGACATCCGCAAGTATCAGGGGGTGCCACCGGTGTCACCCCCTACGGCCGTCATTAACCGTCACTTAACCGTCAACGCGCGCGTTTTCAACAAAGCTGGCCAAGGCGTGGCACATGTAGCAGGTGTATGCCTGGATGTTGTCAGCCGGGAATCGTGAAACATTCACCGGGGAGTACTACGGTCGCATTAGAAGTCGTTCAAAAAAGCGTGCCCAGCAGGATTTGAACCTACGACCAAGCGTATCCATACCGAGAAGAGCGCTCGGCATCTTCGAGGCTCAATTCCAGTTGGGCCACGATATTACCCCGTTTCGAGGTCGAGCGTGAGCTTGTGAGAGCGTTGTGGAAAATGGGGGAGATCTGGAGGGACGGCGCCGCCCAAATCGAGTTGCTTCCACGCCAGATAGGGGTGTGCCCCACCAACCCCACCTTGACAGATCAGTGACACAATGATAATGTTGTGTTGATGATTCCGGAGCTGGTCGACGTGGGTGGGCCATGGAAGGTCCTGCCGCCGGGAGTTTTCGAGGCCTCCCTGGCCGAGGTCGAGCAGCGGTTCGCCACCAATGAGCGCCGAAAGGGCCTCTTTGCCGGCTTAAGGGCGGCGAGCGAGGCGTTGAGGCGAGCTGGTTGCGCATGCATCTATCTGGACGGTAGCTACGTAACCGAGGCGACCAACCCCGGGGATTTTGACGTCTGCTGGGAATCGCAGGGCGTAGACCCTGCACTGCTTGATCCCGTGTTTCTGGACTTCGACGACCGACGAAAGCGACAGAAACAGAAATACGGCGGCGAGTTCTTCCCGGCAGCAGCCATGGCGGACGGAACTCACCGTTTCATCGAGTTCTTCCAAGTTGATAAGGCAACTGGTCAACGTAAGGGGATCGTCAAAGTACAAATCTAATCCACCAAGAGGAAGGTTAAGGTCGTGATCACTAACGAGCGACAGTACCGCATAACCAAGATGCAGTTGGCAAGATTCAATGAGACCTTGGAGAAGTTCGACTTTGACGATGCCGCTAGAAGGGCAGGTTCGCAATTGCTTGCGCAGGCAGAGCTTGACGCCCTGAGAAGTGAAGCCCAAGCACTCGCGCAAGACATTATGGACTACGAGGGCCTTCGGTCGGGAAAGGCTCGGGGCCTTCAGCCGACGACGCTGGCCGAACTGCACACGGTCCTCGTGAAAGCCAGGATCGCACGACGTCTCTCGCAGCGGGAGCTTGCGGATCGGGTAGGGATTAAGGAGCAGCAAGTGCAACGGTACGAAGCGCAGCAGTACGAAGGGGCGAGCCTTCGGCGCGTCCTCGAGGTCGCGAGAGCATTGAAGATCGATACTGCGTTCCTGAACGTCGATCTTTCTCCTGCCGATTCTGAGTTGGAATGGAATCGGTTTCCCACCATGGTGATGTATCGACGAGGATGGTTCGAGGGATTGGTCGCCAACGTGGCAGAGCTCAAAGCCACTGGCGATGAAGTTGTGGAATCCTACGTCAAAGCCGCGTTGGGCCGACAAGTCGCGATTTTGCACAGGCGATCCTTACGATCCGGGTCAAAAGAAGACCCATATGCGCTATTTGCCTGGGAATGCAGGATCCTGCACCTGGCCAAACGGATCCGCGTGGAGGATTACCGCCCCCAAGCGATCAACGCAGATTGGCTGGATCGACTACGGAAACTCAGCGTAACCACCGACCGGCTCTCGGAAGTGGGGAGACTCATGGCGCGGTCTGGAATCGCGTTGGTGATAGAGCCGCACTTGCCCGGGACGAGACTAGACGGCGCCGCGTTCCTGCCCCGCGGGAATCCTCCCGTAATTGGGCTGACGTTGAGATACGACCGGCTGGATAATTTCTGGTTTGTTCTCTTCCACGAATTGATGCATGTACTGCATCATTTGCGGCCGGGGAAGATCGAGAGTATTTTCGACGATGATATCGAGGATGACACAGCCGACAAGCTCGAACTTGAAGCTGACGCTCTAGCAAGCGACGCGCTCATCGCCCCAGAGGAATGGAGAAGGGCGGTTGCGCGATTTGTGCAGACCGAAGAGTTGGTGAGGGACTTTGCCGCAGAGATTGGGATCAATCCCGCCATCGTCGCCGGAAGGATCAGGCATGAGGCTAAGGACTATCAAATCCTCCCGGCTCTAGTGGGGCAGGGCGAAGTCAGGAAGCGATTTCCGGACATCGCATTCAACTATTGAGGAAAGGTAGCTATCGGAGATGGAGCCAGTCTTCAAGTATGTACCATGCCTGAAGTGGAAGCTCGGGGAATACCAGGCGCTCCTCAGGTTACCGTCGAATTTGAAAGACAATCTGTTGCCTGTCTTCGAGGTCGCGGAGTTCTTCGTCGGCAGTCCTGCCGCATCCTACGACTTCGAGGACGGCAAGCCGCCCAGGACAATCGATCAGCATCTCTTGAAGGTGGCCCAACGAATTGAGCAGAAATGGGGAGCTGCTACTTGCTTGGTTGACCTAAGGCGCGTCGATGCAAGAGCGAGGCTACGCGGGGGTAACCATCCCTTTACATACATCTTCGAAGGGTTGCGTGCAAGGGGAGTGGGCGCTGTCCCGGTGATTGGGCCGGACCCAGATGATCCGAGCCGCGTTGCCATTCGGGATATTACAAAGATCGACCAAAACGGGCTGGGAGTCAGATGTCGACTAGATGCGGTATCCCGGCCCGACATCGCGGCGAAAGTGAAGGCCATTCTGATCGGCATTAACGTAGACCCTGAAGAATGTCACTTCATCCTTGACATCGGTGCCCCCGACAACTTCGAGCCGCTTGACACGTTGGCAGCGATTCTTGAGACAGGCTTGCAGCGGCTACCACACCTTAATCGTTGGAGATCCCTCTCGATGATAGGCACCTCGCTGCCGGCCTCGGTCCGCGGTCTCAGTGCTGGGATTTCAATCCTTCCACGGTACGAGTGGAAACTCTACAAGAGACTAAAGCGACGATTGGGGATCTCAGGAGTCCGCGTTCCCACGTTTGGTGATTATGGTGTGGACCATCCAAGCTCCCTGAACCTGGACATGAGATTCATCTACCCGAAGGCCGCGATACGCTATTCGATCCCTGACGGCTGGCTAGTGGCTAGGGGAGATGCAATTCGGGGACCCAAGGGAGTGGGCTTGGGACAGTTCAGGCAGCTATGTCACCTGATCGCCAATTCGGATCACTTCTCGGGCTCGGGATTCTCGGTTGGGGATGCCTACATTGGCGACTGCGCGGCTGGTCGCGTCAAACCGGGAAGCCCTTCCCGGTTTCGAGAGGTTGGAACGAGCCATCACCTCTCGCGGATTCAGCATGATCTCTCCAGCCTCGGCGCTGACTGAGCGCGGAGCCGACCTGGCGCCGAAGCGCCACGGGACTTAGAGATTTCACAATGTCCTCGTAGAGCAATGTTCGGCTTCTTCGCAGATCCGCGCCGCGAAAGCCAAGCTCGAGCAGAATCGCCTGTGCCTCGGTGCGCCAGAGCAACTGTGCGATTGCCAAGTCATCCGTTGACGGATTCCTTGAAGGTTGCCTGACCGCAGCAAAGTCGACCTCGCCCCAATCAGTCGGCAAAGCGACCAGTATTCCCCACCAGCTGGGTACAGTATCGACGACCGCACGCAAGTGCTGCTCCGTAGGTACTATCCAGGAGTAGTCAAAGACTGCGTCGTACGCCGTAACCTGCACTCGGAGCCGCCGGAGGTCGTCTCCCTCGCCCTTGATCTCATAGCCTATGAATGGGCAATTGATTACGGCCAGATCGGCGCGACCTTTTCCGTGCAGCAATCCCAGTTCTTCGACGGCGAGCGTCAGCGAGCTTGCGGGCGCCGCTCTAAGGATGCAGCGCTTGAGAGCTATTCTGATTTGATGCCCGTTCATATCAAGGGTCGGAGCGTTCCTGGGGAAGGCGGGGTTGTGCAGCCTCAGAGTGGACATAGTCTGCGAATCAATCTTACAGGAAGTGAGTCGCAGTGTCAATCGCAGTTGTCGTCATGGGACCTCTGATGCACTCCGTGTGTCTTGTACCGACGGAGAGTCAAGGCTCGCGACCCGTGCAAGCACATGCATCTGCGACGAATCCAGTAGAGAAGGAGCGCCTCGGTTACTTCCGCAATTCCGCCACTGCCCTGGCTTGCGCTACGAGTTTCCTCAAGTCATCCCGGCTCAGTCGTCGTGCCTGCATGATGAGCTCTTGCTGTAGGCTCGTGAGCTCGTCTTCAGCGAGGTCCTCCCGAAATTCCTCGGGGAAGAAGTAGAGGATGGGCTTGTCAAGGGCATGGCTCATATTCTCCTGGCGATGACGGGGCGACCGTTGGGTTGCCGCTGGCAGAGCCACCGCATGTGGCGGCGATGAGATGTGCGGCGCGGAACCTCTAATGTCTCCCTACTGAAATTCTAGCAGACCAGGGCCGCGTTGGGCCTTTCTCTTATGTAAACCCCAGATTCCGCCCCGTGGTGCGCGGACCTAACCCCTCTCCTCCCCTTCCCTTCAGGGAAGGGGGCGGGGCACCGCCGCCGTCGATAGTGGGCTTGAAAATGACCGCCGCATGCGCGAGAATATTCATGAATGCAAGGAGGGCACCAAATGAGGCGCCTTATGTTGTTCGGTATGATTGTTCTTTCGGCTTGTGCGCCTTCGGCGGGGGCTATTCAAACGGCAATCGCTCAGACGGCAGCTCCCAAGGCAACATTGACCAAAGCGCCATCCGGGACCGCGACACGAACCCCCGCGCCGCGTCCATCCGCATCCGCGGGAACGGGTAATGTCTACACACTCGAGGTGGGGGTCTGCTTTAAAAACACCGGTATCTCTGGGGATCCGAAAACGCAGGGCTGCCAACTGCTGAAGAGCCAACGCGTCACCATGGCTGAAAACCAGAGTGCCGATATCAATGTGGACGCATCCATTCCTGGGACCTACGTCTATTGTGCCCTCTTCAAGGCAGATCGAACATTGGTGAGTTCTTATGTCAATCCATCAGCGGACGCGACCAACGTAAAATGTGGCCCGCGGGCGGGCCAGCTTCCAACGCCGACCCGAACACTCACGCCAACCAAGGGACCCACAGCGACCAAGAAGCCTACTGCCACGCCGAGCTCCACGGCGACCGCCCGGAAACCGTTACAGGTTGAGAGAAGGGATTTTGTCACCTATCCAGAAAAATACACCGGGCAATATGTGGTTGTTCCGGGGATAGTGTTCAATATCAACAGCAACACAGAGCTCCAGCTTTACTTTGGCGGCGATCGTGAGAGCCCTGTCTATGTGGTTGCTGCCGAACCCTATGACGACATATATGTGGACGATGACGTTGTTGTTTTCGGCAATGCTGCCGGCAGCAACTGCGGAACCAATAGTTTTGGTGCCAGGATCTGTCAGGCACTCATCACCGATGCCTGCGTTACCCATCACGTATATACAAGCCCCAACGTGAAGAAGGATAAGAGCGGCGAGAGACCGACGCCGGACTATTCCCTCAGCACGTGCCCCTAAATTCTGTGCGCTGCTGTTAACCAGCTTCTTCTTTAGTTCCTCGGGGTCCAGGCAGAGATCGTTGCCGCTACTCTCCGAGGCCGAGGATGTTGCCTTCCGCGAACGCGATCCAGAAGAGGGCAGGCATCAGCCCGGCGGTTGGAGGTTCATCTCCTGTTTATATAGGTTTTTCACGGGGCGGTTCATAACCAAGCGTATTCATATCGAGAAGAGCGCTCGGCATCTTCGAGGCTCAAATGCAGTTCAGCAACGCCCTTCCATTGTCGCGCTGAATGAGGGTGCGAGGCATAACAAAAAGGAAAGCCCCGGGGGGTCCACGGGGCCTTTTGGGGGCCGCGGATCGATCGCCAATTTGATCGCCGTGCGCGGAGAGGGGGACGATGTCAACCCGACGCGTTCCTAGACCGATGAAAGATGCCCGCCTGGCTCTGGATCGTGCTATGCCATCAGTTTGTCGAACTGTTCAAGACTCACAGCCGGCGCCGTCGTAAATGAGATGCCCAGCAACTTCGTCAGGGCCGCCGAGGTCTGCATGGCTCGCTCCGTATCTGGCAGCTCTACAACGAGTACCAGGTCCACTTCTCCGAGCAGTGCATACCCTGTCTTAAGCTCTCCGCCATGCTTCTTGATCAGAGCGGCGGTTTGACTGGTGCGTTTCGCGCTGATCGATTTCGCCGCCTCCAAGGAATACTTGCCAAACATCAGATAAGTGGCCATGTCAACCCTTCCTTTCTGTGATTATGCTCTGCGATTTCAGCGGGCAAACCAGCTGGATGGCCGTGCGCACCCTGATGGAATAGAGGGCTCGGGGGCAACATCCATCGTGCCATTTTATCGTTGTCTGTAATGCAGGACAACCATAACAATACCGACCACGCCAACGGCCAGCCCGAACCAAGGACTCACGGTGACCAAAAGAAGAAGCGCCACAAGCACTACTAATATGCCAAGTTCGAGGGGGTCGCCTTTGGAGAGATTCATGAAATTGCCCGTCGCGCGGACGAATCACCAATTTGATGGGCGTGCGCGCCTTGTGGGTGGAACCCTACGGTCCATACGGACACTCGGGCAGAGCAAGCAGCATATTCGGCTGTTCGGTATCCGCGAAGGTCTTAAGGTACTTGTAGCCATTTGGGCTGATAGCGACAATCACATTGATGATGTTACCGCCTTTATGTATATAGAAGGAGTATGTTCCCTCCTCTATGCCGCTGACTGCACCATCCTGTGACATCGTCCAGGGTTTTCCGTCGAAATTCCTCCCTCCGATGCTTAAGATGCGTTGATGCGCGCCAAAGAGAGCGCCCTTGATAATGCACGTGATTTCGATCTTCGTTGCCATGAACAGTTCCGTTCTTCTGTGAGCATATTCATTGTCGCGCAAAATGAAGGAACGCGCCGTTATCAAATAAGAAAGCCCCGGGGTGTCCACGGGGCGTTCTGGGGTCGGGGAGGGGCTTTGGTGAGGCGGAATCGGGCCGAGGCGGCGGCGATGGTGACTCTGCTGAGGCGGCGGGCGCAGGCAGAACCCGATCCGCGCCGATCCCCTACGCCGTGCGACGGCCCTTTGTGTTCGGGTTGTTGGACTGCCGGGGTTGACCGCTTTGCGGGCTCCAGAGTGCGCGCGCCGCGAGGATGACGGAAAAGATCGCGGTCACGCCGAGGGCGACGACCACCCAGACGAAGATGCCTCCGCTGGACTTGGCGATCTCGCCTCACTAGACTCCCGACGCCGCTCGTTCCCGGCGCACCACATCATGGCGTGACGACGATCGTTCCCTTCATCGAGCTGTGGATCGCACAGTGGTAACTGAAGCTTCCGGCTTGATCGAATACTCGAACATAGGTTGTCCCCTGGCCGACGCGGCCTGAATCCCAGAGCCCGTCGTCACTGGTGATCGTATGAGGTGTGCCGTCTTGATTGGTCCAGGTCACGGAGGTTCCGACCTTCACGGTCAGCACCGCGGGATCGAAGGCGAACCCCTGGATCGTTACGACGTCCCCTGATTGCGCGGCACCCGGCTGCGGAGCGGGCTGCGTGGCGGCCTGACCGCCGCTGCAAGCAGCGAGCAAGAGAGAGCCTAGTCCGATCACGGCAAGAGCCTTCAAACGGCCATCCATTCTGCCTCCTCCTTGTGAAGTCATTTGATTCTATCGCCTATCGCCTGCCCACCAAACGGGAGGACCTCACCCCTTCCGCCTTCCCCTCTCCCAGGTGAGAGGGGAAGCGTTCTGGTGCGCTCCCATTACCTGTCCCTGCGCCTCGTGGCGCCCTCTACGAGGGCCTGCGGCAAGGATGGGCGACGGCGGCTTGTGGCCGCCTCGCGCGAAGGGGAGGCCGTCGCTGCGTCCTGGGCGCTGCCGCTACTCTCCGAGGCCGAGGCCTTGAAAATGCTTTTGAATTGCACAGACTCCCAGCCGACATAGCGAAGCACATGGACTGCACGCGGTGTCCGGCGGATCTTGCCTACCAGCGCAACTGTACTATTCTTTCTCTTTCTTCCCTGGCTTTATCTGATCCCAGTAAACGTAGATAAGACTGGCCAGGAGTATCCAGAAGGAGATCGAAACGAGATACCCCCATGTCCGGTCGATTTGAAAGGCAATATGGATCAAACAATACAGAGCAATATATTCCAATACGATATAGGGAGCGTGCGTGATCCACTTCTTCCTGAAATCGATCTTTAGAACGTAATCCAAGAGAAACTCTACAAGCATGTAAAGAAATACAAGACCCAACGAAAGCATGATCCCTGGACTCTTTCCCTCGGCCAGGTAGCGGACAAAGACGACTGCGAGAGGGATCGCCAGAAGCAGCCACAGCATACCAAGAACCTTGACCTGTTTGGCCCGCCCGTACTTTTGAGCAACGAAGATGCCTACGATGAGGAGGTTGAACGCAATCGCGGTGAGAACGAAAGACAAATCGTACGCATTGATTCTTGTGAACATGGCGGATCCTTATCAGTATAGGGCATATCCCGCGCCATTTCAATGCCCTCGGCGAATTGCGGGCGCAGCCGCACTGGATGCCCATGGGGCACCTACCTACGGCCGTGCGTATTCATACCGAGAAGAGCGCTCGGCACCTTCGAGGCCCAATTCCAATTGGGCCACGTTTCCACGCCGCGCACGGGAGCAATTGTGAGCTTGGTGGTTCAAGATTTGAATCCCGGTGCAATCTGGTCCTCCAGGGGCCCGGCGGCGGGCTGCACCAGGCGCCCGCTTGTTGAACTCATTCGTGCTGCTCCATGAGTTTCTTTAGCCATCCCGGAACCTTGAAATCGGTTACAAGTATGAACTGCCCTTGCTCCCAGTCGGGATACGGCTTGATATCCAGGACCGGCGTCCCATCAAGTGCATCAAGCCCTCTCACCCATAGTACGTTTGCCTCTCGTTTGACAAGCTGCACTAGAGTCAATCCTATTGGATTGATATGAATGGGGGACCGCGTTGCAAGGACTCCTACGCCATTGTCTTGATGATGCAACTCGGGCTCTGCTGCATGTACTACCTTATCAAGCCAGAAGATCACATAGATATGTGACCACTCTTCTATCCCATCCAGCCCCGGGGTCAAATCCTCATGAAACACGATCTTTGCTACAAGACTTCTGTCCTTCTCGTTCTCCCCTAGTGAGGTTCGGCTTACCAAACCTATTGGCTTCATCTCGATTGTCAAAGGATCACGAGTTTCCATCTCTTCCATTCCATTCTACAAAAGGCTAGCCTTATCGCACGCCAAAATATGTGTTTACGCGCCCTTTGGTGGCCCAATAGATCATACATCTCTTGCCGTTTGGACCCCTCGACTTGTGTAGGCATCTAGCGGCCAGATGTTAATATGATTGAGTCGGTCCCATATCAAATAGAAGGACATCTACTCATGGTCTTATTCCTAAGATATGGGCTAAATCGCCTAGGTTGATGTGTGATTTTGATGTTGCAATGTGCCAAAATGGCTCAGGAGAAGTGCCTAAACTGGGCCCAGTAGGATTCGAACCTACGACCAAGCGTATTCATACCGAGAAGAGCGCTCGGCATCTTCGAGGCTCAATTCCAATTGGGCTACGATATTGCCCGCTCTGGGAGAGCAATTGTGGACCTAGCGGTGGGAGGTTCAATTCCTACGTTATTTTCGGGTTTGATAAGTTCCTTTTTCCATTGGCGAGGAGAAGGAGTGAATAGGGTTTTATTCCTTGTTCTTCTCTGCGTTCAATTCATCCGCCAGAGCCAGGATTTCCTGGTTTTCGGGAATATCGCTCATGCTGTGCCCGTAATGAACGAAGCGCGCGATCCCGGCCTTGTTGATCAGCACTTGGGCAGGCATCCGTCCCAGTTTGAACAGGTTGACCTCCTGCCCATAGAGTTTGAGCACGCTAGCGGTTGGGTCAGGCAAGCCAATAAAGGGCAGGGATTCCTTTTGCCAGTAGGCGGCAAAGGCTTTGGCATCTTCCGGGCCAACGACCACAACTTCCACGTTGCGGGCGACAAATTGAAGATAGTCCTGGCGCAACTGCGCCATGTGCGCGCGGCAGAATGGTCAGGAAAAGGTGCGGTTGAAAACCAGCAGCACATTCTTTTGTCCGCAAAAATCTGTCAGGCGGACGGTTTTGCCTGAGAAGTCAGGCAGACTAAAATCCGGGGCGGGTTGGTTGAGGGATACGCGGGGCATAGGGGGTCCTTTCTGATCGGAGTTAGTAGTACGCGGATTTATTCACTTTTCAGGTGATCCTGATAACTTGCTTTGGAACTTGAGCCTGTAACCTGGCGGTGTGAGACTCAAGTCCTATTGTCACCCATTTCTTGTACTCTTATCAGCCCTTAACGGATTGTGTTACTTGCAGGTGGGTGCGCATGGTTAATGTTTGGGAACAGGAAAAACTCGAAGCCAGAAACATGCTCGAAAATGGCGACGAATCCCACCTGTCCAGTGCACGCTATGTTGGGCCGCTTTTCCAAGTACACATCTTTATCTACAGCCATTTTCGTTTGTGCCAATACCATATGATTATCCCGATCGGTACTACTGTCACGACTATCACTGAAGCAGCAAATGGTAGCGTCAGACGTTCTGGGTGTTGTTTCAAATGATAATATTCTATTAGATCCGTAGCTGTCACAACGATTGTTATCATAAGAATCAATCTTGACGGCAGCTTCATTACGCTCCCTTTCTGGCGATCCATTCAAGAGATACTATTCTTGAACCCATCGCAAAACGACCCGGTATGTTCGGGCTCATGTGGCGAGGTGCGAGGTCCCGGATCATCATAAATTGCGCGGCTTGCGCGCGCTTCATCTGTGGCACCGCGCCCTAGTGAAGCGCCGCGGAGTGGCATGCGGCCGGCGAGGATGACTGCCGGCTCCCCCAGCGGTCAGGGGTCTACTGATCTGCGTAGGTTGACATGATCGTCGTGAAGACGGCTGATTCGGCGGCGCGGTCAAAAAGCGGCGGAGGGGTCTCGAGGACTTCCGCGACGACCGACCACAGCAGAAAGCTCATGGTGATGCACGCATTGCCCTTGGCCGTGGAGTAGGCCGTAATATCGCCCCTATGGCTGGTGGCCCCCTCGCCCCATGTCTCCTTCAGGAATTGAATCCCATTGAAAGTGACGTTCTCTGAAGTTGCCATCGGATTGGTGCCGGGGCTCTTGCACGGACTAACGCCCTCGACCACGCTCACGTCCAGGACCTTCTGACGCAAGTTCGTTCCGGCTGCAATGGGCAGGATCACGCGGCCACCGGTATCCGACTGGCTGGCAGTAATGGAACCGGGCGGGAACTTGAATCTGAACGAATACGTGTCATTGAGATACGTGTTCCAACTGGTGGTATCCGTGCCCGTAGCGGTCGGGATTGGCGTTGGACTGGCTGTGGGTGTGGCTGTCACGGCCCGCGTGGGTGTCGACGTGGGGGTGACAGCCGTACCTGAAACCTTGATATCGACCCACCAGGATTTCGCAGCATCGGCGCCGATCCCAAACGGGACGCCGTTGCCATTCTGGAACTTCTAATAGCCGCGGTAGAGGCCGGCCGTGCTGGGCGCCGTGAGATGGACCGTGATGTCCACAGTCTGCCCGGGGGCTACGCTCTTGGGCATATTCACCAGATCGGGCCCGCCCATTTTTTCGCCAGTACCAAAGACCATGGCATAGGATGTCGTCCACGTACAGGTGCCGGCATTCTTCAAGCGCCAGATCTTATCGAACTGGGCGCCGGGAGCATAGGCCGTCCCATCGGGGACCGTCACGTCGGCCACGAATTGCGCCCGGTCACAGCCGGCGGGAGGCAGGGAGCCGGGTACGATCGATACCGCATTCACAATCCAGGTGGGATCGGTACCGCCGGCATCTGAAAACTCCAGTGCGAGCGATCCAGTGGAGACTGTCAGGTTGAAGGTATTAACGGAGTATGCGGCGGTCGCGGTATCGACGTCGCCCAACATGGTCGTCCCGTTCGCTTTGACAACCATGTTGTCATGGGCAAAGTCATTGTCTCCCATGGTGACGGTGACCGCATAGGTGCCGTTTGGCAGATCCACCTTGAAGGTGCGGGCGGCAGAACTATGCATGACAAAATCCCGCTTCAAAGCATCCGAGACCGCACTGCGATCGCGTGATTCCAGGCCGGATGTGTCGGTCCATCCATAGCCGCCGGAGGTGAAGGCAGTGGTCTCCGTCACCCGTGTGTAACCGGATGCCAGTGGTGAGGAGGCCGAGCCGAAATCGTAATTGCGCCCGGTGGGGCTGCCGGATACTTTTATATCCACCCACCAGGATTGGGTGCCAGCCGCCCCGAGGCCAAACCGCACGCCGCTGGCATTCTGGAACTTCCAGTAACCGCGGTAGGATGCCGCTGCGTTGGGCGCGGTCAAGCTGACCGAAACGTCCACAGTCTGCCCGGGGGCGACGGTGCTGGGCATATTCACCAGATCAGGCCCACCCATCTTGTCGCCGGTATCGAAGACCATTGCATAGGACGTGGACCAGGTGCAGCTGCCCACATTCTTCAAGCGCCACGTCTTGGTGAACAAAGTTCCCGGAGCGAAGGTCTTTCCATCGGGTATGGTCACGTCCGTCACAAACTGGGCGCGGTCGCAGGCTGCAGGAGGAATCGGGCCAGTGCTGATGGCGACGCCATTGACGACCCAGGCGGAATCCGTTCCCCCGGCGTCTGAGAATTCGAGGGACAGCGTGTCAGAGGCGACCGTGACATTGAATGTATTGACCGAGAACGCTCCCGCTGCGGTGTCCACGTCTCCCAGCACGGTCGTTCCGTTGGCCTTGACGACCATATTGTCATGCCTGGAATTGTTGTCGCCCATGGTGACCGTGACCGCATAGTTGCCATTGGGCAGATCCACTTTGAAAGTCCTGGCACCAGCGCTGCTCGTGACAAGGTCACGCTTCAGGGCATCGGATGGAGCACCGCGATCTCGCGATTCGAGACCTGATGTATTCGTCCACCCAAATGCGCCGGTTGTATAAGCGGTGGATTCCGTGACCCGGGTGTAACCTGTGGCCAGAGCCGACGTCGATGTTCCAAAATCGAAGTTGCGGGCATACGGAGCGGGCGGAGTGGGGCCCGCGCGCGCGATGATGGGGTTGGACCAGAGAGCCCGGTCGCCAGTGGAAGAGCCGGTCGCCAGAACCGTCAGAATGAATTTGACATCCTGGCCGGCCAGGGCGCTGAGATCCAGATCCGTGCGGAAGAACAGGCCTTCATATTTCTTGCGCAAGCTCCAAAACGTGTTGATCGGACCGCTGCCGATCTGATAGTCCAGCCGAAACGTCACGAAGCAACTCGTGGCGCCATAGGCACAACTCACAACAGATCGGAACCTATCGCCGCCCTGGACGTGAAAAGCAGGGAAAGCGCCGTGGATATCGCCTTCATAGGCATCCTGCGGCATCATGATCAGTCCGCTGTCGGTCGCAAAGGTGCCATTTTCGAGTTGAGGCTCGTCGACCTTGAGGACAAAGCCGCCAGAGTCGCCATCGGTGCCCGGGCACGGCAAGTTCCCATGCATGCTGTACCACGCCGCAGAGCAGTAGTTCGCAGAAAAGTCATACGCCACGCCGAATGTGCTGGTGGCCAGGACATTGATATCCACCCACCAGGCTTTGTTTGCGTTTGCACCAATACCAAACAGGACCCCGGATGCATTCTTGAACTGCCAGAAGCCGATGTAATGGCCCGCTGTGGTCGGGGCGGTGAGACTCAAGGAAACGTCCACGGTTTGACCGGGAGCTACGCTGCTGGGCAGGTTCACTGAGGAGGAGCCGCTCAACTGATCACCCGAGGAGAACACCAGCGCGTAGGAAGTCGTCCAGGTGCAGGTGCCAATATTCTTGAGCCGCCAGGTCTTGGTGAAGGTGAGACCGGGGGCAACATTGGTGCCATCTGGAACCGTCACGTCTGCGATGAACTGGGCCCGATCACAGGTCGACAGGGCTCGGGCGGGCAGGGCGGTTACCGTGGCCGCGGGAACAAGAGACAATAGCATGGCGGCCATCATCATCACCAAACCGACCGGGATCCTTGATTTCATGACACGCTCCTTCGTGAGACGCAAAACGACGGTGGGCGCGATGAAGACTTCTCAGCCCCAACCATATCCCCCGAGCGACTGTGCGCTATCCACAAGTATATCTTTCTTCGAACAAGTATTCAGCGCGGCTATCTACTGTAGACACGGGCAGCGCCTCTGATCCACGACGACCTGGTCTTGGCCGAGGGAGTGCTGGCTGAGGGGGCTATGCCGCGGGCCCTAAGGGCATGTTGCGTGGTTTTTGGGGGGCAGGTCAGAGGTGCTAGTCCTCCTGGCATCCCGGTTTGCCTTCACCATCCAATTTTGTTCCTTGTGAGATATTGTTCTTGTCGAGATAACCACCGAGTCTTTTCATTCCCTCACATCATTGGTGATCCCATTTGTTTGAGAAGCGCCACAGATGCCAACAGTTGCGATCTGACCAAACGCTGCGTCATTCAGAAGTGGTTCTGAGGATCATGTCGCAGTGATCAATCCGCTCATGGTTCATCATCGTTCTTATGAGACCCTCGACCGTTCCGCGCTCGCTCCACGGATATGCGATGTTGCCATCCCATATCTCCGCAGGCATCGTCTCGACCATCAATCTGAGTTGGTCATGAGACTTCTCGTATTCGGCCCAGACCTCTTCGATAGTCCAGGAGCGCCGCTCGTCAGCAGCCGTACCGTTGTACTGGTCGTATGCCGCTTCCGAGGGAACGCAGTGGTATTCGCCGCCCGTGGCGTACGCGCTCAGTGAGCGAGCCGCCTCCCCATTCCAGACGCCCAGATGTCCCACTACGTCGCGGACGCGCCATGCCCTTTCGTCTGTGTGAACAACCCGCTCCGGGTCAAGGCGGGAGAGTGCAGACCGTGTCTCGCCTCGGGTTTTTTTGAGCAGGTCCAGCGTTTGACGGCGTCTTTCTTCGACATTGGAATTCATGCGAGTCTCCTTATGAGCATTTCCATGCCACCGTGTGGCGGATTATGGGCGTCTTGGTCCGCAGGAGGCCGAGGACGAAAGAAACAGTTGCTAACATCGTGTAATCTCCCTAAGAGATGCCAGGCAGCCGCAGTTGGTGCAGGTGCGACCCGAGGCGCCGCGAACCCTACCCCTACCCCTCCCCTAGAAGGGGAGGGGAAAGAATTCGCAAAAAGAACATGCAGGCGGGGAGAGCACCCGCCGCACGTTCTTTTTGCGTTAGGACTCACGAGAGAAGTAGCCCATGTCAGGCGCGGCCTTGCGCGGCCGCCGCACGTTCTTTTTGCATGATGACTCGCGGGAGGAGAAACCCATAGCAGGCACCTGCTTGTGCGGCTACCTGGTGGTGATCTCGAAGCTCCAGGGGCCTATCGCCTTGACGGCGATGGCGGTCGTGACCGAGGGGAGGGGCATGGTGCCGGTATACGGCGCGACCGCGTTGATCATGAGATTCGAAGCATCGCCATACGCCCAGACCGTGAAGTTGCCCCAGGCGCCTGAGGCATCCACCGTCAGCCGTTCGGGCGTCTGCGACCCATCGAGCAGGATGACCTCGTCGCCCGTGCCTGCGATCACCCCGGGGATGGACTCGTGACGGGCTGAGCTGAGGGGAAGCAGCTCGATCTGCCAGGCCCCGGCAGTGCGCACCTCGAAGCGCAAGGTCCTCTGGTTGCCCAGGAAATCGATGAGCGAGTCGCCATGGTAAGCTCCGAGGCTGTTGGCGAGCTGGAGCTCGCGTTTCCCGTCTTTATCGAGAGTCCAGACGGAGAAGAATCCACTGCCGTCGTAGGTGATGCGGACGACGGCCGGGCCGGCCCATTTTTCGGGATAGAAGAGGGAATCGCCGGTTCCCGTCCGGAGAATGGGCTCAGGGGGCCGGGTGGCCGCGGACGACGGCGTATCGGTTATGGATAGCGGGGGGGTGTACTGCGCAGTGGACGTGGGCGACGGCGTAACGGTGGCGGAAAGCGTGGGGGCGTTCTCCGCAGTGGGGGTGAACTGCAAAGTGGGCGTCCAGACCTCAGCGGTCTGTGTGGCGCTGGCCCAGGTGGCGAGGACCGCCTCAGTCTTGATGGCATTGACATCCGCAGTGGGGGCGCTGCCGGGAGCGCCGCGCTCAAAGATGGCGCTCAGGGTGAGGGCGACGAAGAGCATGCCGATCAGCACGACCTGGATGATGAGCAATGGATTGCGAACGGGATCCTGTTTCGGCGGCACCATTTGCGTCGTCAGCGTTCGATGTTCCGCATAGTCCTATCTTGCAGATTCGCCCCGCGCCTATTGTAGCCTAATCGCCCCATTGGCGGCCGCGATTGCCCGACGCTGGGCGGGGGACGGCGACGATGCGCAAGGGGATAGCTTCGTCCCAGCGGTCCCCGCAACGACGCCAACGGGAAGGTCGTGGAGTGACCCTTCGTGTCCTTGGTGTTAGACTCGCGATTTGGGTATCCACCGCCCTGGAGGAGATATGGGCACACAGGTTCTGCGGCTTTTCACATTACTGGCTTGCATTGCCCTGCTTATGGCCTGCAACCCCGGCACGGCAGCGCCCGTCGCGCCCACGGCCTTCCCTGTGGAAGGCACGCAGGCACAAGCCGGCCCGATCGTTCCATCGGCAACGATTGCTCCTGCATCAGCGCCGGAGTTGGACATCAAGGCGGTGATGGCAACGCGCCCGCTGATATGGTTCGCGCCCCTGCCGCCCATGCCCACGGGCCCCGGCCGTGAATTCATCGGTTCGGAGGACTTCATGTCACTCTTCGAGCCGGACGCCCCATGGCAGACCGCCGGCAGTCATATCCAGGTGTTCAAACTGTACGGTGAATGGGTGGCCTACCACGCCACAGACGCGCAGCTCAAGCAGGCCGTGGCCGACATCAAGCGCCGCGGCATGGCGCTCGCGGTAGAAGCCGGCCCGCTGGATGCGCCAGCCGACTGCGGCCAGGGAATTGAAGGCTTTGCTGGTAAGCAGGAGGGCTTGAAGATCACTTCCCGCATCGCGGCCGCGGGCGGCACGTTGAATATCATCTCCCTGGATGAACCGTACTTCTTTGCGCACGCGTATGATGGACCGAACGCCTGTAAGTGGCCGGTGGACAAAGTAGCGGCCGAGGTCGACAAATATGTGCAGGCCATGAAGGCCGCCGTACCGGGCGTGATTGTCGGCGATACCGAACCTCTGGCCGGCGCAGCGGACGACACGGCCTACCGCGGCTGGCTGGACGCTTTCCGCCGGGTGAACGGCTACGACCTCGCCTTTCTACACATTGACGTTGACTGGAGTCGTCCGACATGGGCGCAGGAGGTAAGAGCCATCGCAGGGTATGGCTCGCAGATCGATGTGCCCGTGGGGATGATCTACTTTGGTAACGGGGTGGATACCACCGACGAGGCCTGGCTTTCCGCCGCGGGCGAGCGCGTCAAGAAGCTGGAACTCGAAGTGGGCGCGGCGCCCGATCACATCCTGTTCCAGTCCTGGCACGACAAACCGGATTTCGTTCTGCCGGAATCACAGCCTTTCACGTGGACCAATTTCATCAACGCCTACTTGACGGACAGGTCGTCGTTGGGCTACACGCGTCAGGGCGCGGGTGCAAACCTGGCGCTCGGAAAGGCCGTGCGTGTCTCCCGGCAGTTCGAGGACCGGGCTGGTGCACTGGCTGTGGACGGCGACCTTGGAACCCTCTGGAGCTCCGGCGACTTTGCAGTGCAGTGGATCGAGATCGATCTGGGTGGATCTCAGACCGTTCAGAGCATCCGGCTCACCGTCAGTCAGTCCCCGGAGGGGGATACTGTGCACCGCGTGCAGATGAAGGGCGCAAGCGGCGGCTTCCAGGTCATCTACACATATACCGGGAGCACACGCGATGGCGACGTGCTGGAATACACGCCACCACAGCCCATCGGAGGCATCCAGTTCGTTCGCATCCAGACGATCCAGAGCCCTTCGTGGGTCGCATGGCGCGAGATCGAGGTCATCGCCGCGCAGTAACAGGTACGCAGCCCAACATCCACCGCCGACAAATCGTCATTCGGAAATCGAACATGCCGTCATCCTGGTCTCAAGATCTGTACATCAAAGCCTATCGCTTTGCGGCGAATGCGCACCGCTGGCAGCGGGTTCCGGGCACGCCGCTGCCGTACATCATGCATTTGAGCTTTGCAGCAATGGAGATCCTGGCCGCGGCCGCCGTCGAGGACATCGGTGATGCCGATCTAGTCCTGCAGTGCGCGCTGCTGCATGATGTGCTTGAAGATACAATGGTGCGCTGCGACAAAGTCCGCGAGGAGTTCGGCGAGGTGGTTGCGCAGGGAGTTTCCGCCCTCACGCTCAACAAGCGGCTGCCCAAGGAGGCGCAGATGGCCGAATGCCTTGACCGCATCCGCGCGCAGCCCCATGAGATCTGGATGGCCAAGCTGGCCGACCGCATCACCAATCTTCAGCCTCCACCGCGTCACTGGTCGGAGGCCCGGATCCGGGACTACCATCAGGAGGCGCAGGTGATCCACGCCGCGCTGAAGGGGGCCAGCCCGTTCCTTGCAGAACGGCTCAGTGTTAAGTTGCGCGACTATGCCGCTTTTGTGGTATAGATTCGGACCGTTACACGCCGCACAGGAAGGAAAGGAGAGATCACCATGGGTGATAAGGGCAAGAGAGACAAGGGCGGTCGAGAAAAGCGGAAGAAACCGAAGCACGATCCGAAGGAACGCCGTAAGCTGAAACGGGAGAAGGAGCATCAGCAGAGTGTGCCGAGCATCATCCCGCTGACACCTCCGACTCCACCGGCATGACACCCATCCCCGCCTGCCAGTTGAGTCTGTGGCAGGCGGAACGCTTGTCCCTGGCAGACCGGCGCGTCCACCGGCCGTGAAGCCGTGACCGACTCTACCGCTGCACTGATCCGCGACCTGGAGCGTACGGATCGGCTCCGGCCCTTACCGCTTCGGCAGGCGATCGAGGCGCTTGAGCTGCGACCCGGCACGCGCCTACTGGACATTGGCTGCGGCATCGGACTCCAGGCATTGCAGCTGGCCGAGGCAACCCAGCCGCATCCGCACGTCATCGGCCTGGACATCTCCCACGCCATGCTCGAACACGCGCTGAAGAAGATCGCGCCATTGGCCGGCATCGATCAAATCTTGCTGACGGCCGGCGATATGCACCGGTTCCCGTTCGCGAGTGATTCCTTCGACCTGTGCTGGAGCGTGGACTGCCTCGGCTACCCCGCAGCCGATCACCTGCCTCTGCTGCAGGAGGTTGTTCGCGTCGCGCGGGACGGGGCAACGGTCGCGTTGTTGTCCTGGTCCTCGCAGACCCTGCTCCCGGGGCATGCCATGCTCGAGGCTCGGTTGAATGCCACTGCTTCCGCCTACGCGCCGTATCTCAGCCAGGCGGCTCCGGAGCGGCACTTCATGCGACTTGGGCGTTGCTTTCCCCTGGCAGGCATACGCGGCCACCGCTGCCGGTCCTTCATTGGTGAGATCGCGGCACCCCTGGATGAGGACCAACGCCTGGCGCTGACGGCACTCTTCGAGATGCTGTGGGGCGGCGCGCTGGCCGGAGCTTCGGCTCCAGACCAGCGTGCCTATGAGCGCCTGTGCCAGCCAGGCTCACCGGATTCCATCCTCGAGCTTCCTGATTACTGCGCCTTCTTCACCTACACCATGTTCAGCGGCGTGGTGCAGAAGTGAGCTGGACCTCCCGCGGCCTTCCTCCACGTCGCCTCTGGGAGTCTCTTGGGCCTGCGCAATGGACAATGCCAGCATAGTCCGTTGTCTTCATGGGTGCGCCAGGCAGGATACATGCACAGTAGCCTTGCATAAGGGCAATGTGACTGCCCTTAGCCGTAGGCGTCCAGCACGCACCTGTGATATACTCGCCGCGTTTCCCAGTCAGACGGGCTTTCGGGGCCCTCTGTTAGCGTGCTGGAGAGCCGGGCTGGGTCCCCCCTCTATACTTACGCGAATATGAAGCGGCCAGCAAAGCGGGCAACGAAACGGGCGGCAAAAAAAGCCTCTAAGCGGCCTACAAAACGCGTCATAAGGCGCCCCACCAAGCGGCCTCTGAAGCGGCCCGTCCGCCGGGCGCCGAAGCGCTCAGCAAAGCGGAGCACCAAGGCCGCCAGGAGGGGGTTCCGCAGGGGCGAGGCGGTGATGCACTGGACGTACGGACTCGGCACAATCGTACGCCTCGAGAATCGCGAGCTTCTTGGACAAAAGACGCTGTACTACGCCGTCCAGGTCGGGGACATGACGGTGTGGGTGCCCAACGATGACCAACTGTCGACGCGCCTGCGCAAGCCGAGTTCCAAAGGACAGCTCCGCAAACTCCGCACACTGCTGACGAAGCCCGGCGTGACGCTCCCACAGGACCGGCACGAGCGCAAGACGCTGCTGCTGGAACTGCTGAAGGACGGCCGCGCCGAATCGCTGTGCAAGGTGATCCGCAGCCTGGTGGGTTTCGCGAAGACTCACCCGCTGAACGACAACGATCAGGCGCTGCTCAAACGGGCGCAGACGGCGCTACTTGCCGAGTGGGGTCACGCACTGTCCATCCCGCCCGAGCAAGCCGAGCAGCAACTGCACCGACTGATCGTCGTCCCCACACCGGGTGCGATCTAGCGGTCACGAAGCAACCAAAAAAGAGCCAGGCACTGTGCTTGGCTCTTTTCTTTCGTCGCTGTGCGATCTGCCGTCCTAGCCCAGATGCATCGGCATGATGACGTGCAGGAACTGCTCGTCGCCAACCGGACGGAGCACGCCGGGCGCGTTCGCGGCGCTCATCTCGATGGCGACGTTGGGGGTCTTGATCACCTCCAGCGCCTCGCGCAGGAACTTGACGTTGAACGCGATCAGGACGCCGCTGCCGTCAACCGTGGCCTCGACGATGGTCTCGTTCTTGCCGGTCTCTTCGGATATGGCGGAGATCTCGAGTTCGCTGGGCTGGCCGCTGCTGGCAGACTTGATGTTCACGCGCGCCACGTTGGAGCCCTCGCGGGCAAAGATCTCAGCCTGCTTGCACGCCTTGAGCAGCGCGTTGGTCGAGACCACTGTGCGCGTGGAGTGTTTGCGGGGGATGATCTGCTGGTAATCAGGGAAGGTACCATCGATGAGCTGACTGGTCACCTCGACGTCCTTGGCGCGGAAGACGACCTGGTTGCGCATCTTGGGAATGGCCATCTGCAGGGTCTCGGCGCCATCCGGTGCGACGCGCGCCAACTCCGTCAATGAGCGCGCCGGGATGATGGCGCTGATGGGTGCCGGGGCGGGCTTCGCAAGAACGGCCGTTCGCACCGAAAGCCTGAACCCATCTGCGGCGGCCAGCGTGAGCTTGTCTTTCTCCACCTGCAGCAGCACGCCCATGAGCACGGGCCGCGCCTCATCAGTCGACGCGGCGAAGGCGACCTGCTGGATCATCTCGCGGAAGTCCGCGACGTTGAGCTGGATGGCGCCATCGAGGTCGACCGACGGAGTCGGCGGGAACTCCTGGGCGTCGATGCACTTGATGTCATTGGTGGAGGTGCCGCCGCGGACGTTCAACGTCTGCGTACGCGTGTCGAGGGACAGCATCACCTGGTCGGCGGGCAGTGTGCTCACCAAGTCCGAGAAGGTGCGGGCCGGGACGGTGGTGGAGCCGTTCTGCTCGATGCGCGCAGGGATCCAGCACGTAATGCCAAGCTCCAAGTTGGTGGCGGACAGCCGCAGACGCCCCTCGTCGGAGGCGATGAGGATGTTGCCCAGCACGGGGAGGGTGGAACGCGGGGATACCGCGCGTGAGACCAGGCCGAGGCCGTGTGCAAGTTTCTCTTGTGGAACGGTGGCTTTCATGACGTAGCCCTCTTCGCCAGCATGATGACGCAGTATAACATTAGAAGACGGTTGGTAGTTGGTCGGTGATGGTCGCCGGCCCATGGTAGACAGCGGACGGCTGGTCGTTGGCGGTCGATGGCGACGGGCGGGAGCATGACGTGCGCCCAGGACCCTGGTGGAACGCAGGGCAGGCGGAGCAGCGTGCATTGATTGTTGCGGATTGCGGCGCCGTCCGACGACCGGCGCTTAGCGGATGAACGTGGAGATCAGCATGCTGACCAGCATCATGATCAGCTCGAGGCCGAACAGACCTGCTGCGATGTATACGATCACCATCCAGCCCGAACGCCTTGCATGTTGGGGTGCGGCCTGCCCCTCGGCCAACTGGCGCACGGTGAGGGCGGCCTTTTGGATGGGGTTGGCGTCGATGCTTCCGGCCCAGTGCAGTCCATCGGCCGCGTCCGGCACGACAATGCGCTCGCCGCGAAAAAGGCGCACCCACTGAGGCGCGTCCAACAGCCGGCTGCCGGTGAGGATCATGGCGTCGAACTTGCCGCGCGGCTGCTTCGCGGTCACGGTCACCGGCACGTTTGGCGCGACCCGGGCGAGGGCGGCCTTGACCTCCTGCCCGAAGCCTTTTCCAGAATCAAGCACCAGTAACTTGAAGGCCTTCTGTTTTCCGGCAAGCGCGGCAGCGGCTGAGCGTCCGTCCCGCCGCATGACAGCGAGGTGATATGCAAGCAGGACACTGAACAGGATCAGCAGCTGCAGATCGTTGAGGATGGTTGTCAAGAACGTGCTGTCGCGGTGGCCCGTGAGGGCGGTACTGATCAACTCAAACACCAGCGCCACGGCGAAGATCATGCCGCCGATGACGCCGGCAAAGAGCGCCAGGTACAGGTAGGCCCTGCGCACAATGGAGCGCCGGGCGTGATCGCCCGCATCGCCGACAGTGGCTACCTCGCCCTGCAGCCTGTGCCATGTGACCAACCACAGCGGGAGCCAGGCGGCAATCACCGCGATCGCACGGCCGAGGTTCGAACGCAGTGTGTCGTCGAGCACCAAGAGGCCGCCGGTGAAGCGTTCGATCATGAACTGGATGAGCATGGCGACGCCAAGGAACGCACCACCGAGGCCGATGGCCGACAGGATGTACATGTAAATACGTCTCATCCCGGCGCGACGAACCGGTTCTGCCACCGAATCAATGTGCCGACTGAGCCAGCGACCGTAGTAGCCCCACACCGCGCCGAGTGGCACACCGATGGAAAGCGGTCCGCCGATCTTGTTGACGAGGTCGGAGGCTGACATTGCCGTGCCGAGCAAAGCGTTCAGCAGAGTGTGCAGCACCATGGCGGAGGTGGTGAGGACCGTGATGACTCCGCCGAGGGCCAGCAGGTATAGGATGGCGAGCCGCAAGTTCGAGTCCCGCTCCTGCGTATCGATCAATGAGCTCTGCACCACGTTCCAGGCGTATACCCAGATGGGAGTCCCGATGAGCAGCAGCGCCAGACCATTGACGATGGTCTCGCGGGTCAGTTCGCCGAGCAGTCCGGTCGGTACGAAGAAGATGTAGCGCAGGATCTGCTGCGCGCCGAAGATGGTCATGAGCAGGCCGTAGATGACCCACAAGTAGCGGTAGAGACGCCGCACATCCGCGAAGTTTTCCTTTGCGGGCAGCGCCCGCCACTCTGCGCGCAGGACGCTCCAGAAGTAGAGGGCTACCAGACCGTTGATGGCGATGGCAATGAGATTGTCGGGCGCAGTTCCTGCGGGGCCGAGGATGGCCCTGCCCAACTCAAGACCCGCCGTCAGCAGCAGGCTGCGGTTGAGAAGGGCGAGCAGGTTCTGGATGAGCGGGATGAGGGTAGCCAGCAGGATGCCGTAGAAGAAGATGGCGCGCAGGCTGGCAGTGCGCTCTTCGTCGTCGGAAGAGGCCAGGCGCTGTGCCCAGAGCCAGTGGAAGAGGAAGATGGGCAGCCCCACCACTGTCAGCGCCAGGGCGCGGGCCAGGACCGGGGCAGTGCCGCCCACAGTCTGGCTGAGGATGGAGCGCAGCAGGTTGATGAGTCCCCACAGGACCACCTCAATGCTGATGAGGGCAACGGCATAGAAGTACAAGCGGCGGACGGTTTTCATTCTGGCCTCCGGAAATACGCGAAAGGCACGGAGAGGTGCTCACCGCGGAGATGCGGAGAGTACCGAGAGTTCATGTTCAGTACTTGGCCTGCGCCTGATACCAGCCGAAGTCCCACAGGTTGTAGGCGGGCATGGAGGAGATCTTCCAGGCGCCGTTCTGTCGCAGGAGCTGGGCGGGGCCGGCGTTGTCGTACCCCGAAGAGAAGGGATCGCCTGGCGTGTTGACCATGATGACCTCCACGGAGGCGCTGTCTGCAGTGATGTTGGCGCTGCCGATCTTGATGCCGCTCTGACCGGGCGCCAGGCGGCCCACCGCGAATGCCTGGCGGAATTCCTCGAAGGTGGGCTTGTCCTTGAGGTCGGCAAGATACCCGTACGCCTTCTCAAAATCCTTGTTCATGACCGCCAGCACGTAATTGTGAACGACGTCTTCCGGACCTTGCTCCGCATGGTACGAAACCTGCTGGTGCCTGGTGAAGAATACAACCAGTGCAGCCACGACCAAGACGGCTATGCCGATGAGGATTCCTAGTAGGAAACGATCTTGTTTCATGCGGACCTCCTGGGGCTGACTCCATTGTATGGGGTAAGGAGTCAAAACACAAGCGGAGGGGGATTTACGATATTGAATTGTCAATGTAGGATTGCAGCCTGCGGAAGTCTCTGGAGCTTTGGTGGTGCCTTGTTGGATACAGATTGGAGGTGCACGGATGTACAGGAGGTTGACGCACTTCTCCGGACGCTTCGCCAATTGGGCTCGGAATGCAGCCCTCTCTCCATATCAGAGGCGCCCTCGGTGACGGCGTCAGCAAATTGTGCCCGACCGCCTGAGGCTTGGCTGGCCTTCGTGCAGCCAACCCCTTATCCGGAAGAGCCGTTTCCAAAAGGGAGAGCACACAATGACCTTTGCGGTGTACATCGAGGCTGGAAAGAAGCGTACTTTTGCGGGTGCGATCGCCTGGCCCGGCTGGTGCCGAAGCGGCAGGGATGAAGCAACGGCACTGCAGGCGTTGCTGGACTACGGAGGTCGATACGAGAGAGTCCTACGCGGCACAACGCTCGCCTTTACGGCGCCAGCCAGGATATCCGAGCTACGGGTGGTTGAGAGGCTTGCGGGAACGACGACGACCGACTTTGGCGCCCCGGACAAGCCCCCGAAGACGGATGGGGGCAAAGTGACTGAATCGGATCTGATGCGGTTTAAAATGCTTATGCAGGCATGCTGGTCTGCGTTCGATGCGGCAGCAGACTCGACGAGGGGGAAAGTCCTGCGCGCAGGACCTCGAGGGGGAGGCCGGGACCTGGTAAAGATGGTGGCGCATGTGCGTGAGGCCGAGGCAGCCTACGTTTCAAGGTTGGGATGGCCGATGCCCTCGGGACAGAGCGGGCGGCAGGAAAGGGGTTTGGAAGAGGTTCGGGAAGCAGCCCTAAGTGGCCTGAGAGCTTCGGCAAAGGGCGAACTCCCCATGGAAGGACCCCGCGGCGGGAAGCGCTGGTCGCCGCGCTACTTCGTTCGACGCACAGCCTGGCACGCGCTGGATCATGCGTGGGAGATCGAGGACAGGCTCAGCCAGAATGCCAGTATGCCCCATATCTAGGGTGTCCCTCGCAGCAAGCCATACTGGTGGGCCTGTTTGTGGGACCACTACATAAAGAAAAAATCCAGCGTTAGCTCGCTGGATTTTGTTCTTGTCCGACTGGATTGCTTTCGGGTGGATTATACTTTCTTGAGTACGGGCAAACCGGTCTTCATCTCGACAACGGTGTAGCCGGCCGGAACGGCATCCATGACGCCTTCCTTGATCTCCTTGGCGAAGAAGAAAAGCACACGCTCCTTGCCGCTAGCCGTCATCTGCCGACGAGTATGAAGGTAGTAGCTCACACCCTTGGAATTCGTGAATGAGTAGGCCATTTTCTCTCCTTTTGAGTATGGAACATACTTAGTCTAGCACGGATTTTCTATCCCTGTCAACAAGGACTTTCTCCTAATGTCTAGACAAATGATGCTTGTGACTACGCTTGAAGAACTGGGTACGGCCCGTGCCCTACTCGAAGACCCGCTCGGTTTGGTGCCCACGATGGGCTACCTGCACGAGGGGCACCTTTCCCTTGCCCGTCGTGCACGGGAAGAGTGCAGGAGCGTAGCCGTAAGTATCTTCGTCAACCCGGCCCAGTTCGGGCAGAACGAGGACCTCGCCAAGTATCCACGGGACTTGGACCGGGATCTGTGCCTGCTGGATCAGGAGGAGGTGGACCTGGTCTGGACGCCCACACAGGAGATTATGTACCCGACCGGTTACCAGACCTGGGTGGAGGTTGGGGAAGTCAGCCGACCCCTGGAAGGAGCACAGAGGCCCGGACACTTCCGGGGCGTGACGACCGTGGTGACCAAGCTGTTCAATGCTGTCAGGCCGGCAAAGGCCTACTTTGGGCAGAAAGACGCCCAGCAGGCAGCTGTCATACGTCGGATGACCCGGGACTTGGACTTCCCGATCGAGATCGTGGTGTGCCCGATCGTCCGGGAACCGGACGGGTTGGCGATGTCGAGCCGCAACGTGTATCTGAACCTGGAGCAGCGCCAAGGGGCGACGGTGCTCTACCGTGCGCTTCAGTCGGCCCAAGCCCTCTATAACAAAGGAGAAAGAGGAGCCAAGACGCTGCGGCAGAACATGAAGGAGGTCTTGCGGACCGAGCCGTTGGCGGAGGTGCAGTACGTATCTTGCGCTGACTACGAGACCCTGCAGGAATTGGAGCAAGTCACGGGCAAGGCGCTGCTCTCACTGGCGGTGTCCTTCGAGAAGACGCGGCTGATCGACAACGTGGTGCTGGAGTGAGACATGGGGCATAGAGACTTAGCGGGGCGGCCGGAGACAAGATGGCATCAGGCCCCGGACCGTTGGTTCCTGCCATGTGGGAGCGCCAGGTTTCCATATTCGGTGAGATGAAAAGCAAAGCGACGATCGTGGTCTTGCTCTACCTCATAGGATCGGCGGTCGTGGGGGTGACCCTATTCGCCGAGAGCCTTGGGGTGGACCCGAACGCGGGCTGGGGTCCAAGGCGCATTGCCCTAGTCACAACCGGTGTCTGCATCCTGCTGGGTGGGGCCGCGTACTGGCGATATGGTGATGAGGTACCTGGGATCACTCGCAGGCTATGGCTCAGCCTCGAACACCGAATTCCAGCCCTGGCTGATCGGGTTGCGCCACGAGCCGTCCGCCTGCGGGCACTATGCCGGGACTACTGGTACGCCGTGCCACTGGTTATCTTCATTGTGGCAGTCTACATCTGGTTCGTAAGCACCGGCTCCTGGACCAACTGGGTGTCGCCCACGCACTACTATGCTGATCTGGCCAGGGGCTTCGCGCGGGGCAAGCTGTATGTGGCCGTCCGCCCGGATCCGAACCTGCTGACTGCAACTGATCCTTGGGAACCGCTGCCCAACGGAGGGACCGCCGGGTCATTGGACCTATCGTATTATCGCGGAAGGTTCTACCTGTACTGGGGGCCCGTCCCGGCGGCGTTACTGCTCCTTATTCGCCCAATCATCAACTGGAGGGTGGGGGATCTGCAGCTCGCTTTTGCATTCTCCGCAGGTGTGTGCATACTGCAGTGCCTGTTCGCCGTCCTGGTGTGGGACCGCTGGTTCAAGGCGCTGCCAAAATACCTGCTGTGGACGTCAATTCTGGTGATGGGCTTGGCGAACCCCGTGACATTCGTTCTAAACAATCATCAGGGCGCGAGGATCTACGAGGCTTCAATAATGGGCGGGCAGTTCTTCCTAGTGAGCGGATTCCTGGCGGCCCTTGCTGCCCTCGGCCTACCTACATCCCGCGGGAGACTCATGCTTGCCGGCGGCCTATGGGCCCTGGCTCTTGGCACGAGATTGAATCTATCCCTCCCCGCCGGGGTTCTGGCGTTGCTGGTCATAGCCTGGATTCTGAAGTTCAATGAAGGATCGGGCAGAAAGCTCTCACAAGTGATCGCCCTGTGTGCGCCATTGGCCCTCGGACTTGTGTGCGTGAGCTGGTACAACTGGGCCCGTTTTGGCTCTGTTACAGAGACGGGTTGGTCATACCAGATGGCCGGCAACATAAACATGCACGATCATTACAGGGAGCTTTTCGAGTCGTCGTACATGCTTCAAAACCTTTTCAACTATCTCCTGAACCCCGTTGATATTCGAGCGGAATTTCCGTTCCTCCATGTTCTGGCCGTTACGACGAAGCCGATCCTTCCCTTTTATCCTCTTCCCGAGCTGTACGGCGGACAGCAAACCACGGGAATGCTCTACACAGTGCCGTTCATTGTGTTTGCCATTATCGCGGTTGTAAACGCTTTCCGCACGATTGCCGGGAAGCGAGGCACACAAGCAGGCCGACTCGACCATGGTCGGCAGCTGTGGAATTGGATCGTATTGAGCTTGAGCGCCGCGTCGCTGGCTTCATTTGGGTTTCTACTGCCATTCTACTGGTGCGCCATGCGCTACCTGGAGGACTTCCTGCCTCTGCTGATCGTGTTCAGTGCCATGGGGTTCTGGCAGGGCTATCAGGAGCTCTCACACAGGCGCAGCCCGCGGCGCTGGTATACGGCCCTGGGGGTGATACTGGCAGGCGCATCCATCATCAGCAGCACACTGGTTGCCCTATCCATCAATGATGCACGATTTGCCATCATCCGGCTGCTTTCATCCATGAGGTAAGAGGTTGTGCCGCCGAGCGGATCCTAGGCTCCGTCGGTCCACGGCCTTCTTCGGTGGGGTATGGAAGCGGAGCAGGCAACCGGGAAGAGGCAGTTGATCGATCATGCGGTGGTAAGCAAAGAAGGAGGAATAGCCGATGCCAACGTCAGAGTCCAGGTTCTATCACATCACCCGTTCAGGAAAACTCGTCCGTACGGCGACATGGGCTGAGGCGCGAGAGGCCGCCCGGAAAGGCGGCTACTTCTGGCTGGACTATCTTGAGCCCACCAAAGAGGAGCTCTCGGCGCTCATCAAACCCCTGGGGCTGCACCCACTGGCGGTTGAAGACTGCACAGATACGAATCAGATCCCAAAGATCGATGACTATCGCAAGCACACATTCATGCTCTTTAATGCCTACGACTATGCCGATCATGCCCTCTCGATCCACGAGCTGGACGTGTTCATCGGCGCCAATTTCCTTATCAGTGTTCAACAGCGTGATGCGCGCGACCGCCCCTTGTTGATCAATGCGGAACATCAGGCGGAACTGCAGCGTGCCAGCGTGCGGCAGGGACCGGCGTTCCTGCTGCATGTGCTCCTGGATGAAATTGTGGACAGAAAGTTCATGGAAATCGAGGGGCTGGAAGAAGAGATCGTTGAAGCCGAGGAGGCAATCCTGGGCAGCCTCAGGGACTTCAAGCCTGAAGTCCTGCTGCATCTGCGGCGCGACCTGCTGGCAGTCCGCAAGAGCTTGTTCTATGAACGGGAGATCCTGGTAAAGATCTGCCGCAAAGACTGTCCCTTCATCGGTGAGAACGCGCTCTATCTCTACAGAGACATCTATGATCACCTTTCCAAGTTCTATGAGTTGACCGAGGCTTCCCGAGACGTGGTTACAAGCCTGATGGAAATGTATCTTTCCATGCTCAACAACCAGATGGCGGAGGCAGCAAATCAGACCAACGCCACCGTTCGCCGGCTGACGTTCATCACGACCATTTTCATGCCGCTGTCATTGCTGGCGGGAATCGGAGGCATGTCCGAATATTCAATGATGACCGGAGCCAGCAATTGGAGGATCGCATACCCCCTCTTTCTTGCGGCAATGGTGGTGATTGGAGTTGTAAACTACTATCTGATAAAACTGCTGGAGCGGAGGGGAGGCAGGCGGTAGGCGCCGACGACCGACACAAAGGGGGTCGCCGCGGCGAACATTGAAATGGGTGGAGGTCAACAGAGGGTGCGGATATGGCTTCGTCGCGACTGAGCATGCCGCTCGTCGCAACGATCCGAGACCTGGAGCGGTTTCAGGTTTGTCAGGGACTCCAGCGCAGGTCGCGGGCGAAAGAGGTCAGGATGATGCTTGGGCGACCGTCCGGGTAGACCACCCGTGCTTCGCCGCCCGAGGATTCGTCAGGATTGGGGGTGATGACTAAAATCGCCAGACTGGCGTCCGGCGCCCAGAGGATCTCATTGATGTTGGGGAAAGCGTCCGGCAGCAATTGAGTGCGGTCGGTCACTCCATCGGGGCCGGAGCGGACGAGATAAAGCGGCGTGTGACTCTCGACGGGGATCTGTGGCAGATTGTTGAAGAAGAAGTACAGCTTATTGTCTGTGCCGACCTGCGCGGCGTAGGCGAAGTTGTAGGTGCCATCGGGCAGTGCACCGGGCAGAAGGGCGGTCACATTGCCGGTGGCTGCATCGGCGTAGTACAAGCCCGACTCGACCATTCCGAGCGACGGGCTGGTGATGTACACGCCGCTTCCATCAGGAATCCAGTTCACATCGCAACAGACGATTCCGCCATCAGGCCTCTGGAAACGCACGAGGGCATTGTTCGATGGCAGGTAGATGCCATAGGTGCCCCCTTCGTAGTAACCGATGTCGACCAGCAGTTTGCTGCCGTCGGCTGAATATGCCCGTGGTGCGTAAATCTCCTTCACGAGGGGAAAACCCGGCGAGGTGTCGATCTGGTTCTGGAGCACCCTGTTCACCGCGCCGGTGCCGGGATCCAGGAAACTCAAGCCCCCGTGGCTGTAGGCCAGTGTCTGCCCATCCGGCGACCACACGGGCGAACCGACGCTGTTCGTCCAGCGGTTGTTCTCATCCACCGGACCGCCATCGATCAACATCCGCCGGCCGGCACCTGCAGCGTCAGCCAGATAGAGCTGGTTATTGGTGATATAGGCGATGCTTCCATCGGTTGGCGAGACACCGTATGCGTCGACACTCAGCGGCTCGAATGTGATCTGATGCAGCGTTTGGCCATCTGCATCGATGCGGAAAACCTGCCAGAGTCCACCGCTGTCGCGGTTGATGAAGTACAGATCGTGCGGAAGAACGTCAGGCACTGCGGTTGGTGAGGGCGCGGGGGTGTCGCTTGGTGCCGGTGTGGCAGCCGCGGCCATGGCCTGCAGTGTGAGGGCAACGCCGGTCTCGGCTGGGACCAGGGTGTTCGGTGCGAGCGGCGAGGCGCAAGCCAGAATGGCGGCCGCGAGGGCGAGCGGGGTTGCAACAAGTCCAAGGCGACGCATATTGGTTCTCCCGATTCCTGACAGGCCTGTTTTGCTGTTGGGTTGAATGGAACGAAGCAGAGATTGCCTCGTTGCCCTTCGACTGCGCCCCTTCTGCCTGCGGCAGCGTGCAGGCAGGGCACCTCGCAATGAGAGCGCTACTATACCTGCTCGTAGCGAGAGACGGGGACCACGAAGAGGGTAGTCTGCGGAACTTCAGAGGGTGCGGAAGCCGCGTTGGACCGAATGAGGGAGATGGCCGACTCCACTTGTGCATCTTCAACGCCGATGAGCATCGTGGTCGTGCCGCTCCGGAGGAATCCGCCGGTGGAGCCAATGCGCGTCACCCGGTATTGAGCGCTGGTAAGGGCCGCGGTCAGGGTATCGGTCAGCTGATCCTTGAGGATCAGAATGATCATCTTCATAGGCCAATCTCCTTGCGGGGATGCCGCTCTGCGCGCACGATGCAGGTCCCGGAAGAGCTAGAAGTGCTCATATCTCTCCACCGGCAGGGCGAAGACGGTCGCGCCGCCTACCGTCACCTGGATGGGCGCCGGCATGGGCATGGGGGCACCTTCAACCGGCATAGTCATAAACTCGATGCGCTGCCTGCAGGCGTTGCGTAAGATCTCGAGGACCTTCTCCTCACTGCCAGCGGGCAGGCCGATCAACAGGGTGGCGTTGCGGCGCCCAAGAAACCCGCCGCTGCTTGCCAGGTAGACGACGGGCGCGCCCAGGGGTTCCAGGGCGCGCGTTGCGGTATCCAGATCCTGATCCTGGACGACGGCCAAGAGCATGAGGTGCACAGAGGCGGTTGTCATGTCTCTCTCCAGGGCGCCAGCGGCGGCCTCAGCATGTCCGTTCCCTTCGCCGGATGAAGGGAGACCAGACACATGCCGTCAAGACTGGCAACCAGATTCATCATACCAAAGAATCAGACAATGAGTCCGGGTCGAACGTCGAGGCACACGGAGGCGATCACAGCCACGGGTAGAAAATGGCGAAGGGGCGCTGGCGATGAGGGGCAGCATGCCAACATGCTGTTTCACGAACATGTGGGCCGCGTCACTGATCGTGGCATCCGCGTGGACCCCCCCGTGATACTTGCAGGGCTGGCCTCAGAAACCATGTACCACAGAAGGACTTGCCGGCGGCGGATTCCGCCAAGGAGCGCCAGGGCAGGAAGGATGGCGTGCGGGCAACTGGCTGGCGATCAGGGTTAGGCCGTCACAACACAGGCGGCGGGATCGGTGACGGTAATGGGAGACGTGTTGGGGAATGTGACCTCAGTGGATTTGAGGCCGCGCACCACTCTCATGCCTCGATACGCGACGGTGACAGGCCACGGAAACGGATTCGTTCCTTCGAGTTGGACGCTTGTGGGCGAGAGGATCTGAACGCCAAGTGTTTTCAAGAAGAGGCCGACAGGAGTGAATCCGGCAAGCGAGCCGCGCTCGCCAAGACCGGCGCCGGTGACGGCATGGTAGCGTTCATAGAATGCAAGACTCTGTTTGAGACAGCGAACCACGGCGTTCATCAGACGGATCGTCAGGCGCGCGGCTTCGTCGCGGAAGCCATAGTCGAGCAGACCTTCACCGATGAGGTTGTTCCAGGGAAAATGGACACTCATTGCCAGAGCCTCAGCCTCGATCTGCTCCCGCGTTCCCTCGCGTGCAGATGAGGGCGAGGCTGGCAGCGCGGGAATGCCGAAGGGGCGATCAAAACCCTGCTCCTCCTGAAGGACACGACTCACAATTGCCCTGGCGCGGTCGGGATGCGGAACATGCGCCCAGAGCGGCGTGAAGAGCGTGATGTCTTCACCGGCCGTGTCGATCGTTCGCACCACGACGCGGTCCTTCTTATCCAGGCCTTCGACCAGCACGCGCTCAACCTTGCCGTAGACCAACTCGCTGGCGGCGACCAAGCCGCCTGAGCGCCACTGGAACCGCTGGGCGGAGATGCGCTCGCTCTGCGGGCGGTCGTCGGTTGATTGCTGCTGCCCGCCCCTGGCCGTCGTCCGCCCGTTCGCGCGAGCCGGCGGATTGTTGGAACCGAATATCTCGATCGTTGGTCGCGTCGCTGCGGCGGCCTGGGTATGCACCTGAATCAACAAGCGCACGGGCTGCTCGCACTCGGGGCGGCGAGGGCGGATTTCACCAGATCCCTTGCGGCTGCCGATCAGCCGACCGGTCCAGGAGGAGCCGGTGAGGCGATCCCGATAGGAGTAGTGGGCGGAGCGCTCGTTCCACGAGGCGGCGATGGCGGCCGTCAGGCGCGGCGCGCGCTGACGAAGATCGGAGAGTTCGTTGTTCCGTCCCAGCTTCTCCGCCATGTTCATGAGCGCCGAGGCTTCGCGGAAGAGAAGCGATTCGAGTTCGGGATTGAACAGAGTTTGGATGTTGAGAGACTGGGACCACGGGTACCAGACGTCGAAAACCGGGTTCTCGTCGAAGCCTGTCTGGAGAACGTGCTCCCATTCGGGGATCCCATCCCCATCACGATCGCGGCTTGGGGCGAACCAGGCATCAAAGAATGCCATGAGCTTTGGGAAGGCGTCAGCCAGGAAATGCTCGTCCTGCGCCTCCTGGCAGTAGTCCCAGGCCAGGCTGGCCAGCAGCGGCGCGGAAAGAAACCTGGAGCGCTGACCAGCCATTCCCGGCTTGGCATCAATGCTGCCGTCCTCCGATTGGACGCTGAGGAAGTTGTCAAGAAGGCCGCGCCTGAGTTCAGGCGCCGCCGGCAGCAGGCTGGCAAGGTAGTACGCATCGAAAGCTGATTGTCCATTCCAAGACGGGGAGTGGTCCGAACCGTCGCCCGCGCGGCTGAAGCCATTGTCTGGTCCGCGGGCGCGCACGAAGGACGGCTGCGGCAAATGCTGCCCCCCAGGAAAGAAGAGGCTGAAGGCGGCCTTCTGGGCGAATGCCAGGGCGGCGTCCCAGTCAGGATCGCCAGTATAGACATCGACGATGTGGCTGGCGTTGAGCAGCTCGATGCGCGCCCTGTCTGCATCCCAGTTACGGGTGGCCGTGCGCCTGGCCAACTCGAAGGAATCCTCAGCCGAGGCTTCCGCGGCGCAAGCCCAGGTGATGATGCGCTTGACGCCGGCTTCAAAATCCAGGCTCACGCCGAGAGCGGGATGCGGCCCGACACCCTGCCTGGGTCCGCCCGTCATGAATACCATGGGCTGGAGGCCGCCTGTCGTTCCAGTGAGGACGCCCACCATCTGCCGCTGCCTAGAGAGGCCAAATGCCTTACCCTCGAGTGGACTGAGGAGCCCGCAAAGCTCAAAATCCAGATGGCGCGGAAACGTCGTGTGATTGGCAAAGGTAAGGCGACCTGCCAGCACGTGCGATTCCGGAACCCAGTATTCGGTCGTGACTTCGATGCCTTCGACGGGAACAAAATCAAGCATCAGGAAGTTTGGATAGAAGCGGAGCACGCGGGGCGCCTGATGGAACGCGGCCGGATCGGTCACGCTCTTGCCGGCCTCCGTGAAGCGGTAGAAGAGGCGCATGCTGCGCGCCCGCAGGCCGTAGGTGGTCCGCACCGAGAGGCTGGGCGGCTCTCCTCCTGAAAGGCTCAGCTCCCAGATGTGATCGTTGATGTAATCGGGAGTTCCGAAGCGCATGTCCGCGCATAGCGTGAGCGACAATGGATCGCCCGCTCGAAGTGACCATTCGCGCATGCTTTTATTGTACGGTCAGAGCCGAGGCAGGTCAAAGGGTATAATTTCAATTTCAATCCAATATTGGTAATGATAAGGGTGTGAGGACACCGGCAACATCAACTGCCGGCGGGCTCGTGAGTTCACCACTTCACAGGAGAGAGGTAGATGGGCAGGTATTTTGAGGAATTTCAGGTGGGGGAAAAGATCACCACGGAGCCGCGGACTGTCACGGAGAAAGACATCATGACGTTCGCGGATCTCACCGGGGACAATAACCGCATTCATACGGATGCCGAGTTCAGCAAGGCAGGGCCCTTCGGACAGCGCATTGCGCACGGATTGCTGGGCCTCGCCTTCACCATGGGGCTCGCCTGGCGGACAGGCTTCCTGGACGGCACGGTTCTGGCCTTCCGCGAGATCAAGGAGTGGAAGTTCATCAAGCCGGTCTTCATCGGGGACGCGATCCGGGCGGAGCTGAACATCATCGAGGCGAAGGCGCTGCCGCGCATTGGCGGCGGCTCGGTGGTGCTCCAGGCAGAGCTCAAGAACCAGCAGGATGAGGTGTGCATGAGGGGCAAGTTGAGCGTCCTTGTGATGTCGCGACCCAAGTAGACGGTCGGCCGCCCGAGGACTCAAGCACCAAGGACACCAAGTCCACAAAAAAAAACCAGACAAGACGAGACAAGCGAAGCAGGGCCACACGTTCCAATGACTGACGATCCACGTGATAGATTCCGAAGACTGATCAAATCCGAAGAGGAGACCCAGGCGGAGACGCCGCCTCAGCCGGCGCGCGTCAGCGGCTCGATGCCGCAGACGGGCACTCCTGCGCTGGACAAGGACAACATGCCGCTGCCGCGGCGCGTGAGTGAGACCGATATCGGCGGCACGCGCGTCACACCGGCGGCCTTCGAGGTCGGTACCGGCCCGAAAAACAACCAATACGCCAGACGCATGACGCCGCCACCCAACGGGCCGCGCAATGCGCTCCAAGGCCTGCAACGATTCGCCAATCGAGGCTGCATTGTGCAGGGCATCATACTGATGCTCTTCGTGGCAGTTATCCTGGGGCTGTGCCTGGCGTCGGTGGCGCTGTACGAGTACTACTCGATCGCAAGTTCGCTGCCCTCAGTGAGCGATCTACAGCAGCGCACATCGCAATTTGAGACGACGCGCATCCTGGACCGCAACGGCAACCTGTTGTATGAGATCGTGGATCCGAACGCGGGCCGGCGAACGTACGTTCCGCTGGAAAAGATCTCCCCGAACCTGGTGGCTGCCACCATCGCGACCGAGGACAAGGATTTCTACAGCCACCCCGGGTACGACATATTCGCCATCGCGCGGGCGCTGTGGCAGAACTATGTCAGCGGCGAAACGGTGTCCGGCGCATCGACCATCACGCAGCAGATGGCGCGCTCGATCCTGCTCAGCCCAAGCGAGCGCGCACAGCGCACCTATCTGCGCAAGGCGCGCGAGATCCTGCTGGCAGCGGAGATCACCCGCCGCTATTCCAGGGATGAGATCCTCGAGATCTACCTGAACGAGATCTACTACGGCAATCTGGCCTACGGGATCCAGGCGGCGACCGAGACGTATTTTGGCACCGGCGCCGAGAATCTGACGCTGGCGCAATCGGCATTCCTTGCAGGCCTTCCGCAGTCGCCCTCCGTGTACGACATCCACACCAATCGTGAGGCGACGCTGGCGCGCGACCAACAGGTGCTGAGCCTGATGCTGGCGGCAAGCTTCGAACAAGGCTGCATTCATGTGAGCAACAGCGAGCAGCCCGTGTGCGTGGATGCGCCGACGGCCGCGCAGGCGGCAGTGGAGATACGGGATTACAACTTCCCATCGCCCAACTTCAACATGCGCTTCCCGCACTGGGTGAACTACGTGCGCTCGCAACTTGAGCTGCAACCGAACTACGACGCGCAGAGCTTCTACCGCGCCGGCTGGACCGTCCAGACCACGCTTGATCCGACGCTGCAGGAGCAGGCCCAGCAATTGGTGACGGCACAGGTGGCGGCGCTGGAGGCGAACAATGCGCATGACGGCGCGCTGGTGGCGATCAAACCCTCGACGGGTGAGATCCTGGCCATGGTGGGCTCGGCGGACTACTACAACGAGGCCATTTCAGGGCAGGTGAACATGGCCGTCAGCGCGACGCGACAGCCGGGTTCATCCATAAAACCCATCAACTATGTGGCTGCGTTCGAGAAGGGGTGGACCCCGGCAACGCTCATCTGGGATGTTCCGTCCGAGTTCCCGCCGTCAGGTGATCCGAATGACACGCGCGAGCCTTACGAACCCAGGAACTACGATGGTAAGTTCCACGGGCCGGTAACGGTGCGCACGGCGCTGTCCAATTCATTCAATATCCCGGCCGTGAAGACGCTGCAGTTTGTGGGTGTGTACGGCCAGGGGGGCATGGTGGAGATGGCCAAGCGCCTGGGTTACACATCACTGACGCGCGATGATTACGGCCTTTCGCTCACGCTGGGCGGCGGCGATGTCAGTCTGCTGGAGATGGTCGGGGCGTACGCAGTCTTCGCGAACAACGGCGCGAGAGTGCCTCCGGTATCGATCCTGAAGATCACCGACTTCCAGGGCAATGTGGTGTACGAGTACAGCCCTCCCCAGAACGAGCAGGTCATCCGTCCGGAGCACGCATACCTGATCACCTCGATCCTTTCGGACAACGAGGCGCGGTCGTGGATGTTCGGATACAACTCTGCGCTAAACCTGTCATTCCCGGTTGCGGCCAAGACGGGAACAACGGACGATTTCCGCGACAACTGGACGCTCGGATATACGCCTGATCTTGTAACCGGCGTCTGGGTGGGCAACGCAGACTACACACCGATGGTCAACACCACGGGCACAAGCGGCGCGGCGCCGATCTGGTCGCAGTTCATGCAGGCGGCCGCGCCGTACGTGGGCGGCGGAACCACCACGCCATTCAAGCGCCCCGACGGCATCATGGACAAGGTGATCTGCTCGCTCTCCGGCACGGAACCATCACAGTGGTGCAAGAGCGAGCGGAGCGAGGTGTTTGCCTCGGACCAGGGACCCCTGCCCGCAAGTCAGGACCTGCGCCGCGAAGTGAAACTCGACACATGGACCGGTCTGGAAGCCTCGGACGCGTGCGGCGAGGTCTCGGAAAAGACGGTCGTCATCAATGTCAAGGACAAGTGGGCGCGAGAATGGTTTAAGACGCGAGATGGGCGCAACTGGCTGGAGGACAACGGCTTTGAGTCGCCGCCGGTCTATGCGCCCGAGCGCGAATGCGGCAAAAACGATCCCCAGGCCACTCTGGAAATCAATGTGGATGAGGGCCAGGTCATATCTCAACCCGTCCTGGCGCTTCAAGGCACGATGGATGCGACCGGAGGCTTCAGATCATGGCTGCTGGAGTTCGGGCTGGGAGAAAGCCCGGACGGCTGGACCACGCTGGCCGAGGGGAATCAGCCCGTGCGAAACGCCTCGCTGTTCAATTGGGACATGTCGAATCTGTCCAATCAAACCATCACCCTGCATCTCTACATGAAGGGCGAGGACGGCTATGCGGAAAAGACCGTGCACTTCTCGCTAACCCTGCCTACGCCCACCGAAACGCCCCTGCCTGCGACGCCCACCGAGACGCCCCCGCCTGCGACGCCCACTGACACGTCCCCGCCCCCGACACCCACAGAAACACCGACTACGGCAATACCGAGCGACACGCCGACACCCTGACCCTTTACGCCTTACGATCTGCGAGCGCAAATTTCTGATTGAGGTGGGGAATGGGGGCCAAGGATTGCGCGGCTATCTGCGTAGAGGGTTGCCGGATCGGTGCAGGCGGCGATGGGCAGCACAGTTCGCGGGGGAATTCACAGGCACACGGGAGACCCGCCGACAGTGGTGGTAAAATCGTCGTTTGCAGCGTTGCGGGAGTTGAGGAACGCGGATACGTGATCGCCGATACGGGTGTTCATCTACTTTGCAGCTGCGATGTTGTTGCACCGCACCCCGCAATGATGGAAACGGCGAAGATTGAGAGGAACGATGTATATTGATCCGACAAGCGGCGGCGTGCTGTTTCAGGCATTGGCAGCGGTCTTCATTGCGGTAAGCGGCGTGGTGCTGGTCTTTTCCGGGAAGATCCGGGGATACTTCTCGCAGCTGCGGCGGAAGTCGCGCGAGGGCAAAGAAGAAAAGACCGAAGAGAAGAAGTAGAGGGTTTCTTAGGGCTGGCGGGCGCACACCGAACACCAAGGACACAAAGGACTCCTAGGGATGGGACCCTCCCGACCCAAGGAAAAATCCTTTGTGTCCGTTGTGTTGTATAGGGTCTCTTTTAAGAAGGAAGCTGCAAGGTCCAGATGCGATCGATCATCGTAGGATTTGACTCGTTCGACCCCGGGGTCTTTGAGTCCCTGCACGAAGCCGGCCGAATGCCGAACCTCTCCAGATTCCTAGAACAAGGCGGGTACTCGCCCCTGGAGGTGTGCTCGCCGCCACAGACAGAAGTAAGCTGGACAAGCATCGCCACGGGTGCGGATCCGGGCTCGCACGGAATATTCGACTTTGTGCACCGCGATCCGCAGACCTACATCCCATACGTGTCGCTCCTGCCCACCAAGCAGACAATGGTCGGAGAGCAGTTCCTGCCGCCTTACACCACCAAGACGCTGTTCCATGAAGCAGCCGATATGGGTTACCCGGCGACGGCGTTGTGGTGGCCGGCATTGTTCCCGGCACGGCCGGAGTTGCCGGTGGCAACCATCCCGGGTCTTGGAACGCCCGATATTCGCGGGCAACTGGGCGTGGGAACCTTCCTGACCACCGAGCCGCGCGAGATGAAGAAGACCAAGGTGATCGCGCTCAAGTCGTCCGGCAAAGGCCGCTTCGAGGCCGAGCTTGAAGGGCCGCAGGTCAAGGCTAAGGATGGCATGCGGCCGGCGCTTCTTCCTTTGACGCTCGAGGTGATCGACGAGGCCTCGGCGATGTTGACAGTGGGCGATCAGAAGCTGCAGTTGACTCTGGGAAAGTGGAGCCCGGTGTTTGAGGTCAAATTCAAAGCCGGCTTTGCCTTCACAGTGCACGCTGTAACCCAGGTGATCCTGACCGAGCTCAAGGATCGGGTCAGCCTGTATTTTGTCCCATTGCAGATCCACCCGCTGCACGCGCTATGGCACTATGCCACCCCTCCGGGTATGGTCAAGGATGCATGGAAGGTCAGCGGCGGCTACCTGACGTTGGGTTGGCCGCAGGACACGAATGCCCTCGAGGACGGCTGCATCAACGACGAACAGTTCATCAGCCTGTGCGATTCCGTTTTCACCTCCCGCCAGCGCATCTTCTTCCAGCAACTGGATCGTTTCAATGAGGGCGTGCTCGCCGGCATCTTCGATTGCCTGGATCGGGTGCAGCACATGTTCACGCGCAGCGACGCCGACGTGGTGCACGATTGGTATATGCGGCTGGATGGCTTTGTGGCTGAGATCCAGACACGTATTCGGAAGCTTGGCCTTGACGATCATCGCCTGCTGATCCTCTCCGACCACGGATTCAAGACCTTTGAGCACAAGGTGCATCTCAATCACTGGCTGACTGGCAACGGCTACATGTCGCTTGCGCGGCAGAGCGAAACGCCCGACCTCAAGGATGTGAACTGGGATTCAACCAGGGCGTATGCACTTGGCCTGAACAGCGTGTACCTCAACGTTGCGGGCCGCGAGGGCAAGGGAACCGTCACGCCGGAGCAGATCGAACCGCTGCTGGAGGAGCTGAAGAGCCACCTGCTTGATTGGAAGACCGACGACGGCAGGCAGATCATGAGCCGCGTGCTCCTGAAGCACGAGGCCTTCACGGGACCGTATGCGCGCTTTGGGCCAGACCTGGTGATGGGCTATGCGCCGGGGTTCCGTGCATCGTCTGAGACGGGCCTGGGGAAATCAGCCACGACCTCGCTGGAGGCCAATCACGATCATTGGGGGGCTGATCACTGCATCGATTCGGCCAAGGTGCCGGGCGTGCTCTTCGCCAATCGGGACATCAAGAACATGCCGGGGCTTTCCTTCCGTGATATCCCGTTCCTGGCACTGGGCAAGCACCTGGACCAGTCCTATATCAAACCTCCGTCACAGATCGGCGGACAGGGACAGAAGGACCTCGAGGAGAGGCTGAAGGGACTTGGGTATCTCTAGGCGACTCCCGAGCCGGCAGCAGCTGGCCCAGGTCTATGCCATCATCGTCCTGATCCTCTACAGCTGGACGATCCTGTGGTTCTTCTGGAAGCTGCCCACCTGGCGGATCTTCCTTACTGCATGGGAGATCACGGGCGTCCTGGCATTCTCGCTGGCCACCGTTCTCGTGGAAAGCCTGATAGCCCTGGGTATCCCCGTTGTGGTGGCTTCGTGCCTGCCGAGGAGATGGTTCGGTGATGTCTTCGTGGCTCGCGGGGGCTCGCTTGCGGCGTCCGCGCTGGGCTATATGATGTTCCTGGGGGATCAGCTCAAGTATGAGATGGAATACCCGAAGCTCGGTCTGGATGGCTGGCTTCTGGCACTGCCATTGGCAGCGGTCGTGCTGATCGTGTATGCGGCAGGCCGGATCGGTTGGCTTCGCAGGATCACCGAGTCACTTGCAGAGCGCGCCACCATCTTCCTATTCCTCATGCCCCCGTTGAGTGTGATTGCGATATTCATACTCGTGATTCGAGTGCTGGCCTAGGCCGCGGATCCATGGCCACAATCAGTCGCCGCGACTTTCTTAAGATAGGCTCGAACTTTTCGGGAGCCATGGCTGTCTCCAGATTGGCAGCCGGTATGTCGCTCTCGGCGGCAGATCAGGCCGCTTCCCTGCCGAACGTTCTGATCCTTGTGTTCGATGCCATGTCCGCCACGAACCTGTCGCTGCACGGGTATCGGCGCAAGACCACGCCGAATCTTGAGCGCTTTGCCGAGCGTGCCACGGTTTTCAACCGACACTACTCAACGGGGAATTTCACGACTCCTGGAACCGCCTCACTACTGACCGGGCTGTACCCGTGGACGCACCGCGCCATCAATATGTCCGGGCTGATCGTACGCGAGCGTGCGGATCAGAATCTATTTCGGGCTTTCGGGAAAGCGTATCACCGGTTTGCATTTTCGCAGAATCTATTGGCCAACTACTATTTTGACCAGTTCCACACTGATCTTGATGAGATCCTTTCGCCGGCCTCCTTCAGCCTGGTGGATTCCGGCGTCAGCATTGGACTGGGTGCCGGTTGGATGGACGCTGATCGCGCCATTGGTGATTTGCTGTTCAAAGAGGGTTATGGCCCCGCCTCGCTTGTATTCGGCCTAGCCGAACGTCTGCGACACTATCAGGCTGTCGCCTGCCGGGATACACCGGACTATCCGAACTCGCTGCCGCGCACCATTACCCCGGTATTCTTTGAGATGAAGGATGTGTTCGACGGCTTGATCGCCACGGCCGAGAGCCTGAAAAGCCCCTCCGTGGCCTATCTGCACATCTGGCCTCCGCACGATCCGTATGTGCCAAGCAAGCAATTCGAGGGCCTGTTCAACGACGGCTGGGCTCCGGAACCCAAACCAAGCCACAGGCTGGTTGACCCCCACAGGCACCACTCCATCAAGACAGTGAATGAACGCAGACAGATCTACGACGAATACATTGCCAACGCGGATGCTGAGTTTGGCAGGCTGTTCGATGCTCTGGACGCCAAGGGAGTGCTTGATTCGAGCTATGTGATCGTAACCTCGGACCACGGAGAAATGTTCGAGCGCGGCATGACGGGGCACGAGACCCCCATGCTCTATGATCCAATCGTGCGTGTCCCACTCCTCATCTCGGCTCCGGGCCAATCCTCAAGACGGGAGGTGGACATTCCGACCAGCAGTGTGGATGTCCTCCCCACCCTGATTCATCTTGCGGGGAAGGCCGCCCCCGATTGGTGTCAAGGGCAGATCCTACCCGGCCTGGGTGGACCGGAGGATCCGGAGCGAAGTCTCTTCATGATGGAGGCCAAGACGGAGAGCCCGTCCAGACCGTTTGCCAAAGCGAGCTTCGCCATATGCAAAGACCGCTACAAGCTCATTGACTATATGGGCTACCCGCAATACCGGGTGCAGCATCGTTTTGAAATGTACGACCTGGAAAGCGACCCAGAGGAACTGAACAATCTGTATTCCGAGACTATGTCCGCGGCACGGTCGATGCGGGAGGAGTTGCTGAATCGTATCGAGAGCGCCGATGCGCAGCTCCCAAAATGATGTGCTCAGGCCGAGGTCATCCGTATTTGGGACTTGTCCGCGGGCGCATGGGTTGACGAGCAGCACACCCTCAGTCTCGTGGCTGTCTGCAAAGAACGCGGTGATGGCTTCCGCAGCATCCCCGTGTCGCGGAGTTTGATAGTCGGCTTTAGGCTGCTACTTTGGGGGCGCGTTGTACCTGAGGCAGGCAGGCTCAGGCACCGAGGAAGAAGAATGCCAGCACGTCCACGACCAAGGCTGCGGTTGCACCTTCGAGGAGGGCACCGATCACCGGAAGCAGATCCCCTTCCGCAATTTCCCAACCGAGGCGTCCCGCAATGGCTTGGGCAATGCGGCTGCCCAGGGTCCCGGACGAGGCGCCTATGATGACGGACGCTGCCAGGAAATAGGGCGTTGTGGTCTGCAGCCAGTCGCCCGGATCCTGCGGGAGCGGCAGCAGTCCAAGAACGTGCAGCCCCAATCGAAAGAGCAGAAATCCCAACGCGCCGCCGGCGGCGCCAGTCAGGAGGGTGGCAAAGGAGGCCACAGGCGAGGCGTCTTGCTGCTGCCAGGCTGGCTGTGAGGCGGCGCCCTGCGGGATTTGCGTCTGAGCAAACAGTGACGTTGGCGGCATCTGCTGATTGGCTACCCACGAATCCCGAGGCGCGGCGGGCGCTCTGGCTTCCGGCGCGGCCGATCGCAGCTGCGGTTCAGGCTCTTTGGTCACGGTATCCGCGCCGGTCTCGAATTCAAATCCATGATCCTGCAGTGCCGCATTGCCGCGCGGCAATTCGAGCCAATCGAGGATCTCCGCGGCCATCTCGCTGTAGTCTTTTTCTGGGTCTTCCAGTGTCCTGATGAGCAAGTCCAGTGCTTCTTCGTCACCCAGATCCGCCAGGGCCTCGGCGGCCTCCAGCTGAAATGAAACGTCTGGATCGCCTGCGAGGATGTCCATCAGGGCATCAACATCGCCCTGCATCCAGAGTTCCTGGATCTTCGGGTCGGAGTTTTCGTCGATTTCCTCGCGACGGCGACTCATGGCCTCGTCATTCCCTTGGGGGAGCTTGCCCAGACGCTCGGTGAGGATCGCCTCCATTATCTCGAAGGCAAGATCCGACCACTGCGAGCGGTCGTTCTCATGCCAGATGGCGACCAGTTCGTCCGTGTCGCGCGCATTGAGGTCCCTATAGAGCTGCTCACGCCGCGCATTGCGGTTGGAGCCGCCGGGCTGCGGAGATGTTCCGCGCGAAGAGGCCATGCCGCCGGGCTGCATGGGATGAGCCTCGAGGGCGCGGAGTCCGCGCGGATGATCCAGACGCTTGAGGATCTGCGCGGCCTGATGTCTAAGATCGGAGCTGGGGCTGTTCAGCGCCGAGATGAGGTGGTCAAGGCCCCGGACGTCCCCCAACTCGGCGAGTGCCTCAGCGGCATCCAGGCCCTGCATGAGCTGCGTGTCTCGCTCCATGATCTGAACTAGGGCTTCGCGGTCACCGAGTGAGCGCAGCCAGCTAAGTTGCGATCTGTCGTCCTGTCCTTCCGCGTCAGGATCGTCCTCCGGACCGCCGAGGAGGGTCAAGAAGGGGACTGCCAGAAGCGTGAGCAGTTCAGGTTGGAAGCCGTGGCCGTACACTGCAGCCTGCCTTTCGGATCAGATCCAGGGTCAGGGGTAGGACATGAACACAAGGAGGGCTTTCACGATCGGGCTGACGCTCGTGCCCAGCATGAACGCGGACTGTACTGGAAGGATCCGGGCCTTGCGCCTTCATCTGCCAAGGCGGCGGATGAGGTCCAAGTCCAACTCACCCTTCGCGCCCCAGCCTTTCTTGCCTTCCGGGATATGAGGACGAAACTCCTCATACAGTGAAAAGCCACGCGTCTCCAACTGCGCGGGCGTGAGGGACCTTGCCAGCGCCGCCATGGCATCACGAGCCTGGGCAAGATCCTCGCCAAACTTCCTGGCAAGGTAGGCCTTCACAGCCTCGGGTCGAATGGCCTCTCCACCTACTGCAGCCCGCAATCCGCGTGGCGACTTGACGACCGGGATCTCTCTGCCTAGTAGCCTGACAGTCGCGAGGGCAGCAGCTGCTTGTTTCTTCTTCTCCCCCTTGGCTTCTTCCTTCCCGCCTTCGTAGATGCCCAGGCGCCGGCCTTTGGATTGCGCATTCAGGCCGGCAAGAGCCTGCCCCAGAGTAAGGGCGGCCTCCTCATCGTAACCGCTGCGTTCTGCAACAATGGCTGCCCAGAGTGTGATCACCGGCGCCCGGTTGATCGCGATCTTCTTCGCCATCTCTCTCCGCTACACGATTATCGCGCTGTTTTGGACAGGCAGAGCCATCCTTAGCGGACCAGGACAATGGACTTAACAGCAACGATCGTTAGGCTGATCCGGGTGAAGGCCTAGCGCAGCAATGCCGAGATCAATACGATGGGCCAAATGAACGTGGCCCCGGCAACCAATACTGCCTTGCAGGAGGAATAACGTTCGAGCTCGTGCGCGGCGATTCCATTGTAGATGGCGCCCAGGGTGAGCATGACAAACCACTGGACGGACGGAAAGGCGGCAAAGAAGGTATACGCGCCCGGGCCATATTCCCCACGCAGCGCCGGCAGCTCCCAAGGACTGAGCAGGACGGAGTATGCAAGATCCAGGAATTGGCCGATGATCCAAAAGACAAAGAAGCTGTGTCCAAAGAGATTGAGATACTGGTCAAAACTGAGGCTGCCGCCGGCAAGGCGCGCGAACAGCCGGGCAGTACCAGCCATGAGAATCCATATCGACACGGAGAGGGGAAGCATCACCAAAGCCAAGGTCAGCCGATAGGTTTCCGCTGGTATCTTGAGGAAAGGCAGCATGGCGAATTCGCCCCAGGTCTCGATCCAGACGTCCAGTTGGGATGCGGGCGGCGGATAGTCATGCCTCAGATGAGAAACCAGAAAGAGCAGAGCCGTGATCAGGCCGAAGCCCAAGACCACGACGGATGCGCTGTGCAGGCTGGTATCCTGCGCAAGTTCACGGCTTGTTCGACGAGGATGCACCAGCATCTGGAACAGGTTGCGTATGGGCGTCATTGCTCGCTCCATTCGGGACCCAACAGGGATCGCACCGTGAGTCCGAGCCGCGCCTACAGCGTTCCGTTCGCTGAAGGCGTGCAGACGAGGTCTTTCCCTGTTTTCACTGCAATGATACTGACGATCAGCCAAAGGACGACCGCGTAGACCGCGTAGAACAGCGTGTTCTCTGCGGGGGACAACAAAGATGGCACAAGGATCGAAAGAAAACCCGTGGAACTGGCATGCATAAGCTGCGCCAGGAGCAGGCTCCTGGTGTTCATGTAAACCCAGACCAAGATGATTCGCATGGCGGTCATCGACACGATGAACATCAGGAAATGAGGCAGCCAGCACGATCCAAGCGCGACGGAGGCGCCAAGGTAATCCGCTGCCATGTGCCAGATGGAATGAATTACCCCCAGGAGGACGGCACCCGTCAGCGCGCCAAACCTGATCTGCAGTCTTGGGAAGGCAAATCCCATCCAGCCAAGCTCCTCGATAAGGCCCGCAATCAAGCCGATAAGGATCCCCGGCGCATAGAAGACAGGGTTGAATTTCGGTGAGCGCGAGAGGGCCAGCGCGAGCAGAACAGCAAGGATGAGCGCCGGAAAGATCAGCGTCGCTGCATACCAGCGCCAGCCGACGCGCCAGCGAGCCAAGCGGGCGAGAAGATCCCGCTTGCCGCGGTCGCCGTCGACAAGCCTCGCGAGACAGGGCCCGGCAAGTCCCGGCCCCGCCAACATCAAGAGGAACATGAGCAAGGCATCTGTGAGCTGCAGGGGCTCGCCTCGCATGAATTTAGGGCCGACCGCGAGAGACACCCCGATCCATGGGATGGCAAATGCCAGGAAGAAGTAGGAAAGGAGGGGATAACGCTTGAAGAAGGCAGCGACGGACATGGTTCAACCTCCTTCCGCCGGCAGGCTGCATTGGCCGGCGGATCCCTAAAACGAAAGGTCAACGGGAAGAGCCCCAATGGTTCACTCATATCATATGGCATGCCGGAAGCGCCAGGCAAGTACCCTCTGCATTTGTTTCCCATGAACAACGTCCTGCATGATCTCGTCCTGCCGGCGGACGGTAGGGGTGCATCCCGTTCAGGCAAGGAGCGGCGCGTCGCCCCATGTTGATGGCGCGGGGCACTGGGTGCAGTGGGCGCGATACAATCGGGTGCAGGGAGTAGAAGAGAGCAGGCATGCATACCATCTATCTTGGTCTGGGATCCAACCTGGGGGACCGCGCTGCGAACCTGCGAGCGGCGGTCAAGGCGCTCGCCCCGCAGGTGAAAGTTGTGGCCGAATCTGCCCTGTACGAGACGCCGGCTTGGGGGGTTGAAGATCAACCGGGCTTCCTCAATATGACGCTCAAGGCTGAAACGGATCTGACACCCACGGCATTGCGCGACCATGTCAAGCGCATCGAACGCGATCTGGGCAGAAAACCCTCGTACCACTGGGGGCCGCGGCTGATCGACATCGATATCCTGTTATATGAGGACCTGATCGTGGACACGCCTGACCTGGTGATCCCTCATCCGCAGATGCACAAGCGGCCGTTTGTGCTTGTGCCGCTTGAGACCATCGCGCCGGATGTTGTGCACCCGGCGCTGGGATTATCCATCCGCCAGCTGCTGGCGCACGTGGACATCACCGGTGTTTCCGCAGTGCCAGGCGAGTAGATTCTGCGGCAACGACGGTCAACAGATGAAACCGCTTAGGATCGGAAAGCATGTGTTGGAGTGGGGAGCCCGCACGTACGTGATGGGCATCCTGAATGTGACGCCGGATAGTTTCTCTGGGGATGGGTTGTTGGCGCCGCCCTCTGCCCCACCCCTTGCCCCTCCCCATTTTCCGAAGGCGAAAATGGAGAGGGGAGCAGGAGTGGAGGCGGCGCTTGAGCAGGCGCGCGGGTTCGTGGCGGCGGGTGTGGACCTTCTGGACGTGGGCGGCGAATCGACGCGTCCCGGATCGCAGCCGCTTGATCTCGAACAGGAACGCCAGCGCGTGATACCGGTGATCAAGGCGTTGCGAAAGGAATTCCCCGACACGCTGATCTCGGTGGACACGTACAAGGCCGTAATCGCCCAGGAGGCCCTGGACGCGGGGGCGCAAATCGTCAACGACGTGTGGGCGCTGCGCGCAGATCCGAAGTTGCGCGCGGTGGTAGCCAAGGCAAAGTGCCCGGTGATCCTGATGCACAACCGCAGCAGTCCGGCGAGCGTGGAGGTGCGCGCGCAACTGGGTAATGCCTACATCGGGGCGGAATACGAGAACTTGATCGAGGATGTGAAGCGCGAGCTGATGGAGAGCGTGACGCTGGCGCAGGGAGCGGGCGTCCCGGACGAGCACATCATCCTCGACCCCGGTATCGGCTTTGGCAAGAAGGTAGAGCAGAATCTGGAACTGATCAATCGCCTGGCCGAGATCCGCCTCCTGGGATTCCCGGTGCTGCTGGGTCCATCGCGCAAGTCGTTCATCGGCTACACTCTGGATCTGCCTCCGGATCAGCGGGTCGAAGGGACCGCGGCAGCGGTGGCGGTGGGTATCACGCGCGGGGCGGACATCGTGCGCGTGCACGATGTTGGGCCAATGATACGCGTGGTGAGGATGACGGACGCGTTGGTGAGGAAGAAGCACAGCTGAGCACGAAGCGCCCGGGCCTGACCTCATTGTGCACCTGGCGTCCTTTGCGTTTGGTGTTCTGGCAAGAGCCCGATGTTCGGTGATTACAGCAAGGATCTGCTTCGCAGCGGGATCATTGAGCTAAAGGCCGGCAACCGCGAGTCGGCCCGGCGCTATCTTGACCGCGCCGTGTACATGAGCAGTGATCACGAGGTGATGGCTGAGGCTTGGTACTGGATGAGCCAGGCAGCCGAGGACGCGGGGGAAAAACGCAAGGCGCTCGAGAACTGCCTGGCGAACGACCTGCAGCACGCGCGGGCCCGGCGGGCGCTCGCCATTCTTGATGGAAAGCTCAAACCGGAAGAGATCATGGATCCGGAAACCCTGCCCCCTGGTCCCCGTATCCAGGATGCGGCGGCGCAGAGATTCGTGTGCGCAAAGTGCGGCGGCCGCATGGTGTATGCCCCCGACGGGCGATCGCTGGTATGCGAGTACTGCCTGCGCCATCAAGTCGTGAATACGCCACAGGCCAAGGTCGGCGAGAACGACTTCATTGTCGCCATGGCCACAAGGCGAGGGCACGGCAAGCCGCTGCACGAACAGGTGCTGTGCTGCCAGGGCTGCGGCGCGGAGTTCATCCTACCGCCCGGGAGGCTTTCATTTACCTGCGCTTACTGCGATTCGCCGCACGTGGTGAGCGTGGAGCGATCGAAAGACCTCATCTCGCCCGACGGAATCGTTCCGCACTCTTTCGATGAACGCCATGCAGGCGACGTGCTGGCGGACTGGACTGAGGAGCTGAAAAGCGAAACTGACAGGCCAATTGCACGGCCGCGCGGCCTGTATCTGCCGATCTGGTCGTTTGTCCTGGGAGGGGGAATTGACTATGTGGGCGAAACGACGACAGAGGAAGGTGACGCGTACCGTGGGACACCAAAGAAGGTTCAGGTCCGCGACCGCTATCCGGTGATGCTCAGCGTCTCAATCGCCGCCAGCCACAGGCCATCCGCGCCCTTTGTGCGGCTCATCCCGCGCTTCGACCTGGGCGCAGTGCAGCCGTATGATGCACGATACCTGGCTGCCTGGCCTGCGGAGCTGTACGATGTGCCGATGGCCGAGGGCTCGCTCGAGGCACGCAGCCAGGCCTATGCGGGGCTCCAGCGCGACCTGCCGGGCCTGCTCGCGCCGATAAGGGTGATCTCGACCTCATCTGCGAACTTGACAATCGAATCGTTCCGGCTCGACCTGCTGCCAGTGTGGATGGCCGAGGTTTCTATTGAGGGTCGAAGCCGCATTGTGCTGATCAACGGGCAGAACGGCTCGGTGGAGGGGGATGGCTTCACGCGATCGGACACGAACAGAGGTGGGCTGATGAGGTGGCTCGGAGATCTGTTGAACGAGTGATAGGCAATGAGGCGATTGCGGACATCAGCGAGGCGTGGAAGGGTACCTTCAGGCGAGGCCACCAGCATGGAGGGATACTCCATGCGCGAACTGCTGCGGACGGTTCCCAATCAGATCACGGCCGCCCGACTGGTGCTCATCCTGATCCTGTGGGTGCTGGCCTGGAAGCAGAAGCCACTGTATGTGGCTATCGGGATCCTTGCGGCGCTGATCAGCGATGTGCTGGATGGCGTGATGGCGCGCAGGTTGCACCAGGTTTCGGCAGCGGGCAGCAAGTTCGATTCGCTGGCTGATAACATCCTGCTGCCATCCTGTGTTGTCTGGCTGTATATGCTGCGGCCCCAGGTCTTTCTTGATCATCCGGTGCTCATGGGATCTGCTGTGGCGCTGTACGCCGCCGCGATGTTGGTTGGATTGGTGAGGTTCAAACGTTTTGCCAATCTGCACCTATACTCCAGCAAGATCGCTTCCGTGCCGCTATACATCTTCATGATGCACACCCTGATCGTCGAACGCTACACGCCGGTCCTGCTCTACACGGCGGCAGGGTTGTTCATCGTGTCCTCGATAGAACGACTTCTGATTCTGTGTACCTCGACCGACGTGACGGAAAATATTGGATCGGTGCTGCTGATCTGGCGCAGGCGGAGCAAGATCTAAAGCGGCCTGCGAATGGCTGTGCGCGGTGATGCGGGCCGCGAATCCCCTGGAGAACTGAATGAAGAAGAGCGGTAATCTGAATCGCATCCTGGCAGTCCTGGGTTTGATCGCTGTGGTCCTAGCGGCCTATTTTCTTTGGGCGCGGCCATATCAGCTGCGCTGGGGGGCGACCGACGAGGAAGTCCGGCGGCCGATGCCGGGAGACGAGCTGGACACCAGCCCGGCCTTCCTGGCAACGCGGGCGATCACCATCGATGGCACGCCGGAGAAGATCTGGCCGTGGCTGATACAGATGGGCTATACGCGGGCCGGCTACTACGGCTACGATCTCCTTGAGAACGTGGGAAGCCCGCGAGGAATGCAGAGCGCCACCACCATACTGCCCGAGTTCCAGGGTTTCAAAGTCGGTGATGCCGTGCCCATCAGCCCGACCAGCGGCATGATCTTCCATGCCATAGAGCCCAATCAATACCTGATCTGGAGCGGGGAGACAGGCGGCGGTGGTTTTACTTGGGCGCTCTATCCAATCGACGAAAGCCACACGCGCCTGGTCAATCGCATCCGCTGGAGTCATCACTGGGGGCAACCTGGCCTGCTTGCACTGGATCTCTTCACCGAGTTCACCGATCATCTGGCAATCCGGAAAATCCTGCAAGGGGTGAAGGGCAGGGTGGAGAGCAATGTCCAGCCGATGTCAGACGTGAACATTGAGTTCCTCATCTACATCGGAACGTTCATTGCGTTCATCTGGGCCGCAATCTCGGTACTGCGGCTGCCGCTGACGTGGGGAAGCTGGCTGGTGGGATTGGCGGGCGGCCTCACCTGGCTGGTCTCCTGGTACGCGCCCGTGTCAATCTGGATCAGCGCCGTGCTGTCGTTCTTGATCGTGTGGGCCGTGCGAGTCGAGTTCCGTGACGTTCAACGTTCAAAGATGAATCAAGATCAGCAAGCCAAGCCACGTGTGCAGAGAAAACACTGATAGTCGCGTGTGCAATGGATGGAGGTCATGCACAAAACCCCACAAAAGATGGATAGGAATTGATGGATATATGTCCTATAATGATATGTGATAATGATCCGCACCTTGGGTCCATGATGATGGACCAGGAGTAGTAGGAGGAACAACAATGTCAATGCAAGATATCCTGAAGGCGCTGATGCAGTCTGCAGGATCGCAGCAGCAACCGCAGCAGTCCACCGGCGGTGCAGATGCGATGTCGCAGATGCTGGGAGGACTGCTTGGAGGAAGTCAGCAAAGCGGTGGCGGTGGGGATGCGCTCTCCCAGGTGATCGGGGGTTTGCTCGGCGGCGGTCAGCAAAGCGGCGGCTCGCCCGCAACCCAACTGCTCGGAGGCCTGGAACAAATCATCGGGGCGCAGTCGGGCGCAGGATCGCAGGTGCCCGCGGCCACTACCCCGAGCACAAGCGATCCTTTGATGGTGCTTATCCAACCGTTTGTGAACAAGGTGGCGGCCAAAGTCAACATTTCGCCGGCGCTCGCGACGATCATTGTCTCAATCGTCCTCAAGTATCTGCTAAAGAGTCATCCATCTACGCCCGATGAGAGCCCGCTGAATCTTGGCAGTGTAATGCAGACACTGGCTTCGGGCGGCCGGATAAGCGAGAGCACGCTGCAGAGCAGCGGCATGGTGAATGAGGTTGTGCGGGCCACGGGCCTGGACCAGCAGCAAGCCGTGAAGACCCTGGACACGACCTTCAAGGTCCTTGGGAGTGAAGTGAAGGGTGTGAGGGGCAAAGCCACGCTGAAACGAAGGAGGGGATAGCGCTGCATTTCCCCATATCTCCGCCCACCCGCCTTGCGTTGGACGTTCGGGCGAACACCACTGCCGGGGCGTGCAGCGCGCCAGCAGGAACCCTGTAGTGCTGTGCGGTGCATGTGTTTGACATACAATGTGTTGTGAGGTACTGCTTGACCAGGAATCCTCCTGGCCATGTGAATCGAGGAAATCCGCATTTGATAAAAGGAGAAGGACATCATGCAGATCACTTGCTTCAACGACCAAAACACGTGGAAAGTGGGAGCAATTGAGGTCGGCGCAGCCAAGCTGCGCTTTGCGCTCGGCTTCCCGGAAGAGACGTTCTATTGTCCCAAGTGCCGCAAGGGCAACAAGGTTTCCAAGGCTGAGTTTAAGGCCGCGATGGCGGCTCCAGCGCAGGCGCCGAAGCCCGTAGGACCGGCCGCCCCCAAGCCGGCCGCTTATGTGCCATCCGATGCTATGATAACTGGCCACGCGGCCCAGCCAGCAGTGGCTGGAGCCGGACCGAGCATCGCGAAGCCGCGCCACGGCCATGTGCTCGTCCGGAGCTTGAGAGTGAGGTCAGGTCACAGCAAGCAGGACCCGGTTGTGGCGGGACTGGTCAAGGATCAGAAGGTCGAGGTCATCAGCACCTGGACCGATGGCAAGGACACATGGGCACAGCTCGGACCTAATCAGTGGTCGGCCGTCATCTATGATGGCCAGGCCATGATCGACGTAGACGAAGACTAAGCACAAGCGACGTACATCGTTGTGCTCGATGAAATCGAGCGGCCGGAATGACACGGCCGCTTGATTTTTTTGTCCGGGGGGATCAGTCGTCGAGCATGAATTCGTGGTTTAATCGTTCCATGCCATCACCCGCGTCCATTGTCCGCACACGGCGCAACCGGCGCCGCGGGGAACGTCAGAGACGGGAAGGCCGCTGGCGCGCCGGCGGCGTGGGATTGGGCATCGTGGCCGCGATCGTGGCTGCGTTTTCAATCCTGGCAGGGGGCCTGGCGTACGCCGACCTGACGCACGATCTGCCAAACATCGAATACCTGCCTGTACTACTCAGTCCGCCAGATGGACTGCTGTTGCAGCCGACCCGTCTCTATGACCGCACGGGCGAGCATCTGCTGCTGAGCCTAGCGCCGTCGGATGCGCCGCGGCACTACCTTCCGCTCAATCCACAGAGCCCTCAGCATCTCCCGGATGCGCTTTCCAAAGCCATGGTGGCCCTGGCTGACCCGGAGTTCTGGTCGCACGGCGGATACACGCTTGATGGATGGCAGGACCCCGCATCGCATCCGACCCTGGCGCAAAGGCTGGTTTCGGACCTGCTGCTGTACAACGAACCCCCGTCGGTTCGCCGCGCGCTGCGCGAACGAATGCTGGCGGCACAAGCGACGCGGGAATTCGGCCGCACTCAGATCCTGGAGTGGAGCCTCAACTACGCGGATTATGGCCATCAGGCATATGGGGCCGAGGCCGCCGCGAGGATGTACCTCGGCAAGTCTGCCACGGAACTGACACTGGGCGAGGCCGCGCTGCTGGGGGCCACGGCTCGCGTGCCGGACCTAAATCCCATCGATGCGCCAGAGGTGGCGCTGCAGCGCCGGAACACGGCGCTCGAAGTGATGAACGCCTTCGGCGTGATCACGGGCGACGAAGCGGCAAGAGCCGTGGCTGAGCCCGTCCCAACCGTGCAACTGTTGCCGGATGATACGCCTGCCGCGGCGCCCGCTTTCCTGCGCCTGGTGCGCAGCCAACTCGATCAACGGTTCGAACGGGCGCGCATCGAGCGCGGCGGCGTGACCGTCACCACGACGCTGGATTACGACCTGCAGTTGCAGGCTGCCTGCACCACGCTAACGTTCACGGCGCGCCTGGAGGGCGATCGCGATCCATCCAGCACGTGTTCCGGCGCCGACCGGCTTCCCGCATTGCCGCCCGACACGGTCGTCGTGTCGCCATCTGCCAGCGCGGTGATTCTCGATCCGCAAACGGGACAAGTGCTGGCAGCGGTAGGTGAGACGCTGAGTGACATTGAAACGCCATCACTGAGCGCGCGCGACCCCGGATCACTGATGTATCCGTTCGTCTACCTAACGGCCTTCACGCGCGGCTTTAGTCCAGCTTCGCTGGCCTGGGACATTCCCTCTGCAAATGAGGCGCCGCGCCCCGGGACGCGTTACTACGGTCCGGTGAGGATGCGGATCGCTCTGGCCAATGATCTGGTCACGCCAGCGCAGACGCTCGCCGTTCAAGTAGGACCGGAGGCGATCGAACGCACCGAGACCTCATTCGGGTTGCGATCCGAGGGGGCGACACTGATCGACCTGGCGGCGGCATATGGGGTGTTTGCGGCTGGCGGCGTTCGTTATGGACAACCCGGACCGTCCACGGTGCTGCGCGTTGAAGGGTTGGATCATTCGGTGTGGCTTGATCTTCAGGAAGCGCAAGCGCAGCCGGTGCTGGCCGCGCCGCTGGCCTATCTGATGAACAACGTGCTCAGCGATGAGAATGCGCGCCAGGCCTCACTGGGCAGCTTCAACCCGCTGGAGATCGAACGGCCGGCTGGCGCAAAGGTTGGTCGCACATTGTCCGGGGCGGATTCGTGGGTGGTGGGCTATACGCCTTCGCGCGTGACGGCGGTCTGGGTGGGAACTCGGTCAGAGGACCCCATCCTGGGCCGCTCGCCGCGGATCGCGGCGAGTCTGTGGAATGCGCTAATGCAGGCGGCCACGCTGGGTGTGCTCGCGGACGGATGGCTGGTGCCCGCGGGCGTGACTGCCATCGATATATGCGACCCGTCGGGAATGCTGCCGACGCGCGACTGCCCATCGATCGTGAGCGAGGTGTTCCTCAGCGGAAACGAGCCGGCACAGGCCGATACGCTTTACCGCAAGGTGGCGGTCAACCGTGAGACAGGCTTGTTGGCAACCGTCTTCACTCCAGCGCAGTTGGTTGAGGAGCGCGTGTACATGGTGCTGCCTGATGAAGCGCTTGAGTGGGCGAAGTCGGCGAACATACTGGTTGCTCCGACCGGCTATGATGCGATTCAGGCCGCGCCAATCAATCCGGATGTTCGCATCAGCTCACCGGCAATGTTCGCGAAGGTCAATGGCCAGGTGCAGATAATGGGAACAGCCTCGGGGGCCGATTTCGAGCGCTATCGCGTACTGGTCGGCAAGGGCCTCAACCCTCAAGCATGGATCGCGGTGGGAGGGGAGCCGATCGATCCCATGGTGGACGGCTTGCTTGCAACCTGGGATACGGCGGGGTTGAGCGGTCTGTACGCCATCCAGTTGCAGGTGATCCACGCTGATCAGAGGGTGGATTCCGCCATCATTCAGGTGACGGTGAACGGAGGCTGACTGCAAGCGGGGGGATAGTGCTACGCGGCGGCCGCAGGCTTTTGGCCGAGGGCGAAAATGCTCAAGCCGAAAGGCAATCCGGTCCGGGAAGCTATCGGCGCTTCGCTGGCAAGAATGCGCCGGAAGAGATCGTCGAAGGTCCCCTGAGCAAAAGTCAGGTCGGAGGCATCGGGCGCGGGAGGCCAGACGCGCTCCAGGAGGCGTTTGCCAGCGGCCAGGGGAAACAGCAGAGTGTTGGCGTAGGTCAAGTGAACAACATCGAAGCCTGCAAGGCGCAGCAGGCGGTCGACCTCTCGAACTGTGTAGCGATGCGCCGTCCGCACGGTAATATCGTGTTCGCCCCGGAGCCAGTCATACGCAGCCACGCGCAGCAGCAGATAGCCTCCGGGACGGAGCACGCGGAAGAATTCCTCGATAGTGCGGACATCCCGGTCCACGATGACCATGACATCGAAGCTCGAGACGAGATCGAAACTCCCTGACATGAAAGGGACCTCCATCACAGAGGCTTGAGTCAGCCGCTTCAGCTTGCGGACCCTGCACAATCCCAGCGCCAACGGGGAGATATCGAAGCCGGTCACTGTGCCGTAGTCCGGCAGATAGTTGGCCATGGCTGCCCCCGTACCGCATCCAGCGTCCAGGATCTGCCGGTTTGGCGCCCGCGGGACATAGCGGTCAAGGATGGCGCGCGTGATAGTCTCCATGCCCAAGTACCACCAATGGTGGTCTTCGACATCGAACATGCGCCCGTATTCAACATCTTTCATGGTGGGGAATCGGCGAGCCGAATATACCAGTATTGATGGCGATGTGTAAGGGCGATGCATCATTGATATGGTCCTGCCGCCGCGGCGTTTCGGCGTTGGGAGGCCGTTTGGGCAGGGCATGATGATTCCGGCAGACTTCGCCGAAATCGGTGCATAATAGGCCCGCGGCATGCCTACACTATCTGAGAAGCTTAAGGCACTGGGAGTCAAGACGGGCGCGGCTGACCTGCCCCCTCCGCAGCGCGTCGAGCAATACGGTATCGACTCGGTACTGGCCGGAACCATACTTGCAACCGAGATGGGCGAGACGTTCGTTTATGAGGAACGTTTCGCGGCCGACTACCGGCACGGGCACGTGCCGATCCGCCCGGCGGCGCCGCTGACAATCGTGTCTGCCTGGGCAGCGGATGCGCGCCTGCGAGAGCTGCCGCTTGAGGCATTCGCGTTCCTGGATACAGAAACCTCCGGGCTGGCGGGCGGGACGGGGACATATGCGTTCCTGGTGGGCGTGGCGCGATTCACCGAGACGGGGGAATTCGTGCTGCAGCAGTTTTTCATGCGCGATCCATCGGAAGAGCCTGCGCTGCTGGATGCCGTGGGACGGTTCCTGGCACCGGCGCAAGCCCTGGTGACCTTCAACGGCAAGGCCTTCGACGCGCCGCTGCTGAACACGCGCTACCTGATGCACCGCATGCCGAACCCACTGCAGAACTTTGCGCACCTGGACCTGCTGCCGTTGGCGAGGCGGCTGTGGCGCGAGCGGCTGGAATCGCGAGCGCTGAAGTACATCGAGGAGAAGGTGCTGCAGGCCCCGCGCAGCGTCGAAGAGGTGCCGGGGTATGAGATCCCCTATCTGTACTTCGATTATCTGCGCACCGGGGACGCGCGACCCCTGAGGGGCGTGTTCTATCACAACGCCATGGATGTGGTGGCGCTGGCCGCACTGCTGAGTCACACCACGAGCATGCTGGCCGATCCATTCCACGAAGGCATCGAACATGGGCTGGATGTGATCGCCATGGCAAAGCTGTACGAGCACCTCGGCGACTGGGAAACGGCAGCGCGATTGTTCGAGCGCGGCTTGCAGATGAGCCTTGGGGAGGAGTACTTCTGGGAAGCAGTCCGGCGCCTCTCGGTGCTGCAGAAGCGGCGCGGTGATTTTGAGCAGGCGAAGCTGTTGTGGGAGCAGGCGGCTGCCGACGGCCACGTGTACGCGCACGTGGAGCTGGCAAAGTTCTACGAGCATAAGCGCCGGGATCCCAGGACGGCGCTGCAGTGGACGAAGTCAGCGTTGAAGCAGCTTAAGCAGGGTGGGATGCCATCCTATATGCGCAAGCACTGGGAGCAGGAACTGCGTCACCGGCGCGAGAGGCTGGAGGTGAAGAACCGGAAGGGCTGATGATGGAGGGCCGTCGGCCCCAGGCCCCTTCCCCGAGGTCGGGCAGGGGAGTGAATCCGAAAGAGAGGGGAAGGGCGTTCTACCCATCCCTTCTCCTCAGGAAGGCTCGGGCGAGACGTGGGGCGGGGAGATTGTTGGCTTTGGACCGGGCTTCGCTCCTCGCAATGACAATCGCACATGGATGCTATAATGACCGCGACCTGCAGGAGGAGCAATGGAAATCACTGTTTCGACACAGCAAGGCAAAGTGCCCGTGACCGTCGTGCAGCCGCACGGCGACGTGGATGCATCGAACTACACTGATCTGGTCAAGAGGGTGGAGGAGTTGATGAAGGGGGGCGCGCAGGATTTCGTCATTGACCTGAGCGATGTCCCGTTCATGTCGAGCGCGGGCCTGGCGGGCTTGCACAGCCTGGCTTTGATGCTGCGAGGCGAGCAGCTGGCCGATCCTGAATCCGGATGGGCAGTGCTCAAATCCACGGACCGCAGCCGGGGGAGCGGCATGCAGAAGCACATTAAACTGCTCAGTCCGCAGGAGGGCGTGGCCGAGACCTTCGACAAGGCGGGCTTCACGCTGTTCTTTGAGATCTACACCGACGTACAAAAGGCAGTCGCCTCCTTCTAGGAGAGCGGCACCAGGGCAACGCAACGCGCGCCAGCACCCGGGCGCGCGTTTGATTTAAGGAAGGGCATGCCGCGGCGCGGTCGGGCAGCAGGCCGGCCGGCGATTGGGCGGGCGCTGTCATCCGGCAGGCCGGCATGCGTCAATGTGATGGTCGACCCGAAGCCGCAGAGCTCGGGCCCGAAGACCTTCATGCTGATGGAGGTTATGCTGGGCAAGCAGACTTACTATGACCGCGTGCCGGCGTGGATGAAGAAGCTTCAGCCGGCGGGCTTGGACCGCGCGGCCCGTGGCGCCATGCTGCGCTATCTGGATCGCATGCTGCACAGCGACATGTGATCGTGGGCACTGCCTTCGGCCCACGGTGCGCGAGACGCGACTGCAGATCGCAGGAGCGGCTCGGATACAGGCTAATGCACATGCACATGAATGTCATCGGTCTCTGGACCAAGGAGGGGGCGCCACGCGCCGAGCCGGGATTGGTTGACGATCAGGGCGGTAGCCATCAGGGTGGAGATGGGCACGGCGGCCATCAAGCCGAGCGAACCAACCAGCGAGCGGACGACCTCCTCGGCGATGAACTCGGAGTTGAGCAGGTAGCCATAGCTGCCCTGCGCAAGTGTGAACATGAGTAGGAGCGGCAGTGAGGCGCCGGTATAGGCCAGGACCAGCGTGTTGACGGTCGCGGCGACATGATCGCGGCCGACGCGCATGGCCTTCTCGAACACGCGCCGGAACCCCAGCGCCGGATTGGCATCGTGTATCTCGACCACGGCCGCGGATTGCGATGTGACTAGGTCATCCAGAACGCCGAGAGCGCCGATGATCATGCCGCCCAGAAGCAGGCCGCGCGGGTCGATCTGGACGGCGGAGTATTGCATGAGGAACATGGAGCTTTCGTCGCCATAGCCCGTCAGGCGCGTCAGGCCGACGAAGAGCAGCGAGAGGCCGCCGGCAATGGAGAGTGTAAGGAACATGCTCAAAACGGAGGCATGTGTCTTCAGATTCCAGCCGTAGGTGAAGTAGAGTGTCGCGCCGAGGAGAATGGTTGAGCCAATCAGGCTGACCTTCACCGGATCCTCGCCAGCCAGGATGTGGGGAATGATATAGCCGATGATCACAAGCATGCTGAATGCCAGGGCGACCAGGCTGCGCAAACCCTTCCAACGCCCCAGGCCCAGAATGGAGAGGACGAAGGCCGCGAACAGGATCAGCAAGGGTCGCGAGCGGACGTAGTCATCGTAGTAGGCCGAGACCACGTTGTTGGGGAGCTTGTTGATCAGCAGATACACCTCGTCTCCCGGCGCGAAGCGGGCGGTGTCAAAACGCATATTGCGTCTGCCGTAGTCGACGTCAAAGGGAATGCCAGTGAATTCCCCTTCCAGCACCTGCACGCGCATCACCTGGTACAGTTGGCTTCTGCCATCCACATCAATCTGGCCTTCGTCAACAATGGCGGTAACGACCGCCCGCGCGCTCTGTGAGCCAAAGGTCGCAGTTGAATAGGAAAGGCCGGGGGGCTGAAAGAAATATGGGATCCCCCAGATCAGAAAGAACACGACGACCAGCAGGCCGATTGTGCCAAGCGTGATCAAAGGGTAGGTTGCCCTGCGCATATGCCCTCCGTCCGTGAATTATATGTGAACGCGCGGCGGCGTCTCAGACCTTCCCAGCCCGGCGCGCGGCGCTGCTGCAATACCGGGTGATACAATCATGAATGGACAGAGGTCTCCTTGCTATTGCCCGGCAACGAATGGGCGGTGATGGGCGAAGATGACGAAGAGGAGAGACTCAATGAAACCCACTATCAGTGAACGTCGAGTTCTTGCCCTGGCAACTTGCACCTGCGCGCTGCTGGCATGCAATCTACAACTGAGTCCAACCCCAGCCGCGCCCACTGCAGCTCCCACCCTCGCGGCTGCATTGCCGCCAACCGAGCCGGGGATCCCTGCAAGCCCGACCGCGGCAGTGACCGAGGCGGTGGCTGCCACGGCGACACTGGCGGCGACACTGGCGGCGACACTGACACCGGAGGCGACGCCGACATCCTCCCGACCCCTTACGGGGACGGTGCTGCAAGGCTCAAACTGCCGATACGGGCCCGGGGCATTCTATCTCTACAAGATAGGAATGCGCGCGGGCGCGCCGGTCGAAGTCGTTGGCCGGACCGTTGACGGTGGTTGGGCATTCATCCAGTATGCAGGCACGAAGAACCTGTGCTGGATCAACAGCAAGCTGATCCAGCTGAATGGCGACATCATGAGCCTGCCGGACTACTGGAAGGACAGTGCGTCGCTGCCCATGGCCTCCAACTATGGCCCCGTGAGCATACTCTCTGTTTCCGGCAGCGCGGCCGTGACGGTTGAATGGGCGCCGATCGTCCTGCCCGACTACGCACTGCCAGGCGAGAACGAGGTGCAGTATGTGATTGAGGTCTGGACATGCCTGAACGGCAGCCCGGCCTTCTACACGCTGGGCACCAACGAGACCGAGATGACCTTCGAGGTGGATGATTCTTGCGGACAGGTATCACGTGCGAATATCGTGGCGCAGAACAAGCTCGGCGTGTCAGGCATTACGCCGATTCCGATACCCTGAGCACGAGTGATCTCACGGCCATGATCTGGGATCGGGCCGGGGAGAGGACTCGCATGCGATGCACGATGTGAGAAGAGCAGCTGTGCGAAGCATCCCGGTCGTGGTTTGCAGTCTGGCTGCGGTTGCGTTGGTCGGCTGCTTGCCTGCAGGGAACACTGGAACCGAGGGTCTAAAGGTCCTGTCGGCTGAGACATTTCTAGCGGACATCGCGCAGAATATCGCGGGCGATCGAGTGATCGTGGAGAGCCTCCTTTCGCCAGGCATCGATCCGCACGAGTTTCAGGCCACGCCGCAGGATGCGATCAAAATCGCGCGGGCACAGGTGCTAATCGTGAATGGGCTGGGCTATGAAGCGTGGCTGGAGAAGTCACTGGACGCCAGCGCCGGGGAGCGCCTGGTGGTGGAGGCGAGCGCGGGCGTGGTCCCGGGGTCCGAAGGCGATCCACACCTATGGATGAATCCGCGGCATGTCGTGCGCTATGCGGAGAACATACGTGACGGGCTGTCCGAGGCGGATCCCAACGGGCGCAGTGTGTACGCCGCGAACGCCGATGTGTATATCGCACAGCTTCTGGATCTTGACGAGTGGATCAAGGCTGAGGTGGCGCAGGTTCCGAGCAAGAAGCGCGTATTGATCACAAATCATGATGCGCTCGAGTCGTTCGCCGCAGCATATGGGTTTGAGATCGCCGGGGTGGTGATCCCGAGCTATACCAGCGGGGCGGCGCCTTCGGCGCAGCAGATGGCGGAGCTCATCCGTACCATCAAGTCCCTCGAGGCTCCGGCGATCTTCCTGGACGTGAGCGAAAACCAGGATCTGGCGCGGCAGATCGCCTCAGAAAGCGGGGCTCAGGTGATCACCGGGTTGTACGTGGAGACGCTTTCGGGGCCCGGAGGCCCGGCCGCGACCTATATCGAGATGCTGAAGCATGATGTGGGGCTGATCGTGGAAGCGCTGAGGTGACTTGGGATTGGAGATTGTTGATTGCCGATCGAAAGTCAACGGGCTGTGTTTAGAGGATTGCGCACAATATGAGCACTACTTCTGAGCGCCTCGAGGTGCAGAACGCCAGTGTCGGCTACGGCGACAAGGTCGTGCTGCACGACCTGACCTTCAATGTGCCGCACGGAGCGCGCGTGGCCGTTGTTGGCCCGAACGGTGCGGGGAAATCCACACTGTTCAAAGCACTGGTGGGATTGCTGCCTCTTCGAGGCGGGCGGATCTTCGTCCACGGCCAGCCGTTGGGCAACCACAAGGATTGCGTGGCGTATGTGCCCCAGCGCGAGGAGGTGGACTGGCGCTTCCCGGTCACCGTTCGCGATGTGGTGATGATGGGACGCTACGACCACCAGGGCTGGATCAGGCGAGCCTCAGTACAGGATAAGCAGGTGGTCGGCCGGAGCCTGGCGCAGATGGGCATCGCCGACCTGGCCGGGCGGTCGATTGGCGATCTCTCGGGGGGTGAGCAGCAGCGCATGTTCCTGTCGCGGGCGCTGGCGCAGGAGCCGCACATCCTGCTGATGGATGAACCATTCACAGGCGTGGATGTCCCGACGCAGGAGTCAACTCTCGAGCTGCTGGACGATCTGCGCGCCGAGGACGTGACGGCGATGATCGCCACGCACGATCTGGGCATCTCGGTGCAGAAATTCGACCTGATGCTTCTGTTGAATCACCGGCTGATCGCCTTCGGCTCGCCGCGGGACGTGATGAAGCCGGAACATCTCTTGCGGGCCTTCGGCACACGCCTGACGGTCCTGCCCGACGGCAGTATGGTGGTTGATGAACACTAGCAATCTACGGGTTAGGATTTCGTAGACTCCATGGCTTTTCTCCTGGAACCGCTGCAGTATGCGTTCATGACGCGGGCCTTCGCGGCCAGCGCGATCGTGGGAGTGCTGTGCGCGGTGATCGGCACATACGTGGTGCTGCGCGGCATGGCCTTCCTGGGCGACGCGTTGGCGCACGCGATCCTTCCCGGCGTGGCGATCGCGTACCTGCTGCAGGGCAACCTGTTGATCGGGGCATTAGCGGCGGCAGTGGTCGTTGCCCTGGCCATCGGCCTTTTCTCGCGGCAGGGGACGATCAAGGAAGATACCGCCATCGGCATCCTGTTCGCGGCCGCGCTGTCGCTCGGAGTGGCGCTGATCAGTACGATGAAGACCTACGCCGTGGACCTGAGTCACATCCTGTTTGGCGATGTGTTGGGAGTCTCATCTGCAGACCTGTGGCTTACCGCAGGCCTAGGTTTGGCTGTGCTGCTGACCGTGGCGCTGCTTTACAAGCCGTTCCTGGTGATCTCATTCGATCCGGTGCTGGCGGCGACGATGCGGTTGCCGGCCGACCTGCTGCGCATGCTGATGTTGATCCTGCTGGCGCTGACGGTCGTGGTCTCGCTGCAGACGGTCGGTGTGGGGTTGGCCGCTGCGATGCTGGTCACGCCCGCCGCGACGGCATATCTGCTGACGCGCCGCTTGCTGCCAATGATGCTGATCGCAGCGCTGCTCGGGGCGCTTTCTGCAGTTGTCGGATTGTATGTGAGCTACTACGCCAATGTAGTTTCGGGTGCGGCGATCGTGCTGACCGCGACGGCGTTCTTTTTGGTGGCGTGGCTGTTCAACCCGCGGCAGGGGGTGCTGAGGCGCAGGGTGCGTCAGACCTGAGCAGCGCCCCCGTATTGAGCATCCCCCCATCAGAGTCAACCGGCCTCTGGCCGGTTGACTTCTGTCTGCTATTTAGATGAGTCGGGACCAGACTCCGGGCCGACGGCATAGACCTCCCACAAGTCCTTGGCGGCGGTGTGGCCGTGGTACTTGACCCGCTCCTCGAACTCGGCCCAGGTTTCGGGCATGCCTTCATACGGGCCGTCGTAGACTGTGCGCGCGACCCAGTGATAGGATGACGGCGGTCTGCGCGCAGGGCTTCAAGGCGCGGCCTGACAAAGCAGGGCGTCCATGGCGTCAAGTTGAGACAATTCCGTGGAAAGCAGTAGAATACTGCCCATGCACCGACACCGCCGCGCCTGGCTAACAGCCAGCGCGCTATTATTGTTACTCGTTTTCTCTTGTTCTAGCCCAACTCCGTTCCCAACTGTCACGCCGGTACCGCCGACGGAGACCCCCGTCCCGCCGAGCCCGACGCCCGTGCCGACGGCGACCGCGACGTCCGTCCCCGCGCCGGAGCGCGCCGCGTACACCATCAACGCAATCATGGACTACGTCGCCAAGACGGTTGTGGTGGACCAGACAATCGTCTACCCGAATCACTCAGGGCTGCCGCTGACCGACATGGTGATGGCGGTGGTGCCCAATTTCTGGCCGGGCGGCTTCACGCTTGATAACCTGAGCGTCGACGGGACGCCGATCGCGGACTACACGCTGGGAGGGCAGAAGCTGGCGTTCCAGCTGCCCAATACCTTCCACCCCGAGACGACGATCACGATCGCCCTGAGCTATTCGCTAGTGCTGCCGCTCATCCAGCCGACCGATCCCGGCCTTTCCCGGCCGCGCATCTACGGGTACAGCCCGCGGCAGGTCAACCTGACCAACTGGTATCCGTTCGTCGTGCCGCGCATCAATGACGAGTGGGTACTGCATGATCCGTGGGCGTACGGGGAGCACCTGGTGTACGACGCGGTGGACTTCACTGTCAACCTCAAGCAGGCTGACCCGTCCATCACGCCGGTGGTGGCGGCGAGCGGCGCGCCCTCGCAAAACGGCGAGTGGACGACGTACGCCCTGACCGCGGGCAGGACCTTCGCCATCTCCGCCAGCACCGAGTTCCTAACCGTGAGCACGCAGGTCGGCCATGTGACGGTGACCAGTTACTATCTGCAGCCGCTGTACGAGGGGGCCGCAACGGCCGCTTTAAATGCCGCGGCGCAGGCGATACAAATCTTCAGCCAACGCTTTGGGCCGTACCCGCACGTGACGCTGGCAGTGGTGATGGGCGACTTCAACGACGGGATGGAGTTCTCGGCGCTCTTCTTCCACAGCGCGGGACTATACAACCTGTACGATGGAACGATGAACAACCTGGTGGTGTCGGTGGCGGCGCATGAGACCGCGCACCAATGGTGGTTCGAGCAGGTCGCCAACGACCAGGCGCTGCAGCCCTGGCTGGACGAGTCCCTGTGCACCTACAGTGAGCACATCTTCTATGAGACCGCCTCGCCGAGCTCCATCACGCAGTGGTGGTGGATCTACCGCGTGGATCTGTACAATCCGCAGGGGTGGGTGGACATACCGGTATACGCGGGCGAGGGATTTCAGACGTACACGAATGCGGTCTACTTCCGCGGCGCGCATTTCCTGGATGAACTGCGCGGGCGCATCGGTGATGAGGCATTCTTCGGATTCCTGCAGGACTATGTGAAGCAGGAATACGGCAAGATCGCCACAGCGGACGACTTCTTTGTGCTGCTCCGCCAGCATGCCAAGGTGGATTTCAGCGACCTGGAGAGGGCGTATTTCCAGAATGTGTACTGAAGCGCGGATGTCATTGTGCGCCCGCGCGGGGCGAAGCCATCTCGTGCGAAGGCGGAGATGGTTACGTCGCGGAGAGCACCCTTCCCGCAACAACATGGTGAGGAGGGAATTGCCCGGTCGGGGCACAGAACGCCCAGACCTGCAATGACACTGGCGCCATGACCCGGAATTCGACCATCCTATGCATCCTGTCGGCGCTGATGCTCGCCGCGTGTGCTCCGGCAGCGCCTGCGTATGGCGCGGCGCCGCCGGACCTGGTGACGATCGATCCCAACGCGACGGCCACCGCGACGCCGTTCCAGCCCGGGGCAACCGTGGAGGCGGTTGTCCAAGACATCATCCTGACGGAGGTGGCCGGCTGGACCGAGACACCCACGCCGACGGAAACATCCACGCCGGAACCGCCGAGCGCGACCCCGACGGACACATCTGTACCGGCGCCTACGACTCCGGCATCCAACAGCGTACCGAGCGGATCGCGCACACTGTACACGCTCTATGTGACCCTAGACTACTACGGCCACGAGGCGGCAGTGAATCAGACCGTGCGCTACACCAATAACACAGGGCAAAGCCTTTCCAGCATCGTGATGTCGGTGGAGCCGAATCAGTGGCCCGGCTGCTTCTCGCTGGACGATCTTGAGCAGGATGGCGCCGCGCTGAGCAACTACACGCTCAGCGGTCATCGGCTGACGATCCCGCTGGCGCCACCGCTAGAGGCTGGGGCAACGACGACCTTCTCGATGGGCTATAGTCTCGATCTACCGTGGAAGTCCGCAGAGGGAACCTTTGGCTACCGCACCAATCAGGTCAATCTGACCAATTGGTATCCGTTTATCGTGCCGTTCGAGGGCGACTGGGTGCTGCATGATGCGTCGACGTATGGCGAGTATCTGGTCTATGATGCGGCAGATTTTGACGTCAACATCAAGGTGGACGATCCGGGCGTGGTGCTTGCGGCCAGTGCGCCGGGCGAGACGAACGGCAATGCGACGCACTACTATCTCGAGGGCGCGCGCGCGTTCGTCATCTCGGCCAGCGATAGTTACAAGGTGGACGAGACAGCCGTGGGTCCGGTGAAGATCCTGGCCTACTATTTTCCTGGAAATGAGAACGCAAACGATGCCGTGGCATGGATGGCGACCCAGTCCATCGGGCTGTACCAGGTCAAATTCGCGCCCTATCCGTACCCGAGCCTGACCATCGTCGAGAGCGATCTGCATGACGGGCAGGAGTTCGACGGACTGGTGTTTCTGGCTTCGAAGTTCTATACCGAGTACAACGGCTCGGCAAAGAGCAATCTATTCAGCATTGGTACGCACGAGATCGCGCATCAGTGGTGGTTCGGCCTTGTGGGCAGTGACCAGGCCAGTGAGCCGTGGCTGGATGAAGCGCTGGCCGTATACAGCGAGCGAATCTTCTACGAGTACAACCATCCCGGCTACGGCGATTGGTGGTGGGACTTCCGAGTCAACTACTTTGGCCCGTCCGGCTATGTGGATCAGGGTGTGTACGGGTTCGGCACGTTTCGCAGCTACGTGAACGCGGTCTACTTGAACGGTGCGAACTTCTTAGAGGATCTGCGAACGCGCGTCGGCGATGAGGCTTTCTTCGATTTCCTGGAAGATTACGCCCAAACCTACGCACGCCGCCGCGCCACGGCCAACGATTTCTTCGCAGTTCTGCGACGACACACCAGCCGGGACTTCTCCGATATCACTGGGGCATATCTGCAGGGACAATACTGAGCTGCAGCGGCTTTGTTGAGAGGTTGACACGGACGCCGGCCGCTGTTGATGAGATGAGACTTCACGCGTACGCACTGATGGTTTGCGCCGTGACGGCGCTTCTGCTGGCCGCCTGCGCGGCTGCAGAGACTCCGCCTGCGCCGGCTGAACAACGCGAGACCGTCGTCTCGTTGACGTTCGACGACGGTGCCGCTGACAATTTCGAGTCCGCGGCGGTTCTCAGCCAATACGGCCTGCACGCGACCTGGTACATCCCCAGCGGGCTGGTGGGACAGCTGGGCTACATGACCTGGGATCAACTGCAGGCGCTGCAGGCCGACGGTCACGAGATCGGCGGGCACAGCACGGATCACATCAATATCGACGGCCTGGATGGGCAGGCATTGCGGCATCAGGTGTGCGATGATCGCGAAGCGCTGCTTGGACACGGTTTCGAGCCGGTGTCGTTTGCATACCCATTCGGCGGCTACGATGAGGCAGCAAAACAGATGGTGCGCGAGTGTGGCTATGCCAGCGCGCGGTCCATTGGCGCCGGGCCCGAGGACATACCGCCGGTGGATGCATTCACGCTGCGAGCGTATCCGTACATCGTGAACGACACCTCCTTCAGTAAACTGCAGCGTTATGTCTCTGGTGTGCGCAAAGAGGGCGGCGGTTGGTTGATCCTGATCTTTCATCACGTGTGCGACGCCTGCGACTACTTTGCCGTCCATCCGGATGTGCTGCACCGCTTCATCCCGTGGCTGGCCGAGGAGCAGGCTCAAGGCCGCGTCACGGTGAGGACCGTGGGCGAGATCGTTCTGGAAGAAATTCGCTGACGTGCAACGAAGGCATGTGCGCATGAACGTGGCTGCGACCGCTGACGGCAGGATCGAACCCTTCCGGGGGCGCGGGGCGCTCACCCGCCTCGCAATGACAATTGGTTGAGGTAAACGGATGCCGCTAGGCGCGATCGGACTGCTGCTGGTATCGGCAGCACTGCACACAACATGGAACCTGCTGCTGAAGGGCGGAGGAGAGAAATACATAACCTCGTGGTGGGCCATGTTGATTGGGTCGCTGCTGTTTCTGCCGGTGCTGCTCTTCACGGGCCTGCCGGCGCGCAGCACCTGGGTGCTGCTGGTTATCAGCGCTTTTGTGGAAGCCGCGTACTTCATTGTCCTGGCATACGCCTATGACGACGCAGATTTCTCGCTCGTGTATCCGCTGGCGCGCGGAGCCGCGCCGGCGCTGATCGCCGTCTGGTCGGTGCTGTTCCTGCGCGAACATTTAACTGCCGGCGGCATCACAGGGCTGGTGATCATCATCGGGGGCCTGCTGATCGTGGGCGGTAGTGGCTCGTTTCACCTGAATGGAAAGCCGCATTGGCGGGGCATCCTGCCGGCGCTTTTGGTTGCGCTGTGCATTTCCATCTACACGGTGATCGATGGGGCAGCCGTAAAGATGACATCACCGCTGGCATACGCGGCGCTGATCTATTTTGTATGCTCGCTGTACATGACGCCCTTTGTGGTCCGGCGGCACGGCCTGGGGCAGCTTAAGCAGGAGTTCAAGGCGAACGGATGGCGTCTGCTGGCCATCGGCGTGTTGATCCAGGGCGCATATTTCCTGGCGCTGCTGGCCTATAGTGTGGCGCACGTGAGTTATTCAGGCGCGATCCGCGAGGTGGGGGTGGTGATGGGCGCAATCGCAGGCTGGCAGTTCCTGGGGGAGAAGTTCGGCGCGGCACGGGTGATCGGCGCGACGGTGATCTTCGCCGGGATCCTGATCATTGCGTTGCTGGGTTGAGTCTGGCTATGGATGCCCGCTATGATGGGCGATCTCTGCGCCACGATTGCGCAGACGGGGATTGCGCGCGACCTGGAGAACCTCTGAGCTCTCCGTGACTTGAACGTACAGTGCCGCATAGCGCTCGATGGTAGCCTCGAGGCTGTGGTGCTTGACCATTTCCAGACTGATGCGGCCCATGTCTTTCCAGCGCTCGGGATGATCTGCAAGAAGCCGCATGCAGTGCGCGGCGTCGCTGGCGTCGCCCGGTGTGAACAGATAGCCGTTTCCATTGGGCGTAACCAGTTCGGGCAGTGCGAGAGCATTGGCCAGTAGCAGAGGCAGTCCGCTGGCCATGGCTTCGAGGCTGGCAATGCTAAGGAGTTCGGCCTCGCTGGCCATGGCAAAGACATCAGCGCTATTCAGCAGTCGCGGCAATTCCTCATTGGGCACGCGGCCCAGGAATCGGACTCGCTCCTCAAGATCCAGGGCCTTGACTAGGACCTGGAGTTCGTGCGCGGCCGCGCCTTCACCGGCGATGGCAAGCTGTAAATCATCGCCTCCCGCCTGCGCCACGGCCTTGATGAGCACATCGAGCCGCTTCTCCCTGTCAACCCGTCCGACGCTGATGAACAGAGTGCGCTCTGGGTGAAGCCCATATTTGAGGCGCTCGGTCTTGCGATCCAGCGATGCAACCGGATGAAAGCGGCTCAGGTCAGTGCCGCAGGACACGGCAAGGGCCGGAACGCGCAAACCTTGCGCCTGCACGAGCGAAACCGCGGCCCGTGAGGGCGCGGTGACAAGATCCAGCTGGCGATACAAGCGGAGCATCCATTCCCACATCGCCCGTTCCAGCGCGGGCTTGAACAGCGCAGCACCGGGGATATAGTGCACAAGGTTGGCCGGGACGAAGTGATTAGTGCCAAGGACTCTGATGCCGCTGCGCTTGGCCTGGCGTACGGTCGCGGCGCTGAGTGGATAGTGGTCCTGGATATGAACGACATCCGGCTGGAACTCATCCAACACGCGGCGGACCTTGCCGAACGCGACCGGAAGGAATGTTTCTTTGTGAATGAACCAGAGGCTGATCCCAGCCACAGCCTCCAGTCGCACGCGATTCCGCACCCGGCTGGAGGCATGTTCCTCCGGGAAGAGGACTGCCACCTCATGCCCCGCACGCGCGAGCCCTTCGGCGAGGTTGACCGTGAAGACAGACTGGCCGTTCAGAGCCGGGTAGTACGTGGTGCCGGCGATCAGTACGCGCATCGATCAGGTCCCTGCAGACAAGTGTCTAGCTCAACAGATTGTCCGCTTCTTCCTGTTCCAGCCGCTTCAGCAGCCGGCGCCCCCACACAACCAGAAATGTGACGAACAGCAGTGACACGCCCAGCAGCACGAACTCCATGCCCTCTGCCACGTGCGAAATGGCTTCGGTGGTGTAGTAGCCGATGAGCACGAGCGACCCTGTCCAGAGGGTCTCCGCGATGAGAAACCAAGGGAACCAGCGTTTCCATGGAATGCGCAGCAGCCCGGCTACGATCAGCGCGGGGACGGAAAGGGTGGCCGCAATCTTGGTCAGGCGGAGCACCCGCGTGTTGACGAGAGTTTGGAAGAAGTGGGTCTGGGCGTCCACGTGAACCATGCCTCGTCTTAGTTCACGGCCGAAGCTGGCGTCCGTGAGGTGGGTTCCAACATCTGCCTGTAGAGTGTCTCATAGTTATGAAGCACAATATCCAGGCTGTGGGGTTGCACCTTTTCGAGGCTGGCTTGACCCATTTCAGGCCAGTGTTCGCGCTGGCCCAGTAGGAATTCCATACAACGGGCAGCCTCGCGGGGATCGCCCGACTTGAACAGCAAAGCATTCACCTCCGATGTGTACAATTCCTTCATGGCAAACACGTCGGGCAGCAGAAGTGGCAGGCCACAGGCCATGGCCTCCAGGCTGGCAAGGCTGAGCGTCTCGGCCTCGCCAGCCATCGCAAACACGTCGGCGCTGTTCAAGAGGCGAGGGAGACGCTCATTGGGGATAAATCCCAGGAAGCGCACCCGATCTTCCAAGCCGAGGGTCTCAGCCAATTTCTGCAGCTTGGAGGTCTCCCTGCCCCGGCCTGCGATCGCAAGTTGAATGTCGTCGCGCTTGAGCAGGGCCATGGCTCGGAGGAGGAGTTCAAGCTTCTTCTCCGGATCGACGCGGCCAACATAGATGAAGAGCGCCCGGTCCGGGTGGAGGCCGTACTCTGCTCTGCAGGCGCGGCGGTCCAAATTCGGATCGGGATGAAAGCGGCCCAAGTTGGTGCCGCACGAGACCACCACGGCAGGGATATGAGGGGGAAGTCCCTGTACGCGCAGTGCATTCACGGCCGCCTCGGAGGGCGCCGTGACAAGGTCCACCTGCCGGTACAGACCCAGAATCCAGGTCCACAGGATCTTGTCCAGCCACGGCTGCATGTGCGCGGAACCGGGGATGTAGGGGGCGAGATTGGCCGGTCCGATGTGATTGGTGCCGATAACCTTGATACCGCGCCTCCTGGCTTGCCTCACCACCCACCAGCTTACCGGTGTTTGATCCTGGACGTGCACGATCTCGGGCTGAAAGCTCTCGAAGATCCAGCGGATCTTTCCGGAGGGCAGCGGCAGGAATGTCTCGGGGTGGATGAACTCCGTTCTCATGGCGCGGAACGTTTCTATTCGCACTCCGTTGCGAATTTCGCTGATGGCATGGTCCTTTGGGAACAGCACCACCACTTGATGGCCCCTGCCGGCAAGCCCTTCCGCGAGATTTACCATGAACGTGGCGATCCCATTCAGTGACGGATAATAGGTGTGGCCAGCGATCAGCACGCGCATCGGCGAGGTTCTCGCAGGAAATTGTCTAGTTCAAGGTGCCCTGGGTTTCTTCCTGTTCCAGCCGCTTCAGCAGGCGGCGACCCCACAGAACGAGGAACGTGACGAAGACCAGGGATGCTCCAAGCAGCGCGAATTCCATGCCTTCAGCAACGCGCGTGATAGCCTGCGTCGTGTAGTAGCCGATGAGCACGAGCGACCCTGTCCAGAGGGTCTCCGCGACGACAAACCAGGAGAACCAGCGTTTCCATGGAATGCGCAGCAGCCCGGCTGCGATCAGCGTGGGAACGCTGAAGCTGAGGGTGATCTTGGCGAGGAACATCACCCGGGTGGCGTGCTTGACCATGCTGTGCTTGAGGTGTTCGATCAGGCTCTCGCGGATCTTCAACCGGTGACCGATCTTGTGAATCCATTCGGGCTTACCCGCGTAGCCCAGCAGCCACCAGAGCGAGTCTGCTGTAAGGTTCCCGATCGCTGCAGAAAGAAAGACGAGTCCCGGTCGCATCAGTCCCGCCGAAGCAGCCGCGGAGGCGGCGAGGACCGCGATCGGCCCCTCGACGAGGACCAGAAATGCAAGCAAGAAGTATGTCCAGGCCCCAAATTCCTCCGCCTGGCCGGTCCGAAGGACAATAAGGACATGGTTGAGCAATGCAACAGCAGTGTTCAAATAGCTTTTGCCTTCCCGTGCTTACATACGTATCAAGTGCGCAAATGAGGCAGACTCATGACCCCGGTATCTATTTGTTCAGCATCTCCCGGGCCTGCTCCACGTATGCCAGGCTCTGGTGGCGGAAATACGTATTATAGAGCATCGCGTAGTGCCCACCCCGTCGGAGCAGTTCAGCGTGATTTCCTTCCTGAATGATCTGCCCTCTCTCCATGACGATGATGCGGTCGGCAGCCTTCACAGTGGAGAGGCGATGTGCGATCAGGATGCTGGTGGCATTGTGCAGGATGAGGTTAAGAGCCTGCTGAATCTGCCACTCGGTAAAGGGGTCGATGCTGGCCGTGGCCTCGTCCAGGATGAAAACGGCTGGGCGCTGGACGAGGACGCGCATCAGGGCAACAAGCTGGCGCTGCCCCATCGAAAGGCGGCTGCCGCGCTCGCCGACCTCGGTGTGCAGGCCGTCCGGCAGGGCCTCCAGCCACTCACCCTCGCCGATGCGGCGGGCCAGCGCAAGCATCTCCATCTCGGTCACACCCGGAAGCGCATAGCGGATGTTGTCGGCGACGGTGCCTGAGAAGAGAAACGGCACCTGCGAGACGATGCCGAGATGACGGCGATAGTCCTGGAGGTCCAGCGTGCGAATGTCCATCCCATCGATCGTCAGCCGGCCCTCCTGGAACTCGTAGAAGCGGGCGATCAGCTTGGCGATCGAGGACTTGCCGGCTCCGGTATGACCGACGAGGGCCAGCGTCTCACCCGGCTGCACGCACAGGCTGAAGTCCGAAAGCACCTGTTCCTTCTCTGTGTAGTGGAAGTGGAGATGCTCAAAGCAAACCTCGCCGCGCAGGGCAGGCACGGGCTCGCGCGCGGTCTGCACCACGTTCGGGTCGGCGTCGATGAGCGCATAGACGCGTTCAGCCGCTGATAGGCCCTGCTGGATCTGGGCCCAGAAGGCGGACAGGTTCTGGACGGGGAAGAAGAACTGGTCGAGGCTGAGGATGAACAGGTACCAGGCGCCGATGGTGATCAGACTCTGCGTCACACTGAGAGCGCCGGCATAGACCAGGACGGCCGTGAACACACCTGCGGCGGCATTGAGCACCGGGAAGACGAGCGAGAGAACGAGCCCGCGCTGTACATTCACGCGATAGGACTGCTGATTGGCGGAATCGAAGGTCCGGAAGATGGATTCTTCCTGGCGGAAGTTCTTGGCGACGGAAATGCCGCTGACGGTCTCCTTGATGGCGGCATTCACTTCGGCCATGGCTCGCATGCCCTGGCGTGTGACGCGGCGCGCCAGGCTGCGGAATCCGAGGGTGAGGGCGACGACGAACGGCATGAAGGCAAAGAGCAGCAGGGCCATGTGCCATTCGGTTCGGACCAGCACCACGGCCAGGATCATGGCGAGCAGGATCTCGGATGCCAGTTCGCTGCTGATGACGATCAGTTGACCGAAGTCGTTGCTATCGGATGTGATGCGCGAGACAATGCGGCCGGAGGAGAACTGGTCGTAGAAGGAGAGATCGTGTTCGGCCGCGGCCTGGAAGGCGCGCCCACGCAGTTGCAGGATGACATCACCGACGGCGCGGGCGATCAGGCTGCGGCGCGCCCAGTTCATACCCCAGTCCAGGAAAGCAATGACGGCCAATCCCAGGCCGGCCATGCCGATGAGCTGCACGGTGGGCTGGGCGGCCAGCAGGTCCACCAGCCAACCGACGATAACGGGCCAGGCGGCATATAGGGCGCCGAGGGCGATCACCAGCACCATCACCCAAGCCAGGCGACCGGCCTGCGGTTTGAAGTAGTCACCAATGCGCCGCATCAATTGGCGGTCGGAGTATTGGCGATCGTACTTCTCAGTGTCTAGACCTTCGAAGAAGCCCATGGGAAGACAGTTGGTGGTTGGTGGTAGATAGTTGGTCGGCTGCGCTTAGCAGGCAATCGGAGGCGGTGGCTACGGCTGGCTGGACGGGCTGAGGTGCAATCTGACCCCTGTGTGTCTGCCGCCGTCTGCTGCCAGTGGTCTGGGGTCGGATTCCTATTCCCTGAATATCCTTCCATAGGCCTCGGAGGTACGCATGAGTTCGTCGTGCGTGCCGATGGCGGCGATACCGCCCCTGCGCATTACGATGATGAGGTCTGCCCAACGGATCTGAGACAGGCGGTGCGTGATCAGGATGGTAGTGCGGCCGCGTGCAGCGTTGGCGATGGCGCGCTGGATCTTGTCCTCCGTGGCTGAGTCGACGGCTGAGGTGGCATCGTCGAGGATAAGGATGCGCGGATCTGTGAGGAAGGCGCGCGCCAAAGCAAGCCGCTGACGCTGCCCGCCCGAGAGCGTCACGCCGCGTTCGCCGATCACTGTTGCATAGCCCTCGCCAAAGGTCCCAATGAACTCATGGGCTTGCGCGGCCTCGGCGGCAGCCAGCACTTCTGCACGCGTGCTACCCGGTCTACCGAAGGCGACGTTATCGGTGATCGAGCGTGAGAAGAGGAAGATGTCCTGTTCGATCATCGAGATCTGGCTGCGCAGGGCCGCCAGGTTCCAGTCGCGGACGTCCAC
>Ga0315289_10000052_pt1 | contig 184528 bp, 158 predicted proteins | sample YL17G11_40_MG_FD_203452 | JGI IMG/M metagenome (GOLD analysis project Ga0315289, IMG submission 203452) | Sediment microbial communities from Yellowstone Lake, YNP, Wyoming, USA - YL17G11_40 | ecosystem: Environmental > Aquatic > Freshwater > Lake > Sediment | place: USA: Wyoming | collected... | reverse complement strand
ACGACCCAAAGGCCGGAAACCTGCCCAGAAGGGCTGAACACGACCTTAAGGTCGAGCTTGCAGTCGCGGAATCGGCAAGTCACGTAGACACTCCGAAAAGGCCAGCAGCATTCGGTCCGCGTCCCCCGCACTTTCTTGAAAGGCCCGTTTTGCTCGACGAGCGACTGCCAGACCGATTGGAGCTTTCCCGGTGGCAGTGCCTGCTTCATCCTGGCATCGAAGTATTTCTCCGCGCCGGCGAAGTCTCCGTTTGCCATTGATTGGACGACCTCTTGCGCGCGGGCGACGATGTCTACGGGGGAAGGCCGTTTCTGCGATGCGTGAACCATGCCGACGGCAAGCGCGATCACCAGGAGGATGGAGGCCGGGACCATCCACTTCGGTTCGGATGCGCTGCCTCCTCTGGCGGGATCGGCTCTCCAGACCAGGTAGGAGTAGACCATCAGTATGGCCGTAATGACGATTGTCTCCGCTATCAGCAGTACCAGCCACAGGCACATGTCGTCCATGAATGCGCCGAGAGCCGCTATCACTCCAAGGAGGATGGCCAGTTTCCCGCCGAGTCTGTTGGACTTGTTCCACGACAGGTCGCTTGATAGGGCCCACGGCCCCCTAACCCCGATGAAGTAGTTGCTGCGTATCTTGCCCATATAGTTTCCCATGACAACAAACAGCAGCCCGATCAGCACGGGCATAACTGTGTTAGCATCCATCTTCCGCCCCAGTGCGCCTAGAACGCCGAAGATGTGGACGGCGAGCAGCACGATGAGGGTTGATATCCAGATGGCGGTGTATGCCTTCATTGATTTCCGCAGGTTCATTTTACGCGGCTCGATCAGGGCTATCAAGGCAAAAAGCCCGGCGAGGAACGGGGCCGTCAGGGGCATCGCCAGCAAGGGTATAGCCTTGCTTCCATATGCATCCGGTTGGCCGCTCAAACCCCAGCGAGTGGGAACAAGCTGGCCGGCCGGAATCCTCACCCACGCCCAGGCCGAGAGGATTAGCATCAGGGCGATGATTATGCCGCTTGCGATCAGCCCCGGTTTAAGGTTAATCCTCTGCTCTTGCATCTCTGCTTCCTCCCCTTACCAAATCAAAGGTGTTCATGAGCGCCATCAGCGCCTCTTCAAGCACGGATATATTCAGGCGATACGTTATGGTGGTGCCGACCTTGTCGCCCTGAATAAGGTCGGCTTCCCGAAGCACCGCGAAATGGCGCGACAAGGTGGGCTTGGTGATCTTGAAATGCTCCGCGATCCCGCCCGCCGTCATGTCCCGCTCGCGCAGAAGCTGCAAGATTTTGCGTCTCGTCGGATCCGAGAGCGCCTTGTATACTTTGTTCATAGGCCGATGTTTGATATTTAGCCAAACAGCTAAATAATAACTCTTGTCGGCACTGCTGTCAAGTATTAATTTTGGAATTTTGGAACCAGATGGCTGCTATTTCAGGAGCAAATCGATCAAACGGAAGCCCTCTTCGACCCGGAGCTTTGTTTCCGGCACCGCCCGCTCGTCGAACGGTTCGCCGAAGCTTTGGCGAAGGTGGACGCCGGCAGGCTCGAAGGAGGAAAAGAGCGCGAAGGGCACCGGGTCCTCGGCATGGGTCCTGATGGAGATCGGGGTGACGTGATCCGGCACAACCATGATGCGGAAGCGCTCGACATCCTTCAGGCCTTCCAGAAGCCTTCCGAGCACCCGCTTGTCAACGCTCTCGATGGCCTCTATCTTGGCGTCAATATCGCCGTTGTGCCCGGCCTCGTCCGGCGCCTCGATATGGATGAGTACAAAATCGCGCTCGCGGAGAGCATCCAGGGCGCAGGCGGCTTTCCCTTCATAGTTCGTATCCAGGTAGCCGGTCGCGCCGGGGACACTCGGCGCCTCGATACCCGCCGCCATGCCCAAACCTTTAACCAGGTCCACCGCCGCAATTACAGCGCCGGTAAGTCCCGTCCTGGCGAAGAAATTGGGGAGATTCAGCGAGAAGCCCTGCCCCCAGAGCCAAATCATGTTCGCCGGCGATTTGCCCGCATCACGCCGTCGGCGGTTGATCGGGTGGTTATCCAGAAGTTCGAGTGAATCGAACATCAGACCTCGGAGAAGCTGCTCATTGTCACCTTCGGGCAGGCAGCCTTCGATCGGCTTCCCGGTAATGTTGTGAGGAGGCGTGGTCTTCACATCGGGCGAGCCGCCGCGCCAGACCATGATGTGCCTGTAGCTGACCCCCGGATAAAACGAAATCTTGCTGCTGCCGAGCTTTTCGTTGACCAGGGCAATCAGTTCGCGGGCCTCCTCCGTGGAAACGTGACCGCCGCTGTAGTCAATCATCGTCTCGCCATCCGAGCTGACCAGGTTACACCTGAAGGCAACGTCCCTCGCATCCAGGGGAATCCGCATGGCGGCGGCCTCAATCGGCGCCCGGCCGGTGTAGTACTTCCGGGGGTCGTAGCCGAGCAGCGACATGGCGGCGACATCGCTCCCCGGATCCATGCCCGGCGGGATAGTGCGTACCATGCCGACACAGCCGTTCGCGGCCAGGTAATCCATATTCGGCTTCCGGGCCACCTGCATGGGAGTTTTGCCGCTCAGCTCATCGAGCGGCCGGTCGGCCATCCCATCGGGGACGAGGAGGATGTACTTGATGCCAGACACTTCAATCATCGAACGCCTCACTATAGCAAAAAGGAGTACTGGAGTATCGGAGTGCTGGGAACCCATTACTCCAGTACTCCATCACTCCATTGTTGTCTGCAGCGGCCTTCCGACTATCCGCCTGTACGCCTCGCGGTATTTTTCGCTCGTTCGCTGCACGACTTCATCCGGCAGCACCGGTGCAGGCGGCTGCATATTGAAGCCGATGCTGATGAGCCAATCCCGCACGTACTGCTTGTCGAAGCTCGGCTGAGCGCCGCCCGGCGAGTAGGTTTCCGCATCCCAGAAGCGCGATGAATCGGGCGTGAGCACCTCATCAATGACTATAATCCCGTCCCCCAGGCGGCCGAATTCGAACTTCGTGTCCGCGATGATGATGCCCCTCGATGCAGCATACTCAGATGCCGTGGTGTATAGCGCCAGGCTCTCTTCAATCAGCTCCAGTGCATCCCGCTCTCCGACTATCTCCACCATCTGCTGCCGGTCTATGTTCACGTCATGGCCGGATTCGGCCTTCGTAGCCGGAGTAAAAATCGGCTCAGGCAGCTTGTCCGACTCAACCAGATCCGACGGAAGCGGTATGCCGTAGAGGTTCACCCTCCCAATCGAGGCATCGGCAACCAGCGCGGCGTACTCCTTCCACGCCGAGCCTGAGATGTAGCCGCGGACGACGCATTCCACCAGGAACGGTTCGGTCTTCCTGACAATCATCGCACGCCCGTCCAGGATGTCCCGCAGGCCTTCAGCATTCGGCACTCCCAGGGCCTTCAACCCGGCGATGATCTCGTCCGTATCCGCCGTCAGCAGGTGATTTTCCACAACATCTTTCGTGAGGCCGAACCAGAACAGGGAAAGCTGGGTGAGCACGCGCCCCTTGTCCGGGATGCCGTTCGGCATGACGACATCGAACGCCGAGAGCCTGTCCGTTGCGACGATGAGCAGTTCGCCGCCGAGGTCGTAAACATCCCGCACCTTCCCGGTGCGGAATTTTTTCAAACCGGGAATATTGGTGGAAGTGATTATCATGTAAGATTCCTCGGTCGCAGCTAAGCATCTCTGCCGCTGTTGAAGCGCACCGTGGCTTGCCAACGGGCCGCCTATAGCCTTCATTTCTTTAGAAGCAACCTGACGCTCTGCTCATGCTTTGTTACTGCCTCATGCAACTCGCGCACCGTTTCTGGACCGATAACTTTGGTATGGCTGATCTCGTGGAACGCGCCGTATAATTTGGGCGCGAGCAACTTCTTGGCCTTATCTATATCCTTTTCACCGGTGACAATCAGAAACAGGTCTGACCGCCACATGTCGTGCGCGTGCTTCAGCTTGATAAGGGCAGAGTCGACGCTGCCCCTGTGTTGAATCTCAAAGGCCTTGCGCACGCCGAGGTCTTCGCGCTCCTTCCAAACAACGTCATACTTGAACCCGTCGATCTCATATTCCGCCTTAGCATACATTCCTAAAATGCGGCCCATATCCACCAGCTTACCCTTGAGCTCGTCGTGAATAGCAAGCATTACCGGTGTCGTAGGCTCATCATGGAGCGGCTGTCGCTGATCCGCGGCTTGGTCGTCCGGAAGTGAGTCAAGGTAGTCCGACAGGAGCGCGGAAAGGCTCATCCGATCGTGCTGAAACTTCGTGAGGCTGCGCCTATCCGGATCCTCAGCCACATACGGTGCATCCGGCTGGTCGTCCGGGATGTTTATGTGCAACCTGTATGTGCCCTTATCCAGAGTAAGCTCCTGCACGTGCCTGACGGGAAGTACGAACAAGCGATCTGCGCCCCCACATATGAATACCAAGAGGTCACGACCCGGGTCGAACCTGCTGCCTAGGTTGGGGTTGATGCCGAAGAAATATTCTGTAGAGCCCCTGACGCGTCTCCCCTTAGAGTAGACGACTATCAGGCGTACCTCGCCGTTGATGGTGTATACGTCGCGCCCCCCAGGCGCGGATGACACGTCGAACGCTGTGCGCAAGGCGTCGAGCAACCGTTGCTTGGCACTACCCGCCTCCGACACCATTCGGCACCTCTCCCTTCTCTTGCTCCCCGCCATGCGGCGCAAGACGAGCGAGTTTCTCCCAATCAATGCTTCCAACAGGAAGTAAAAACTTATTGCAAAATTCTTTACACAAGCGGTTTGAAACCCTAGCCAAGGTACTATTATAATTGATGCGCTGGACTCCAGAGTAATCCCTCAACAGTTGTATAAGCGCCGTATCTGAAGCGGCAGAAACTTGCGTGCGTAGTCTCGCCATTAGCTGGGAGAATGTTGCCTCCTCGAACGGACGGATTCTTTCCTGCAACAAGCCTTCTAGGAGCTTGTCCACTCGCGCCACGCCATGCAAGCAAAGCGCATGCGGATTCGCATTTGCCAATAAGTCTTCCAAGGTAATCGAATCCAACTTCTCCGCACGACGCCCAAAGTAGCCATCTATGAGATCATGCGCGATTCTTTCGAGTTCGTTAGCTATCATGGCTCCTCCTCGCGCTGCAATTCCCTGATTTAGATGGTCAATACCCCAACACCCTCAAGAGTGCCTCCATCGTCGGCGGGGCGGTCGCGGGTTCGGTCGCCATTTTGATCGCGCGGTCGGGGTCCTTCAGGCCATGACCGGTGAGGATGCAGACGATGGTCGCAGGCCCCTTGAAGAAGCCCTGCGCCGCGAGTTTGCGCACCCCGGCCACCGATGCCGCGGACGCCGGCTCGCAGAATATGCCCTCCAGGTTGGCGAGCATCCTGTAGGCGTCGAGAATCTCGTCGTCGGTGACTATGTCAATCAGGCCGCCGGACTCGTCCCTCGCAGCCACCGCCTGCTTCCAGCTCGCCGGGTTTCCAATGCGGATGGCCGTTGCAACCGTCTCCGGCTTCTCGACAGGGTGGCCCAGCACGATCGGGGCTGCCCCGGCAGCCTGGAAGCCGATCATCTTCGGCAGGCGCTCGATCTTGCCGCGCTCAAGATACTCCTTGTAGCCCTTCCAATACGCCGTGATGTTGCCCGCATTGCCAACCGGTATCGCGTGGAAATCCGGCGGACCGCCAAGAACGTCGCATATCTCGAACGCGCCGGTTTTCTGCCCCTCGATGCGGTATGGATTCAGCGAATTGACCAGCGTGATCGGGTATCTCGACGTCATCTCGCAAGCGAGTTCCAGCGCCTGGTCGAAGTTGCCCTCGATCTGGATAACCTTCGCGCCGTGGATCATGGCCTGGGAGAGCTTTCCGAGGGCGATGTTCCCCTTCGGGATCAGAACGATGCAGTCAACGCCCGCGCGCGCGGAATAAGCGGCCGCCGATGCCGACGTGTTGCCGGTGGACGCGCACATGACCGCCTTCGAGCCCTCTTCCACGGCCTTCGAGATGGCCATCGTCATCCCGCGATCCTTGAAGGAACCGGTGGGGTTCAGACCCTCGTACTTTAGGTATAGCTCCAGATTTGGGGCGATCCTGCCTGCCAGCCGATCCGCCCGGATGAGCGGCGTGCTCCCTTCAAGCAGGGTAATCACCGGCGTGCGCTCCGTCACGGGGAGATACTGCCTGTACCTTTCGATTACGCCGATCCGTGTCGGGGACATGGACATCTCGCTTTCAGATAAAACCATCCTCAACTCCTAAAAACCCATCTATACTGGCAGGCTGCCTTTTCGTTTTCACTGACGACTAACGACTGACCACTGACGACTGTTTTATTCCTCCACGCGGATCCAGTTGCAGACTTCGGCCACCTCCGGAAGCTTCTCAATTGATTCAATCGCCCGGCGGAAATTGCGCTCGGCTACTCCGTGGGTGACCATCACTATCTCCGCATTGTCCCCACGGAGGTCCTTCTGCATGACCGACGCGATGCTGACGTCGTTGTCCCCAAACACCTTGGCTATGCTTGCCAGAACCCCAGGGTGGTCGGCGACGAGCATGCGGATGTAGCACTTCGTCACCACCGCATCCATGGCCTGCACTTCCCTGCGATCGAAGCAGGTGCATGGCAGGCGACCGCCCGCGTTGAAGTTGATATTTCGCGCTATCTCGATTACGTCACCCACGACGGCGCTGCCGGTTGGGAGAGATCCAGCTCCCCGGCCGTAGAACATCACATCCTGCACGAAGTCGCCTCGGATGTGAACGGCATTGTAGACGTCGTTCACCGAGGCCAACGGGTGCGCCGAAGGGATGAGCGTGGGATGCACGCGAATCTGAATTTTCTCGCCGTTCCGCTTCGCGATCGCCAGGAGCTTTATCACATAGCCAAGCTCCCGCGCATACTCGATATCGCGCCGGCTGACCTTCGTTATCCCCTCCGAGTAGATATCGTCCACGTTCACCCGGCTGGTGAAGGCGATGGAGGCCAATATGGCGATTTTGTACTTTGCATCGTGGCCCTCGATGTCGCTGGTGGGATCGGCTTCCGCATACCCGGCTTTCTGCGCCTGGGCGAGCGCCTCGGCAAAATCCCGGCCCTCGTTCGTCATCTTCGTCAGGATGTAGTTCGTCGTCCCGTTGACGATGCCCATAACCTCCTGAATCTTATTCGCGGCCAGGCATGTTTTGAGCGGGCGAACGATCGGGATGCCGCCGCCGACGCTGCCTTCGAAGCAGAAATCCAGCCCGCGCTTTGACGCCTCATCGAGGATTTCCGCGCCCTCCTTGGCGATCAGCTCCTTATTCGCAGTCACAACGTGCTTCCCATTCCGCAGGGCGCGCAGGATGAATTCCTTCGCCGGATGCACGCCGCCGATCAGCTCCACGACGATGTCAACGTCGGGGTTATCGAGCACCTGGCTCACATCGGTTGTAAAGATACTCTTATCAAACTTGACGGGCCGCTCGGTGGCAATGTCCAGATCGGCGATCTGAACGACCTCCAGCCGAGAGCCGACCTTCCGCTCGATCTCCGACTTATTTTCCAGGAGAGCCTTCAGCGCCCCGGTACCAACCGTCCCCAGGCCGATTATGCCGATGTTGATCTGTGGTTTCACACCAAACCCCCGTATTTAGAAAACATATCTATAAGGAAGCCAGGAGTGCAGGAAAAACTCTGACTCAGGCATCCGAAGTCGGATGTCTCCGATGCGCAGCAGATTCCAAGTTCTCCCGCTTGGGCCTATTCCCGCCAGGAGCAGCTAGCAGGCCATAGATGGATTCGATGAAACCAGGCCCAAGGCGGCGGTGAACCTCAATGGCCGCTCCAATAATTCCGTCGGTTAGCTCCTCATGCTCCAAACTGCTCACAGATTCCTCATGGATTCCTGGCTTCCTTATAAACCCTGATTCCCTACGATTCGGCTTCCGAGGCATCAATTACGACTAGCACATCGCCCTGCTGGACGAGCTTGCAGTTCTCGGCGGGTATCGCTACCACCCGGCCGGCGACTTCCGAGAGCACCTCGCTAAAAACCTTCATCGCCTCGATTAGCCCAACCGTCTGCTCGGCCTCGATTATATCGCCCACCTCGACATACGGCAGGGAATCGGGCGACGGCCGTCTGTAAAAGACCCCGATCATCGGTGATGCGATTTCGAAAAGGTGCTCGGGAGCCGGCTGCTCCACTGCCTGCTTCGCCAGCGAAGGCTGGGAAACGGGAGCTTCGCAGGCCTGGACCTCGATGAGCGTGCTCGCCTGAGCCACAGGCATCGAAGAAGGCGTCGCCGGAGCCGATAACTCGGCCTTGATAGTAATGCTCAGGCCATCTTCCTCGACCTCCAGCCCGGTAAGCCGGTTCTCTTCCACTAAGGAGATCAGCCTTTTGATTTTCTCATAATCAATGCTCATGGTATCGTGCCTCATACCTCGTCCCGGAGCAATAACCGGAAACCAAGGAGCAAGCATCCACTTCAGTCAAGTATAGCATTGGGCAAATGGGCGTGTCAATTTGAGATCCTCATGCAATGCAGAAGCACAGAGGGGAAACTGGGAGGAACTTTGGACGCTCAACGTCCAACTTGGGATTCCAGTTGGCGGTGGGAAGCGCTTTCACAAGCCAGCACTGGGATGGGAAATACTTTGCTGTAAGACTTTGGGATAAGATGCCCAACCCGAGTCCCCGTCGGCTCTGTGAGCGCTACCAATCATGGGCTTAAATCGGTCAGCTTCTTGCGAAGTGGCTTTCCAAATATCCCTTTCGAAAGCTGGCTCATTATCTCAATCACTGCTGAGAGACCGGCTTCTACCTCTTGCTTGTATTCTGCAGTCGACAGCTTATCCTCATCCTCACGCGGGTGGGTAAGTGCATCTCTGAGTTTCTTAAACCGTAGCAATCTGGACCAAGACAAAGCAGCCTCGAAATCGAAATCCGGAAGAAACCTGCGTATAAGCAGCTTTAGCTTGTCTTCCAAGCGGTGATAATCAGCCTGACTACGGGTCTTAAACTGGCCGTTGTGAAGGCCAAACCACCTATCCTGCAGGTAAGCGATCTCATAAGACCGAAGAACATCCCCGTGCGCAAGTGTATCTGCAATGAAGTTAATAAACGCTTCTATAGCACCCATGGCGTAGAACACTGACGCGCGATAGTTTCGCTTTGCCTCTCTTTCATCACAGATTCCTTGGGCTTTGCAAACAAAGAAATAAGCGTCTTCGAGGCAATCCTCAAACATGACTAAATTCCCTTCAGGGCTCTTTCCGCACGCATTGCAGCCTTTTTCGCCTCGTAGGCCTGGATGGCAGCTACAGCTAACTTCGAGTTAATACCCGGCTTTGATGCCGATTCTGCCTGCAGTATAAACACCTGCAGCATCCTCCCTAATTCGTCGGCGCCCATACGCGCGCCGAGTCCTCGGTAGGCATCCCCGTCTACCCCCTTCAAACGCGCCCTTAACAACGCATCGGCATTCAATGGATCAGACTGGCGCGTACATGAATCTGGAAGTGCGTAGTGGGCTTTCTGCGGCGGAAAATTCTGAAAATACCCTGCTGCATACGCCCAGCTAGCCGCGACGCATGGGTGAATTGCCTTGTTGGCAAACTCAATGTGCTTACCCTTGCTCCGGCTAAGTATCCGCTCCCGCTGTAACTTGTGCATTCGCGCGAACTCGCATCCCATGGTGCTTAAGTCGCCATCAGACCAATCTATGCTCTTACGTACATCAGCATACGCCCTGTCTAGCTTAGGTCCAGAAGCACATACGATCGGGGTACCGACCTGTCCTGCCTTCCTCGCATTCCTTCCTAGGAAGAAATTGACTACCAATGTCCGGGCGAGACGAACGGTAGGAATTCCCTCAGGGCTCCTTCTATCAGCGAAGTTCTGGCCCTCCCCAAGCAATCCCACAGACTGACACCAACCACGCAGTTCATCGCCGAGCGCCTCTTCTTGCATCCTATCGATCAGATCGTTAGAGACGGCAATCGAAGTATTGTTCGCCATGGCGATATTCAATCGCTGCTCAACGGATAAACTGAAATAGACTCTGACACCGTGGGCGGTAGAGACCCCTTGTCTGAGCGCTTCGGCAATCGCCTTGACACGGTGCTGTCCGCCAAAAACCTTTAGTGGCCTGTCACCCCTATATGACGTGTCATACTCAACCACAATGTCTTCGAAGCTGCGTCCCTCTAGAGCGTCGCTAGCCATCAGCTTGTAGGCATACGTGTCCTCGTATATCTCGCGGTTAAGCTTGTAATCCTCGCTTTCTTCAGGGTCAAGTACAGCTTCCGTATCGGTTTTGGACGCTAGGGCTTTCCCATCGAGATGACAGACAACGTAGTAAGCCTTGCTCCGTTTATCGAACAGCAGCAGGTGTGGAACCCGGTTGTCCGCCTCGTGAGTCTTGTAGCGCTCAAAAAACTCTTTCATCTTCTCTTGGATTTCAGGGATTTCAGGCGCGAGATTCATCGCCTTTGGGATAACTACTTTGTCCATTGTTTTGCCCATCTTACAATGCCTTCTCCTCCCGCCCAGTTCTGGATGCGTAGCTAATCCTCTACATCATACACACCCAAAATCCTACCATGACGGAATGGTCTCGTCAAGGGGCGGGCATCTCTACAGCCATCTTATTCCGTCGCTTGCGCTTCGGTAGTTCGCCGAAGCCCGTTCAAGGTTGGGCGTTCGATGTTCGAAGTTGGGCTCCTTCCTGCATTCCTGGCTTCCTTATTGATTTCTCCCTTCCGTGTCCTCTGTGTTCGCGTGGAGGATTACCCGCATGAGAAATCAAACCTAGAAGCGGGGATGGCCGCCACAGAGGGACGGCCACTACATTTCGATGGCGCCGGAAGGCCGGCGGCTAGCATCCAGCCGCCAGCATCCAGCCGCCAGCATCCAGTATCACGCATTACGCAATACGCATTACGAGATCGAGTAGGATTCACGAGTAGAAGCAAGGCGAGGTGAAATCAATGGAAAAGACCAGCGGTTTTTCGGAGGCCGAGCAAGTTATCGAGGAAACAATCGAGAAATATGCTGCTTATGTGAACCCGACGCTGGCGAATCTGATGCGGTTTGCGGGCTTCGGCGACGTTGAGGCGTCCGCGCACGGGACGAAGATTACCGATTACTCCGGCAACGAGTATATTGACTGCCTGGGCGGGTACGGCGTCTTCAGCCTCGGACATCGGCACGCGGAGGTGGTCGCGGCGGTTGCGGAACAGCTCGAGTGCATGCCGCTCTCATCCAAGATATTCTTCAACAAGCCGCTGGCGGACCTCGCCGAGCTTCTGGCTGAGATCACTCCCGGCCGGCTGCAGTACAGCTTCATCTGCAACAGCGGCGCGGAAGCCATGGAAGGAGCGCTCAAGGCCGCGCGCATCTACACGAAGAGGACGGAGTTCATCTCCACCATCGGCGGCTTCCACGGCAAGAGCATGGGCTCGCTGTCGGCGACCGGAAGGGATATCTACAAATCGCCTTTCGAGCCGCTGATTCCGGGGTTCAAGCACGTCCCATTCGGGGATGCCAAGGCGGTCGAGGAAGCGATGACATCCCGAACCGCCGCCGTGATCGTGGAACCCATTCAGGGCGAGGGTGGAATTCGCGTGCCGCCGGATGACTATTTGCCCCGGCTGCGTGGGATTTGCACGCAGAGCGGCGCGCTCCTCATCGCGGATGAAGTGCAGACCGGCATGGGCCGCACCGGGAAGATGTTCGCATGCGAGCACTGGGGCGTCGAGCCGGATGTCATGACGCTGGCGAAGGCGCTCGGCGGCGGCGTGATGCCCATCGGCGCGTTCATCGGCACGCCGGAGATTTGGGAGGCAATGTTCCGCGAGAACCCGCTGATGCACTCGTCCACGTTCGGAGGGAATCCGCTGGCCTGTCGTGCGGCTATTGCGGCGATCCACGCCACGCGGTTCCGCGACCTTCCCGGCCGGGCGGCACGGCTCGGCGAGTATTTCATCGGAAAGCTTTGCAGGATCAAGGATAAGCACCCGAAGGCGCTCACGGAGGTGCGCGGCCTCGGCCTCATGATCGGCGTCGAGTTCACGCACGAGGATGTCGGCGAGCTGGCGATCGGCGGGTTGGCGAGGCGCGGCGTGATCGCGGCCTACACCCTGAACAACCCGAAAGTCATCCGCTTCGAGCCGCCGCTTATCATCACGGAGGAAGAGATTGATACAGTAGTCACCGCTTTCGACGAGGCAATCACCGAGGCGCTGGAGATGCTGGAGGGGATAATTTAGACTGCAGATCCGCCGCAGGCGGAACCGCAGACTGCAGCGGCGCGGGGACGCCCTGGTTGGCGCGCTTTTCTTTACTAGGGCGCTTGCTTCTGCTACAATTCCATCAGACCAACGCAATCGGGCAGCCGTCGCCGGCTTGTTCTCTGTGGAGGTATACGACATTGCGATATTCGCATCTCTTCGCCCCAACGCTGCGCGAGATACCAGCGGATGTGGAAATGATCAGCCACCGCCTGCTTCTGCGGGCGGGGTTCATTCGCCAGACTGCCGCGGGGGTCTACAGCTTCCTGCCGCTCGGCTGGCGGGTTCTGGATAAGGTATCGGACATTATCCGCGAGGAGATGAACCGCGCAGGGGCGCAGGAATTGCTCCTGCCGGCCATCAATCCTCAGGAACTCTGGGCGGAGAGCGGCCGCGAAGCCACGATGTACGATGTCCTTATCGGCTTCAAGGACCGGCGAGGCACGCAGTACTACCTCGGCCCCACGCATGAGGAGGTCATCACCGACCTCGTGCGGCGCGGCGTGCAGTCATATCGCGATCTCCCGCTGAACCTCTACCAAATCCAGACGAAGTTCCGCGACGAGCCGCGTCCCCGCGGCGGATTAGTGCGGGCGCGCGAGTTCCTGATGAAGGATGCCTATTCCTTCGACCGGGACGAAGCGGGGCTGGACGCCACTTACATGCAGATGTACGACACATACGCGGCGATCTTCCGACGCTGCGGGCTGAATACGACCGCCGTGGATGCGAGCGGCGGCACAATCGGCGGCAAGGAGACGAAGGAGTTCATGCTCCTCACCGATTCCGGCGAGGATGCCCTTTTGCTGTGCCCATCCTGCGGATATGCAGCGAACCAGGAGATCGCCGATTTCCGCCTCGTCATCCCTGAGCCGGCGGAAGCCCCAAAACCGACGGTCAAAGTGGACACGCCGGGGGCGCATACCGTCGAGCAAGTGTGCGACTTCCTGCACACCTTCCCCGAGCGGCTGGTGAAGACGCTGATCTATATGGCGGACGGCAAACCGGTGGCGGCGCTGATCCGTGGCGACCGCGAACTTAACGAGGGGCGCTTCCGCGTGCTGCTCGGCGCGAATCAGCTAGAGATGGCGACTCCCGAGCAGATAGAGGAGGCGACCGGCAGCCCGGTGGGTTTCAGCGGGCCGGTAGGCTTGAAGGTCCCAATGTACGGCGATGAGGAGCTTCGCGGCATGGTGAATTTCGTCACCGGCGCGAACGAGGCGGATGCGCACCTGGTCAACGTCAACTGGCCGGACATCGAAGGCGAGATCACCTGGATACGGCTGAGATTCGCGGCTGCGGGCGATGTCTGCCCGACTTGCGAGACGCCTTTCGAGGAGCGCAGAGGGATGGAGCTGGGGCACATCTTCAAGCTGCGCTACGCGATATCCGAGCCGCTTAACGCAACCTTCACCGACGAGGACGGCAGCGAGAAGCTGATTATCATGGGCTGCTACGGCATCGGGGTCAGCCGGATTCTGGCAGCCGTCGCCGAGGCGAGCAACGACGAAAACGGGCTTATCTGGCCGATGAGCATTGCGCCGTTCCAGGTGCACATCATCGCCGCAAATGCGACGGATGAAACCCAGCACACCCTTGCCGAGCGCGTTTACCAGGACCTCTGCGAGGCGGGCGTCGAGGCGCTCTACGACGACCGTGAGGAGCGGGCCGGCGTGAAGTTCAAGGATGCGGATCTCATCGGCGCGCCGGTGCAAATAGTTGTGGGCAAGACAGCGGTAGAAGGGAAAGTCGAAATCCGCGACCGCGCGACCAAGACCCCGGAAGTCATCTCCGCCGACGGGGTAGTGGCGAATATCAGCCAGCGAATCAAGGAAGCCGTTTCCGCCGGATCTCTGTAACGTTTTGGACGCGCAGCCCGTCTAAAAAGTAAACATGGACGTTCAAACCGGCGTCAGGAGCACTCTCCGCATGAATTTCGGCAGCGGCCTGGAGATGAACTCCCAAGCGGCCGATCTGGACTTTGCCCTGGTACGAGAGTTCATGTCCGGGCAGGCAGCCGCTTTTGATCGCCTGTACGAGCGACATTCTGCATATGTATATAATACGTGCCTGGGCATTCTGGGAAACCCGGAAGACGCACGCGATGTCACGCAAGACACGTTTGTACAGCTCTATCGCTCGCTGCCAAAGTTCCGCGGGCGGAGCAAGTTTTCCACATGGCTTTACCGCATCGCGGTGAACAAGTGCATGGACGCTCTGCGCAACCGGCCAAAATGGGAATCAACGGACTCCCTCGAATGGGTTCGAGACGCAGATCCACCCGCAGCCGACCACATACAGGAAGAGCATGTGAGGCAAACGATATTGAGGCTGAAGCCCGACTACAGAGCGGTTTTGGTGCTCTACTACTTCCAGCAGCTTTCGTATGCTGAGATAGCTGAGAGCCTTGGATGCTCAGTAGATCAGGTGCGTATAAGGCTGCACCGCGCCCGAAAGGCATTTCGACAAATATATGGATGACAGGGGGTGGCCCGGTTGAAATGTAGGCATGTGCGCGATCTGGCATCACAGTATTTAAGCAGCGAACTTCCGACCGAGAAGGTAGCAGCAATCGAGGCACACCTGACAAAATGCGACGCCTGCCGCGCGGAAACAGCGGCCACGGAGCGGGCGCTCCGCGCCCTGGAGCGGCCTAAACCGCTCTTCAAGCCGCCGGACGTACTGGAAGCGGTAAAGATGCAGGTTGCCCGACCCGACCGGCGCTTCAAGCCCGCCCGCATAGGATGGGCATTTGCCGGAGCAGCCACTCTCGCCCTGGCGGCATGGCTGGCGGTATCAATACACCCCGCACGGCACGCTCCTCCTGTGAACCGTGTAGTCACGGAATCGCGAATGCCAAAAGAAATTGCAAAAAAATCGGCCGTAAACCAACCGCTGAAGCCCATACCGGCAATCGCCAAGGAAAGTACAGGCAATGCACCCGATACGCATGCAAGTAGGCCGATTCGCAAGCCTCACGGGCCGGAGCGACATCCAAGCTTCAGCCCGAAACCCGAGCCGGTCCGGGTCGCGCCGGAACCGACCATCGAGTACCTGGTTGTCTACACTCCAGAGTTGTCCGAACCGACAGCCGCTGCGCCTGCTGAAACCGAAGCGGCTTCTGATGTAGAAGACACAAACCTTCCGGACACCGCCTACTACTCCATACGCATGACGGACAACTCCTCCGGGGAGATCGCCACCCTTTCTGTGCGTACGGAGCTTGAGCCGGGCGCGGAGCCGAATATCATCATGGATTACGCAGTGACCAACAAAGGCGCAGACAGAGATGGCAGTGAAAGGAGCTTCTTCGATGAAAGCATGCCGCTACGTAATAATCACGCTGTTCATCCTACTAGCTAGCGCCGCACTTGGGGAACCAGAGCAACCTCAGCCGAGCGCCGCCCAAGCAGAGGGCAAGGCAGCCGGAAAAGCATCAGGCGCGCACGTTGTGACGCTCGATCTAAAAGACGTCCCCGTGCAGTATGCTATTGACGCTCTGTTTGCCGGCTCCGGTCGAGTCTATGCTATCGAGCCCGGTGTCAGCGGCACCGTGAGTATTAAACTGTCCGGTGTACCTTTCGACAACGCGCTGCGTACACTGGCGAATACCGCCGGACTTGCAGTACGCGAGGACAAGGGGCTTATTATCCTGGGTCTCGACCCGCAGCGGGGGCTGACAAATATCGCGCAGCCAACGACTCAAGAGGTGCAATGGCAGTGGTCGCCTTCACAAAGAGCAGTAACCACCTCACAACGGATGCCAGTGCCTCCGGGTGTGGTTAACATCCAGCCGAGGCGGACCGGAACGGGATTCGATAGGAGATTCGACGTCACTCTCGAGCAGGCCAACGTATTCGAAGCCATAAAGCAGCTTATGGAGCTCGACGGTCGCGATTACGTTCTGGACCTTGGCGTCTCCAACCAGATGTCCTCCGTGTTTGGCCTGAGGATAACCGCAAAGTTGAAGAACGCCACGCTGGACGATGTGCTGAACGCACTGGCCAAAACACCCGGCCTGACGATCGAGAAAGCTGCGAACATTTATGTAATCGGATTCCACGGATATCCGGGTTACAGCACTGCGTACGCTGGACCCAGTGGGCCTCCTCTCTTCGGCAGCGCCGAGAGAGGCGTACCAATCTTGTCGTGCACGAATTGCGGGCAAAGCATGCAGCCGGATTGGAGGTTCTGCCCAATGTGCGGTATCCCAGCGAACTACCAGGGTGCGGACAAGAAATAGTTCCTGGCCCGACCACCTTTTTTGCATCGAATTGACAAAAGGCAGCCCCACCCGGCGGCCTTTTTGTTTTCCACCCGGCGCGCAGCTCATTTCCCTACCCCATCCTTACTTACACCCATGAACCGTAACGAGCAATATTGACGCGTAACGTGCAAGGAAAAGCGATCCAGCCCGCCGCCAACCTGTTCGGCTCCTCGCAGCACTGCTTCTCATCCCTCCAACCCTCATGAAGAGCAAGCCCTCTGCCTCTCTCAACAACGATACATCCGGCTGCCTGTAAAAATTACGTGAATTTTCCCGAAACCGGCTGGTTTGGCTCGGAACTTGCAATACAGCCTGGGTAGGGCAAGTACGAGTGCAGGCGACTTTCTGGGCCGGCATAGCAATACTTACCCCTGAAAGGGTGATGGTGCAATGCTTGTTCGTCGTTTCGTAATGCTGTTTCTATGTTTGCTGTTGTCCCTTGCAGCGGCAGCGGAAGCAGCGAAAGCTAAAATGCCACCGGGCTCGTTTTTGACAAAGCCTGTCGGCAGTGCAAGTGAATTGGCCGACCTTATCAAGCAGGATAAGATCACCGCATCGCGGTATTCAAAGCACTTCGGCATGGATGCGCCCGCTCTGGCACAGTATTTCCGCGAGAACCTTAGGGCATCTAAGCTGGATAAGCCGGGCCGCTACACGGTGTACTTTATTGCGGAGAACGGCGAGATCGTCGCGCATAAGAAGAATTTGAAAGCCGGCATTGAGACCTTCGTTGCTTGGAACGGCCAGATCATTCTCGAGGGGAAATGCGGCAACCCGGTGACCAAGACTCTGCCGAAGCCTCCCGAAAAAATTGCGGTAGCGCCTTTGATCGAGCCGTCTCCACCGCCGGCCATAGTCGAGCCGGTACCAGTCGTGGCCGAGGCGCCGGTGGCGCCAGAACCCACCGTGGAAGTTTTGGCTGAGCAGCCGGTTGAAGTGCCGAAGGTAAAGGGAATCCAACAATTGCTCATCCCCGGCCTGCTGGCGGCGGGCGCAATCGGCTTCGCCGGAGGCAGCGAGAGCGGAACACCAGTACCCGAGCCGGCGGGCCTGCTGGTACTGGGCACAGGGGGGATAAGCCTTCTAGCTTACTGCTGTAAGCGGCGACGCTGAACATTAAGGTATTCCAAAAGGAGCAAAGGGTTATGAAAAAGTCGTATGCTTATGTGAAAATCTTTTTACTGATAGGGCTGCTGTTTGTGTTGAGCGTCCCCGCCCAGGCGGCATCGTGGGACGCGGCGACATCCGAGGGAATCACCAGTGTGGACGTCGTCCCGAACTCGATCACCAACACGTATACCTGGACGCTCAATAATCTGAGCGGCACGGACCTTTGCCCGCTCGAGTACGAGGACCTGACTGTGCTGGTTTGGTCGCTTCAGCCGTTTAACGTATACGAACTGGCCGGGTCCGACACGTGGACAGCGCCGGAAGGCTGGACATGGGATGGTTCCTCCGGCAAATGGCAGTGCTACGAGATACTCGACGAGAGCAGAAAATACTACACACCTCCTGCCATCGCACCGGGTGGGTCATTGGTATTTACTTATATCTACAACCCCGATGGAAGCATAATCAATCCCTTCCCTGCGGATTATGAGGGCGACCCGGACGACATCGGCTTCATCTCGCACGTGGGCGCTGTCGTCCCCAGGATAGAGATAGACCCCGACATCCCCTGGGTCCCGGACCAAAACGGAGGAACCTGGTACGACAGATCGAGCTGGTCCGGCGAAATCGTCCCCGAACCCTCCAGCGCAACAGCGTTGGGAATCCTCGGCATACCGCTCGCCGCGTCCTTCCTCAGGCGCAGGCGCACTTCGTAATCGCGTGCGCTCCCAGGTGGGAAGCGCACCGTGAGGCGAAATGGGGCACCCTTCGGCGCGGGACAAATCTGTTTGGAGCTGAGTCAGCGGCGGTACAATCCTAGTGACCCATCGCATCGGGATTGTCCGACGCTCGGCAAATCGTCCCGCTTCGGACGGCCTCCGGCAGTGCGGGAAACACCTTGCACTACCAAAAACGCAGGAGGCGTATGGTGCCATGTTGCACATAAGAATATCAGCAGTTGCGCTTACAACGCTCCTCATCACCATCATGCTCGCGCTGCAAGGCGCGGTTTTGACCCCTGTCTATGCCAACGAAGACGCCGGAAAGCACGAGATCGAAATGGGGCGTGAGGCTGCAGCAGAGATCGAGAAGGAGCACAAGCTCGTAACCGACCCGGAGATAACCGGGCGAGTTAATACAGTGGGCCAGAGGATTGCAGCAGTAGCAAACTCCGAGCCTGTGCCGGCGACCTACGGCAGCTCCGATGTTTACCGATTCGACTATAAGTTCAAGGTTATCGAGGACGACAGTATAAATGCATTCTCCCTCCCCGGCGGCTACATCTACGTGCACAAGGGACTGCTGAACTACATGCGGTCGGACCACGAATTAGCGGGCGTGCTCGCCCATGAAGTCGCGCACGCGTCCCACCACCATATAACCCACCTGCTTAAGAAACAGGGCAGGCTTGACGGACAGATGGCGCTTATTCTGCTCGTGGGGGTGCTGGCGCGAGTAGACACAGAGGAACTGGGCAATCTGCTGATCGGCGCGCAGCTTGTGCGAATCGCGAGAGGCAGCGGATATGGTCAGAAGGCAGAAGCAGATGCGGATGCGACGGCCGTGTCCTACGTCCGGAAAGCCGGCTATAACCCAGTTGGGATCATGACATTCCTGGAGCGGCTCGCCGGCGATTATGCCAGCAGCCCAAACCTGGATATGGGCATCATGCAGACACATCCGGCTCCCAGAGTCCGCTGTAAATCCGTCCTGAATCAGATAAAATCGCTGGGCCTGCCGATTAACAGGCGAGAGGTTGCGGACGCGCTGAAAGCCAGGACTGAGCAGGCTACCGTGAACGGCCAGCCGGTCATCCAAGTGAAACTAGGAGACACGGTGCTATTCGAGCCGGCGCCAATAAACAGCACGCTGACCTCCGAGCAGCGGGCGGAGGCTATTGCGACCAGGGTTAACCAGCTTTTAGATTCCGAGCCTGTGCTGCGGGAAGTAGCTCTCAGCCCGGACAGGAGGGTAGTGCTGGCTCGCGGCGAGCCGATTATAGTGGTGACAGCTCAAGACAGCAGCCTGTATGAGAAGCCTGTGGGCGAGGTCGCAGCGCAGGCTGCAGCCGTGTTGAAGTATGCAATCTGGCAGGAAATGATACACAGACTATAGCCGACTCCCGGACGCTGGAATCCCCCATACTCCCATTCTCCCACACTCCCCATTTGGGCGCTGGCCGTTCTCGTGGCAGGGCGCTTGCAAGGTTGACAATGATGAGCCTTCGATGCTATAGTCAAGCTACTAATCCCCAATGTAGGAAGGATTATCCGTATGAAAGAGATACTGAGAATCCTTGAAGAAGACTCCCGCTTGGGCGTCGAGGAAATCGCATCCATGACCGGAAAGTCGCCGGAGGAAGTAAAAGCAATCATCGAGGATTATGAATGTAAAGGGATCATCCGGTGCTACAAGACGGTCGTAGATTGGGAAAAAGTGGGAGAGGAGCCGGTCATTGCCTTTATTGACGTTAAAGTCTCCCCGGAACGCGGCGTCGGATTCGACGATATTGCGGAGCGGATATACCGTTTTCCCGAAGTTCGCGCGGTATACCTGGTGTCGGGCCAGCACGATTTGCGCGTTCAGGTGACTGGAAAGTCCATGAAGGAGGTTGCGTTCTTCGTGGCGGAGAAGCTCGCCACCATTGATCGCGTACAATCAACCAATACTCACTTTATGCTCAAAAGGTATAAGGAAGACGGCGTCATCTTCGAGGTTCCGGAAGGCGACAGGCGCCTTGCCATCACGCCGTAGACTGGTGCGTATTGCGTGAGGAAACCGCTTCCCCCACGTATTACGCAATTACGCAATACGCACTACGCATCACGCAGGACGACAATGCACATCTCGAGTAGAGTTAAAGCAGTTCCGGCTTCGGGCATCCGCAAGTTCTTCGATATAGTCTCACAGATGGAGGACGTGATCTCCCTCGGCGTGGGAGAGCCGGACTTCGTCACCCCCTGGCGCATCCGCGAGGCGTGCATCTACTCGCTCGAGAAGGGGTACACCACCTATACGTCCAATTACGGACTGCTCGAACTCCGCGAGCTGCTGTCGGCGTATATCGAGGGGAAATACGGCGTCAGATACGATCCGCGGAACCAGGTTCTGATAACCGTGGGCGTCAGCGAGGCAATAGACCTTGCGCTTCGGGCGATCCTCGAGCCGGGCGAGGAAGTCATCGTGCCGGAACCTTGCTTCGTCGCCTATCAGCCCTGCGTGGTATTTGCATGCGGCGTGCCAGTGCCCGTCGGCACAGGCTCTGAGACGGGGTTTGTGCCCAGGCCGGAGCAGATAGAGAGCGCGGTTACACCCAAAACCAGGGCTATTATGATTAGCTTCCCGAGCAATCCGACCGGAGCGGTAATGCCCAGGGACGATTTGCAGGCGCTCGTGGATATTGCGAAAGCCCACGATCTGTATATCATAAGCGATGAGATTTACGACAAGCTCATTTACGGCGTCGAGCACACCTGCGTGGCCTCCCTCGATGGCGCGTACGAGCGGACTATATACCTCAATGGTTTCTCGAAAGCCTATGCCATGACCGGCTGGCGGATAGGATATGCGGCTTCCAATCCGGATGTGATCGAGGCCATGATAAAGATCCACCAGTATATAATCATGTGCGCCCCGATTACCGCCCAGATGGCCGCGATAGAGGCATTGAAGAACGGAGAAGGCGATATGTTGGAAATGATCCGCCAGTACGACCGCAGACGCCGTCTGATCGTGGGTGCGCTGAACGGCATGGGATTGGAGTGCCTCGAGCCGAAAGGCGCATTTTACGCGTTTCCCTGCATAAAGAGCGCCGGCCTGTCCTCGGATGAGTTTGCCGAGCGGCTGCTGTTCGAGGAGAAAGTGGCGGTCGTCCCGGGCAATGTATTCGGCAAGTGCGGTGAGGGGTACATCCGCTGCTCCTATGCGACCAGCCTGCAGAATATCCAGCAGGCGATGGAGCGGATGGCCAGGTTCGTGCAAAAAGTTAACCAATGACTCGCCGCTGACGTAACCTAATTCTGGAGATGGAGATTTTCGGATGGGGGAATGGGAGATATCTGGAGCTGGCGCTCTCCCGCTCCCCCATTCTCCCATTTCTTCACTGTCTTGCCCACCTCGTTCTTGAAAGGATGCAGAATCATGCAGAGTTTGCGGATATTCGCTTGTTCACTCCTTGCCCTTGTGCTTTCTTTGCCTGCGGGCGCCGCAGATAAAGTGACCTGCTACACAATGTGGGATGACTCTTTCTTCTATGCAGCGTTCGAAGTCCAGGACCCCGACGTGGTGAGCGCCAACACCGCCCACATGTCCAACCCCTGGGAGGATGATTGCGTCGAGGTGTTTCTGGAGACGGACAACCAGCGCGCGCCTGATCGCACGCCCAGCACCTTCCAGATGTCCGTGAGTGCCGGCGGCGGCTCCAGCTTCGTAGTCGGCGAGAACGGCCAGCCCAAACCGAAGAAGATATTTACGTTCAAATGTGCGAGAAAGGTTCAGGGCACGCCGAACCGGTCCTACGACCGTGACCTCGGCTATACGATAGAGTTGGCGATGCCGTGGAAGGAAATGGGCGGCCCGCCTGCTCCCGGCCGCGTTATGGGCTTCAACATGATCTGCCGGCTGAAGGGTGAAAATACGGGATTTGTCAGCTTCTCCCCGCAGGTGGCGAGCGAGGAGGACGTACATGTTCCCGCAAAGTGGGGAACGATAAAGTTTATGGAAACTCCGACCATCATTGCCAGACAGGATAGCACCATCATCTGCCGCAAGGTCGCCCGTCGGGCGCCCCTTATTGATGGAAATCTCGGCCCGGGCGAGTGGATTAGGGACATGCGCTTCCAGATGGTCAAGCCGGAGCCGCCCACGGTCAGGCCGGGCCCGAAATTCATGATCGAAAAACTGGCGCTCACCCACTACTTCTATTGGTACCAGGGCGACGGGCGCCGGGAAGCTCCATTCGGCCACGTGCGCCGCGAGGACGGGAGCAGCGAGCTCACCGACCATCCCCTCGAAGGAGTCGGGCCTTGGTTCTCGCATGACCGGGTACAGTGGCATAAGGACCAGCTCGCCGATATCAGGAACGCCGGAATAGATGTGGTAATCCCCGTATACTGGGGAGCGGCCGCCACGAAAAAACAGTTCGCCTCCAAGGGCCTGAACTGCATGGTGCAGGCTTTGAAGGAGCTGAAAGCGGAGGGCAAGAGCTATCCTCTGGTCGCAATGTTCAACGACACCTCTGCCATGTGGGTCCAATACGGCAGCAAGCCTGACTTGAGAAACGACGAGGTCAAGGAAACCTTCTATGGCATGATTAAGGATTTCTTCCTACAGGTGCCGGAGGAATTCCGCGCCGCGGTTCAGCTCCCCGTGGAGAAGGGCGGACAGCCGGCCTATATCGTGGTCTTGTACACGGCTTCGTGGTTCAGCGACCTGGATGCCGGCTTCGTGGAGTATTGCAATGAACGATTTGCAAAGGATTTCGGCGGCCGAAAGCTCGTCTGGATCGGCCACTCGGACTTCCGGCCCAAGGCTGCCGTGATGGATGGATACTCGAATTACGGCGCCGGGTTGGGCTTGCAATTCGACGACACCGGCTGGATACGCATCGCCGGAGTCGGAGCCGGATTTGACAACTCGGCGGTGCATGGCATGAAGACACCCATCCGATCTCGAACGGGCGGCGACACTTATAAGAAAGATTGGGACGCCCTGATGGAGAAGTCGCCCGATTGGGTGATAGTAGACGGCTGGAATGAGCTTCACGAGGGAAGCGATATCTGTCCGAGCAGCGAGTATGGCAACCAGTACGTCAGCCTGACCAAGATCGGCCTGCTCCGCTTCAACGGCATGCGGGCGTACGATGCGAAATTCCTGAAGCACGACACGCCTCCCGTCATGTCGCCGGGTGTGCTTTATCAGGTGACGCTTACAATTAAGAACGCAGGCGCGAAGCCCTGGTACCCGGGACTTCAAGGCGTTTTCCTCGCCGGCCGATGGTTCAAGGACGGCACGCTATTCGCCGATTCGGGGGCTCGGCTCCCGCTTCAGGAGACCGTTCTCGCCGGGCATATCCTCCAAAAGACTATCGGGATTCGGGCCGCTGACCAGGATGGCAAGCCTTTGCCCGAAGGAGACTACGAGCTTCGTTGGGAGCTTGTCCGCACACGGGACGAGTGGTTTTCGGACGGCGGAGATGTGCCTCTCTGCGTGCCGGTGAAGGTAAGCGCGTCGCCCGTTGTGGGTTTCAGCCTGGTGAACTCGACGCTGCCGACGCTGATGAAGTCCGGCGGGACGTACAACGTTACCGTGAAGCTGAGAAACGACTGCGCTGCTGCTTGGAAGGCGGGCGTCCTGAAGCCGGCTTATCGCTGGCACAAGGCATCCGTCCACCTCGGCAAGGATTCCGAAGATTCGATGGAGCCCCTGCCCGGATGCACGGGGACTGCCGATCTGACCGTGGACCTCGAGCCGGGCCGGGTGATCGAGGTAACATTGCCCGTGAGGGTCGCAGGCCAGGACGGCACGCCGATTCCCGTATGGACGCAGAACGACTTGTGGACCTACATCGTTTCCTGGGAGATGGTTCGGGCTGACGGCCAGGTCATTCCGCTGCGCTTCGGACAGGAAGCGGTGAAGGTGCTCGCGGACGACTATGGCCCGAAGTTCATTGCCGGCGATACCCCGGACGAGATGCCGGCAGGGAAGCAGTGCAAGGTCAGCCTCACTATCGAGAACGCAGGAGCGGATGTCTGGACCAGAGCCGACTTCAGCGTCGGCTGCCACTGGTACTATCTCGATGGAATAGAGGCCGTTTGGGAGGGCGCAAAGAGCCGGCTGCCTTCGGACGTGCGCCCTGGCGAGCGTGTCATTGTGAAAGCGTCGGCGACGACGCCGCCCTGCGACGGCCAGTACTATCTGGTGTGGGACCTTGCTCATGGAGACAAATGGGTCTCGACCTTGGCGAACAGCCGTGGCAATGACATCCTCATCGTGCCGGTGAATGTTACAAATGGCAAGTTGGCCGCGCAGGACTTGACGCAGCTCTTCGATTTGGACGTGACCAGTTTCGATATGAACCGGAGGGACGGGGATGCCGACGGCGCCGGCCTCACCCTTGCCGCAGAGTTGCTTCCGCCGCAGGTGAACGCGATCGCGGCTGCCAACAAGTTCTGGCCGTGCGGGCTGTGGACGTCCGTTCAGGGCGCCGGCCTGGAGTCGTCCAGGCGGATATCCTTCAAGTATCCATCCAAAGCCGACGGCGCGAAGAACGCCGTATCGTGCAAGGGGCAGTCAATCGCACTGAAGCCCGGCCGCTATGCGGCGGTGCATCTTCTGGCGCTTGCGACCCAAGATACAACCGGCGAGTTTACCCTGGCCTACAAGGGGAGCAAGGCCCCCTCGGCGGTTGATTTCAGCGCGTGGAACGAGGCGCCGAAGCACGGCGAGCATCCCGCATTCGTCTGCCTGCACCGTCACTCGCCTGATGGGGAGCAGCGGGGCCAGGCGTGCTGGCTGAACCATTATGTATTGCAGACCGACCCCAAAGCGGAGTTAATATCTCTGTCTCTGCCGGATAACCCCGCCGTCAAGATTATGGCGATCACGCTGGAGAAGGCGGAGTAGCAGCCGCAAACTGCTCTGCTTCCTACTGCTGAGTTCCCATGAGGCTGCCGACGGTGAGGCCCTCGGGGACCGGTGTCTGGGGTTTCTCTGCGGGCGCGGCTTCGCTCGTCGGAGCAACCTCCGCCGGGGCGCGGCCGGCGAGCAGGTCCTGCACTTCGGCGAAGCCCTCCTGAGCTTTGGTAGCAGCAATCGGATCGAGCCGGTACAACACGCTGGTAAACTCCCCGACGTGGACCAGCTCCTCAAGCGCGATGTCGTAGAGCACCTTTTTCGCGTCCTCATTGTCCGTCGCGTCCATATGAGCCAGGTAGATATGGACGGCCTCCAGCTCCGCCGCGATGTCGAGCAGGATCGCGCGCACCAACTCGCTATGCGCCATTTTGCGCGGCACAGCGCCGGAAAACGGGTTTACAAACTCGGCCATGTTCAGTCTCCCTCCAGCGGCCTGGTTGTTAGCGTAGAAAACCGGCGGGTATGTTGGCTTACCGGAGGCATCTGTACCCGGAGTCACCCAGTCCTAAACGCGCGGGCGGTCGCCGGTGGGGCGATGGGAAGTGTGGGAAGTATGGGTGAATGGGGGAACGTTCAACGTCCAGCATCCGGCATCCAGTATCGAGTATCCAGCATCCAGAATCACGATCCACGAGTAAAAGAAGTTTCGATTACTTTCCGCGGGTGAGCTGGTCGAGGATGACAGCAGCGAGGATGACAAAGCCCTTCGCCACCATCTGGTAGAACGCAGAAACGTCGAGGAGAATCAGCCCATTATCCAGGACGCCGATCACCAGGGCGCCGACGAGCGTCCCCAGAACAGTTCCCCTGCCCCCCATCAGGCTGGTTCCGCCGAGGACAACCGCTGCGATGGCGTTCAACTCGAACATGATCCCCGATTTTGGATCGCCGGAAGCAAGTCGCGTCGCCAGAAGCATTCCACTCAGCCCGGAGAGCATCCCGCAGAGCGCGTAGACCTGGAGCTTCACGCGGTTCACATTCACGCCGGACAGCCTGGCCGCCTCTTCGTTGCCGCCGATTGCATAAACGTGCCTGCCGAAGTTGGTGCGCGAGAGGATAACATGCCCAACCGCCACCACGAGCAATGCTATCAATACCAGCGACGGGACATGCAGAAAGGGGACGTCGGACGCGCCAAAATCACCGACTTCGGGAGGCAGCGGGCTTACGGGCCTCCCATCCGTGTACACGTAGGCCAAACCCCTGGCAATGGTCATCACGGCAAGGGTTGCCACAAACGGAGCTACGCGAAATCGCGTGACCACCAGACCGCTGAATGCGCCACAACCGCTTCCTATCACGCCCGCGACTACCGCCGAAAGCGGGATGGCAAAGAGCATGGGGAGCTGGGGTATCAGCATCACAAAGCCGATGGAGAAACCATCTCTCAAAAACGTCATTGAGATGACGCCTGCCAGAGCAAGCACGGAGCCCACGGAGAGATCAATGCCTGCGGTGATGATGACGAAGGTCAGTCCGACGGCGAGGATCGTGTTTATGGCGATCTGGCGCGAGACGTTGGCGATGTTCCCAGCCTTAATGAAATCCCCACCAGTTCGCCAGGCGAAGAAGGCGCAGAGAAGCGCCAGGAAGATCACAATCCCGTATTGGGACAAGGTTCTGAGGACGTTGTTCGGCTTGCCCACGAACTACTTTCCCCCCGTAGCCAGCCACATGATTTTCTCCTGCGTGGCATCTTTCCTGCTAAGCTCGCCGGAAATCCGACCCTCGTGCATCACCAGAATCCGGTCGCTCATGCCGAGGATCTCCGGGAGCTCGGAGGAGATCATGATGATCGCAACGCCGTTCGCCGCCAGCCTGTTCATCAATTGGTAAATCTCGACTTTCGAGCCTACATCAATGCCGCGGGTAGGCTCGTCGAAAATGAGAACCTTCGACTGGGTGAAGAGCCACTTCGCGAGGACGACTTTCTGCTGATTGCCGCCGCTGAGATTCTGCACCTGCTGCTCGACTGACGGAGTCTTGATGGCAAGCTCCTGAATAAACCTCTGTGCAACGCGCCTCTCCTCCCGGCGGTTCACGAATCCCACGCGAGTGACGGCATCCAGGTTTGCCAGGCTGACGTTCTCGCGGACAACCATGCCGAGGATGAGCCCGAGGGCCTTGCGGTCCTCGGTGACAAGTCCTATCCCGCGCCGGATAGCGTCCCCGGGTGAGCGAATCTCCACTCGATGGCCGTTCAGCCAAAGCTCGCCTGAATCAATGGGATCCGCGCCGAATATCGCGCGGGCCAGCTCCGTCCGGCCTGCGCCGACGAGCCCGGCCAATCCCAGGACTTCCCCTCGGTGAACGGTGAAGCTAATATCCTCGATCACGCCCTTGCGAGTGAGATTCTTCACGGTGAGGGCGGGAGCTCTGATCCCGGCGGCCCGCTTCTGATCGGCGGCGGCGGATTCCTTCAACTCGCGCCCGACCATCATGTGGATTATCTCATTGCGGTCGGTCTCGGCGACGGGATTCGTGCCCACGAGGTGGCCGTCCCGAAGCACCGTCACCTGGTCGGCGATTTGGAATATCTCTTCCAGGCGGTGGGAGATGTAGATTATGCTCACGCCTTTCGCCTTGAGCGAGCGAATCAGGTCGAAGAGGCTCTCAAGCTCATGCTCCGTAAGGGTCGCCGACGGCTCGTCCATCGCTATGATGGAGGCCTTCCTGGAAGTGGCCTTCGCGACCTCGACCATTTGCTGCTGCGCGATCGACAGGCGGTTCACGGGGGTTCGGACGTTCAGGCGAACGCCGAGCTGGTCAATAACCTTCTGGGCCTCCGCGTACATGACCGGGAAGTTGATGAATCCGGGCAGAGCGCCCTTCGGCTCGCGGCCCAGGAAGATATTCTCGGCGGCGTTCAGGTAGGGCACCAAGTTGAACTCCTGGTAGATAATGCTGATGCCGAGGTCCATAGCCTTCTGCGGGGAAGTGATGTGGACGGGCGCGCCGTCGAGCAGGATTTCGCCGCTGTCCATGGGCTGTGCGCCCGCGAGTATCTTCATGAGCGTGGACTTGCCGGCGCCGTTTTCGCCAACGAGGGCGTGCACTTCACCCTTGGCGACTTCAAAGTCCACGTTATCCAGGGCACGGACGCCCGGATAGGTCTTCGTTATGTGCTTCATCCGGAGAGCGGGTACGCTCGTTGTTTTGTCGCTCATACTGTTGCCGTCTGAATCCGCCCCGGCGGACTCCCAATATCCTGGCGTGCATATTCGGGCTACTCGCCTTTCCTCTCGGCTTCCAGGGACGCCTTGTCAATGATGCCTACCTCGATCGGCACTTTCTTCGGAACTTTTTCGCCGTTGAGGTGCTTCACTACCATTTCAATAGTCGTCGAGCCGATCTTGCGCGGGTATTGGACAGCGTCCGCCTTGAGAGGGGTTCCCTTCAGTATCTCCTCCCTGGCTTCGGGATCGCCATCATAGCCCACGATGATAACGTTTCTCTTCGCCTGCCGCAGCGCCGCAAGCGCCCCAAGGGCGGTGCTGTCGTTGATCGCAAAGACGCCGTTTATGTCCGGGTGCGACTGGAGCATGTTCTCCATGACGCTCATGGAAGTCGTCCGCTCGCCGTCGCCCGGCGGCCTGGCGATTATCTTGATGCCGGGATACTTGGAAACCGCCTGCACAAACCCCCTGGTTCGGTCAACCACGCTCATAACCTTCGGGTGGTCTATAATTATGATCTTGCCCTTACCGTTAAGCAGCTTGGCCATGTACTCGCCGGCGACGCGGCCGCCTTCAACGTTATCCGATGCGACATGGCAGACCACATCTCCGCTGTTCGCGGCGATGTCCGCGGTGAAAACGGGAATGCCCGCCTTGTTTGCACGCGTGATGGCTCCGCCGATGGTGTCCGAATCAACCGGGCAAACCACGAGCGCATCCACCTGCTGTGTTATGAAGTTCTCGATCTGCGACTGCTGCTTCTCCATCTCGAACTGCGCGGACTGTATGTTGAGCTTGACGTTGTACTTGGCGGCGGTCTCCCTCATCGCCGCTTCCAGCTCCTGGTAGAATGGATGCTCCTTGGTGAGAAGCGTCACACCGATCGTATAAGCCCTCGCGCCGCCTTCGGTGCCGGCCTGCTTCTTCCCGCACGAAGCTATCCCGAAAGCCAGGGCGACGCTCATCGCAATCGCCCAAAGTGATCTGGTCTTCAAATGTCTGCCTCCTATTCAGCATTAGATGCAGTAGAAATTCGAGACATAACCGATTCCGCCCCTACTTAGGCTGCTCCTGAGCCGGCGTGGCCGGCGCTGCATTGGTGGGCGCAGCCGGGGCCTGCCCGCCGGAAGGAGCCGCTTCGCCAGCCGGCGCAGGCTTTTCTCCGCCCTGCGGAGCAGGCTGAGCCGGCGCCTTACCTTCCAACCGGTCAACAGCCTCCTTTATGAGTGGGTTCGTCGGGTATCTTTCGAGCAGCTTCTTTTGCATCTCCAGCGCTTTCGCCTTGTCTCCCTTTTTCTCATAGAGACCAGCGATTCTAAACTCGAGCATGACGTCAGGCTCGGCCTTCAAAACGGCCTCGTACTCAGGCAGCGCCTCATCGAGCCTATTAAGGTGCTCCAGATACCGGGCCAGCGAAAATCTGGCCTCTATGTCGTTGGGATCCTTTTCAAGCAAACCTCGAATGAACTTAAGGGCCTCGTCATGCTTTTCAGCATTCTGGTACGCTGTAATCAAGGACTGCCTCGTAAAGTCGAGATCCGGCTTCCTCTTGTACAAATCCTCGAAGTACGGCACCGCCTCCGAGGGTTTCTCCAGGCGCTTGCACGATTCGAGTAACGCGAGCATAGCCATTACATTCTGAGGGTCTTTGTCTATCAGGCTCTTCAGGTAAGCATGGCCCTCGTCTGCTTTGTTCAACTTCTCATACAGAGCCATCGTGTTCGACAGCACCGGCCCGTGACTCGCCCTAACCTCCAAGGCTCGCTTGTAAAACTCAAGCGCTTCCTCGCCCTTGTTCTCTCCGGACTTGAGGGCTGCTATGGTGGCAAGCGTACCAAAATCCTTCGGGTTCTTCTTCAGCAAAACGAGGTATTCGTTCAGAGCCTCCTTGTTACGCCCCTGCCGTTCAAACGCGAGGGCAAGTGCATTTCGTACCGTACGGTTATCGGGCTCCTCGGCCAGAAGCTGGCGGTAAGCGAGGATTGCCTGGTTGGGTCTGTTCAGCTTCTCCAGCAGGCGGGGTATGTTCAACAGCGTGTAGACATCCTTAGGAGCAACCTTCTGGAACTCCTTGTAAGCAGCCAGCGCATCCTCCAGCTTCTCCTGGCGCTCGTAGATGTTCGCCATTCCCATATAGGAGACCGGATCGGTCGGCTTGATCTCCTTGATCTGCTTGTAGTAGGAAAGCGCCTCGTCGAACTTCTGCTGCTTTTCGAGCATTCTTGCAATGGCAGCCAGTACCTGCGTATCTTTCGGGGCGATCTCCAGGGCTTTTTTTGCCTCTGCCATAGCACCGTCCAGTTTATCCTGGTCCTGCAAGAGCGCAATGATAGCCAGGCGCGCCTCTATCTTCTGCGGTTCTACCTCGAGATGCTTTCTATAGACGGCTATGGCCTCTTCGAGCTTGAGCCCTTCCCGATAGATTTGCGCAATCCGCTCGCGAGCCGAGTAGTCCTTCGGGTCAATTTCCAGGACCTTTTCGTAAAGCGCAATAGCATCGGCTGGCTTCTTCTGCTGCTCGGCTGCGTGCGCCATTCCCGCATAGGCCATTGTACTCTTTGGATTCAGCTTCAATACCTTCTTGTGCCAGGTGTCTGCTTCAGTGAACTTCCCCCCGTAGGTAAGGGTGACAGCTAAGCTCGTCACCGCCCCCTCGTCCTTCGGGTTCAGCTCTACGGCCTTATGGAAGCGCTTCGCCGCCTCGTCGTATTGCAGGAGCATGAAGTACCACCGCCCCGATTCCATATAGGCGTTAAAGTTCTTAGGATTGACGGCGGTTACCTTATCATAGGTGGCGGCGGCATCAGGCACATTCCCCAGACCCGCATATACCAATGCTAACGCCATGAGGTAATTCTCATCCTTCGGATCAAGACTTGCAGCCTTCTCCAGGTTCCCGACGGCTGCCTTTAGATTCTTTAGCTCTGCCTGGCAAGCGCCCAACGCGAACCAACTATGAGCATGTTTCGGTTCAAGCTTCACCGCACGCTGAAGTACATCCACTGCCTCCTTATATTTCCCCTGGCTGGCCCGAACCGAGCCCAGATTAAACCAGCTCTGGAAGTTCTTCGGATCGTATCTGACAGCAGCCTGGAGCTCCTTTTCGGCCAAATCGAACTTTTGCTCGATGGCATATAGAATCCCAAGATCCAGATGTGCATCCGCAAGCTTGGGATCATACGTGACGGCCCTCTTCAAACTGGCTCTCCCCTGCTCCTTCCGACCTGTTTGCAGGTAGACCCGACCGAGCATGAAATGGAGATTTGCATTCTTCGGAGAAACCTTGAGGGCACTGTTCAAATAGGCCTCTGCCGCCTTCGTGTTCCCGGTTAAGATGCTCAGGTTGGCGAGGCTCACGTAAGAGGGGACATGTTTCGGATCGAGTTGAACTACCCTGTTGAACTCAGCAATCGCTTCCTTGAATTTTCCCTGACTTGCCAGAGCTACACCTTTATCATAGTGAGCCTTTGCCGTATCCGCCACTACTACAGAAGGCGCTAGAACAGCAAGCAGGACCAGAGCGGCCCACCAACGAGAGTATTTCACGAACACAAGCACATCCCTCCAACAGCGTATGGTTAAATGGCGCAAGCGCCTCAAACACTCGCGCGTAAATTCTAGCGCTATAGCGCGCCAAAAGTCAAGCTCGCGAATTGCCTCACGAGAGATATTACCGTACGCCGCGGCGGACTCAAGGCTCGTAAGGCAGGGAAGAAGTGGATACTCGACGAAGTAGAGGGGCTTACCGGTTCGCCGCGGCGGACCTCGGGACTCGCCGGTCTTGCCTCATCCGAGAGTCACACAAACCCGGCGGAACTCCTAAGACAGATACGAGCGCTCCTCCGTCGGTTGGAGGATATGCCCAGTACCATCGCCGACATTCGGGGCGATTGGCTGGGGAGCCCAGTCTTTATGGCTTACATATCCTGGTCCGCAGGATCGCTTTCGGTAACAAGGATTAATGAGGCAACACGGTCAACAAGCGGATGCCCTTTCGGGTTCCGCGGCCGGCTCGCTCGATGCTATTTCCGCTTCGCAGCCTGCGCCTGCGCCTGCGCTTCTTCGCACGGCCGCTGCTTATGGCTCTCCGCTTTTCGTTTGCGCGTTCTGTGTAGTTCTTTCGCCCTGATACGCATCTGCACACCTCCGCAAAAGGTTTCTTGCTTCCAAATATCAATGTACGACAATTGGCGGCTGCTGTCAACTCCCTTGTCAGCAAACGATTCTAAGCCTGCCAGCCAATCCGTGTGCCTGCGCAATTCGAAACACCCGGTCGCGCAGCTCGCGCCGATAGATGTCCGCCTCCTCGCAGTCGAAGAGGACCCGCCGAGTTTCTGCGATCAATTCCGGGTAGCGCCTGTGGAGATACTGCGCGACTGAGTTCCAGACCCCCGGCCGCGGGTTCAATTTGTCAACATACACGTATTCTACCGGCAGCTTCGAAACCTCTCCGATCAGCCGGTCAAGCCGCTCCTCGGTATCCGTTAAGAAAGGCATAAACGGCCCGAGGAAGGCATAAATTCTCACCCCGGCTTCAGCGGCCAGGCGAAGGGACTCCAGACGCTTCTCGCTCGGGGACGCGGCAGGCTCGATCTTTCGCCGTATGCCCTCGTCCATTGTAGTGATCGTCATGCCGAGTTCGACGCCATCGAATCCGCGCATGATGTCCAGATCGCGGGTGACAAGACTGCTCTTCGTGAGGATGCTGACCTGGTAGCCCGCTTCGAGCAGAATGTGCAGGCACCTCCGCGCCAGCTCGTACTTCTGTTCGGCGGGCTGCCATCCGTCGCAGACCGAGCTTACAACTACGCGCCCGGGCGGATTGCGCCTGACCTCCCGCGCGAGGACCTCCGGCGCGTTCACCTTGACGTCCAGGAACTGCCCCCACGGCTCAGCATGACCCGAGAAGCGCTTCATAAACCGGGCATAGCAGTACACGCACGAGTGGAGACATCCGGTATAGCAGTTGACGCAGTAGTCGGAGATGCCGGACTTGCAGAGGACTGATTTCGCGTAGACTTCCCGCACGACGGCCATTTGGTTCTCCACCTTCATTTTAGGCCGCCGGGCGTGGTAGGTCAACACGGCGGGATTAGAGGAGCGGGCAGCGGCGCCGAGCCTTCGGCGGGGATGTATGCGGGTGGGCCAGAACAGCATACGGCGACTGCGTTTCGATGATAGCTTTTGCGATGTCCTCCATGTGATCAATGGCCTCGCCTGCCGTGCGCCCCTCTGCATGGCAGCCCTCCAACACCGGACACGAAGCCATAAAGCCGCCTCCAGGCAGCTGGGTGATCTCAACAGGCAGCCTGAACCGTTCCATATTTTCTCCTGTGCCCAAATTAGAACTCGTAGAATCGGCCGAGTCTGCGGAGCGCGTCCGCTTTTTCGCGGTCTCCGATGCGGGCCCTTTCCACAGCCCTCTTTACGACCTCGATCGAGCGGTCGTAGATCGCACGGTTAACCGGATACGGGTGGCCGTCCTTGCCTCCGTGTGCGAAGCTGAATCTCGCGGGATCGCGGGTGCAGGCCGGCGCGCCGTAAACGATATCCGCTATCATCGCCAAAGCGCGGACGGTCTTAGGCCCGACACCCTCGATCTCCAGCAGGCGCTGAAAGTCCTCCGGCTTCCGCTCGTATGCCTTCAGTAGAATTCTTTCCAGCGAGCGCGGATTCAAGTCGGACACCAGGACTGTGTGATGGTCGGCGAGGGTCAATTCGTGCATGCGCTCGATCTCTCTGCAGAGCTTTTCCGGCCGCTCCGACGCGAGAAGCGCGGATGTGCGCCGTGAATCCTTGCCCTCGGCGGCGACCATGTTGAGGACCAATTGGCCTTGCGAGTCCGAGCATACCGCCGCATGCGGCTCGCAGACGAAATCCGTCACGCCGGAGGAGAGCCAATGATACCGCCGCGCCCACCGGTTAGCCTCGTTCATCCCCTGCTGAACGACGGCCCATGCGCCGGACCTGTCGAATGCGAAGACATGGTGATAGAGCTGGTAACCGTCTTGAACCGCCGTGTTATCCACCTTCGCGGCCATCTTGCTCGCATAGACCAGTTCCGCCGCATCAACATCAATCGAGTGCTGGTCGGCATACCGGCGGAGTTCGTCGGGCGTGCGGCGGGAGACTTTGCCCTTTCCGCCGGCCACGAAGAGGCCGAGTTCGGATTCGAGGCCCTTCAGCCCCTCCTTGATCGCCCCGCAGACAGTGGTAGTCACGCCGGAGCTGTGCCAGTCGAAGCCCAGGACGCACCCCAGGGACTGGAACCAATATGGGTCGGACAGCCTGGAGAGGACTTCGCCCGTGCCGAACTCCATTACCATGAGGGAGATTATCTCCCTCGACAGCTTTGTCATGCGGGTGAAGAGCCAGGCGGGCGCGGACCCACCGTGCAGAGGTAAATTCGCCGTACCGGTTCTCATCTCAATACGCCCGACTACCAGCGTTCAAGTGGAAAGTTCGCCAGGCGCGGGAGAAATCCTGCCTAGTGCCTTTGCAACTTAATACGCCGCACTCCGGCCCAGGGTTATCCCGAGTACGGGATCCCGCTCCGGCGGGAAAAACACCTGGGCTACACGTGGGCAAAGTCCTGCCGGACTGGAAGGACTTTAACCCGGAGGGTTTTGCTCGAAGGTAGCCCAGGAATTCATTCCTGGGGATTCTAGGCCATACAAGTTGTATGGGCACTAGCTGCTGGCGGCTGGATGCTGGCGGCTGGCGGCTGGATGTTCCCCCTTCTCCCATACTCCCATACTCTCCCAAGCCCCTGGCACCGGAATTGCTGTGACTAGCGTGCGTTATAGGGGGTGGTGAGCCTTGCGCGGATTGTTTTCCGATCTGACGATTGATGTTTTGGCTAAATCGCTCGATGCCTCCGGACTGAGGCACCGCGTCATCGCCGACAATATCGCGAACGTCGAGACGCCGGGTTTCACGCGATCGGATGTTTCCTTTTGTGAAGAGCTCGAGCGCGCTCTGGCCTCGACTGATGCAGATGCGGCCGGGCGAATGGTCAATGACATCGAAGCCTCGGTATACGCGGATTTATCGTCTCCTGCTCGTTCGGACGGCAACAACGTGTGCATTGATAAAGAGATGGCGGAGCTCGTCAAGAATTCCACGGACTACGAGGCATTCGTCAGGTTGCTCAACTTCAAGTTTGCGATGCTGAACGCGGCTATGATGGAAGGGAAGCGGTAACGATGGGTAATTTCTCCTCTATTGACATCAGCGCGTCGGGGCTTTATGCCCAGCGGAAGCGAATGGATGTTATCGCCAATAACATCGCCAACGCCACCACGACTCGTACCGAAAAGGGCGGCCCGTACCGAAAACAGGAGATCGTCTTCCAGGCCCATTCCGGAAAGTACGAGCCTGGAAACGGCGGTGTGGAGGTCGAGGCGGTCGTGGAGAGCGCCGACCCGCCGAAGATGGTTTACGATCCCTCGCATCCCGACGCCGGCCCGGATGGTATGGTCGCCATGCCGAACGTCAACATCGTTGAGGAGATGGTTGATATGATTACGGCGACGAGGGCATACGAGGCGAACGTGCAGGCGATCAACGCGGCCCGCTTGATGGCGGCCAAGGCGCTGGAAATCGGGCGGTAGTAACAGGCGGACAAGAAGGGGATTGAGCAATCATGAGGATTGACGGTATCGGCAGTGGGCTGCCTCCCGTAGCGGATGTCCAAAAGCCCGCGAAGCCGGCGGAAGGCAGCTTCGGAGAAACAATCAAGGAAGCGCTCTCCAAAGTTAACGAGTTGCAGTCGGGAGCAGATGAAATCGCGAACAGGCTCGCTGCAGGTGACGCGGTGGAGATACACCAGGCCATGATCGCCATGCAGAAAGCGAGCACGGCTCTCCAATTCACGGTTCAGGTTAGAAACAAAATCATCGAAGCATATCAGGAAATCATGCGCATGCAGGTCTAGGTGCGCTGCATACCGAGAGGTGTAACAAATGGAAGAAAAACTTGGGCCGCTGCAGGCTCTCGGCAAGTTTTGGGGCACGCTGAATCCCACGCAGCGCTTCATAAGCGCGGCTTTCCTGTCATTGAGCGTGGTTTTGCTCGTGATAGTTTCCATTGTGGCAACCAGGCCGCATATGGGCGTGCTGTTTTCGGGTTTGGAGCCGGATGATGCCGGCACTATAATCGCAAAGCTCCAGGAGAACGACATTTCATACGAGGTGGATGGCTCTGCCATCAAAGTTCCCGAGAAGCGCGTCCATGAAATGCGCATGCAGTTAGCCAGCCAGGGGTTGCCGCAGGGAAGCAGCGTGGGATTCGAGATCTTCGACAAGAGCAACCTGGGCATGACGGAGTTCTCCCAGCGAGTGAGTTACCAGAGGGCGCTTTCGGGGGAGCTGGGCCGAACCATCAACCAACTGGAGGGAGTGATTGCGTCGAGGGTACATATCGCGATCCCGGAGCCGAGCGTGTTCACCGACAAAGATAAGGCGGCTACCGCATCGGTCGTTGTGAAGCTCAGGCCGGGCGGCAAGCTCGGTTCGGATCAGGTGGGCGGGATAGTTCATCTGGTTTCGTCGGCGGTTGAGGGGCTGAAGCCGAATCATGTGACCGTCGTGGATACGAATGGCAATCTGCTCTCGGAAGGCGGCGACGAGTCCACCGGGCTCGATCCAAGGCTCAGCGCATCGCAGTTGAGGCTGAAACGAGACCACGAGCAGCAGATGGAAAAGAATATCCAATCTATGCTGGAGAGGGTCCTCGGCGCTAACAAAGCCATCGTGCGGGTGAATACGAAGATCAATTTCGACCGCAGGGAGAGCAGCAGTACGGTTTACCAGCCGTTGGGGAGCACCGGCAACGGCATCCTTTTGAGCGAGCAGAAGCTCGAGGAGAGCTATGCCGGCGGCTCCGGCGCGACGGGTGGAGTCGTCGGCGCCGGAGCGAATCTGAGGCCTGGAGGCGGGCCGACGACCGCGGCTGCGGAAGAGAGAGGCTATCGGCGCTCGGAGGCAACCAGCAAGTATGAGGTTTCGAAGACCACCGAGCATGTCGTGAAAGCCCCGGGTGACGTTGAGAGGATTTCCGTGGCTGTAATGGTGGATGGCAAAGTTGACGCCTCGAAGATTCCCGCCATCAGGAGGGCTGTCGAGACCGCGTCCGGTTTCGACCGGGCGAGGAACGATCGGATTACCGTCGAGAGCGTGGATTTCGACGACAGCGCGGTCAAGAAGGAAGAAAAGGAACTGCAGACCCTCGCGTCTCGCTCGACATACATGTCCGTGGCGAAGACCGCCGGGGCTGTTATCCTGCTCCTAGTCTTCCTTTTCTTCCTGAAGGGCATGCTGAGTCGCATAAATGTTTCGATTCCTGAGCCGTTGACGGTGCAGGAGATTCCGGCGGGCCAGGCTGCGTCCATGTCGCAGGCTTATCGGCCGGTGGCCGCGGGCGGCGATGGCGGAGCGCAGCGTTCTGCTCCGCAGGTTCCGCCGGAGGAGGTCGCCCAGGTTCTTCGCAAGTGGATGACGGAAAAGTCGGAGAGTTGATTCCCTACGGGGAGTGATGGAATCCAGTACTCCAGTACTCCACCACTCCAGTACTCCAGTCTTTGAGCAAGGGGTGTTAGCACGTGGCTGACCGAGAAGAAGGCAAGCTGACCGGCGTGAAAAAGGCATCGGTGCTCTTAATGGCTCTTGGCACGGGCGCCTCTGCGCAGGTGCTCAAGCATCTCACCGAGTCGGAAATTGAAAAGCTGTCTGCTGAAATCGTAAGGATGCGCCAGGTGGATCCGGGGATGATACAGGCTGTTATCGAGGAATTCGAGCGGACTTCCAGCGCGAGCCTTGCGGGCAAGGATTTTGCGACTAAGGTGCTGGAGCAAGTAATAGGCCCGCAGAAGACGAAGCAGATGCTGCAGAGGGCGGCGGGGTTCAGCGGGACGCGGCCGTTCGAGTTTCTCTGGGAAGCCGAGGCTCCCGTAATTGCACGCATGCTGAAACAAGAACACATCCAGATCATCGCGCTGGTGCTGATAAACCTCCCGCGAGAGAAGGCTGGGGCCGTGCTCTCAGAATTCTCCAAGGATCTCCAGGCGCAGATCGCACGGGCGATTTGTGCTATGGATGAGGTGGATGCTGAGGTTATAGGAGCCATCGAGGAGGTTCTTCAAACCAAGCTGGCATCGGTCAGCGCGGAATCCGTGGTGGCTGCCGGCCCGAAGACGCTCGTCGAGATACTCGACAACGTTGAGCGAACCACGGAGCGCGTTGTTCTGGATTCTTTGAGGAAGGGCGACCCGGCGGTCGGCAAACAGGTGCGCTCTCTGCTGTTTGTTTTCGAGGACCTGCTGCGCCTTGAAGATCGCGGCATCCAGACCGTCCTGCGTGAGGTGGATCAGGAGGACCTTCGCCTTGCTCTAAAGGGTGCGGATGAGAAAATTAGGGAGCTGATCTTTAGGAATATGTCCGAGCGTGCCGCCGAAACCTTGAAGGAGGACCTGGAGCTGGCCGGCTCTGTGAAGGTGAGGGATATCGAGGCAGCGCAGCAAAGGATGGCTGGTGTTGCGAGGCGGTTGCTGGCAACCGGCGAGATCGCGCTGGCGGATGCGAGGGAGGAACGGGCCGCTTGAGCAGCATCATCAAAGGTCACCTGCTGGTCCGCCGCGGCGGAGTCCAGGGCGAGTACGTGGTTGACCCCGATAAGGTGACGCGGGATCAATCCAGGCGTTCTCGCAGGAGCCGGAGCGCCTCGCCGGAGGATGCAGCCAGGGCGATAATCGAGGACGCCAACGAGCAGGCGTCGGCTCTTATTTCGGCGGCGCGCCAGGAAGCCGAGACGATCCGGACTTCGGCATACCAGGAGGGTCGCGAGGCCAGCCTCGACGAGCTGGAGGTGGAAAAGACAGCATTCGCAGAGCGTCTCGCACAGATAGAGGCGGATGTCGAGCGGCGGGTCCAGGAGTTTTGGGCCGCAATGGAGCCCGAGCTCCTCAAACTGGCTGTGGATATCGCCGGCAAGATTGTGTACCAGGAGATCGCCCGGAACGACGAATTCGTGCTAGCCAACATCAAGGCGGCACTTCAGCAGCTCAGGGACAGACACGATTTGAAAATACACGTGAACCCGGCGGACTACGAGTTCGTGCGCGAGCATAAGGATGAAATAGCGAGTTCGTGCGACGGCGTGCGTTCCATTGAAATTATAGAGGATCGCAGGGTTGGCCGGGGAGGAAGCCTGATAGAATCGAGCAACGGCCACCTCGATGCACGGATAGATACCCAATTGGGGGAAGTAGAGCGAGCGCTGTTGGAGGCAGCTCACGATGGTAGAAACGAAGCCGCCACCGAGCCTGAATAGATACTGCAACCTTGTGGGCAGGCTGAACACCATGAAGCTGAACGGCAAGGTGTCGCAGGTTGTCGGTGTTGTAGTGGAATCGAAAGGCCCGGCGGCGCACCTGGGGGAGATTTGCGAAATCCATTTCAGGCGCAATGCTCATCCCATTTTGGCCGAAGTCGTCGGTTTCCGGGAGAACAGCGTCCTCCTGATGCCCCTGGGCGAGATGGAGGAAATCGCGCCCGGAAGCGACGTTGTAGCAACGGGTTCATCGCTCAAGGTGAAGGTGGGGGAAGGGCTCCTCGGGCGCGTCCTGGATGGCCTCGGTCGGCCTATTGACGGCTTGGGCCAGATAGAAGCCGAGGACGAGATGGTGGTTGGTCGAACTCCTCCTCCGCCGCTCCAGAGGCAGCGGATACGCGAGCCGTTGGCGTTCGGCGTCAGGGCGATTGACGGGCTGCTGACCTGCGGCAAGGGCCAGCGTATCGGCGTCTTCGCAGGCAGCGGCGTGGGGAAAAGCACCGTCCTGGGCATGATCGCCCGGAATACCGAGGCCGATGTGAACGTCATCGGGCTGATCGGCGAACGAGGCCGCGAGGTCAGGGACTTCCTGGAGAAGGACCTTGGTCCCGAGGGACTTGCCCGATCCGTGGTTGTAGTGGCCACGTCGGACCAGGTGGCGGTCAGTCGCCTGAGGGGCGCAATGGTGGCGACTACCGTCGCCGAGTATTTCCGCGACAAGGGCTATGACGTCATTCTGATGATGGATTCGATTACGAGGGTAGCCTGGGCACAGCGCGAGATAGGCCTGGCGATCGGCGAGCCGCCGACTACACGGGGGTATACGCCGTCGGTCTTCGCAATGCTTCCGAGATTGCTCGAGCGTTCGGGGACTGCGGCGCATGGCTCTATCACCGGCCTTTACACTGTGCTCGTCGAAGGCGATGACATGAACGAGCCGGTTGCGGATGCCGTCCGCGCCATCCTGGATGGGCATGTCGTGCTATCGCGGGAGTTGGCGCATCGCAACCACTATCCAGCGGTAGATATCCTGGCGAGCGTGAGCCGATTGATGCCGGACGTTGCTTCGCCGGAGCACAAAGAAGCGGCTGCCATGCTGCGGGATATACTTGCCACTTACAAGTCGGCTGAGGACCTCATCAATATCGGCGCTTACGTGGATGGCAGCAATCCGAAAATTGATCGTGCAAAAGCGCACATCGATGCGGTCAACGCTTTCTTGAGACAGGGAATCCATGAGGAGGCTCCGTATGCGGAGGCTATCGAGGCTCTGCGGGGCCTGTTCCAGGCTGAGCGATGAGGAAGTTTCGCTTCAATCTCCAGAAAGTGCTCGATTATAGGGAAACCATCGAGGAGAAGCTGCTTGCGGAGCTGGCGGCGATCCGGGCTCAGCACGAGCGCGAGTTGGCCGTGCTGGCGGAGATTACTCACGCCAGGAACCAGTTTCGCGAGAAGATGAAGCAGGAGCTTGCGGACGGCGATCCTGAGGACATCAAGCAGGCTTATCGCTATTTGAGCGAGATGACGAGGCAGGTGAAGTCGCAGGAGTTGGCCGTCCGGCGACTCACCGAGCGCAGACAGCAAAAGACCGCCGAGGTGCTGGAGGCGTCGAAGGACCGCAAGGTGCTGGAGAAGTTGCGTGATTACAAGCTGCTCGAGCATAAGCGCGAAGCCGCCGCCAGCGAGCAGAAGTTCCTGGACGATATAGCCTGCATACGATACAGCCGGGCTAAATCGCAGCGCCGGACGGCGGCTGGAGGCCAGACATGAATCTGGAGCATCTGCAGATGGTGAAGGCCAGGATCGAGGAGATCAGGCGGCGTTTTGTTGACCTGCAGGGGCTTAGGCCGGCGACTCTTTGGAACCCGCCCGAGGTTGGGGCTTCGAGTTTTCGGGACGCTTTGCGCCAGGCACAGGATGGAGGCTGTATTCCTTGTCCGGCGGAGATCGAGCCTGTGATTACCCGCGCGGCCGACCGATACGGGATTGACCCGGCGGTCATCAAGGCCGTCGTCCGCGCCGAGTCGGGCTTCAGGTCGGATGCCGTCTCCAGGGTGGGGGCGCTCGGCTTCATGCAGCTCATGCCTGGGACCGCGCGGGAGCTGGGCGTTGACCCTACCGATCCCGATCAGAACATTGACGGTGGGACCAGGTATCTCAAGCAGCAGATTGACAGGTTCGGAAGCCTGGAGCTGGCTTTGGCCGCATACAACGCGGGTCCGGGAAGCGTTGTCCGTTATGGTGGAATGCCGCCTTACGCCGAAACACAGCGATATGTTGCAGATGTGCTGCGCTATATAGATTTTTACTCCGAAGGTGGATGATGCATGGCTGTATGGGCCTCGGGCCCTTGCGATACGATGTTGAAAGGAGGTGAAATATGACTGTGGATATAGCGAGCCTATTACTGGAAGCGGCCTTGCCTGGTATGCAGCCTGTTGTAGGTGCTCAGCAGGCGCCGGCCGCTCAGGAAGGAGACCAGATCGCTTCGGAGTTTGAGGGAATGGTTCTCAAGCTCCTGGGAAGGTCTCCACCCGAAACGGAGGTAACCGGCGAAATGCGGGCTGGACAGCAGGCGTCCGTCGAGGAAGCGTCCGACGAGGAGGCTGGAGAGGAATCTGGAAAACCAAGCCTCGATTCCGAGCGCCTGTTGGGGTCCGCGGGGATGCCCCAGGGACTGCTGTGTGCGGCATCCGCCCCGGTATGCGCTGCTGATTCGCCGCAAATGGCTGCGAACCCGGTTCCACGTGAAGTAGCAAAAGCGGAGCCGGCGGACGAAATCCGGCCGGTCGGGGAGCCCGCCGCGGCGGGGATTGATGTGGCCCCGGCGGAGATACTGGTATCTCCACAGCCGGTTATGCCGGCCTCGGGGGAAGTTCCGGAGTCGGCAGGCGAAGCGCGGGCGGTCAGACCCGGTTGGCAGCCACAAGGTGTACATGGAGCGGCGCGGCCCGATAAGGCCGCTCAGGTGGACGAGGCGCAACAGACGGATCCGTTTGTGAGACAAACGGGTGTGGATTCCGGTGTGGCTCCGGCTGCTGAGCCGCAGCGCGCGAGCTCTCCGCTCGGCCTTGAGACCGAGAAGGTGGCTGGGAATGCTGCGCCGCCTGTAGCGGAAATGCCGCGCGGTCTTGAGATTAAGCAGGAGACCGGGAGCGCTGCGCCGCCTGTAGCGGAAACGCCGCGCAGCCTCGAAGTCGCCACGCCCGGCACAAACAGGATCGTGGCGCATGAGGGGATCCAGCCCGGCGAGTCCCGTAAGTTTGCTGGCGTGGACGTGCCCGGCTGGCTGTTGGACCGCGACGTGTTTGTCACACCGGCATCCCCTGATCAGGTGATCGCAGATGATGTGGTTGCGCCGAATGCGCCCGCTGTGCCGGCATCCGATATGGCATCCAGTGTGGCGCAGACAGCCGCGATGGCATCCGCTGAGGCGCTGCCTGTAGTGCTTCCCGAGGGGAAGCCTGTGGTTAGGGATGCGCCTGCGGTATTAGCGGAAGTCCCGGAGTCGGCGGAGGTTCTCGCAGATATAGCCCCGGTGGAGCGGACGGAGAGCAACCGCCGGGATGCCGTTGAGAGCCGCCCGCATAACGATTCCGCGTGGATGCCGCTGTCGGACACTCGGCTTCCCGGCATCGAAGCGATGAGGGCTGTCGAGCAGCGTCCGGCATTCGCTGCAGCCGGTCCGCCCGAAGAGGTCATCGGATCCAAGCTGATCCATCAGATCGTTCGGGGCGCGAAGATGCACCTGTTCGAGGGTGGCGCGGATATGACGCTCCGCCTCGAGCCGCCGCACCTCGGCGTTCTCCACATGAGCGTCTCGGCGCAGGAAGGGGCGGTTACCGCCAGCCTTCAGACGAGCACCGAGACCGCCAGACGCGTGCTGGAAGCCAACCTGTTCTCGCTAAAGCAGTCGTTGGCCGAAGCGGGAATCAACGTTGACTCCATCAACGTGTCAGTCGGCGGCAGCCCGGATCAGGGCTGGATGCTGGGTAGCGGCGCCCATGGCGGACGATCGCATGCCGGTACGCACGGCAATCCCCATTTTTCACGGGGATTGGCTGACCGGGAGGTTGCATACGTGCCATCGGATGCATACCGGCAGGTGTTCGGCGGCCGGATTGACTACCTCGTATAGGAGGGATTCTTAAGTGATAACTCAGACAACTGGGGCCACTAGCGCCCCCAGTTCATCGGCTCAAACAAAGGTCACGAATGAGCTCGACCGTGAGGCGTTTCTGAAGCTGCTGATTGTCCAGCTTAGAAACCAGGATCCGCTGGAGCCCATGGAGGACAAGGAGTTCATCGCGCAGCTCGCGCAGTTCTCCAACCTCGAGCAGATGCAGATCATGAATAGGACGATAGAGCCTTTCATCGAAATGATGGAGCCTTTTGTCCAAAATCAGATCGGTTTCTCGATGGCGAGCTGGGTAGGCCGCACCATAACGGCTCTCGATCCGGATCCGCCGAAGGATGATAACGGCAATGAGATCGAGCGCGTACTCACGGCCAAAGTGGAGAGCGTGCAGTTCACTGAGAACGGGCCGCTCCTCAGAGTCAAGGTTAAAGAGATGAGGCAGGACGAAATGGGACAGCAAGTCGAGGTGGAGGTAGAGAAAGACGTCTCGCTTGCCGACGTTCTCAGTGTGATGTAGTCGTGCATACCTACCTCTGGGGCGCCGGGGCATCGGCTTTGTGCCTTGGCGCCCCATTCTTTCCCCTCGCTGGTGAATTTCACCCCATATCAGTCGTCAGTGGTCGTTCGCCGGCGACTGATACCCTCTCCCTCTGCTTCCCCCTTCCCGTTTCGGGAAGGGGGCTAGGGGGGTTAGGTCAATCCGCCTTCGTCCGCCGTGGCGGACTTCGGCGGACAAGTCCGCAATCCGCAATGGCAATGCCTGGCACGCGAATTGCTGTTAGGGGGTCGAAGACCAGCGGCTTCGCTGCAAGTGCGGGACGTGGAAAGGGATTTGCTTGAAGGTCGAGTACGTGGAGCCCTTTGTGCAGGCGGCATGTTCGGTGTTTGAACAGGTCACAGGTGGCCGGGCGAAGCCAGGGCCGCTCGGCCTGCTCGGGGCGACGTTTCCCGCGGCGTGCGTGAACATTGCCACCCGGGTCAATGGAACGCTGCGGGGAGATGTCGTGTACAGCATGTCAAGCTCGACTGCACAAGCGCTGGCGGGGCGGCTGGTGAATGCCGAGATTCACGGGTTTGGACGGTTGGCCGGGACGGGCCTGGCCCAGCTCGGTAATATGTTGGCGGAGAAGTCCAGCTGGCTCTTGTCGGAGCAGGGGCTTGGATGCCTGATCAGCAGTCCGACCGTCTTTCAAGGCTTGAATGTGGAGTTCTCGGCGATTGCGCCGGCGCTGTCGGTACCGATAGATACTGACGCCGGCAGGATAGATGTCAACGTGGCGGTGAAGAATGATGAATAAAGTTAACCTCACAACAACAGGGATACAGCGCCCGTCTCAACCGGCGGGATCCTCTCGCATGCCCTCGAAACAAGGGGACTTTGCCGCGACTCTGGCACGGGAGACCGAGCGCCAGGAATCCCTGAAAATATCCCTTCACGCCCAGAGGCGCCTCAACTCGTCTCAGGTTACGCTCACCGAGTCGGATATGCAGCGGATTGACGGAGCGGTGCGCCGGGCCTCTGAGAAAGGCTCGAATCAATCGCTCGTCATGCTGGACGATCTCGCCTTGGTCGTGAGCGTCAAGAACAAGGTGGTTATCACCGCTGTGGACGAGGCGCGGACGAAAGAGGGGATATTCACCAACATTGATAGTGTTGTAATTGCATAAGGAGGTGGTCGCTCGAAAAAATGGAGTTTGGGGCCGGACCTCGACTGAGGAGGCCCCGTGCCGTTCGGTGATTCGGACGGCGCAGAGCAAGGAGTCCGCAGCAGCGGACACTTCAGGAGGTCAACGAAGAATGATACAAGCGATGTATAACGGCGTCTCGGGACTCCGAGCGCACAAAACGATGATGGACGTTATCAGCAACAACATTGCGAACGTGAATACGGTCGGCTACAAGGCGGCCCAGGTGAGCTTTCGAGAGGCATTCAGCCAGACCCTGAGGGGTGGAAGCGCTCCAAGCGGAGGAGGAGTTGGCGGTACAAACCCAGCTCAGCTCGGCCTTGGTGTTGCTGTAGGCAGCGTTGACGTGAGCCAGAACCAGGGCTCTCTGCAGCCCACCGGGAAGCTGACCGATCTGGCGGTCGAAGGAAACGGGTTCTTCATTCTCTCCGATGGTTCGAGCCAGTCCTACAGCAGAGACGGCTCGTTCACGATAGACAGAGATGGAAACCTGGTATCCTCTTCCGGCTTGAAGGTGCTGGGTTGGATGGCGAACCCGCAGACGGGCGTGATCAACACTCTCGAGCCGGTCAACCCCTCTATGGCTGTGAGGGTCCCGGTCGGCCAGCTTTCCAGGCAGACGAGCCAGATCACATATGGCGGCAACCTGGACTCGAAGACCATTCCTGGCGAGACTCGCTCGGTGAGCGCGCTGATCTACGATTCCCTGGGAACTGCGCACACCCTGAGTCTCGAGTTTGAGAAGATTCAGAACCCTCTGCGAACGCAGGAGAGCTATGCTAACCCGACCGATGTAGTCGCAACGGCGGATACCACGCTCTCAGTGATTCTAGGCAAGGGCACGTCGTCGGAGCAGACTACGGTCCTTACCGTCTCTGCCGGCACAACTGCTGCGCAGTTAGCCGCTCTCATTGACGGTGCAGGCAACGTTGACGCAGAGTTGGTGGATCGCGGTGCGTCTGTGCCTCCCGCCGAGCGCTACTATATCTCGGCTCAGAGCGATGCCGGCGATGGCAGACAGGTTACCATTCCTCCAACCGGGACCGTCTCAGCGACGTTCTGTCCGCCTACCAACAAGTGGACGTGGTCGGCTACCGAAGCCGGCCTCGACGTGGGCATCGGAACGCTGAACTTCGACGGCACCGGCAAGAATCCGACCTCAACTGGCGGGATCGTGTTGAATCTGCAGAACGGCGCCAGCGCGCCGCTGAGCATAAAGGTCAACTTCGAGGCGATTTCACAGCTTTCCGGGCCGACGACCGTCAGCGGTACGTCGCAGGACGGACTGCCGCTGGGTATGCTTGAGACATTCACCATCGGCAAGGATGGAGTCATCTCAGGCGTGTTTACCAACGGCCAGAGCCAGGCGCTGGCGCAAGTAGCATTGGCTACGTTCAACAACCCGGGCGGTCTGAGCAAGATCGGTAACAACGTGCTGGTTGAAAGCAGCAACTCGGGTCCTGCTCAGATCCACGAGCCGGCGGTCGGCAGCATGGGAAGGGTTATGGGCGGCTTCCTCGAGTCGTCCAACGTGGATCTGCCGACGGAGTTTGCGAACATGATAGTCGCGCAGCGCGGCTTCCAGGCGAACTCCCGAATCATCACGACGTCGGATGAGATTCTCATGGAATTGGTCCAGTTGAAGCGATAAGCGGCGTCGGGGCGGTCCGCTGCGGCGGACCGCCCGCAAAAGGACGACCTGTATGATTAGTTTGAGGCTGATAAACGGCTCGAATATCGTGCTGAACTCCGACCTGATCGAGTTTATCGAGGCAACCCCGGATACCGTCATCTCGTTATCCACGGGCAAGAAGATGATGGTCCAGGAGTCCGTGCAAGATGTCGTTGATAAGGTCATCGAGTTTCGCCGGCGCCTCGGCGTCTCGGCGAGGGGGCTAATCAACGAGCCGGAAGCGCACGATTAGTAAGTCGCAGGTGAGGTAGTCTGCATCGTGGATATTGCTACCGTCATCGGTCTGCTGCTCGCTTGGGGAGCACTGATAGTGGCCCTGTTCATGGAGGGTGGCAAGTTGATAGACTTGGCCAACCCTTCGGCGTTTGTCATTGTGGTAGGCGGCACCCTTGGTGCGACCATAATTGCTTTCTCTATGAAGCAGATAATGGGAGTTCCGCAAATCATACGCAATGCATTCTTTGCGAAGGATGCAGATCTGACCCAGATCATCAGAGCAATGGTCGAGTTCGCTCGCAAGGCCCGCAAGGAGGGCATACTCGTCCTTGAAGAAGAAGCGAAGACCCTGGACGACAAGTTCCTGCAGATGGGCGTTCAGTTGGTAGTGGACGGTACGCCCTCTGAGATGGTCCAGGAGATCCTGGAAACTGAGGTAGTTTCCCTCCAGGAGCGTCACAAGGTGGGGGAAAGCATCTTCACTACCATGGGCGGCTTTGCGCCTACGCTCGGAATCATCGGGACAGTTATGGGTTTGATACACATGCTCGCCAGCCTTGATGAGCCGGGGAAGATGGGTTCGGCTATCGCAGCAGCCTTCGTTGCTACATTGTATGGTGTGGCGCTTGCGAATCTGGTATTCCTGCCGATCGGTGCGAAGTTGAAAGCCCGAACGGCCGAGGAGATAGTCGCTTACGACATGATGATCGAAGGAATTCTCTCCATACAGGCGGGAGACAGCCCGAGGATGGTCGAGGCGAAAATGCTGGCGTTCCTGCCGCCCAGGCAGCGAGAATCGCTGGGCGCGGTCGGCATCCTGAGGGAGTAGCATGCGTCGTCGGAGAGAATCGGGTGCACTCAGCGAAGGCGGACATGATGGAGGTGGCACACTCCGCTGGCTGCTGACATATTCGGACATGATTACGTTGTTGATGGCTTTCTTCATTATGCTTTACTCGATGTCAATCTTGAATTTGAACAGGTTCCGCCAGGTGGCGGTATCAATCCGGAGCGGGTTTGGCGGGCTTGTACAGGGCCAGGGCCGATCCCCGCTGGCAGCCAGCGGACAATTCAGCATCAAACCGTCGCCGATCGTGGGCGATACCGTGGGCGTCCCCTGGCAAGCCGTGAGCGAGCTGCAGCAGGTGGTGAGCAAATCCCGCCTGGAGAAAGTGGTCAAGCTGCGGCAGGACGAGCGAGGGTTTGTTGTTAGCCTGGTTACAGACAAGGCGCTTTTTGCGAAGGGCCAAGCAGACCTTTCGTCTGGGTCCAAGAAAATCCTGGACGCAATTGCTGGTCTGCTGAAAAAAGTACCGAATCAGGTCCGGGTGGAAGGCCATACCTGCAACCTCCCGGTTGCGTCGGAGAGGTATTCGTCTAACTGGGAGCTGTCCACAGCACGAGCCACGAATGTAGTGCGTTACTTCATCGAAGAGAAGGGCATACCGGCCGACAGGCTTTCCGTAGCCGGCTATGCAGATAGCAAACCCTTGGTTCCGAATACCAGCGAGAGTAATCGCGCCCTGAACCGGCGGGTTGATGTGGTCGTCCTGAGGTCTGATTATCAGTAAGCTGTTCATTGCACAGTCTGCAGTCCATCTTGAAACAGAGTGGTGATAAAGAATGAGAATCATGCGCAAGTCTTCCGGCAAGCTGCCCCTGATGGTTATCGTTGTCGCTGCGCTGGTTATCTGTGTGGCAGGCGGTGCATTCGCGTTCCTCAAAATGCGTGGGAAGCTGGAGATCAGGGGCGGGGAGGCTAAACAGGGGAAGAAAGTGGAGCTGTCCACATGGCAGCTTGAGGAGTTCGTGGTGAACCTTGCGGATCGTGGCGAGCCGCGCTATCTGAAGCTGAACCTGGTGCTGGAAGTTGAAGGCGGCAAGGCAAAGCACGGCGAAGGTGGCGCGAGCCCGGAGGAAGCCAAGGCCAGGGATGTCGTCATCACTGTGGTGACGAGGAAGCGATATTCGGATCTGATATCGGAAGATGGCAAGGCCAGGCTGAAGGCCGAGATCAAATCCGCGCTCAATAAGGCGCTTGAGGGGACGAAAGTCGCCAATATCTATTTCACATCTTTTGCGATGCAGTGAGAAAAACGCCATGCCAGCAGAACAAAGCCTTTCAAAAGAAGAGATCAGCGAGTTGTCCGAGGCCCTGAGCACTGTGAGAGAGGCCGGCGCTTCGCAGGTCCGCCGCGGCGGAGTGCGCGCATATGACTTCGAGCACCCCGACAAGCTTTCCCGGATGAACATGCGGGCGCTCCAGCTTATATTTGCCGGCCTTGAGCGCCCTTGGGCTGCTACCGCATCGAGCGGGCTTCGCACCGAAGTGGTTGTTCAGGTCGGTTCTCCTGAGCAGTCAACTTTTGGGGCCTATGCTGAGTCGTTTCCTGCGGCCTGTGTGGCGGCGGCTGTCAGGATGGATCCTTTGCCGGGGGTGTCCTTCATTGACATGCCTGCTTCACTAGCTCTGCGGATAGTGGACCGCCTGATCGGCGCGAAGGGCGAAGGGCTTGCCGAAGCGAGAGAATTGACGCCCATAGAGCTGAGTATCCTCAAGCGTTTTCTGAACCGCCTTTGTGCAGATTTCTCTCGCGCATGGAGCCCGGTAGCGTCGGTGCAGTTTGGCGTGTCGGATCTTTACCAATCCGCAGGCGACATTGAGGTGGACGAAGAAGAGCTGGTAATCGTGGCCGCCTCGACCTGGGCTGTCGCTTCCGAGGAGTACCGGGTAAATGTCGCTGTTCCTGTTAGCTCTCTGGATAAGGTGCTCGATGTATTGGATCCCCAGAGATGGGTTCGCAGCGAGTACGATCAGAGCAAGACGAACCCTCAGTTGGTCGCGGAACTGCTTGACCCTGTTCATGTTATGTTATCCGTCGAGCTTGGGCGCGCTCGGGTCAATATGCGCGGCCTTGCGAATATGGAAGTCGGGGACGTCATCAAGCTCGACCGAACTGTGAACGACCCGCTGGAAGTGAAAATCGGCGGCAGACATAAGTTCTATGGCCGGGCTGGCCTGGTCGGGAAGCGTCTGTCTATTGAGATTCAGGAGCAGGTAGGCGCGACCCGTGAGCCTGTCGTTGCTCCGCCGAGTCCGGCGCCAGATACCATTCAGGGGTGAGATTAAATGAGTCAGAAAAACGAAGTAACAAAGGACAATGGGGAGATTGCCGATCCGCCGCAGCGGACTGTTGATGTGGTGAGCGATCCCCAGGAATCTGCGGAGACCGAGGAAGAGGTAAAGTTGACCGTTGTAGACTCGGATGCAGACGGCTCTGCCGATTTGCAGGCGGGTAGCTCGGTCAAGAGCGCGCGATTTGCGCCGCTGGGGCAGAGCGTGTCACACGGCGCGCAGGGGTCCATGGACTTGCTGCTCGACGTAGACCTGGATCTGACTGTGGAGCTCGGACGCACATCTCTTCCTGTGCGCGAGGTCTTGCAACTCGGTCCCGGCTCTATCGTTGAGCTGGACAAGCTTGCTGGCGAGCCGGCAGACATTGTGGTGAATGGCAAGCTGATCGCGAGGGGCGAAGTCGTCGTTGTTGATGAGAATTTCGGCGTGCGCGTGACCGAGATTGCCAGCCAGAGCGAGCGACTGAGCGGACTGGGCTAGCTCGTGCTTCGTCCCGATTCATCGGGACTTCGCAGAGTAGCACTCGTGCTACGCCCCGATAGCATCGGGGCTACGCAGAGTAGCAAAGGTGTGGTGCAAATTGAGAATCCTTTGGGCGGCAGTTGGCATTCTATTGCTGTTTGTGCTGTGCGCGGCTGGATTATGCGAGCAGCCCTCGATTGATCCCGCGTCGGATCGCTTGGCGGAGGAGCACGAGGCCTTCGGCCTGGCAATCCGGCAGGACGCTATCGAGCAACCCGCTCTCGCATCTCCTTCCGACGGCGCGGCGCAGGCTGTGGCGGAGCCGGCCTCGGAGCCGCATAAGCCGGACAAAGCGACCGCCGATGCTCCGAATGAGCGCCCGTCCGCACAAGCGAAGGTCACCGTTCGGGAGGTTACCAGAACCCGTAAGTCTGAGCAGCCCGAGGCCAAGGCTTCCGAAGGCGGCCTGCTCAGCGCAGAGACGAACGCTGAAATAGAAAGTCGCAGGCCGGATAAGGTTGCCCTTCTCGCGGAGATGGGCAAGGAACGCAAAAAGGCGCCCGAAACCACGGGAAGCATGGCCGGGACTGTCGTCGGCACCGCGTGGAGACTTGCCCTGGTATGCGGGCTGGCGTACCTGGTTCTGCTTGCGCTGAAGTGGCTCTACAATAAGCGCGAGGTTATGCCGCATGGCAGCCGCGACCTGCGGATCGTTGACACAGTCAGGCTCTCGCCGAGCAGCAGCCTGCACGTTGTGGATGTGCGGGGAAAGACGCTGCTGGTGGGATGCTCTTCCGGGCAGGTCAGTCTGCTGCAGGAGTTCGAACCCGGCGAGGTCTCGAACCCGGCGGAGCAGCCTGGCAGTCGTTTTGCGGAGTACCTCGAGAAATACTCGGCAAGCTCGAAGTCGGAAAGCCCGGCCCTCCGGATCGCGGCGCTGCTGAGGGATTGCACGACCTATTTTCGAAAGCGCTGCTCCGGCTCTGCGAGGGCCGGCAGGATCAAGGCAGGTGAGCAGGATGAGGTTTAGAACTTGGTTCTTGGCGATTGCGCTTGCCGCAGTGTGTGCCTCCGCCGCTGCCGAGCCCGCGCTCCCGAAGCTCAGCATAGGGATCGAGGCCGCAAGAGGCCCGCAGGACGTGTCCGTGAGCCTTCAGGTGCTGCTCTTGCTCACGATTCTGTCCCTGGCGCCGGCCTTGCTGATCATGGTGACCTCGTTCACTCGGATCATCATCGTGCTGTCGTTTACTCGAAGCGCCCTGGGTGTCCAGCAGGTGCCGCCGAACTCGGTGCTCATCGGCCTTGCGCTGTTCCTGACGTTCTTTACCATGGCTCCGGTGTGGACCCAGGTAAACAGGGATTCGCTCCAACCTTACCTGCACAAGGATGTCAATATGCAGCAGGCGCTCGATAAGGCCGAAACGCCGGTTCGCGATTTTATGTTCGGCCAGGTGCGCGAGAAAGATATCGGGCTGTTTATCCAACTGGGGCATCTGAAGCGGCCAAGGGCCGAGGCCGATGTGCCTACCTATGTCCTGATACCCGCGTTTCTTATCAGCGAGCTGAGAACCGCGTTCAGCATCGGCTTTCTCATATTCATTCCGTTTCTCGTGATAGATGTGGTGATCTCAGTGACCCTGATGTCCATGGGCATGATGATGCTGCCGCCGATTCTCATATCGCTGCCTTTCAAGATACTGCTCTTCGTGCTTGTGGATGGCTGGCACTTGATTGCCCGTTCGTTGACTTTGAGCTTCCAGTGAGGTGGCAGACGTGACAGATGCGGCGGCAATTGACATCGCCCAGAAGGCGCTCGCGCTCTCATTCATGATTAGCCTGCCTATTCTGGGCTTCGGCCTGGTCGTCGGCCTGATCGTTGCTGTGTTCCAGGCGGCGACGCAGATTCACGAAATGACGATAACCTTTATCCCGAAGATCGTCGCGGTCGCAGTTGCGCTGGTTATCTTCGGGCCGTGGATTCTCACCCGGCTGATGGACTTCACATCCAGCCTGCTGAGCGACATTCCGACTCTGGTAAAGTAAATGGACCTGGCATTCTTTAGTCTTCAGAAATTCGAGTTGTTCCTGCTGGTACTGGTTCGGACGGCCGGCATATTCACGCTGACCCCGATATTCGGATCGAGCCAGGCGCCGGCGCACGTGAGGCTCGCGGCCGCGCTCGCCCTGACGATGGTCTTCGTGCCCATCGTGCCTCCCGCGAGTGAATTGCCCGTGGAGGTTCTGCCCCTGGCCCTGATGGTCGTCAGGGAAGCGTGTGTCGGCCTCGTTATAGGCTTTGTGTGCAATATGGTGTTCGCGGCGATCGAGATCGCCGGTCACTTTGTGGACGCTCAGTCCGGATTCAGCTTCGCCACGATGTTGGACCCGGTTCACGGTTCGAATATGGCGGTCGCGGGACGGTTTCAGAATCTAATGGCCGGGTTGCTGTTCTTTATCACGAATGCCCATCATTTGCTGATTCGCGGCATGGCGGACAGCTTCAACCTCGCCCCGGTGGGCCAGATGGCCGTCAACCCGGCGATGGCAAACGGGATGCTCGTCCTGTTCTCGGGCCTTTTTGGCATTGCAGTCAGGATAGCCGCTCCCATCGTTGCGGCGGTCTTTCTGGCGGATGTGGCGTTTGCCATAATAGCCCGCATCGTACCGCAGATAAACGTGCTGATAATCGGCTTCCCATTGAAGCTGGGAGTGGGCTTGGCCGCGATGGTTGTCGCCGTGCCGCTCCTGGTTGCCATGAGCCAGGGTATGTTCGGCGACATGTACCGCGAAACCGAGGGCATGATTCGTCTCTTGACCATTCACTGAGGGGATGTAGGATTTGGCGCTTCAAGATCGGACAGAGCCTGCAACCGGCAAACGGCGTGAGGAAGTAAGAAAGGAAGGCCGCACCGCCAAGAGCGCGGAAATCAACGCGGCTGTGGTGCTGCTCGTATCGCTCCTGGTGCTTAGAGTGGCCGGTCCCTATGTCCTGGATGGGCTGATGAGAATAACGCGCGACGTTTTCGGCAACCTGCACACCCAAACGGTATCCTACAGCTCGCTGCCGGTCATGGCGGCCAAGTATGGTATGAGGGCGTGTTTCATTTGCCTGCCTCTTGCACTCGCCGTCGGAGCGGTCGGCGTGCTCGCGAACGTGCTCCAGGTAGGTTTCATGGTCACGACCAAGCCGCTCGCGCCCGATCTCAAGCGGCTGGACCCGTTCAAGGGCATCAGCCGGCTGTTCTCCGGCCGGTGCCTGGTAGAGCTGCTGAAATCAGGGCTGAAGGTAGGCATAGTCATCTATGTGGTATACGCTTTCCTGCGGGCCGAGTGCCCGCATATCATCGAGCTCGGCGGCCTATCCCCCGCAGCGGCGGGAGCTGCGGCAGCCGGGCTGTGCTGGCGCCTGCTGGCCAGGGCATGCGCCGCCATGATTATCATAGCGGTTCTGGATTACATGTACCAGCGTATCTCCTTCGAAAACAGCATAAAAATGACCAAGCAGGAAGTGAAGGACGAGTACAAGCAGACGGAGGGAGACCCCCTGATAAAGGGGCAGATACGCAAGCGCCAGCGAGAGATCGCTCGCCGCCGCATGATACAGGAAATCCCGAAGGCTGACGTCGTCGTGACGAACCCGACCCACATCGCGGTGGCTTTGAAATACGATCCATCGAAGATGTCGGCGCCGACCGTCGTGGCGAAGGGACAGCGCCTGCTGGCCGAAAGGATCAAGGCCCTGGCCGAGGCGAGCGGAGTCCCGATTGTCGAGAACGCGCCGGTCGCCCGCCTGCTTTACAAGCTGGTCGAGATCGGCGGGCAGATTCCAGGGGAGCTTTATCAGGCCGTCGCCGAGATACTCGCGTTCGTATACCGCCTGAGCGAGAAGGCCGGGCGCGCGCGCGCATCCTACGCCGGATAAGGGAGACGTGAATGGCAACAAGTTTGGCGAGAACGATACCGGCGCCCATTCGGGTGATGAACAAGTATAGCGACCTCCTCGTCGCGCTGACGGCGGTCATCGTGATCGGGATGATGATCGTCCCGATGCCGGAATGGGCGCTCGACGTCCTGCTGACATTGAACATCACCATGGCCCTGACCATCGTGTTGGTTACGGTATACACGACCTTGCCGCTGCAATTCTCATCGTTCCCGGCCATGCTTCTCATCACGACGCTGTTCCGGCTTGCGTTGAATATCTCCGCGACCAGGCTGGTGCTCCTCAATGCGAGCGCGGGCGCGGTCGTATCCGCTTTCGGATCGGTAGTCGTCGGCGGTAACTACGTCGTCGGCGTTGTCGTGTTCGCCATCCTCATCATCGTTCAGTTCGTCGTGATCACGAACGGCACAGGCAGGGTTGCGGAAGTCGCGGCCCGGTTCACATTGGATGCCATGCCGGGCAAGCAGATGGCGATAGACGCCGACCTGAACGCCGGCATAATTGATGAAGATGAGGCCATGAAGCGCCGCGAAGCGATCACCAGAGAAGCCGATTTCTACGGCGCCATGGACGGCGCCAGCAAATTCGTCCGTGGAGATGCCACTGCAGCCATCGTTATGATAATCGTCAACATCCTGGGCGGCTTCCTTGTGGGGGTAGTTCAGCGCCACATGGATTTCATGGCTGCTCTGCAGACCTACACGCTGCTTACCGTCGGTGTGGGATTGGTTACCCAGATTCCGAGCTTGCTTATCTCGACGGCGGCCGGCTTGATGGTAACGAAGACTAATTCCGAGAGCGATCTGGGCGCCGACATGACAGCGCAAATACTCGGCCAGCCGAAGGCCATTGCCATCGCAGCCGGGATATGCGCGGTACTGGCGCTCATCCCCGGTTTGCCGAAGATCCCGTTCGTCCTGGCGGCCATGGGAGGCGCTGGTCTCTATCGCTTTATGTCAAAACAGCCCAAAGGCCGGACTCAGGCGCAGGAGACCACGGTTCAGTCGCCAAAGCCACCGGAGAGCATGACGGATCTGCTCTCGGTGGATCCGATTGAAGTGGAGTTGGGATACGGCCTGATTCCGCTGGCGGATCCCAAGCAGGGCGGCGATCTGCTCGATCGCATCACCGCCGTCAGGAGGCAGGCGGCTCTCGATCTGGGCATGCTCGTCCCGGCGATAAGGGTTCGGGATAATATGCAATTGAAGCCCAATACGTATGTCGTGAAACTCAGGGGGGTGGAACTCGCACGAGGCGAGGTCTACGTCGGGCATCTGCTGGCGATGAATCCGGGTACCGCCATGTCGCCCCTGCACGGCATCGAAACGACCGAGCCGGCCTTCGGGCTGCCCGCTATCTGGATTTCGGAGGTACAGCAGGCCGAGGCCGGATTGGCCGGTTACACCGTGGTTGACGCTCCGAGCGTGCTGATAACACACCTGACCGAAATTCTCCGCGGGCACGCCGCCGAAATCCTGACCCGCCAGGATGTGCAGACGTTGATAGACACCGTGAAGGAGCAGTCGCCGGCGGTGGTTGAGGAACTGATTCCCAACCTGCTGAGCCTGGGCGACGTCCAGAAAGTGCTCCAGAACCTGCTCGCCGAGCGGGTGTCCATACGCGACATGACGACTATCCTCGAGGCCCTGGCTGATGGCGCTCGATTGGTGAAGGACCCCGATCTCCTTACAGAGTTTGTGCGGCAGGCATTGTGCAGGCAGGTCGCGGCTCAATGTCAATCTCCCGACGGCTTGGTGCGCGCATTTACGCTCGATCCGTCGCTGGAGCATTCGATCGCGGAAGGCATTCGGCAGACGGACGCCGGCCTTCAGCTTGTCCTGGAGCCCGAACTCGCGCAGCAGATCCTGCGGGGGACTCGAACGCAGGTCGAGCTAATGGCGGCAAGGGGATACCAGCCGGTTGCCCTGTGCTCGCCGAGGACGCGAATCCATTATCGTCGGCTGATTGAGAGGATGATACCTACGCTGGCGGTTCTCTCGTATCACGAGTTGGCTGCCGGCGTCGGACTTGAAACTATGGGAATGGTGACTCTCGCAAATGAGAATGTTGAAGATCAGAGCAAGCTCTATGTGTGAAGCCCTGGCGGAGGCCAGGCGGCGTCTCGGCGACCAGGCGGCCATCATCCATACGCGGCAGTATGATGTGCCTGTGCTGTTCGGGCTGTTGAGGAGGCGCAGTGTCGAAATCCTCGCGGCGGATACCAGCACGGCTGCATCGGCGCTAGTGACGGCTGACAATACCACTCCTATGGCAAATGTGGAACGCCAGGTCGTAGAAATACGGAAGACGCTTGAGGAATTGATGTCGGGGCTGGCCGTTGCGCGGTGCGTCGAGCGGCCGCCGGCGATTGAGCGCCTTGTTAGGAATGGGGTTCCGGAAACCATTGTGGGGAGCGTGCTGCCGGATGCCGATATTCAGCCCGATCGTGCTCTGGAGGCGATTGCGGATCGGATCAGATGCGCCGGAGGGTTGAAATGCGACAGAAATCAGGTCCGGGTCGCGCTCATCGGGCCTACGGGCGTCGGCAAGACCACGACCGCCGCCAAACTGGCCGCCCAGTATTCCCTTATGCACAAGAAGAAGGTGGCGCTGGTCACGCTTGATACATACCGAATCGGCGCGGTCGAGCAGCTCGCCGCCTACGCCCGCATAATGAACGTTCCCATGGAAGTGGCGCTGAGCACCGAGGACGGCGAAGCTCTCGTCGCAAAGCACGCGGATAAGGATTTGATAATCATTGATACCGTCGGTCGAAGCCAGAGGAACGGCGAGCAAATTTCCGAGCTGGATTCGTTCCTGAAAGCCACCCAGCCGACGGAGGTCCATCTCGTCCTGTCCGCATCCGCCGACTCTGCGGCCCGCCGTGAGGCGGTGACCAGCTTCGGACGCCTGGGATTGGACCGGCTTATACTCACCAAGCTGGATGAATGTCCGCAGACCGGCTGCATTTTGGAACTGGCGGTGACCGCGCTTCTTCCGTTTTCCTACGTGACATACGGCCAGGATGTGCCGAACGACATCGCCGTTGCTGACAGCAATTCACTGGCGATGCTGGTCTGGGAGGGTGCGCTGTGAGGGATCAGGCGTCGAGTCTCCGGCGGCTTGTGGCCGGCGACCAACCGGTGAGTTTGGTGAACCCAGGTGTTCCTGCGGGGCATGGCAGCGCGCGAGTGATCGCCGTCACCAGCGGCAAGGGCGGCGTTGGCAAGACGATGCTGACCGTAAATCTCGCCCTTTTGCTCGCGGAGCTTCCGGCTGGGGCGCTCGTCGTTGATGCGGATCTCGGACTTGCGAATGTGGACGTCATGCTCGGCGTGGAGCCGGGCCGCCACATCGGGCACCTGCTCCTGGCCGGCTGCCTGCCCGACGAGGTGGCCGCGACCGGTCCCGGCGGAATCAAGGTAATCTCCGGCGGCTCCGGGCTTCAGGAGCTTGCCGATGCGAGCAGAGCGGATAGGCTCATGCTTTTGGAAAAGCTCCATTCTTACTATGAAAACTTCGACTATGTGCTGGTTGACACGAGCCCGGGAATAGGCCCGGAGGTGACCGATTTCCTTCGCGGCGCGGATGACTTGCTGCTGGTCACTACGCCGGAGCCGACGTCGCTCCGCGATACCTACGCGGCCCTGAAGGCGATCACGCGAGAGATGCCCGGCAGGGAAGTAATAATAGTCGTTAACTGCGCCGCGCCCGGGCAGGCGGAGCAGGCGATCGAGGCCCTGAACCATGTGGCGCGGAAGTTCCTGGAGCGGGAGTGCAAGCGCTGGTATCACGTTGAGCAGGATGCCCTTGTGTGCCGCACCATCCGCGATAGGAAACCGCTTGCTCGCGCGTATCCCAGATCGCCCGCGGCGGTGTGTCTCAGGCGCCTGGCTAAGGCTTTGGTCCGCGGCGCACCTGCCGTGCGGGAGGCGGCGTATGCATTGGCGTGAACCGGCTATTCTGCCGACGACGGTTGGTATAAAGGTGGGAGGCGAGCGATTGGCTCGCTGAAGGATGATGCAGGGATTCTGGCAGCTATTTAGCATTCTAATATCTCTTCTCGGTTTTATAATAACCGGAGCGCTCCTGCTGGTTCGGGGTGACTCACTCGCGTTTGCGGCGGTCAAGGCGATCGCGGCGTTCGTCGCATTGTATATCGCTCAGCGTATGCTCGGAGGCATACTGATCGCCGTGGCGGGCTCCGGCTTGCGGATTCCTTCTAAGTCTGCGGTCAAGACGCAGGAGAACGAGGCCGCGGAGAACTCAGGGTAGGGGAGTAGTAGATGCCCCAGGTGGACGCGCTTTGGCAGCGCTATAAACTACATAACGACCTTCAGGCGCGGGAGCAAATAATACTGGCGTACTCCCACCTGGCGAAGCACACCGTGGATCGCATGCCGGTTCGCCCATCGGCGGTCATCAGCTACGACGATCTGCTGGGGCATGCAATCCTGGGCCTGATTGACGCAGTGGAGAGGTTCGACCTTTCCCACGATGTAAAGTTCGAGACCTACGCGCTTTCGCGAATTCGAGGGGCTGTGCTGGACGCGATCAAGAGCGTTGATTGGGTTCCGAGGTCGGTGCGCGCATCCGGGCGCAGGCTCAGGGAGGTTGTCTCGGCTCTGGAGGCTGATCTGGGCCGCCCGGCGACAGATGAAGAGATCGCCCGTGCGATGGGAATCTCCATTGACGAATTGGATGAGGCTTTCGCCGACATAGGGCAGTCGGCCATGCTGTCGCTGGAGGAGCTGATTCTCTGCGGAGGGGAAGCGACTGCTGACTGCGGCCTCGAATGGGCCGATGACTGCGATCCCGTGGCTGCCGCCGAGATGGAAGAGTGCAAGCGGCTGCTTGCCGAGGCCGTCGGGACGCTGCCGGATAAGGAAAAGCTGGTTGTCAGCCTTTACTACGTTGACGGTTTGACGTTTAAGGAAATAGCGGAAGTTCTAGGCGTGACCGAATCCAGAGTGTGCCAGCTTCACTCGAAGGCGATCGTGCGCCTAAATGGGAAGTTGACGAGGTATGAAGGAGTGCTCAGCGCAGCCTAACCGGGGGTGAGGGCTATGGACGTACGAGGCGCTGATACCACTGGTCTTGCAGCGAAGCGGCTCGAGCTTGAAAATGTTCAACCGATTAAGGAAAAGCGCGGTTTCATGGAGAATCAGGAGGCGGTCCAGTCTCCGGAGGGGACTGACCATCATGCCCGCAAACCCAAGCCGCAGAAGGGGCCGTGGGATCGGCAATCCGGGGGACATGCCGAGGAGGATTCCCTTGCCGAGGACGACCTGCAGCCGGAGGAGCAGACCTCCGGGGAAATATCCCCCGGCGAGCAACACGTCCTGGATGTGAAGGTTTAGTATGCAATAGGGGGTTTCAAGTTCCAAGTTTCAAGTGGGATTCTACATCGGGATGGGTGGCGATTTCCGAATCGCCACCCCCAGGATTTCGGGTAGGGATTCAGAAATCCCTACCCATCAAGCGTTTTTGAACAATCCCACCTGGAATGGTTATACCTATCGTGGTAGGGGATTTCTTGGGAGGCAAAAGTGACTAGCGGTTGGTTTGTCTTTTCGGTTGTAGCCTGCATAATCATCTGTACCGGCTGCGTGCTTGCGGTCGCCATGCTAAAGGCGGCCTGGGCGCAGCGCGAGAGAGAGGCGCTTACCTCCGCTGACCTGAGGGCGCTTGAGGAATCCGCTGTTTACCTGATAGATCAGCTCAGGACCGAGACGGAGTCCGCGATCGGCGATTTGGAATCGAAATGCGCGGCCTTAAAAGGGCTGATAGATGCGGCGGACCAGCGAATCAGCGCCCTGCGGGAATTGTCGGAGCGCTGTGCTGCTTTAAGCGAATTGCAGCCCGTTTCGCAGGGCGTCCCCCAGGTGGAAGCTGATTCAAAAAGGCAGCAAGTCCTGGCCCTGGCGTCGAGCGGGATGGGGTGCGCTGAGATAGCCCGGAAGGCCGGCATGGACTGCGCCGAGGTTAAGCTGATGCTTCGCCTGGCCGGTATGGCGATGAACTGATTCTCCCTCGGTTAACTCTTCTGGGGCGGTTGTGCGGGCTGGGACTGGCTTGTTCTCTTTGTCCGGCGTGCGGCTAGGGCGTCATGGCTTGCCGCAGCGAACGAGATGGGGCGCCGAGGGCGCGCCGGGTTGTGTGGACACGATTGGTTCTTTTCTGGCTTGGCGCCGGACTCCCGGAAAGGCTTTTCGCCACGCGGTTGCTCGGCCGGCTTCTGTACAGCCGGATGATTGCAACCTTTATCCTCGCGGATCCCCTGAGTCCCAGCACATCGCTCAAACTCAGCCTGCGTGAGTATAGTATCAAATCCGGCGCTGGGCTGAGCTTCCCCTTGCTGCTTGCGTAGCGGACGACGATCCAGCATACCAGGAGAAAAAGCGCGAGGCAGTACGAGGCTTCAACCGGCAAGACCGGCTTCGGCAGGTTGGGCGTGTACAGGTCGGCTATGACCGAATCAGCGGCCTTACTTGCGTCCAAGGCGGAGTAAATTGCCCGCGCAGTGCGTTGATCCCGGGGAAACGCCATCCCAGCCAGCAGTGCCAACGTGAGATTGCGATATGCCTCATACCGGGCTTGCGGAGACCACCGGGGCGACATCTCCACAAGTAAGCTGCAAATCCCGCGTTGGGCGAAATGCCGGTGCGCCAGACTGTGGTTTGACTGCTTTCGGTAGGGCAGCACTTCCACCGAAGCGCCCCTACGGGGCATGCTGCCGACCGCCGCGCCGGCCAGGAGTCTTCCCAATTTATAGTGCCTTTCCCGCCCGAACCCTGCTGTTTCCACGCCGTCCCATCGGCCGGGGAGGTTGTCCAGCCATTCGTGCTGATCAATCACGACGTGCGGCCGGACGGCTGCAACCAGACGGGATACGGCCAGCGTCTCCGGCTGGTTTGGTTGGCTCCAATTCCTGTTTAGGTCAACTCCGTTTGCGTTGCAGCGTCGGAAATGGGCGAATCCATCGGGATTCACGACGGGGATCGCAATCAAAACGACCTTCTTCAGCATGGAGCGGTAGAATGGATTTTGTGTCTGTGACAGATCCGCGGCCAGGTCGAGCATGGGCTTAACCGGCGACGGCTCGTCTCCATGCTGGCTGCAAAGCACCAGCACGCGAATTCGATCCGAACAGAGCGACTTCGGATTCTCGGGGTCTGTCAACACGACGGCTACTAGCGGGCGGCCCTGTTCGGAGACTCCGACCTGCATAACGCGGGAAAAGGGCCGGTCCCTCATCTGATAAACGCGCGCGAGTACCTTGCCGTATCTGTCGGGCTGGCAGAATGCGCCTCCAGAAGGCGTAAAAAACAGGATTAGGGTCGTGAGCAGAGCAGCGATTGTGCGATCCTGCATTTCGGATCCCTCAAAGCCGATTATCGAGAAAGCGGGCCTGATTCGTTGGTTCTTGCCGCTTCTGATAGGCCGATCTCAATCCGTGGCGCTGCGCTAGAGCAATCAGCTCAGCCTTGCGTTCGTGAAGTTGGGCTGCCAGAGCGGACTCGCAGGCCGCCTGTTTCTTCATAGCGGTATCGAGCAGGCGTTGCATATTCTCGAGCGCTCGGCGAAGGTCGCTTCCGCCGGCGCCTTTGGACTCCGCGGTGTCGGCCGCGCCCAGCTCAGCGAGCGATCGCTGCAGTGCGCTGGATGACGCTGCGATCTGCTTGCAGACGGCTTCTCGCGCCTGGAGGAGGGTATTGATGGAGTCTATGCGCGCCCCCTGGATCGTGTTGGATAGCTGGTCGGTCAGCTTTTCCATCCGTCTCAGGAGATCGTTATGCTCGGTGGCTGCCGACAGAGCTGTCCTGAGTAATTTTTCTTTCAAGCTGCCTTCACTCCCTGTCGGCTGCCGGACCTGGCCGTCATATCGGCTTCCGCCCAGGTGGAACGCAGTTCGGCGAATATCCCTATCACTTCTTCGAGCGCTTTTTCGTCATCGCGGATATTTGCATAGGTCAGCCGATCGAACATGTACGTGTACAGCGCGTCGAGGTTCGCGGCCAACTGCCGATCGGCCTTCGGATCGAGCGAGCTGATGAGCTCTACGAGGATGTTCTGCATCTTCGCGATGTTGGCGCTCTGCCGGTCCAGCTTTCTTTCTCTCATGTTCTCCTGCGCAGCCCTTCCGAACCGGATAGCTACATCGTGGGCCATGATGAGCAGTTTGCCCGGGGAGGCAGTCTTTACTTGAATGTCCATGTATTGGGAGTATGGATCAATGACAGACATCAGCGTGTGCCCCTATCTACCGGTATTGCCTAACCCCAGCCACTCTGGGCCGCGATAATTTGCTGAGTCAAGAATTGCCCCTGGGTTTGAAGCCTGTTTAGGGCGCTCTCCATGGCCGTGAATTGCGCGATGAGGTACTCTTCCCGGTCCGTCAGGTATTCGTCGAGTTCAGCTAAATCGTCGTCAATGTTGTCTATCGCGCTCTCCAGCGAGCTTCGGCTGTTGGATATCGTGCCGGTGATCGCCTCTGTCGCTAGGGAGACGTATTCGGATATCAGCCCGGCGACCCCCTTGGTGAAGACGATCGTTCCGTAGCTTCCGGTGGTCGTGCCCGTGACCCTGATCTTCAACCCGTCGGTATTCTCGTTCCCCTCGTTGCCTGTAAGCAATTGCCCGCTGCCGGTTGCATCCTCGCCGTTGATCGTGCCGGCGACATTCACCCCTGCTGCGCCGGTGCCGGTTACTGACTCACCGGCCGGGTTTGCTTCCGTGACCAGGGTAATTCCAATGCCCGTGGTATTGTCCTTCGGCGACCCGCCTCCGTTAGAGACGTCGGATAGGGCTGAGATGGTGGGCGCCGATCCGTAGCCTATTCTCCTGAGCGTCAGGTAGTTGCCGGTTCCGGATCCATCGGCATCCGTCGCTGAGGCGAGAATACCTGTCTGGTTGCTGTGCTCGTTGATCTCGCTGATAACCTGGGACTGCGTCATCCCGGCTGTCAGCTCGATCTCGACTTCGTTGATGACCAGGGTTTCATCCGCCAGAAGGGCGGTCGTCTGCGCGACGCCTGCCGTAATTCTCGCCTGCGTCGCGGCAGTCGTTATTGATACTGCATAACCGCCGGCGCTGGAGGGCTTTGTCGCCGCAGTGCTGTATACATACTGGATGTTTGGATTGCTGGCTTCACCGATTTTGGCGAAAAGGCGCATGACGGTATTTACATCATCGGCCAGCGCTTCGTCTAAATCGGTCTCATCAATAATCAGCCTGTCGCCCGATGTTGTTATGCCGATCTGCGACAGCATTTTGATAGGTTGGGAAAGCTCCGTGATGGGATTGGATATTCTGCTCCGAAGGTCGGACTGAATGAACCTGAGATTCGAATCTCCAAAGAGAGTAGCGGCGGTGCTAGTCTCCGGGTCGTAGTCGGATTGCTCCTCGATGAACGTCATGAGGTTATTGAATTGCTCCACGAAATCCTTGATGCTCTGCTTTATAGAGGTGGTGTTGTGCTGAATGTTGACCGTGATCGTCTTGGACGCATCCGCGTCCACCAGGTTCAGGGTAACGCCGGGGATCAGATCGGTCACGGTGTTCGTGCTCTTTGTAACCGTGATAGCGCCCGCTCCCTCGCCAAAGGTGATGGAAGCATCCTGCGCGGCCTGCAAATCGCTGAATGTGGGAGTGGTTCCTCCGCTGAGAGTGGACTCGAGCGTGATCTCTCCGTCCGTGCCCATCGTGTCGCTGGTGATGACCAGGCGATACGGCGTGCCTGTGCCGTCGTTTATGATGCTCGCTGTGACTTCGGCATCCGACTTGTTGATGGCATCGCGCAGGCCCGCGAGGGTATTGTTTGTATCATCAATGGTGATTTCCACCTCATCGCCGGTCCCGACTTGAATGGTGACCGTGCCGGCGCCGACCTTGGTGGTGTTGATATCTGCGTAGCCCTGCGTCTTGATCTGATGCGTTTTCGCAAGCTGGGTGATTTTCAGGAAGTATGTTCCAACGTCCGCTGTGGGGGAGGCCGATCCGGTCGCGATGTCTTCGTCGCTGCTGGTGAAGCTCTTCACCTGAAACGCCAACTTTGTGGACAGGGCGTTTGCCTTGGTCTGCAGCGCCAGAACACGCGTGTTGAGGTCTTGCCACGCAGTCAACTTGGTCTGGAGGGCGGCTTTTCTGGCCTCAAGACGCCTGACCGAGGCTCCCTCAAGTTCGAGGAGCTTTGCGATGATCTCGTCCGTTTTCAGTCCCGAGACCACGCCGCTGATTGATGCTGTTCCCGGCATTGATTATCACCTGTTTCGGGAGTGTGGCCGTAATGCGTAAGGGTTTCAAGTTCCAAGTTCCAGGTTTCAGGTTGCGAGTTGGGCATTGTCTCCCTGGGAGCGCTTTCGCAACCCCCGTGGTGTGGGGACGGCGCGCTGATTGCCATCCTCATGCCGTGAGGGTTGTATGGGATGTGGCCGCCCGTCCGGGCGGCCACATCAGGACTGCGATCCTAGTCCTGCCGCTAGCGCAGTAGTGTCAACAGCACTTGCGGTGCCATGTTAGCCTGAGTTAACATTGCGGCGCCCGCCTGGAGCAGGATCTGGTTACGTGTGAATGTAACCATCTCTGCCGCCATGTCGGTGTCTCGCACTGCGCTTTCGGACGCGGCGATATTCTCCTTCGCTACGCCCAGCGACGCGATGTTCGACTCGAGTGCCGTTTGCTTAGCACCGAGTTCCGCCCTCATCGTCGAGATAGTGCCGATTGCGGTGTCCAGCAGGTCTACCGCGCCGGGAGCATCAGACGAAACATCGATGCTGCTAATGCCGAGGTTGGAGTCTGCGACACCTTCAATGTCTACCGACATTGTCTGGCCGGAGTTAGCGCCTACCTGGAACACAAGGCCGGTGGCGCTGCCGTCGAGCAGGACCTTGTTGCCGAACTGGGTGTTCTGCGCGATCCTGTTCAAGGCCGCCAGAGACTCTGTTATCTGGGTCTGGTCGGCATCAATAGCCGCTTGGTCGTTCACACCAGTGTTGGCTGCGTGCAATGCCAGGTCGCGCATCGTGCGAAGCAGCTTGTGAGCCTCAGCCAGAGCTCCCTCCGCGGTCTTGATCATGTTGACCGCGTCGTTGGAGTTGGATATCGCCTTCGCAGTACCACTGATCTGAGCACGCAGGTTCTCGGAAATCGCCAGGCCTGCGGGGTCATCCGCCGCCCGGTTGATCCGGTAACCAGAGGACAACTTCTCAATAGAAGCAGCCAGAGCGTTGTCCGTTCCCTGCAACTGCCTGTGTGCGTTCAGCGCAGCTGCGTTTAGGTTAATACGTAGTGACATCTTAGCTATTCCTCCTTGAAAATCCGGGTGTTGCTCAACCCGGTGGGCATCCTGCCCTAGATTCATGCCGGCTTATTCTACTGCTGCGGCCCTGGCCGCCGGCGACTCATAGTGATTGATTCCAGGGCCATACTGCTTGCCAGGCATGAGCTCTAGCTATGCCTGGTAAACGAGCATGCTACCACACTCCTTTCCTCAGCGCGGTTTTTGAAAAAATCCTTTCGCGCTCATTTTGCGTTGTTCAAGCTCGGTTCGATGTTAAGCGCATCGGGCGTATCGGCGGCTGCTTCCGCTGTGCCCGCAGCCTCGATATTCTCTGCAACAACCTGATCCAGCAGTTCCTTTCGGTATACTGCTATGCTGCGAGGCGCCGTGATGCCCAGTCGGACTTGGTCGCCTCTGACCTCTACGACTGTGATCTCGATTTCGCCGCCAATCACTATGCATTGGCCCGGTTTCCGTGCCAGGATCAGCATTGCATACCCTCCCATCAGGCGGCGTTGGCGGCTACTCCGAGATCAGTATTAATACTTGCTTTCTCAGCGACCATATGCTTTGTTCCATATCTTTCGTCTTGAAGCACAACTTGTTTTGCATGTAGATTATCGGAATTTATCACGATTGGTCCCAGGAGATTAGTGGTCACTCGCCCTTCCTTCTTATCTACGGTCACCGTGGTCATCAGGGCGGCATCTGCCGGATCACGGAGACCGATGGATTCGGCATCTTCCTCCGGCAGGTCAATGTCGTAGTCAGGGAAGAAATCCAGTGGGTTGATGACAATGAAGGCGAGCGCCGGGTCATCCACGGCTTGCAGCCATTTGTAGGGTGTTTCAGGCTGATCTTGCAGCAGGACGTACCGCTTGCACGACTCGAACCCGAGCATCCCCCATGGCATTTGCAGAATCGAATCTTCCGAAATCTCAATCTCTCCGAACCTGGTAGTATTGATCAGCATTTTGTTCCTTCGCCCTCCTCTCGCGAGAAACTAACTTACTCAAAATAGTCCGCCAGCGACATCTGGAGTACTCTGCTCGCGGTCGCTATGGCTGCCTGGTAAACGTTCTCGCGCGTGCGCAGCTCCAGAATGGCCTCGGCGAGATCAACATCTTCTGTCTTCGTGAGCAACTCCTTGAAGACTAGTTGCGAATCCAGGACTGTACCTGTAATGTTATCAAGCCTGTTGAGCCTGGCTCCAATCTGCGACTCGGTTGCAATTACATTATTCAAATTGGCATCTATGTCTGCTATTCGGCTGGAGATCGCCAGCGAGTCGCCGGAGATGATTTCCTGCTTGAGCAGTCGAAGCGTCTCGAATACATCCGGCGCTCCGGGGACCGAGGCTCCGCCAATATTGAACAGGCCGTCGCCCGCGACGTTGCTGCTTATGTACGTCCCTGGAGCTACCTGCAGCCTGAACTCTTCGCTATCGCCCTGGTAGGAGTACGGAGGTGACTCGACTCCGCTCGGGACCAATGGTGGAGCTTTGGTTTGGCTTCCTGCAAAGAGGTACTTGCCCGCATACTGGGCGTTGCCGGCCGCCGCGAGCGCGCTGCTGATCTGATCGAGCTGCAGTGCTATGGCGCTGCGGGCTTCGTCTGTGACGGCCGGGTTAGCCGCGGACAACGCCAAGCTCCGCGCTTCCTCCAGCATTTCTGCGATAGAGCTGAGATAATGGCTGGTCGCCGTGAGCAGGCTCTTTGCGACGTCGCCATTGCGCTCGAACTGCTTGAATTTCGAGAGCGTCTCCCGGAGGTTCATCGCCAGCCCTGTTCCGCTTACATCATCGGAGGGACGACGAATCCGTTTGCCTGAGGATGCCCTGTTCTGGGCCTCCAGCAGGCGTTCGGAGCTCACCATCAGATCATCGAGCACCCTGCCGGTCATCATGCTGAACGTGACTCTCATCCTACTACCTTCCTGCGATGCCCATGCGGTTGATTATAAGATCGGTCATCTCGTCTATCACAGTGAAGATCCTCGCTGCGGCGTTGTATGCCTGCTGGAACTTCACCATATTCACCATTTCCTCATCAATGGAAACGCCGGCAATGGATTCGCGCTGAGTCCTCCGCTGGTTGAGCGAGATCGTGTACATCTCGGTCCGCATTCTCGCCTCTTCTGCATGCGAGCCTATCTGCGCAACCAGCGCCGAGTAGGCGGAACCTATGGTCTCCGTGCCGATAAGCGCTTCATCGCCGAGCTTGGCAATGCTATCCGCAACCCAATTATCGCCCGGCCCATTGCCGGCAACTCCTGCAGCTACTTCGGAGGGCGAGCCCGTCAGCGCAGGGTTCACGGCGATGTCCGCTGATGTGGTCCCGGGCACGAAAAAGTTGCCCGCCGGGGCCCCGGACATTGTGATTCCGGTAGAATGGATTGCGTTCACCCGGGTTATGATAGCCTCGGTTATGTCGTCAAGCGACTCCAGGTAGCTGCCGACCACATCGTCTCGAATCTCCATGAGGCCCTTTAATTCGCCTCCGGTAGCCAAAACCTCCGAGCCATCCTCTGCCCACACAAGCTGCGACATGCCTGTCGGACCGGTGGTTATGTCTATCTTGGCGAACTGGTTTCCCTGGATTATCGCTCTCCCACCCACGCTGACGATCATATCTACGCCGCCCTGTCCGTATACCTCAATTCTCACGAGCTGCGACAGCTTCTCCAGCAGTTCGCTTCGTCTGTCCAGCAGGTCGTTCGGTTGGTATACGCCGGGCATGGGCTGGGTGATCTGCTCGTTGAGGCCGGCTATCTCCGCTGCAATAGCGTTGATATCATGGGCTGCGGCAGCTATCCTGCCGTCGGTATCCACCTGAAGGGCTCGAAGATCGTGATGCAGGGTCTGTATGCGGTCAGCCAATGCCACTCCGCTTTCAACCACGGCAACTCGGGACGGCAGGCTTTCCGGGGCCGCGGAGAGATCGTACCACGAGTTCCAGAACCTGTTGATAGCCGCTGACAGGCCTGCATCGCCCGGCTCCGCCAGCAAGGGCTCCAACTGGCCGAGAGCTGTGTTCCTGGCGTCCCAGGTTCCCATCCATTGATTTGCCGTACGGACTTGGGTGTCCAGGAAGTCGGTTTGCGCTCGCCTGACTGAGTGAACCAGCACTCCCGTGCCGAGCTGAGGCATGCCGACCCCCGTTGTCCCAAACGAGCCGGACATCGGGTCGTTAGCAATCAGGATTGCTTCCTGACGCCGGTATCCGGGGGTGTTGGCGTTTGCGATATTGTGCCCTGTCACGTCCATTGCGTACTGCTGCGCTCGGATTGCGCTCAGGGCTATGTTGAGTCCGAAAATACTAGACACGCCGAACCTCTCTAATCAAACTCTCCTATCCAGCATAATGGCTGGGTTGCTGCCGGCCTCTTTCTGAATTTGCTCGGACGCCAACTGACAGATAATACCTATCGAGAAGTCGGTGAATTCCTTCGCGCCTGCAAGAAGTTCCTTATTAGTCATCGTCAATCCGCGCAGTTCCAGTGCCTTCCCCGCCATATGATCTGCGGGTGCTCTATGCTCCGCATCTATCGGATCTGCGGCCTCCGCACCGGCTTGTCCTTTGTGCAGGTGCTCGTAAAGTGTTCTCTCTCGCTCGTTAAGTTGTTTGAGCTGGAGGAGCAGGGGATCGAATTGAACCAGGTTCTGCGCCAGCTCGGCATGGTTCCCTCCGACAAGGATGGCTCTCTGCTCCTCTGCCAGCTTTACCAGCTTGTCATAGTGTTCAAGGCGCATGTGCGCGGTGGATATCAGTTCCTTCTTCAAGGTTTCTTGTTCCATTGCCTTCTACACATCCAATTTGGACTGCGTTGCGCCGGCAAGAATCGCCGATGCGATGTCGCCGTCCGATGTCTGATATGCTCCCGACTCTATCGTCCTTTGGAGCTCGCGAACCTTGTCCTGCCTGATGTCCGGCAGTGTGCATACGAATCGTTTGATATGTTGCATCTCAGTTGCCTGCCTCGACAGAGTAAGCTGGTCGGGTTTGCGTGCCGGGCTGCCAGGCCTTACGTTGGAAGCGTGGACCTTGTGCAGGTGGAGCTCGAATATCTTTTGAATTTGAGTGTTCGAAATATGCATCGCAAACACCATTCTCAGTGATAGAACTCTAAATCGCCCTTATTCACAGTACCTATCGGCTGCTTTTCACCCGAAACCTTAGCGGTTTTTCTTCTCCTGCGAGAGCTGGATGTACAGCAGGTTCCCTATTCCCATCGTGCCTGTCTGCGAGACCTGTTTGGCGATCTCCTGGTCCAGCATGTCCTGGAAAAACTCTTCCTTCTCGCTGGAGCCGAAGAGGTCTGTTTTGGGCACGGCGCTTCTCATCTTGCTGAGCATCTGCGCCACCAGCAAGGACTCGAATTCACGGCATGCCTTGCGCAGTCTCGCATCTCTTAGGTCCGGCGGCTGCGCCTGTGCGCCCATGCTATTAGCGATGGAAGTGTCAATTTTCATTAATCTAAATGATCTCCAGCTCTGCATGCAGTGCGCCTGCCTGCTTCAGGGCCTGCAGGATGGCGATGGTATCCCTGGGCGTCACCTTCAGCTCGTTCAGCGCGCGCACCAGGTCTTCCAGGGTCGTCCCCGGCTGCAAAGTCATTAGCCTGGCGCCCTGCTCGGTCGCCTTCACGGTCTGCTGGGGTACTACCGCCGTTTGTCCCGTCGAAACCGGCGCCGGCTGGGACACCTGGAACTCCGTCGAAATCTCTATGCTCAAGTTGCCGTGGGACAGCGCCACCGGTGACAGCTTGACATCGCCGCCGATGACTACTGTGCCCGTCCGCTCGTTCACGATGACCTTCGCCACCGTGGACTGGACGACCGGCAGCTCCCCGATTTCAGCGACGAGGCCGACGATGTTCGATGGATCGCTCGCGCCCACTTTTACCGTCGCAGGATCCAGCGCTGAGGCCGATCCGCCGCCGAGCTTCTCGTTTATCGCCTGTGCTATCCGCGCGGCGGTTGCGAAATCGGGATTACTTAAAAGGACGTTGATTGCTTTCCCGTCCGTCAGCGTCGCGGGTACTGCCTGCTCGACGATCGCACCCTCCGGAATCCGGCCTGCGGTCGGGTGGTTCTTCGTGACCTGCGCTCCACCGCCGCCTGCTGTGAATCCGCCGATGGAGATGCTCCCCTGGGCGACGGCGTATACCTCTCCGTTCGCCGCCTGAAGGGGCGTCTGCAGCAGTGTGCCCCCTTGCAGGCTCTTGGCATCTCCGAGCGAGGACACCAGAGCGTCAATCTTGCTCCCCGGCCGAACGAAGGGCGGCAGGTCCGCCATCACCATCACCGCCGCCACATTCTTGACCTTCATCTTGCCGGCGGGCACAGTGATTCCAAACTTCTGCAGCATGTTGGCCACCGACTGGACGGTGAATATCGCCTGCTGTGTGTCGCCCGATCCGTCCAGGCCCACGATGAGGCCGTATCCGACCAACTGGTTGCTCCGGGCGCCCTCGACCTTCGCAATGTCTTTGATTTTCACTGTCTGCTGGGCCTGCGCGCCGAGCGCCGCTCCGAGCAGAATCGTAAGGGTTATCATGATTGTGATAATGCGTCTCATCTTGGTCTCCGTTAGAATAGGAACTTGATCAGCTTGCTGATGATGCCTTCCTTCTGTCTGTCGCCGACCGGGCCTTTGCCCGTGGACTTGATCTCGGCGTCGGCGAGGTAGGTCGAAAGAACTGTGTTGTCCGGCGCGATGTCCTGCTGCCGCACTGTGCCGGTGAGCGTTATCTCCTGCCGTTCCCTGTTCGTGCTCACCGTGCGCTTGCCCTCAAGCACGAGATTGCCGTTCGGGAGCGCCTTGACGACTGTTGCGGTAATCTTCGCCACGAAGTTCGAGATCCGCGAAGTCGAGCCTGACGCACTTCCTTTTTGGGACGAGGAGACCTGGAATTCAGGCAGGTTCTTGAGAAGCGTGCCTATTCCGGCGTCGTTCTTGTGCGACAGTTTCTTGTCGAAGCCTGTGCTCGCCTTTTGGACTGAGGCAGTGGACTCGACAACCAGTATGGTCACTATGTCCCCGACTTGCCTGGCCTTCGCGTCGGCGCACAGGGATGTGGATTTGGGAGTCCACAGCGAATCTGCGATTGCCGATGATGCGATAAGCAGCATTGCGAGTATCAACGCGCACCTGCGCAGTATCATTTCTAATTCCTCCTGCCGATGGAAATCTTCACGATCCCAGGCTCGGCCACATTACCGCGAATTTCCCGAATATCGCCGAGCAGCCTGACCTTTATCCTATCTCCCAGACGGCCGTCCTGCACCGCGGTGCCCTTCTCCATCACGCGGACTGCTCCGGATTCGACGACCACCAGCACCGCATCACCCGATTTCACAGCCAGCGGCGCAGCCACCCAGCTCCGGCGAATGACGGTGCCCTCGGGAATTGGTACTGAAGCCGCCCACCCCGCAGCGGGCTTTTCCGTGAGGATGTCGCTCGGCAAGGTGGTGATGTCCCGCTCCTGGAGGGTGACGTTCGCGTCCGTAATCTCGCTCAGCCTGGATATCGCCTGCGTGGACACCAGCACGGAAGCGAGAACCCTCACAAGCACGCTGACGTTTATCGTCCGGTAGAGCTGTCCGTCCGCGATAACTTCCACCGGGAGGCTGTTCTGTCCCCTGCGAGCTTCCTTGGTGCCGGGCCTGACCCTCAGCTCGACCTTGCCTGCCGGCGCCGCCTGGTCAGCCTGAAGCCGCACGGGCTCGACGGCAACGGTTCCGGGCAGGGAGTTTCCGGCGAGCACGAACTGCTTCGCGGTTTCAAATAGCGCCTGTCCGGAGATCACCGAGGACTTGCGCATCACGGTGACTTCGGCGGGACACAGGAGTTCCACTGCCCCATCGCCTATGCCCGCCCTACGTAGCGCGACCAGAATCTGCTCCTTTGTGAGCCTGCGCGTTTTTCCCGGAAGGGGAGAGGAGCAGACCTCGATGCTGGTCAGCCTCTGCGCCAGCGCTTTATCGGCACATTGCACGGTGCTGATATCGCCGAGGACAACGCTTCCGCCGGCGGCCTCCGAATCAGGGCGCACCATAATGGTCGCCTGAGGAGCCGCCGCCGCCAGGGCCGATATCAGAAGCAAGACTAGCGCAGAGAGAGTCGTTTTCATTGGTTACTACCGCCTCAGATTGTTCGCTATGCCCAGCATCTCGTCGGCCGTCTGAATAGCCTTCGAATTAACCTCGTAGGCCCGCTGGGCGGTGATCATATTCACCATCTCGTCAATGACCTGGACGTTCGACATCTCGACGCACCGCTGTGCCAGGGTGCCGAGGCCGTTCAGGCCGGGGGTATCTATCACCGGCTCGCCGGCCGATCCGCCCGCCGTAGTTAAAAGGTTCCGGCCTATGTTGGTCAATCCCGCGGGGTTCGCGAACTTGGCGATCTGGATGTTGCCGACCGCCTGGGGCTCGCTCTGTCCCGGCATGTAGACCTCAACCGTGCCGTCTGCGCCGATCGAGATAGCGGTCGCTTCCGCGGGGATCGTGATCTCCGGCTGGAGCGCATAGCCGTCGGAATTGACGATTCGCCCCGTCGAGTCGAGCTTGAATGTGCCGTCCCGCGTGTACGCGGTTTCGCCATTCGGCATCAAAATTTGGAAAAAGCCGTCTCCTTCAATTGCAAGGTCCAACGGATTCTCCGAAGCCTTAATCTCTCCCGGCGTGAACAGCTTCTGCGTTCCTGCCGGACGAGTTCCGAGACCTACCTGAATGCCGGTGGGGACCCGAGAACCCGTCGCCTCTGTGGTGCCCGCCGGCCGGATAGTCTGATAAAGCAGATCCTGGAAGTCCACGCGGCTCTTCTTAAAGCCCGCTGTATTCACGTTTGCCAGGTTGTTCGAGATCACATCAATGTGCAACTGCTGGGCCGCCATTCCGGTGGCCGCGGTCCATAAAGCTCGGATCATGTGCCTGTTCCTCCTATGCTATCCTGCCCATCTGGTTTATCGCTTTGTCCAGCGTCTGATCGAACGCCTGGATTACTCTTTGACAGGTTTCGTAGGCCCGCATTGCGGTGATCATGGAGACCATTTCTTCGATTACGTTGACGTTTGACGCCTCCAGGCTCCCGGCCGCCACGCGAGTGGGTCCCGAAGCGCCGGAAGCGGCGCCGGTCTCTATCCGCAGCTTGTCAACCACCGCTCCGGCTGAGTGAACGTTGCCTTCGGAATCAACCGACCAGTCCGTGCCGGAGACCTGGATCGGCCCTCGCTGCCCGAGGACCGGGAAGCCGTCACCATTTACGAGGTGTCCGGCGCTGTCCAGCCTGAAGTTGCCTCCACGGACGAATTGCTCGCCGGTTTCCGTTTGAACGACGAAGAAGCCGGGGCCGTCGAGCGCCAGGTTGGTCGGCACGCCGGTGTCCTGGATTACTCCCTGCCGCTCATCCTGGTAGGCAGTCATGAATGGGATGGCGCACTGCGGGATACCGGCTTCGGCGCCCCTGAGCTGCGCGCTGAAGGACGAAAGACCGGTAGCGGTACGCTTGAAGCCCGCGGTATTGACGTTCGCCAGATTGTTTGCGATGACGTCCTGCTGATCCAATCTGCTCAGCATACCTGCTGCGGCGCTGTATAAACCTGGTAACATTACCTGGCACCTCCGCATATCTTCTCGACACCACAGCGCGAGAACTTTAGCGGTTTTTATACGCGGGCGGTTGACACCCGGCGTATCCGGTGGTTAGAGTATTAAGGGTTTTTCGGCGGCAAGGCCGTCGGGGGACGGCTTTGAACCAACTTAATAACTGATTATCGGAGGCAGCGATGGGGAAGAAGCATATATCGGTGACCGCGGCCAGGCACTCATATCAGGACGTGCCGGTACGGGCTCCGGCGGATGATCTTGGCATCAAGGCATCGGACGCAGTGGCGTTGAGGGATTTAGCGACGGGTCGGCAGATACCTGCGCAGCTGATAGCGGAGGGGGAGCGGCATTTCATCTGCTGGATAGCAGACGAGCTTCGGGCCGGGCAGAGACGCGAGTACGAGATTCTCTCCGGGGCTTCGGTGGCGGCTTTGTCCGTCGCGCTGGTGGATGTGAACGGCGAGGTGGAGTTCCGAATCGCCGGCGAGCTGTTTACGAGCTATCACTATGGAGGCGGCATCGTCCGCCCGTTCCTCTATCCGGTAATCGGCCCCGGCGGGAAGGGCATGACCCGCAACTATCCCATGATCCAGAATGTCCCCGGCGAGACAAACGACCACAAGCATCACAGGTCGGTCTGGGTGGCTTTCGGAGACATCAACGGCGCGGACGACTGGTCGGAAGAGGAAGGCTGCGCGCGCATCATCCATCGTCAATTCCTGGAAAAGTCCTGCGGGCCTGTATTCGGGCGCATCCGCACCTTGAACGACTGGGTGGACAACCAGGGCGGGAAGCTGATGGAGGAAGTGCGCACCATCACTATCTATAACCTGCCGAAGACCGGGAGGATTATTGATCTGGACGTCGTTTTCCGCGCGACCGAGGGCGACGTCAGGTTCGGCGATACGAAGGAGGGCGGCATAGCATCGGTCAGAGTGGCTACCAGCATGGACGGCGACAAGGGCGGACTGATCACCAACTCCTTCGGCGGCGTCACCGAAGCGGAATGCTGGGGGAAGCCCGCGCACTGGTGCGATTACTCAGGGTCTGTGGACGGCAGGATCGTGGGCATCGCGATCTTCGACAACCCGGGCAACTTCCGGTACCCGACGCGCTGGCACGTCCGGGATTACGGCCTCTTTACGGCGAATCCATTCGCGCTGTCGGCATATGCCGGCGACCCGAATGTGGACGGCAGCCACATCGTGAAATCAGGGAAGGCGTTTCCGTTCGCCTACCGCCTATACCTCCACAACGGCGATGCCGAGGCCGGCAGCGTCGCCGAGCAGTACCACGGCTACATCAACCCTCCAACAGTCGAGGTGAAATAGGAGCCGGATGCCTTGATGGTTCGGGCTGCCCTGTCGAGCTAGCCGCTCCCTATTTGGCTTCCTCGGTCAGCTTTTTCACGCGGGCGAAGTTGTGCCGGGCGGCTGCATCCGCCGGGCGGGCTTCCAGGATCGCCGACCACTGTTCGAGGGCTTTTTCAAGCTTGCCGAGCTTTTCCAGGCAGTGGGCGTAGGTCCTGCGCGTGCGATGATCTCCGCCGAGCTCGACAGCCCTTTTCAGCGGCATTTCCGCCTGCGAATACCTCTTTGTGTTGAAATAGTGGAAACCCAGCCCGTAATGCGCTTCCGGATCGAAAGGGGCCGCCGAAATCGCGCGGTTCAGCGTTCCGATCGCCGCCGGGTCGTCTCCCATGTTCCACTGCAACCATGCGATTGACGTGTAGCCCTCGATGTAATGCGGATTCAGAAACACGGCCGCCTCGAGGCAGCGTATGCTCTGATTGAAGTTTCCCCTGTGCCACCACCAGTCGCTCTCGGTGATGAACGCGTCGCAGGCTTGCCGCCATACCTGGTCCGGCGGTACGTCGGGGGCTTGTTTGATGCCTGCGCGTTGAGGATGTACCGGCGGCGGAGCAACATACGGCGTCTTCAACGCTTCGCGGATCGTTTGGCTGACGAGTGCATCGCGGTCCTGAATGCGTTTCCGCAAAGCGCGCTTTGCCGCCCGAGTATTTGCGCGCCAGAGGCCGTAGGCCGCATAATACCGAATCCACGGGGGAGCGTCTCCAAGCGCGGCGGAGCAGACCGGAACGCCTCTCGCGTCTCCCATGCAGGCGAGGGCGATGCCGCTTTGGATCCGCACATCCCGGTTAGGGTCGCGGAGCCGCCTGGCGAGCAGGTCAACCGAATTCGGGGATGCTATCTGGCCCAGCAGGAAGGCGCTCCGCGCCCTTAACTTGGCATTTGGGGAGAGGAGCAGTTTATGCAGCAAAGCTATCCCGGTTGTATTGCCCCGAAGCATCGGCGCCGGCGCCCACAACGGGCGATAGGGCTTATTCGCCAGGGCGTCCAGAGCCTCTTCGCAAGGCGCGGCTCCGAACAGTCCGATCCTTGTCACCGCCGGCCGCCCCTGGTTCGCAGCGCGCATCGTCCTGGCTGTATACGTTGCGGGCTTGCTCTCCGACGCATCGCCGGGCGCGAGCGTTCCAGCCGCCATGATGCAGGTAAAAATGAATGTTAGTATCCCGTACATAGTCCCCATCCGGCGTCTGAAACCCTTACTCGTTACGTATCTTTACATGAGCAAGAGTAAGAGTACGAGTAAGGGGTACGATCCCCGGGAGCCCTTTACTTACGCGTTGCGAATCACAGGCACAAGCGCTACATGTGCACGAGGACGCGGAGGGCGCCGTCCCTCCGGTCGCGAGCGATCTGGAATGCCTCGTCCAGTTGTTCCAGGGGGAGCCGGTGGGTGATATACGATGCGACATCCGCCTCGCCTTCTTGCACGAGCCGGATCGAGTGGCGCAGCGTGTCCTTGCTCCTGCGGAGCAGGCGAATCGTGAGCCCCTTGCGCCGGACGGTGCCGGCTGCCAGGACAATGCGGTCATCGCCGGGAATGCCGCCCAGGATCACAAGCCCGCCCGGGCGAACCATCTCGGTGGCCTGGGTGATGGCGTCGTTCTCACCGGCGGCCTCGAAGACGATTTCCAAATCCCGGCTGCCGGCTGCTTGCTTCACTGCATCCACGATTTTCGGATCGCGGGCGTCGAAGGTCCGGCTTGCGCCCAGGCGGCGTGCGAGTTCCAGGCGCTCGGGGATAAGGTCCGTCACGAAGGTCTCACCGCACCCGGCGGCCCTGGCAGCCTGTAGAACGGACAGGCCGATCGCCCCTGCCCCAAGTACGCCGATCGTCTTGCCGCGGACATCTCCGGCTATGTCAATCGCGTATACGCCGATTGCGAGCGGCTCGAGCATCGCCGCCTCGCCCATGCTTACGGAATCGGGTATCAGCTCTACAAGCTGTGCAGGCCAGCTCAGGAACTCGCGGAAGGCGCCGTCCGTCGGCGGTGTGCCGCAGAACCTCACGTTCGGGCAGATGTTGTATTCGCCTTCCGCGCAGATGTCGCACTGATAGCAAGGAATTCCAGGTTCGACGGCGACTCTGTCGCCCGGCTTCACCTTTGCAACTCCGGGACCAATCTCGGCGATGACCCCGGCAAACTCGTGGCCGAGAATCAGCGGCTCGGTCATGGCCGTGTCGCCGATTCGCCCGTCTTCATACCAGTGAACATCCGACGCGCAGATGCCCACCTCTTTGACCTGCACGAGAACCTCGCCTGGCCCGGGTATGGGTTTCTCTACCTCGACCAGCCGGAAGTCGCCCGGCGCATACAACTTCACCGCTCGCATGATTCACTCCTGAGATAGCGTGATGCGTAATGCGTATTGCGTATTGCGTAATCGTGATGCGTGACAGAGACGATCCCTCACGTATCACTCGTCACGCCTCATATATTCCACGACCGCGCGCTCTGTACCTTTGTCGTTTCTCGGATCCTCAGTTCGTGCCTGATTCGCTTGACGCTCCCGCCCCCAATCGTGGATAATAGCGGAAGGATTGCTCTGGTGGGTGAGGAGTCATGCCGAGTAGGAGTTTTCGGAAGCGAATACGAGACGCGGTAGAGAATCGCAACCTGAGAATCGCGCTCGATCGGGCTGCGGCTGCGTATGCCGAGGCGCGCGCCGAAGCCTTCGAAGGAATGGATTTCGAGCAGCTTCGGACCGAGCTTCGGGCGGTCAAGGAAGCGTCTCTGGGCATGATCCCTGAGCTGTTCGAGCGGTTCCGCCGTGAAGCCGAACGGATAGATGCGCGCGTGCATCAGGCGGCCGATGCGGATGAAGCCGGCAGCATTGTGCTCGATCTGGCGTCTTCGCACGGCGTCCGCAGGGTCGCAAAAGCGAAATCCATGCTCACAGAGGAGATCGAGCTTAACCGCCGCTTGATCTCCGAGGGTATCGAGGTTACTGAGACAGACCTCGGCGAATGGATTTGCCAATTAGCAGGCGACCGGCCGTCACACTTTACGGCCCCCGCCGTCCATAAGACCCGCGAAGAGATCGCCGAGCTGTTCTCCAAAGTCACCGGCGAGCCGGTGGATGCCGACATATCCTCGTTGGTTGAGGTTGCCCGGAAGCAGATGCGTCGGGCTTTCGTCGAGGCGGATATGGGCGTTTCGGGCGCGAATATTGCGATCGCGGACACAGGAACCATTGTGATCGTGAGCAACGAGGGGAACGCCCGCCTGGTCACGTCGCTGCCGGAAATCCACGTTGCGCTCATCGGGTACGAGAAGCTGGTTCCTTCCATTGACGAGGCCGCAGCCATCATCAAACTCCTGTCCAGGAGCGGCACGGGCCAGAGGATGACGAGCTACATCTCCTTCATCACCGGCCCGAGCCGGACTTCGGACATCGAGAAGACGCTCACCCTGGGAGCCCACGGACCCAGGGAGCTGGATATAATCTTTGTGGACAACGGCCGCCTGGCCCTGCTCGACGATCCTGAGTTCCGCGAGGCGCTGTATTGCATCAAGTGCGGAGCGTGCCTCAATATCTGCCCGGTTTACTTGTCGGTTGGCGGACACGTCTTCGGGCGCACGTACATCGGCGGAATCGGCGCTATCCTCACGGCGTTTTATGCCGGGCTGATGGAGGCGGAGGAGATCGTCAATATCTGCTCCGCCTGCCGCCGGTGCACGAGCTACTGCCCGGTGAAGATTGACATCCCCCGGATGATCGTCGGGCTTCGGCGGAAGCTCGCGGAGGCACGCGGGCTGCCGTGGGTCGAGCAAATGCTTCTGCGCAACGTCCTTGCAAAACCAAAGCGCCTTGATTCGGCGATCCGGCTGGCGCGAAGGGCGCAGAAGGTTCTTCTGCCAAAGGCGGGCGGATCGCTGAATCTGCCGTTTCCGTTCTCCGGACTCACGAGGTTCCGAAGCCTGCCCGCCCTGGCTGAGACCTCGTTGCGGGAGCGGCTGAGTGACGAATCCCGGATGCCAAAACCCGCCGGGAAGAAGTTGGGCACTGTGGCTTTCTTCCCGGGCTGTGTCGTGGACTACGTCTATCCGGAGATCGGCGAAGCGGCGGTTAATCTCCTTGCCGGGCTTGGCTGGGAGGTCAAGCTGCCAAAAGACCAGGGCTGCTGTGGAATTCCCGCCCTTTTGAAGGGAGATGCGGAAACCGCGTGTGCCCTGGCTAAGCATAATGTGAATATCGCCGACTTCCAGTCCGCGGATTACGTGGTCACCGTTTGCCCTACCTGCGCGATGGCCCTGAAGGAGGACTTCGTCCGGCTCCTCGGTGCGGAATCGCCGGACGGAGTGGCTGCCTCGCGGCTTGCGGCGAAGGTCCACGATTTCTCGGAGTTCCTGGTGAATGTCGGTAAGGCGACCGGCAAGAAACTGGGCGATCCTGGCGCCGGGCAGCAGGTCACATACCATGACTCCTGCCATGCGCGGCATGGCCTTGGCGTCTCGGGCGAGCCCAGGGAGCTGCTCAGGCTTGCGGGCTACGAAGTCGTTGAGATGTCCGACTCGAATGCCTGCTGTGGTTTCGCCGGCAGCTATTCCTTCTACTACCCTGAGGTTTCCGAGTCAATCCTGAGGCGCAAGCTGCAAAACATCATCGCCGCCGGCGCCTCGATTGTTGCCACCGACTGTCCGGGGTGTCTGCTGCAACTCCGCGGCGGCCTGGAGAAAATGCGCAAAAAGATTCGGGTCGCCCACATAGCAGAGCTGCTCGCGCCGATCGAGGGTTCTTAATCGCAGAGGGAGTCTCATGTTCGCACATTCCATAATCGGCCGTGTTTTGTGTATAATACCGGGAGAGCTTGTTCCAACTGGTTGCCGGAGGTGAAGCGAGTGGCGGTTGAAGGTCGGTATGATGTTGTAGTAGCGGGCGGTGGCGCTGCCGGGATTGCGGCGGCGGTCAGTTCGGCAAGGCTGGGCGCAAAGACCTTGCTTATCGAGCGTTACGGCTTCCTCGGCGGTCTCGGAACCGCCGGCTTGGTCAATCCTTTCATGAGCTCCTCCACATCCGCCGGAAAGCCGCTGGTCGGGGGCTTCTTTGCCGAGATGTGCGAAAGAATGAGCAGCACCGGCGGGATGCTCGGCAGGGCGTTCGACCCGGAGGCCATGAAATTCCACGCGCAGGAAATGGTGATGGAATCCGGCTGCAACCTTCTTCTCCATTCCTGGGTGATTGGGGCGCTGATGGCGCTGAAGGGCATGGTGGGCGTTGAGGTTTTGACCAAGTCGGGCAGCCGCGAGGTGGAAGCCAAGGTGATAGTTGATGCCACCGGGGATGCAGATGTCGCAGCAATGGCTTGCGCGCCGTATGAGCTCGGTAGCCCGGATAACGGAATGACGCAGGCAATGACCCTCATGTTCACCGTTGGCGGCGTGTACATCGGGAAGACGCTGGCTTATGCGAAGCAGAACCCGGACCAAATGCGCTTTCCCAAGCCGATCAGCGATGCGGACATCGAGCGCATGCTGGAAGGCGCCGTCGGGATCGCCGGGTTCTATAAGGAAGTCGAGGAAGCGCGCTCTAAAGGTGAATTCCCTCTGCCGCAGGACATGGTTTTCTTCATAAGCCTTCCTACGCCCGGCCAGGTTGTTGTGAATACCACCCACATCGGCGGAGTTGACGGCACCAGATCCGAGGACCTTACCAGGGCTGAAGTCGAAGGTCGTCGGCAGGCCATGGCGCTAATGAGGTTCTTCCGCAAATACATCCCCGGCTTCGAGGGCGCGTATCTGCTCCAAACGGCAACGCAGGTAGGGGTTCGCGAAACCAGGCGGATAATCGGGGAATACGTATTCAGCGCGGAGGACATCGAGGCCGGCAAGAAATTCCCGGATGCGGTATTGAGGTCCGCATACCCTGCGGACATCCATCCACCGATGGGCAAAGGCTACTCCGTAGATGACGACGTCAAGCCGCCCGCGGCGCCGCCTCCAGGGGATTGGTATGAAGTGCCGTATCGCTGTCTCGTGCCCCAGGATATAGATAATCTGCTGGTCGCCGGCCGGTGCATATCCACCACTCATGAAGGTCAGAGCGCCGTGCGCATCATGCCTAACTGTATGGCGCTCGGCCAGGCCGCCGGCACCGCGGCTGCCCTGTGCGTGCAGAAAAGCGTGGCCCCGAGGTCTCTGGACACGGCCCTGCTTCGAAAACGCTTGCTGGCCCAGGGAGCGATTATCTGAAGGGGTTCCAGAGGTCGAGGGATCCAGGGTTCCAGTCGGAGCCTACCTGGATGCCGATGGTGCCGGGAGGCAACGTCAAGTTTCCAACCTGGAACCTGGAACTTGAAGCCTGAAACTCGAAACCCAGATGCCTCACCCGTCCCATTACGCATCACGCATCACGAGTGTGCCTATGAGAATCGCGTTTCCATATTATGAAGACATCCCGCCATTTGAGGCGCCTGATGGGAGCCTGTTGGGCGTGTATCAGCCGGAGAAGGTCGAGCCGCCGGCGCCGACAAGCGAGTTGATCGCCCGCGCCTTCGGAAACCCCGTGGACTTGCCGCCTGTCCGCGACCTGGCCCGTGGAAGCAAAACCGCGCTCATTCTAACAGACGACTACACCAGAAAAACCCCCGTCAGGGGTGTGCTCTCCGTCCTGATTCCCGAGCTGCTGGCTGCCGGAATCTCCCGCGAGAGCATCGGCATTCTTGTCGCGCTTGGGACGCACCGGCCGATGACCGACGCCGAGATGCTGGCCGAGTTCGGCGACGATGTATTGCGCAACTTCCGGGTTTCGAATCACGAATGGCGGAACAGGGATTGCCTTGTGGATTACGGGACGACTGAGGCCGGCACGCCGATCCTCGTGAACCGGATGGTCGAGGAGGCGGATTTTATCTTCGGCATAGGCCAGATCGTTCCGCACAGGATCGCGGGCTTCAGCGGCGGCGGCAAGATCGTGCAGCCGGGCATCTGCGGTGCGGAAACCACTGCTCAAACCCACTGGCGCAGCGCGATGTACGCTGGGAGCGAGATCCTCGGAGTTGCCGATAATCCCGTCCGCCTGGAAATCGAAAGCGTTGCGGAAAAGGTGGGTCTGGCCGCCATTGCCAATGCCGTCTGCGATGCCGATGGACGGTTGATCGCCATGTTTGTCGGAGACCCGGTTGCCGCGCATCGGGCCGGGGCCGAGCTTTCCAGGCGAGTCTACGGCGTCCGAATTCCCGAGCCGGCCGACATCCTCGTGATTGATTCATACCCGATGGACATTGATCTCTGGCAGGGGGCGAAGGCCCTGTACGCGGGCGAATTGGCGGTAAAGAAAGATGGGGTCGCCATTCTTATAGCCCCATGCCCTGAAGGTGTCTCCAGGACGCACGGCCTCATTCTCAAGGAGGGCTATCGGCATTCGTGGGAGACGATCTCGCTGGTGGAGAGCGGCCAAATCACGGATAAGATCGTGGCGGCGCATCTCGTCCGCGTGGGCCGCGTGATTCGCGACAATGGCACGGGCATCCTAGTCTCGCAGGGCATTTGCCGGGCGGATACGGAGAAGCTCGGTTTCAAATATGCGCCTACGCCTCAGGATGCGCTCGACATGGCGTTCGAAATTAAGGGGCGCGACGCCTCTGTTCTCGTCATCAGGCAGGGCGGCGCCGCGCTTCCCATCCAATCTCAAGTCTTCGGAAAAGATTCTTGAAACCTCTTTGCAAAAGGAGTGTTTGAATAACCGTAGTTCAGTCGTCAGTGCCTTGTCTCGGCTGTGCATTCCATGATAAACTATCGGGCGACAAACTGCGGCGGGAGCAGTTGATTGCTGTTGCAGCTTCGGCGTTCTTTGTTGATTTATCCCTTGCTTCCGCGAGTCTATCCTCTCCCGCAAGGGCGGGGAAAGTAACCGAGATACTAACATTAGGAGGCTGGTTGATGGAGAGCAAGATATCCAGACGCGATTTCTTAGGCAGATCGGGGAAGGCGGCGGCGGGCATCGGTCTGGGGCTGGTCGGCGGTAAGCTCCTGGCTGATGGCCCAGCCCCTGCTCAGGATGCGAAGCCTGTACCGCCCAGCGAGAAGATAATCGTCGGCGTGATCGGCTGCGGCGGCATGGGCATGACAAACATGAAGTCTTTCATGGATGCCCCGGAGGTCGAGATTGCCGCCGTGTGCGACGTCTACGAGCCCCGTTTGAAGCAGGCCGTGGAGGATACCGGCGGCAAGGCGACACCATACAAGGATTTCCGCAAGCTCCTGGAGCGGAAGGATATTGATGCGGTGATAGTCGCTACCCCGGATCACTGGCATGCCATTCCCACTATCTATGCCTGCCAGGTCGGAAAAGACGTGTACGTTGAGAAACCGGTAGCTCACAACATCAAGGAAGGCCGGGCGATGGTCAGAGCCGCGCGTGGGAACAAGTGCGTGGTCCAAGTCGGAACCCAGCAGAGAAGCGCGCCTCACTTCCAGCGGGCGGTCAATATCGTAAAATCGGGGAAGATCGGGAAGGTAACGCTGGTTCGGTGCTGGAATGTCGGCAACAAATTCCCAAACGGCCTTGGGAGTCCGCCGGATTGCGATCCGCCTGCAGATCTGGATTGGAATATGTGGCTCGGCCCGGCTCCGATGCGCCCGTTCAATCCGAATCGCTGCATCTACAACTTCCGCTGGTTCTGGGACTACGCGGGCGGCAAAGCGACGGATTGGGGTGTTCACCTTATTGACGTCGTGCACTGGGCTATGGCGGTTGACGCTCCTCTGGCGGTTGCGGCTTCCGGCGGGAAGTACGGGATCGAGGACAATACCGAAACCCCTGACACCATAGAGGCGATCTTCGACTATCCCGGCTTCACAATGGTGTACTTCCACACGAATTGCAACGCCAGGGGCATAGATGGCAAGGACTACGGCATCCAGTTCTACGGCGCTGATGGGACGCTGTTCGTGGACCGGAGTGGCTTCAATATATACCCCGAGGGCGACCGCATGAAGGATGTCGGCGTAGAACTCGAGGGTGGCAGCAAGAGTAAACACCGCGTACACGTGCAGAATTTCCTCGATTGTGTTAAGTCGCGGGGCATACCGATTTCGGATATCGAGATAGGTCATCGGTCGAGCAGCGCGCCGATGCTCGCAAATATCGCACTGCGGACCGGCCGCAAGATCCACTGGGACAGCAAGCGAGAGCGGATAATCGGCGATAAGGAAGCCGAAAAGCTGCTGACTAGGACCTATCGGAAGCCTTGGTCGGTCTGAGGCTTTCGGTACTGGTTACTTCTGGTGATTGCGAGTTTTCCACGCATATAGGTTGCGCGAAAGGATACTAGGAGGCGAAAATGACACGTAGGATGACAAGACGGGAGTTCATGACGAAAGCCGCCGCAGGCACGGCGGGCATGGCGCTCGCCGGCGCGGGCTTGCTCTCGCCGTCGAGGATTCTCGGCGCGAACGACCGCCTCTCCATCGGCGTCGTCGGCCCCGGCCAGCGCGCCCGCATTCACTTGATGTTCGGCGTGCAAAAGCTGGCGGAGGAGTGTAATGTCGAGATCACTGCCGTGTGCGATATCTGGACGCTGAATCTCGACCGCGGCGCAAAGCTGGTGCAGGACGGCTGGGGGCGCGAGCCTCGGAAGTTCCGCTACTTCGAGGATATGCTGGCGCTCGAGGACCTGGACGGCGTTATCATTGGCACCGCCGACTTCCAGCATGCCAAGATGCTCGCGCAGGCTGTCCGGGCGGGCAAGGATGTATACTGCGAGAAGCCGATGGCGAATGACTTGAAAGATGCCCGAAAGGCGCTCGAGGCCGTCGAGGAAACAAGCCGGGTCGTGCAGCTCGGCACGCAGCGTCGGAGCGAGGGCAAATATGCCGTTGCCGCCGAGATGATAGAGTCCGGCGTGCTCGGCACGGTGAGCAAGATAGACATACAGTGGAACTGCTTCGGCCCGCGTTGGCGCAGGGGGGATGTCAACGAAGTGAAGGAGGAGGACACCGACTGGAAGCGGTTCCTGATGGGCAAGAAGTATCGCCCGTTCGACCCTCATCAGTATATGGAATGGCGGCTCTTCCGCGATTTCTCCAGCGGCATCCCCGACCAGTGGCTGAGCCACATGATTGACGTAGTCCACATGGTGATGGGCGAGCGGTTCCCGACGAGCGCGGTTGCGCATGGTGGCGTCTATGTCTGGAAGGACGGAAGGGAGAACGCTGATACATTCCACGCTCTCCTCGAGTATCCCAAGGGCTTCCTGGTGAGCTTCTCTACGAGGTTCGGAAACAAGGCCGGTGACTGCACGCTTGTCTACGGCACGAAAGGCATCCTCGATTTGGATTCCGGGAAGATTACAGGCAATGGTGGCGGCGACGACAAGGTCAAGGAGGAAATCACCATCCAGTCTCCGCTGCAAGGAGACCATATCAGGAACTGGCTGGACTGCATGCGCTCCCGAAAGCAGCCTAATGCCGACGTATATTCGGGCTACTCGCAATCGGTAGCCACGATAATGGCCGACCGGGCGTTTCGGTCGGGCAAGAAGGTTTTCTACGATCCGGTGAAGCAGGAGATGGACGAGGCCTGATGTTATTATACGAGGTTAGCGGCCATGTCTAGGTTTCCTATCAGGATCATTGTTTTCGCGCTACTTGGTCTTGCGCCGGCTGGACAATGCGCGGCGCATAGGGCTGTCAAAGATTCGGCCAAAAACTATAACTTCCTCGAAATCCCGGTGTCGGCCTCCGTGCCGGCTAAAGCCGGCAGCGTGATCGTGAAGTCGCTCGACACAGGCGACGTTGTGCCTTCTCAGGTTGAGCGCGACGGCAGGAGCCTGCGCGTGACCTGGATATCCCGCGCGAGGGAAGCGAGAAGCAGCAAGGGTTATCGAATCGAATTTACCGACCGGCCGGCAAAGCCCGATTCCGGAGGGGTTCGCCTGAAGAAGGGCGACGGGGCGGTAGACGTCACTATCAACGGGCGACCCTTCACGAGATATGTATACACCGGCGCTCCGAAGCCGTATTGCTACCCGATTATCGGCCCGACGGGGAAGCCGGTGACGCGCAACTTTCCCACGCGCGAAGTTGAAGGGGAGTCCAGGGACCACCCGCATCACAGGTCGCTCTGGTTTACCTTCGGTGAGGTCAGCGGCGTCAATTTCTGGACGGAACGACCGGAGGGCGGCAAGATCGTCCACAGAGGGTTCGAGAAGCTGGTCAGCGGGCCTGTCTACGGCCGAATAGTTGCTCGGAATGATTGGATGTCCTGCGAGGGCAAGAAGGTATGCGAGGATACGCGCGACCTCCGCATCTACCGCACGACAAGCGGGCGGGTTATGGATTTTGAGATAACTATCCGCGCGACGGACGGCCCGGTCAAATTCGTGGATACCAAGGAGGGCATGTTCGGCATCCGCGTTGCCTGTTCGATGGAGGTTGATCGCGGCAAGGGCCACATCGAGAACGCCCGCGGTGACAAGGACGGCGCCGCCTGGGGGAAACAGGCCGAGTGGTGCGATTACTACGGGCCGGTGGATGGCGAAACCGTCGGGATTGCGATCATGGATCACCCGACGAGCTTTCGTTACCCGACTTACTGGCACGTGCGGACATACGGTCTCTTTGCGGCGAACCCGTTCGGCCTGAAAGCCTTCACGAGCGGCAGTATCGAGGACGGAAGCTGCACAATTCCGGCCGGGGGTAAGATAACTTTCCGGTATCGGATTTTCATCCACAGAGGAACGACCGGAGAGGCTGGAGTGACCGAGGCTTACGGGGGTTACTCCCGGCCTCCGAATGTCGCCGTGAAATAAGCGCGTTTCAGTAAGGGGGATACAGGAGGATCAATTGCAGAATTTTACCACCTTCGACCTTATCGTGGTGCTGGTGTACCTTATCGGCATCGGCGGCTTTGGGATTTACCAGGCTGTAAAGATTAAGAGCTCGGGCGATTACTTTGCCGGCGGGCGCAAGTTCAGCAAATGGCTCATGATGATGCACGCCCTCGGCACGGGCACGCATGCCGACGATCCGGTAGTCGTCACCGGCGCGGCTTACCAGCACGGGCTTTCGGGCATCTGGTATACCTTTGTGTACCTGTTCGTGACGCCGTTTTACTGGGTGATGGCTGCTCTATTCAGGAGATCGAGGTTTATTACAACCGCCGACTTCTTCAAGGCTCGCTTCGGTGGCAAGATGGCGGTGTTGTATGCGGTCATGGGCGTTCTGACCTTCGCCGTGAACATGGGCATGCTCCTTATAGGCACAGGGAAAATCGCCCCCGCGGTGACGCAGGGCATGATCCCGCGTGAAGCGGCTATCATCGGGATGACGGTTGTCTTCGTGGCCTACGGGTTCGCAGGCGGCCTGATCGCCACCGTCATGACCGAGTCCATCCAGGGCCTCCTGATAGTGGTCATGTCGCTGCTGCTGGTGCCTTTCGGGCTGTCGAGGGTAGGCGGATTCTCCGGCTTGCACCACGCGCTTAGCCCCGACAAGTTCAGCCTCCATGCGCCAACGGAGTTGACGATCCCATGGATAATCACCGCTTCGGTTCTGATGCTGATCGGCATAGTCTCGCAGCCGCACACTATGGAGGTCTGCTCGACCGGGAAAACCGAGATGGAAGGCCGGGTCGGCTTCACATATGGCAACTTTATCAAGCGGTTCTGTGCGATGGGATGGGCTATCACCGGCGTAGTCGTATTGGCGATGGTGACGCTGGGAGCCATCCCCGGTCTTGGGGAAAAGGCAAGAGAGGATGCGTTTGGAGTCGCTATTCGAATACTGCTGCCGCCCGGGTTCACCGGCCTGATGTTCGCAGCGATCCTGGCAGCCCAGATGTCCACCCTGAGCGCGTTTATGGTGGCTGGTTCCGCACTGTTGGCCAGGAACGTTTACAAAGAGCACATAAGGCCGGGCGCGACCGACCGACAGGTTCTGAGCCTGGGGCGCTGGATCGGGCTGGTTGTGGTCGCGCTGGGGGTGCTTTTTGCCTTTTTCGTGAAGGAAGTGGCTCAGGCGATCCAGGTGTTCTGGGCGATGGCGACGTTTACCGGTGTGTTCATGTGGTTCGGCGTTCTTTGGCGCAGGACGAACTCCGTCGGCGCGTGGACGTCCTTTGCTGTGATGGCGGTTATCTGGCTTGTACTTGGGCCCGCGGGAGGAGCGTTGAAGTCGGCGATGCACTTCGCGCCGGCCTGGCTTGGCATGTACGCCGATAAGAAGATGCTCCAGACCCTGGCGCTCTCATTCGTACCGGCTGGAATCATTGCCTTGATAATCGGGAGCATCGCGTCCGACCGCCAACGTGGCGGGCTCTCGGCTTTCGCGTGGGCTGTAGCAGCCGCCGTCGTGTGGGCGCTGGTAGTTCTGGGGGAGAGGGGACTCGGATCGTTCCTGACCGTGCCTCAAACGGCTTTGGCAATGAGTAACTGCCTGGCCGCGGGCCTGTTGGCGCTAGTCCTCGGTTTCGCATTCCCTCATATTCAGGACCACAAGGGTCTGGATCGCTTCTATCTGCTGCTTAAGACGCCGGTCGGCCGCGAGAAAGAGCTAAAGGAAGCCGGGGTTGATGTGGTATACGCCGGCGCCAGCGAGGGAAATCCGTTGGAGTTGAACCATCCGCGGCTGGTCAACATAGGCGGTTTCCTGGTGGCGCTGGCATTCTCCTTGATCATTTTGCTGATTCTCTATGCCCTGTCCAGGGTAGGCGCATAGGCATGTGGGCTAGAACGCTTAGGAGGTTAAGATGGAGGTTCTTGGGTGCAGAGGCGGTATCCTGGTTCTGAGTGCGGTGTTGCTCGTGAGCATTGCTGCCGTTATGCTCGGCGAGGAGCCGGCAGAGGCGGGAAGGCCCAAAGTGTTCCTCGCATGCGAGACGTATAGCCTGCGGGATTACATAGCCCAGGGCAAGTACGACTTTATCAGCGTTATGAAGCTGATGAAGGAGCTCGGCATCAAGGGCATCGCGCTGAATGACATCTGGATGAAATCCTACGACAAGCCGTACCTCGACCAGATCAAGCAGGCGGCGAAGGAGAACGGCGTCATTATTGTTGCCCTTATCTGCGGCGGCAATCTCGCCGCCGACGACGAGGCCGCACGGAAGAAACAGATCGAGGAGGACGCGATGATGATGCGCGCCGCCGCTTACCTGGGGGCGCGCATCGTTCGGCTAAACATCGGCGGCACGGGCGATCCCGCGAGGGACGGCACGGTCGGCGTCGAGCGCGCCATCGCGGCCTTCAACGAATTGCTCCCTCTGGCGAGAGAGCTGAAATTGAAGCTGACCATCGAGAACCACGGCGGCGCTTCGAGCAAGGCGGGTTACATCCTGCGTATAATCCAGGGCACGGATCCCAAGTACGTCGGCGCCTGCCTGGACTTCAAGAACTGGCCTCAGGAGGTCGTCTACGAGGAAAATGCGAAGCTCGCGCGGTACTCCTATCACGTCCACGCGAAGGCCCACTCCTTCACGCCGGAGGGCGAGGAGACAGTTGTGGACTACGCGCGCCTCCTGAAGATGCTGAAGGATGCGAAGTACAAGGGCGCGATCTCTATCGAGTTCGAGGGGCCGGGAGACCAGATCGAGGGTGTGAAGAAGACCCGCGATTTGATATTGAAATACTGGAAGCTGTAGTTCCGCCGCCGCGGGGAGACGAAATAAAAAGGAGCCGGTGCTCGCAATTGGGCGCCGGCTCTTCTTGTCTCTCTGGGATCCTTGTGCTTTTCTGCTAGACTACCTCTTGATCCGTCGGCGCAGGGCAAAACCGAGTGGGAGCAGCCCGCTTCCCAGCGCCAGCAGGCTGGAGGGTTCCGGAATCGGCATAAATCTGAGTTCAAGCATTGTAAGGTCGCCAACATAGTCGCCACCGCAGTACAGGGGAGTCGCGCCGCCGGCAGCGTAGTGATTGGAAAAGGATTGAGCCCCACCTGCCAAGTGCACAGCGGCTGCCGTGGATAGATTGCCTATCGCCGAGGCCGAGATTTCTGTGAATACGTCGAAGAAGCTCTCGGCTGGAAAGTCGCCGTCCTTCAGGCCTTGGCTCGTCATCCTCCCCGGAGCACTCGACGTGCTGACCGTTGCCTGACCCCGGTAGTTGCTGTAGCCGTCGTGCAATGAGCCCGTGGCGGTCAAGGTGGTGATGCTTGTATCTATGTACCTACAACCGCTCCCATCGACCTGAACAGCGCCGTGCCACAGGCTTGATGTCCCGGCGGCATTGTCCATGTACCAAAGGACGTACTGGCCGAGCTCGTCGTACAGGTGCATCTGTACACTGACGGACATGCTGAAGGGTGTCGTTCCCGGCGGAGGAAAGTTCTCCGCGTATGCCGGGGCCAGCGCCGCGGCCGCCAGCAAGAACAGTAGTGCGAGAAGCAAATACTTGGACATCTTTTTCTCCTTCCCGGGGCCGTCGTTGGATTCCGAGTTAGGTCGGCACGGCCCCTGTTCTCAAAATCTTTTGCCTCAAACAGAGCCTGAGGGGAAGCGTAAGGCTGGTACATTGGTACATTAACAAGGCTGGCGAGCGATGTCAAGGAGTGTAATGAAAAACCAGCAAAAATACCGGGGTTTGAGTAGCATAGGAATCCACTGAGCTACTACAAGCCCGGCTGGAGATGTGCAAAGACATAGGAGGTCGCATGCAGCCAATGTGTATGAGTTTCTATATGGTTTTTCCCCTAATGAGCTGCACAAGGTCAGCCGATGATTGTAAGGTGATAGTACGTATTGTCATCAGAAAATGCGAGATATTGTCTGATATTTGTCACAGCGGGGCGGTCCAGTGGAAGTGTACCTAGCCCTGGTCTTGTGCATTCGACTCACCAAGGTAGTGGAGCGGGATTATGAGGACTCGGCGTCGTTACGAAGGCTGTAATAGTGGACACTGCTTCGGCGCTTGGGCGGTCGCTTGCTGCATTTTGCTGGCAGCGATGGCGGCATGCGTCCGGGCTGATGATGTATTACAGCCCCAGGGCGCTCAGCCCGGCCTGGCGGATTTGGGTCTCGAGGAACTAATGAACATCGAGGTGGTTTCGGCGTCGAAGAAGCTGCAGAAGCTCTCGGAAGCGCCGGTGCCGGTATTCGTAATCACACGTGATGACATTCGCCGCTACGGTTATCGCACTCTGGCGGAAGCCTTGCGTCGCGTCATTGGTCTATACACCTTTTCGGATCGCAACTATGAGTACGTGGGGCTGCGGGGCTTTGGCAGGCCCGGCGGCTACAACAGCAGGATACTTGTGCTGGTAGATGGACACAGGATCAACGATCCGATCTACGATTACGGCATGGTGGGCGAGGATTTCCCCCTCGATATAGAAAGCGTCGAGCGCATCGAGGTTATCAAAGGGCCTGGTTCAGCCCTGTGGGGCACGACTGCTCTCTTGGGCGTTATCAACGTTATAACTCGGAAGGGCAGTGATAGCGACACTCAGCGCGTCGTTGTAGAATACGGAACCCATAACCGCAAGAAAATGTTTCTCGAGTATGGAAGCGCATTCGACGGCGGTCTCGACGTTTATGGCAGCTTTTCGGATATGGATTCGAACGGTCAGGGTCGTATCTACTTTCCGGAGTTCGATGATCCGGCCACCAACAACGGTATAGCCGAGGGGGCGGATGGCGATCAGGCCACTCGCAGCTACGTGTCGGTTTCCCATAAGGGCCTCACGTTCCTTTTCAATACAGGCAGGCGTAGGAAGGTAGTCCCAACGGCTACGAATGGCACTATGTTTAACACCGATAGAACGTTCACGATTGACGAGAGGACGTTTGCCGAACTCAGCTATGAGAGAGATGTCTTGAGGAGGTACAACGGCAAGCTTCTCGTTCGCCTTTACCAGGACGAGTACACCTTCAACGGCGACTATTTCGCAAGTGGCGAGACTCTCGAGTATGTTTTTGGTAGCGAGTTTTTCCATGAGATTGGGGAGCCGGCTGTGGCAACCTACGATGACAACCTGGCAGAGAGATGGTGGGGGAGTGAACTTCGCTACTCGCAGGACATTTCTCCCCGCCTGTCTGTAACATGCGGTCTGGAATACCAGAAAGCCGCCAAGGTGCGCCAGTGGAGTTGTCTAAAGGTGCCATATTGCATACCAGTCTTCGACGTCAACTCGCCATTCGAGATGCGCTCCTACTACCTGCAGGCCGATCTTGGTATCAATGATTCTCTGCGATTGGTAGCCAGCACTCGGCTGGATGATTACTCGACGTGCGGTAATGTGTGGAGTCCGCGGGCGGCGTTGATATATGCGCCATCCAACTCCACAGCGCTGAAGCTGCTGTATGGTAAGGCGTTCCGTGCTCCGGACGCTTATGAGCGGGATTACCATTCTGACATATTCCCCTATGGGAACCCCAGTCTGAAGCCCGAGCAGATCACAATGACTGAGCTAGTCTGGGAGCAGAAAGTGAGCAAGGACAGCCGCCTTGTGGCAAGCCTGTTCCGCTCCCGCCTTAGTGATCTGATCAGCCAAATAGATTCACCTGAAGGGCCTGGCGAGTTCGAAAACTTCGGCATAGTCAGGAGCGATGGCGTCGAGATTCAGCTCGAGTCCCGCCTGGCGAATGGCCTGACAAGTCATTTCGGTCTTACAGGGCTGCACACGTGGGATGTGGATACCGGGCAGCCTATCGTCAATTCTCCCAGATTCATGGTTACAGGGGGCGTTTCCATTCCCTTAGGATCGAGGAAGGCTTATCTCACGCCTGAGGTGCAGTATATCGGTAGGAGGAAGACCCTGGCAGGGGCCGATATCCCCTCATCGGCGGTCGTAAACTTGACGATAGAAGCGCGGAATATCTCGAAAGACCTGGATATGAGCTTAGGCGTATATAACCTACTCGATGAGGAGACTTTCGTCCCTAGTGAACCCGGATATGTCCAGGATAGGCTTCCGCAGGACAGGAGGACTTTCCGTTTTCAGTTGACCCGGCGTTTCTAGGCGATGGTTTGAGGATTTTCTTGAGTTGTGCGTGACTTTCTCTAATGAGGTATTTTAAGTCAGCCGATCATTTTAAGGTAGCAGCAGGTATTTTTGCCAGGAGGCACGGGGCATTCTTGATTTTCATCGCAGTGGAGTGGCTTGAGGTCTGCGATTAGGGGAACAGGATGATGAAGACTCAGCGGTACCATGCATATAACGGACACTGCTTCGGCGCTTGGGCGGTCGCTTGCTGTATCTTGCTGGCGGCAATGGCGGCGTGCGTCCGGGCCGATGACGTCGCACCGCCTCAGGGCGCGCAGCCCAGCCTTGCGAACCTAAGTCTTGAAGAGCTGATGAACATCGAGGTTACGTCGGTGTCCAAGAAGCCGGAGAAGCTTTGGGAGGCCTCGTCCGCCGTCTACGTGATCACTCAGGAGGACATTCGACGTTCCGGCATGACAAGCATTCCCGAACTGCTGCGAATGGCGACGGGGATGCTGGCTGCGCATATAAACTCGAGCATGTGGGCAATCAGCGCGCGCGGGTTTACTGAAAGATACGCCAAGATGCTGTTGGTGCTGATAGACGGTCGCACCGTTTACACGCCGACGTTCTCCGGGGTGTATTGGGACGAGAAAGACACCTTGCTCGAGGACATAGAACGGATCGAGGTGATCCGCGGGCCGGGGGCGACGCTTTGGGGCGCGAATGCCGTAAATGGCGTCATCAACATCATTACCAAAAATGCGAGAGATACTCAAGGCGCCATCGTTACCGTGGACGCCGGAGTGGGAGAAGATCGAGCCTTGGGTGGCGTTCGATATGGTGGAAAGTTGGGTGACAACGGCTGCTATCGAGCGTATGCAAAAAAATCTAACCGTAGCGCGTTCGTTGATGCGTCAGACCGTGAGACGAACGACGCCTGGCATCGGTCTTGCGGAGGGTTTAGAATTGACAGGGACCTGTCGGAGAAAGACTCCCTGACATTTCAGGGAGACGCCTACCACGGCGATGTGGCGCAGACGCTGACGGTCCCGCTGCTGGTCCCGCCGTACGCGGAGGTCGTTGACGATACCGCTGTAATGAGCGGTAGGAACCTTCTGACCCGATGGAACTGCGTCATCTCGGATACTTCCGACATGTCGCTCCAATTATATTACGATCGGACGAGGCGGAGGGACTCGCAGGCTGGCGAGGCCCAGGATACATGGGATTTGGATTTCCAGCATCGCTTCGCGTTGGGCAGGCGGCAGGAGATCGTGTGGGGGCTTGGATACCGGTATACAACCGATCAATATGGCAGCACTTACTGGATGTCAATCGAGCCGGCCAGCCGTACCGAACATCTCGTCAGCGCGTTCGTACAAGACGAGCTTGAGCTCTGCAAAGATCGGCTTCGCCTCACGTTGGGATCGAAGTTCGAGCACAACAGCTACACGGGGTTCGAAGTGCAGCCGAATGCGCGGCTGGTGTGGATGCCCAACGAGCGGAAGACGATCTGGGCCTCTATTTCCCGTGCGGTCAGGACACCTTCGCGGTTTGAGATGGGTAGCCGGATCAAGTTCGAGGCGTTTCCCCCTGACCCTGCTGACCCTGGGGGATTGCCCGCTCTTGTGACCTTGTTCGGCAACCCGGGCTTTAAGTCCGAGGAGCTCCTTGCCTACGAACTGGGATACCGCGTTCAACCAACGGACACCCTTTCTCTGGATATTGCCGCGTTTTACAACGTCTACGACAAGCTTCGAGTGGGAAGGGTGGATACGCCGTTCTTCGAACCCGACCCGGCGCCGCACATCGTGATCCCCGTGCAACTGTGCAACGGCAAGTACGGCAGCACCTACGGCTTGGAGGTCGCTGCCGACTGGACCGCGAGCAGCCGCTGGAGGCTGGCCGCCGGATATTCGTTCATCTACGTTCCGAAGGAGTTCAAGACATCGGGCGATGGTTCCTTTGTGGGGAGCTTCGAGCGAATGTCGCCGCGGCATCAGTTCAACCTCCGGTCCTACCTCGACCTGCCCGGCGACTTGGAATTCGATGCGGCGCTGTACTATGTCGATGGGATGGAAAGCTTCAGCATGTCAAGTTCGCAAGGCGCTCCGAATATCCCGAGCTACCTCAGGCTGGACGTGCGACTGGGGTGGCATCCGGCGAGGGATCTCGATGTAAGCGTAGGGGTTCGGAATCTGCTGGACGACCGGCATCTGGAGTTCTGTTCCACTTTTGGTGAAGAAATGACGGAAGTCCCACGCAGCGTGTATGGGAAGGTGACATGGCGGTTTTAGTTCAAGGAGGAGGCTTTCGTTCCTGGCGGAACCGAGCATGTCCAAGATCAGCTTCCGCAGGACAGGAGGACTTTCCGCTTTCAGTTGACCCGGCGGTTCTAGATGTCGGCTGGGCAAACGCCTGGGAATACCGGATGAGAAGGTTACCATGGTTTTCAAGGGTACGCTCGTGAATCGTAGAGTTCTTGGTCTCATCGCTGTGATCGCGGTGTCGGCAGTGCTTGGTTGGCCTGGGGATTGCTATGGGAAGTCCCAGGCGGCGACCGAGTACCAGATCAAGGCTGCATATATCTACAACTTTGCGAAGTTCGTGGACTGGCCCTCCAAGGCGTTTCCGGACGCCAACTCTCCGATAGTCATAGGGGTGCTGGGCGAGGATCCGTTCGGGGATGCTCTTGAGCAAGCCATCAAGGACAAAAGCGTCAACGGCAGGAAGCTTCAGGCGAAGCGGTTCGACGGGGTACGTGACGTCGAGCGCTGCCACATCCTGTTTATTAGTTCGTCTGAGAAAATGCGTTTGTCGAAGGCACTGGAACGTGTGAAGGGCTTAAATGTGTTGACTGTTAGCGACATAGGGAGATTCGCCCGGCAGGGCGGGATGATCGGTCTCACTATGGAACACAATAAGATCGGTTTTGAAATCAACGTAGATACAGCGAAGAAGGCGGGGCTGAGTATCAGTTCCCAACTGCTGAAGCTTGCCAAGGTTGTAGGGGGATAGTATTTTCGGGGAACGAATGAAGAAGCTGCTGCGGTTTCGCGACATTTCGATAGCTCGGAAGCTTACACTGGTTATTATGCTGACCAGTGGTGTCGCGTTGCTACTGGCATGTTCGGCCTTTCTGGCTCATGACCTGGTTACTCTTCGCCACACGACGGTACGCAATCTCTCAATGCTGGCGGAGATGATCGGCGTCAACAGCAAAGCACCGATTATCTTCGGTGACCGTGGTGCTGCGGAAGAAACCCTGGCCGTTCTGAGGGCGGAGCGGCACATAGTCGCAGCGTGTATCTACACAGCCGATGGTGAGGTGTTTGCGTACTACCCCCGCGGGAGTGCGGACCGAGGCCTCCTGCCGGCGAAGCCTGGGAAGAAAGGCTATAGCTTTAAGGGTGACCGGCTGGTTATGTTTCAGCCGGTTATCTTGGACAGCGAGCCGATCGGCACGGTCTACATACAATCCGACATGCGTGAAGTGCGCAGTCGCGTTAGTCGGTATGCCGGTATTGTCGCCGCTATCCTATTGGCGGCTTTCCTGGTCGCCTTTCTACTCTCTTCGAAGGTCCAGCGAGTGATCTCTGAGCCGATCTTGCGTTTGGCGGCTATGGCGAAGATCGTTTCGCAAGAGAAAAACTACTCGGTGCGAGCGGTAAAGCACGGTCACGACGAAATCGGCTTTCTCATAGATGCGTTCAACGAAATGCTAGCACAGATTCAGGAGCGGGATGCCGCACTCCAGCAAGCTCGTGATGAGCTTGAAACGCGTGTGAAGCAGCGTACCGAGGATTTGCAATGGGAGATTGCCGAGCGCGAGCGCGCGGAGAAAAGGCTGGCGAAGTTGAACGAGTGCTTCCTCAGCTTCGAGCCCGACCCGAATGGGAATATAAACCGCCTCACGAGTTTTTGCGGAGAAATCCTTGGGGCCTCCCGCGCGGTATACAGCAGGCTTGACGGAGAGAAACTGCGTCCGGCCGGGTGGTGGAACCGGCCGCCTGGCTGCGACTCTTTAGATAAACGGCAGAAATCATTCTGCTCGCATGTTCTCCAGCAGGGCGTGGATGAGGTCATCGCAACTATCAAGTCGTCCAGGAAGTCGCGCGCCCAAGCCGGCGCGGGTGCGGTTGCCTCCGGGACTTGCGCCTACGTTGGCAAAGCGGTCAAGCACGGTGGTGTACCGGCCGGCTGTCTGTGCCTCATCTATGAAAGGGATCCGCGGCTCAGCGAAGAGGACAAGCGGCTTATAGGTATTGCTGCTTCGGCCATCGGAGTGGAGGAAGAGCGCAGGAGGGCCCAGGCGGAGTTGGAGCAAACCAAAGAGGCTGCCGAGGCAGCCAGCCAGGCCAAAAGCGAGTTCCTGGCCAACATGAGCCACGAGGTTCGGACTCCGATGAATGGGATCATAGGCATGACGGAACTCGCGCTCGGTACCAGCCTGACATCGGAGCAGCGGGACTACTTGGAGTCGGTGCAGACGTCGGCTGATTCATTGCTGAGGATCATTGACGACATCCTTGACTTTTCGAAAATCGAAGCAAGAAGGCTCAGTTTCGATCCCATTGATTTCGGCCTGCGGGATAGCCTCGGCGATACCATGGCGACTCTAGCTCTACGGGCAGATCAGAGTGGCCTGGAGCTGGCATGCCACGTGCTGCCGGATGTGCCGGATGCGCTAGTCGGTGATCCCGGACGCCTCGCCCAGATCATCGTTAATCTGGTTGGCAATGCGATCAAGTTTACAGAGCAGGGCGAGGTAGTGGTCCGCGTTAGCGTCGAATCCCAGTCCAAGGACGAGGTGTGGCTGCACTTTGCAGTCGCTGATACGGGCATCGGCATTTCTCCTGATAAGCTTAGGTTGATCTTTGAAGCATTTGCGCAGGCGGATGGCTCTACGACCCGCAAGTACGGCGGCACAGGTCTGGGCCTGGCCATCTCACGCCAGCTCGTAGACATGCTTGGCGGCAAGATATGGGTCGAGAGCGAGGCCGGCAAAGGCAGCACATTTCACTTCACCGCCCGTTTCAGCCTGCAGACGAATCAGATGGGAGCAGCGCCCTCTATAGAAACTCTCAATCTACGTGGGTTGCCTGTGTTGGTGGTTGATGATAGTGCAACCAACAGGCGTATCCTGGAGGAGATACTCACCAACTGGCAGATGAAACCCACAGTGGTGGAGAGCGGCCCTCTGGCGCTGGCTGCGATGCAGGAGGCTAAGGATGCTGGGAGGCCGTTCCGTCTGGTGCTTATTGATGTGCACATGCCGGAGATGGATGGCTTTAACCTGATAAAGCAGATCAGGAAGACCCCCGGGATCACTGGGGCCACTATTATGATGCTGTCGTCTGCCGGCAAGCGTGGTGAGGCCGCGCGATCCCGGGAGCTGGGTGTCGCGGCTTACCTGATAAAACCGATAAAACAGTCCGATCTGTTGGATGCAATCGTGACGGTGCTCGGCGTTAGTCCCAGGAGCAAAGCTCGATCTTCGCGGCCCGCCTCGCGTCTGCTGGCCGAGGGGCGGCAGAGCCTCCGCATACTCCTGGCTGAGGATAATCCTATCAACCAGAAAGTGGCTCAGCGTATGATCGAGAAGCGTGGGCACGAAGTTGAGGTCGCCGAAAATGGCGAAGAAGTCCTCGCAGCCCTTGAGCAAGGGACATACGATCTCGTGCTGATGGATGTCCAGATGCCCGAGATGGATGGTTTCGAGGCAACCACTGCTATTCGACGGAAGGAAAAAACAACAGGCGACCATATGCCGATTGTTGCGATGACAGCCCATGCCATGAAGGGGGACAGAGAGCTTTGCTTGAGCGCGGGTATGGATGGCTATGTTTCCAAACCCTTGACGGCAGACAAGCTCTTCGAGACTATCGAGCGCTTGTTCCGCAATCCCAATGATGTCGAGGTGCGCGTGCACTCCAAGAAGGTCATGGATGTCTCTTTGGTATTGGCGCGTCTGGAGGGCGACATGCAGCTCCTGAAGGATATGGCGGGGCTGTTCTTGGAAGACTATCCCAGGCTCCTATCCGAGGTGCAGGAGGCTATAGCGCATGGCGATAGCCAGGCGCTTGCGCGGGCGGCGCATGCCGTCAAGGGATCGGTTGCAAACTTTGCTGCTAGAGACGCTTTCGATGCCGCACTGGCGCTTGAGACAATAGGTCGCGATGGTGACATGGCCCGTGCTGAACATACATACGCTGTGATGGAACGAAAGGTCAAACGCCTAAGCTCAGCGCTCGCTTCACTGTTGGTTGAGGAGGCAGCATGAGGATCCTAATAGCTGAAGATGACCCTGTCTCCCGCCGTCTGCTAGAGACTGCACTTATTAAATCGAGATACCATGTCATCACTGCCTGTGATGGATCGGAGGCCTGGAACATACTGCGGACCGAAGGTGCTCCGCGGCTCGCCATCTTGGACTGGATGATGCCGGGTATGGATGGAGTCCAAATCTGCCGTGAGGTCAGGAAGCTGAGAGGAGGGCCCTACGTGTATATCATCTTGCTCACGGCGAGGGACCGCAAACAGGATTTCCTTGAGGGTATGAATGCCGGCGCAGATGACTACATCATCAAGCCCTTCGATGTCGGCGAGTTGAGAGCACGCCTGTATGCAGGTAAACGTATTCTCGATCTCCAGACTGAGCTTCTTTGCACGCGGGAAACACTGGAAGAGCGAGTCACCCACGACTTGCTGACCGGCCTGCCCAATCGGTTGTTATTCGGTGACCGGTTGACTCAGAGATTGGCCCAGTCGCGGCGCAGCCGAAAACCGTTGGCTATAATGTTCCTCGACCTGGACCATTTCAAACTGGTGAACGATACGCTGGGACACAATATTGGAGACAACATGCTGAAGCAGGTGGCGGAGCGGCTGGCAGTTGCTGTGCGCGAAGCCGATACGGTCGCTCGTATGGGTGGCGATGAGTTTATAGCTATACTGTCGGATATATCTCAGCCGCAAGATGCGGCCGCCGTTGCACAGAGGGTGCTTAAAACTTTGTCGGAGCCCTTTGTACTGAATAATCAGGAACTCTTTATCTCCGCCAGCATCGGAATCAGCGTATACCCGTCCGATGGCGCTGACTCGGAAACCCTTGTCAAGAACGCGGACGCCGCTATGTATCGCGCCAAGGATCAAGGCAGGAATCGCTGGCTGTTCTATACGGAGGATTTAGGCGCTGTAGCGTCCGAGCGGGTGAAGCTGGAAACCGGCTTGCACAGGGCGTTGGAACGAGGGGAGTTCGTGCTATACTATCAGCCCCAAGTTGATCTCAAGACCGGAGGATTGCTCGGGGCGGAAGCTCTGCTGCGTTGGCGCCATCCGGAGCTTGGATTGCTCTCCCCGGCTCAATTCATTCCACTCGCGGAGGAGACCGGGTTTATCTTACCGATCGGTGAGTGGGTGCTTCGCACTGCCTGCGCTCAGAACAAGGCTTGGCAGGATGCAGGATTCCCACCTATGGACATCGCGGTCAATGTTTCTGCAGTCCAGTTCCAGCGCGGCGACATGGTGGACACCGTCAAGCAAGTGTTGGAGGAAACCGGCCTCGAGCCGCAGTACTTATACCTCGAACTTACTGAAAGCATTCTCATGCGCAATCCGGAGGCCGCCGCCAGCATCCTGCGCAACCTGAAAAGGCTAGGCGTTCAGATTTCGATAGACGATTTCGGTACGGGTCATTCATCACTGAGCTACCTGAAGCGATTCCCAACGGATGTAGTGAAGATAGATCAGTCTTTCGTGAGAGACGTTACATCAGACCCGGATGACGCTGCCATTGCCGGGGCGATGGTCGCGATGGCGCATAGCATGAGTCTTAGGGTGATCGCCGAGGGGGTGGAAACTCTCGGACAACTGCATTTCCTCCGCTCGCTAAACTGCGATGAAATGCAGGGGTTTTTCGTTAGCAGGCCGCTTCCACCAGAGGAATTTGTCGATGTATTGCGGGGTGGCCGATTTGAGGCCGAGGTTGTGCTACCGGTCACCGAGGCTCGCGCGGCCTGAGTTTGCATTCATATACAGGCTTTCGCGGGTGGCTCGTACAGTGGAGTAGGCCGCATTTCTCAGAAGCTCTCTCCAACCGCGAAATGGAGCCGGTTTGCCTCGCCGCGGGCGTATTCGAGTCTTACGACACCCAGCTCGGTTGTCCACCACATGCCTAAACCTGCGCCGGCCCTTAATCGGACTGCGAGCGTGCGCGCGGGCCGCTAAACGCGCTTGGTGGCGGAAAAGGGATTTCGGGCTTCTGTGTCCAAAATGGTGGTGGCACTTCAAACTCGGGGGTTTGCAAATGGGGAAGATCGAGACTCTGCTATTCGTGGGCGGCGAGATACATGATTGGAGGGGCTGTGGTGACGAGATCGAGGAGGCTTTGCGCGCATCGGGAGACTTCGAAATCACCCGCGTCAACGACGACCTGTCGGTTTTTGAAGCTCCCAACCTGGATCCCTACGGCCTGATGGTCTTCTACTATACGGCGGGTACACTCACGGACGCGCAGAAGAATGGGCTGCTGAACTGGATCGCCGGCGGGAAGGGCTTTGTCGGCGTTCACTCGGCGACGGCATCCTTCCGGGGTTGCCCTGAGTACCAGTGCATGGTCGGTGGATGCCTCTTGGACCACCCGCCGGTCAGAAAATACCATGTGAGCGTGGTGGACCCGGAGCACCCGATTACGAAGGACATGGTTGAGTTCTTCGTCGAGGACGAGCAGTATATCATGGACTACGATCCGAGGGCGAACGTCCTTGCATCGGCGCTTTGGAGGGGCGAGAAGATGCCGGTCGCCTGGACAAAGTCATGGGGAAAGGGGCGGGTCTTCCACCTGGCGCTCGGCCACAGCCCGGAGGCATGTCGAGACGAAAGCTTCAAAACCCTCCTCGTCCGCGGCTCGATCTGGGCCGCATTTCCTTAGCAGCCGCGGACTAAGGGGATTCACATCCGGTCCGGTTTCGCTTCTTGCTTGTACGTGATCTGGAACCAATTTGAAAAAAGGGGCCAGCCCAGGCCAACAGGGAGGTGGCTTACGGGGAGGGCTGGCCCTTGCAGGAGAGTTGGATGGTTTTGGATGTATTCGCGTTCGGGTCAATACCTGACATACACGTAGTACGTATACTCCAGAGTGTTCTCTTCTCCTGGGTTGATGGGAACCTCCCAGGTAATGACCGAAGTCGGGTTCACGGTTTTTATCCCTTCCGCTGTCTTCTCGACTTTTCCGTCCCGGCTTGCTGATACGACTTCGCCGGTGAGTGTCTTCTTAACCGTGACAGTTACCTGCTTCGACTTGAAGTTCTTGAGCGTGAGTTTGCCATCCACGGTGACCTTTGCGAACGAGTATCCATAAACGCGGAGAGCGTCGTTCTCCCTGGCTCTCTCTAGCTCGGACTTCTTCGCTGAAATATCGGTGGCTATTGTGAGCTTCAGATCCCCCTTTGCTCCCTTTGGTGTGTAGTTCAGTGTGTCCTGAGCCAGCGGTTGTTCCTTAGAAGTTGCCATTGCCGGCGCGGTAGTCCACGGGAACTTCGAGTTGTTGGTGAGGCGCAGCTTATGCCACACCTGGTTTTCGAGCCGCTCATCCTGAGCTCTTTGGGAAGATTCCACGTACCCCGAGGGCTGAACATTCGACTTATCCGGGACCGCCCACTCATAAACGTGTTCGTAAGGCGCCTCGGATGAAAACACGGTGTAGTACGCGCGCTCGTTCTTCTTCAGGGAAACCTCCTTCATGTGGTACAGGAAGAGGTCCTCCTCGTGAGCGCCCGGCGTTTCCCTGGTGGTGTAGCCGAAATCGCTTGTCGTTTGGAGGCTGAAGTCGAGCTCATAAGGTCTGGCTATATTCTGTGTAGTTGCACCCATGAACCCGCCGCTGGCTCCGCCACGACTAAGTTGACCCACGAAATCCGTGACTGATTGACCCAGCGCCAGCGGTGACAGCGTATCGGCGAACATGAAATTCGGATAGCCAACGACAAAGTAAACATCAGCGCCCTCGATATCCTCGACATCGTTCACGAGTAGGCCCTGCATAGTGATGCGGGCTTTCTTGTCATCAATAAGCTCAACCAGGTATGCTGGCACCCATGTTAGCCCTTTCTGGAGATAGCCCATGGTGACAGTCGCCTTGTCCTTAGCGCCGGCAACTTTGAATTGGAAGCGTTTGACCCTTTCCTTTGCTGTATGCTCTGCGTTCGCAGGCCCTTCGAACTCGATCCACGAAATGCTGCTCTTGTTGATCGCCACCGTCCCCGTTGCTGTCTCGATGAGCGCGAGGTTAGACGTAGCCGGTGGAATGACCGAAGTGTAGGCAGGATAGGTCGGCCTGTTGGGGTCGGGCTTTCTATCATCGGGCACGGCGATGAGCTTGCCTTCGATGACTTTGTCGCCAACCATGAAGCGGACTTTCTTCCCCACGTTTGCTGCCAGCATCTCCTGGATGTATATTGCAGGCACGGTACGGCTTACTTCCTCCTGTAGAGCGGTTAGGCGCTCGATCGAGATGCCCGGCTTCGGCGAGCCGATCCAGAAGGTTCCCAGCGCCGCCGCCGGAACCACCTCGGTCATTGCCCAGCCGTTCGTTAATTTTGCCTCGCCCTCGCGCACGAAGAAGCCCAGCCCGTTCTTGAAAACAGCGACCGACTTGGTCTTCGTGTTGACCATTGATTCAGCGGCCGAGAGGGAGTATACGGCCAAAACCATCACTGCGATGCACAAAATGCCCATAGAAAAACGCCTGTATACCATCATTTACCTCCTGTGACAAGATTTGTCGGTCGAGAATGTTTCGCGCCTCGACCACGTTATCAGACGCTTTGCAGAGCACAACCTTCACACCCTATTTGCAGAATCTGATCCTTGTTTGGAGGAATATGAAGCGTTTGGCCTGAATATCAACTACCGGCTGGAGTGACCACGGCAGGTGGATTTTGGGTAAGGATGTGGCGGGGTCGAAAGCTGTCAACGGCCTTATCGTCGGCAGGGAAGGGTAGGGGACTCGTATGCAGGAGCGCATTCCGGTTGTGACGGCCTTCCTGTGCTCCGGCGGGAAAGTCGCCCTTATCAGGCGGAGCGACCGTGTAGGGACTTATCGTGGAGCTTGGGCGGGATTCAGCGGCTACGTCGAGCGTCTGCCGCTGAATCAAGCACGCCAGGAGTTGGCGGAGGAAGCCGGCATCGCGGACGTTGACGCGCGGCTGACCGGGATTGGTATCCCTCTGCCGGTGGATGACGAGCAGTCCGGGCATAGTTGGCTCGTGTTTCCGTTCCTGTTCGAGCTTGGGGATGGCGTGCGCATCAAGACGAACTGGGAGGCTGCCGAGTGGGGCTGGTTCTCGCCTGAGGAGGTCGGAAAGCTGGATACAGTACCCGGCCTGGACAGGGCGCTGGGGCGGGTGTGGCCTCCTTTCGGGGATAGGGTGTTCTGGCGAGGGCTCTCGCGTCTCGCCACTGATACGGATCATGGCGCGACGGAGCTTGCTCGCTGTGGCCTGGAGGCGCTGGGCGGATTTGTACAAGTTCAATGGGAAAACTTGGACCAAGCTGTACTCGTTCGCGCTGTCAGGGCTTTCGCTGCGTGCAGGCCGGCGATGGGCGTCTTTCCCGATCTGGCAGCACGCCTTCTCCTGGCGATGGAGCGCGAGGGCGGCCAGTTCGACTTCGATGAGCTGGTAACCGAGCTGCTCGGCGCGGTAGAGGACGCGACGGACTTATCCGTCTCTTCAGCCGCCGATGCGCTGGAAGGCAAAACGCGGCTGTTCACACTGAGCTACAGCGAGGCGGTGCGCGATGCTATTCTCGCCTGGCATGTGGGCGAAAAGCAAGTCACCATTGCCGAATCAGGTCCCAGGAACGAGGGCATTCGCCTGGCCGAAGACCTGTCAAGGCAGGGCGTGCAAGTCCGCACGGTGCCCGATGCCGAGATTGCGTCCGCCGTTTGGGAGGCGGATGCCGTTCTCGTCGGCTGCGATGCTATCACCGATACGGACACGATCTTGAATAAGGTTGGCACGCTCCAGGCAGTGACCGCCGCAAATGACGCCCGGATTTCCGCCTATGCAATAGCCCAGGCCTTCAAAACCGTCCCTCCCGGATGGCCTGTCTTTCTGGAGATGCAGGCGCCTGCCGACTTCGGCGCTGCCGAGGCTTCGCAGGCTGGAGGTGCGGTGTTCGACCTAACTCCCCTTGACCTGTTCGATGCCGTGTTCACCGAGGAAGGCGCCCTCACCGCCGGCAGGCTTAGCGAAATCCGGGCCGAGCTTGGCTCGGTCGAGCTTATCCCAGGGGCTTGACCCGCTATCGGCTGAGGTTGTATGCTGTCTTTGTGATTAGGTAGGATGTTCCGAGAAAGGGGTAACGTTGCCTTGTCCCGTCACAAAGACCAAGCAACCCTTGAGGAGGCGCTGAATAGTTTCGACCCGGAGGAGCGCCGTTCCGCTCTGGAAGAGCTTGCATCGCGGATTCGGTCCGGCGGGATTGCAGCGCCTCCGCCGAGGCAAGAGGTCAATCTCCACTATCACACCTTCTTTTCCTTCAACGCGAACAACTGGTCGCCGAGCCGGATAGCCTGGGAAGGCCGAAGGTACGGGCTGGAGGTCGCCGGCATCGTGGATTTCGACGTCCTCGACGGCATGGAGGAATTCCTGTCCGCAGGCGAGTTGCTAGGGTTGAAAACGGTTGCCGGCATGGAGACGAGGGTTTTTATCAAGGAGATTGAGGACAAGGTTATGAGCAGCCCGAACGAGCCGGGGATCGCGTACTTCATGGCTGCTGGATGCTTCAAGCGTCCGCCGGCCGGGAGCGACGCGGAGCGTATCCTGAAATCAATGGCGGAGACCGCGCGCGCCAGGAACGTCGCGCTGATGTCCCGCGTCAATGCATATCTCGATGAGGTTAAACTCGATTACGAGGCTGACGTTATTCCACTGACTCCCTCTGGGAATGCGACCGAGCGCCATCTGCTTGTCGCCTACGATCGGAAGGCCCGCGAGGTATTCGGTGGCGATATGGACAGGGTCGCGGCTTTCTGGTCCGCCAAGCTGGAGATTTCCGAATCGGATGCGGCGGCCCTTATCCCGGACACGCCGAAGTTCCACGAGAAGATACGGTCGAAGCTGATGAAGTTCGGCGGCATAGGGTACGTCCCGCCGGACAGCGGGAGCTTCCCCACCATCAAGGACGCGATTGAAATGATCTGCTCCATGGATGCGTTTCCCATGATCGCCTGGCTCGATGGGACCAATCCGGGCGAGGAGGATACCCATGCTTTCCTGGAGCTTCTCAGAGATAAAGGTGTGAGTGCCCTGAACATCATTCCCGACCGAAACTGGAATATCAAGGACCCGGCTGAGAAGGCGCTTAAAACGAGAAGGCTCCGGGAGGTAGTGGAGGCAGCCGGGAAGTTCAACATGCCGATTTCGGTCGGCACGGAGATGAACAAGGCTGGGCTGCCTTTTGTGGACGACTTCTCCGCTCCCGAACTGCTGCCCTACGTGAAGGATTTCGTGGAGGGCGCGCGGGTATTCTACGGGCATACGTTGCTCGCCGGATACACCGATTTTGGATACTTCAGCGAGGGCTCGCAGGCGGCTTTTGGGGGCGATGCTGCCGCGAGGAACAAGTTCTATGCCGACGTGGGACGCCTGGCCGTTCCATCTGCTGAAGTAAGGAATCGGCTGGCGGAGCTTGCAGGCCGTGCGACGCCTGAATTGATTCTCAGCGTGCTTCGGGATTAATCCAGCTCGGCGTGGGAGGTAAAGGCTGTCAGGGAGGCGAATTGTTCAGTTGATGTTCGATGATGGAGACGCATGGTGAATAGACAGCAGAAGGCTCTGGCGGACACGCAAAACCAGGCCGATCGCAGACGAGTTCGCCTGCAAAGGGTGGGCGTCAAAGGTGTGGAATTGCCTTTCCAGATAAAGGCCAGGGAGAACGGTCACCAGACCGTGCTGGCTACGGTAGCCCTGACTGCCGACCTGCCGCACTATTTCAAAGGCACCCACATGAGCAGGTTTATCGAAATTCTTGAAGAATGGCGGAATCGTCCGGTTTCCGGTTCCGAGGTCAAAATGATCCTGCAGCAGACGAAAGCCATCCTGAAGGCTGAGATGGTTCACGTAGACATCAGGTTCAAATACTTCATCGAGAAGCAGGCGCCTGTGTCGGGATTGAGGAGCGTTCTTGGATATTCGAGCCAGTTCTCGGGCAGCCTGGATGGCGGGAGCTTTGACTTCAAGCTGGGAGTGGAGGCGCCGATAAACACGGTATGTCCGTGCAGCAAAGAAATTGCGGAGATCGGCGCGCACAACCAGCGGGCGACCATTCGGGTGCGCGTGCGGTTTGTCCCCGGCAGGTTTATCTGGATCGAGGAGCTCGTGCGGGTGCTTGAGAGGCAGGGCAGTGCGCAAATTTATCCGCTCCTTAAGCGTGAGGATGAGAAATACGTCATCGAGCAGGCGTTTCGCAACCCGAAGTTTGTCGAGGACGTGGTTCGCGATTGCGTCCTCGCCCTGCGAGCGGATCCGCGGCTTCGGTGGTTCGAGGTCGAATGCGAGGCCGAGGAGTCCATCCACCAACACAACGCATTTGCCTACGACCAGGAGACCTTGGTGGCGCCGATAGGCGTCTCCCCTCGTCCGCAGAGCAATGCTTGACAAATCAGGCTCGGCGTGCTACCATAACACGGTCTTTTCGGCACGGAAATATCAAACTGTTTAGCATAGGGTTTAAAGGGGATACGCTCAGTCATGTATGCGATTGTAAAAACCGGTGGCAAGCAGTACACCGTCCGGGAGAACGATGTGATCCAGGTTGAAAAGCTGGAAGTTCCCGCGGGCGAGAAAGTTATCCTGAGCGACGTGTTCTTTATCGGCGACAATAAGGGCGAGATGATCGGGACGCCCGTCGTCGAGGGAGCAACTGTCACCGGAAAAGTCCTGCGCCACGGCTTGGGTAAGAAGATAGTCGGCTTCACGTATAAGCCGAAGAAGAACGAGCGCCGCAGATTCGGACACCGGCAGCCATACACGCAAGTTTTGATTGAAAAGATTGCCGTCAAAAAGAAAAAAGAACAGAAAAAGACCGGGGAGACTTCGGAATAATCTAACTGTACCCGCGGTCTTGTGGAGGTGAGATCGAAATGGCACATAAAAAAGGAGTTGGAAGTTCGCGGAACGGGCGAGACAGCAAGTCGAAGAGGCTTGGCGTCAAGGAATTCGCTGGCGAGTACGTCAGGGCCGGCAGCATTCTTATCCGGCAGCGTGGCACTAAGATACACCCCGGCAAGAACGTGGGCAGAGGCAGTGACGATACCCTCTTCGCCCTGACCGACGGATACGTGAAGTTCGAAGGCAACAAGGACGTTATGAGAAAGGTCAGCGTATATCCGTCCGTAGTAGCTTAACACCAACGCAATCTCTTCGGGCTCGATCGTCCTCCGATGATCGAGCCTTTTGCTTTTGTAATGGCATTAAGGGGATTGGAGTACCGGAGTGATGGAGTATTGGGCCGAATTCCACCACTCCATTACTCCATTACCCCACCACTCTATGCTTTTCCCGGGGCGTCTGATGTTTGTGGATGAGGTTGAAATCGGCGTTAAGGCTGGTGACGGCGGAAACGGCATAGTCGCCCTCCGCCGTGAGAAATACGTGCCGCACGGCGGACCATCAGGCGGCGATGGCGGCCATGGCGGGAGCATTGTACTTTGCGCTGACGGGCGGCTGACGACGCTGATTGATTACCGGTACAAACGCAGCTACAAGGCCGAAGCCGGAGTGAACGGCGGCCCGAATTGCATGACCGGCGCGGATGGCGCGGACTTGATGCTGCGGGTGCCGGTCGGCACGCAGGTCTACGATGCCCAGACGAAGGAATTGCTGGCCGATCTGACCCTCGAGGGTGAGCGGCTGGTAATTGCGAAGGGCGGCCGTGGCGGTCGCGGAAACGCTCGCTTTGCCACGCCTACGCACCGTACGCCTCGATTCGCGGAGAACGGCGAGCCGGGCGAAGAACGCCGCCTTAGGCTCGAACTCAAGCTCCTCGCGGACGTTGGGTTGATCGGCTTTCCGAATGTGGGCAAATCCACGCTCATCGCCCGGGTCTCCGCCGCTCGTCCCAAGATCGCCGATTACCCGTTTACCACGCTTGCCCCGAATCTCGGCGTGGTGCGCGTGGACGAAAACCGCTCGTTTGTGATGGCGGATATCCCCGGCCTGATCGAGGGCGCACATGCCGGCGCGGGTTTGGGCGATCGGTTCCTGCGCCATGTGGAGCGCACGCGGCTGCTCGTGCATATGGTTGATGTCTCCGGCTTCACCGGCCGGAATCCCGCCGATGATTTCGATGTGGTCAACCGCGAGCTTCGGCTGTACAGCCCGGGGCTCCCGGATTTGCCTCAGGTGATCGCCCTAAACAAGATAGACATCCCGGATGCGCGCGCGGCAGCCGAGCAGTTGGCCCCCGCGTTCGAGTCCCGCGGGTTCAAAACCTTCCTGATCTCCGCCGCGACCGGCGAAGGCATCCAGTCCATGATCTATTTCCTGGGCGATGAACTGGAGAAGCTGGACAAAGTCGTCCCGACCCCCGCTGAGGCTTATAAAATCCTCCGCATCACACCGGAAAAGCTCGACCTGCGGCGCTGGGAGGCGAAGAAGGTCGGCGATCGCGAGTTCGTTGTCGAGGGCAAGGGCCTCGAGCGAGCTGTCGCGATGACTAATATGGACAACGATGAGGCGGTCCGACGCCTCCAGCGCAAGCTGGACAGGCTGGGAGTCGTCAAGGCTCTCAAGAACCTCGGAGTTCAGGACGGCGACACCGTCAGGATCGGCGCTGTCGAGTTTGACTACATGGCCGAGGATGGGTTAGAATGAAACAGGGGATTGGGCGATGAGGGCGAGCCGGTGACAGGCGATTCCCGAATCCGCCATTTTGTATTTCTTTGTTCCCCTTCTGTGTTCTCCAATGAGCAAAAAAAGAATTGTAATAAAAGTCGGCACGAGCACCCTGACCGACGAGAAGGGCATGATTGATCGGGCCTATTTGGAGTCCCTGGTGGACCAGGTCGCCGATGTGAAGTCCCGCGGGGTGGATGAGTTGCTCGTGACTTCCGGCGCGATTCGGGCCGGCATCGAGAGAATGGGGCTGGCCGAACGCCCGAAGACTATACCCGAGAAACAGGCGGCCGCCGCCGTGGGACAAGGTCTTCTCATGCAGGTCTACTCGGAGATGTTCGGGCGGCACGGTATTACCACCGGCCAGGTGCTTCTGACTCGCGAGGATTTCGGCGACCGCAGGAGATACCTCAATGCCCGAAACACCATGCTCACGCTCTTCCGCCACGATGTGGTTCCTATAGTAAATGAGAACGATACGGTAGCCGTGGACGAGATACGAGTCGGGGATAACGACAACCTTGCAGCGCTGGTAGCCTCCAGCCTGGAGGCGGATCTGCTAATCATACTTTCCGACGTGGCAGGCCTCTACGACGCCGATCCGAGCAAGTCGCCTGAGGCTGGGATCATACCGATGGTCGCGGAGATAGGCGACCGGATTCGCTCGATTGCCGGCGGCGCACGGGACAGCGCCGGCACAGGCGGCATGCGCACAAAAATCGAGGCCGCTGAGATCGCGATGAGCTGCGGCGTTACGATGGTTGTTGCCGATGGTCGCCAGCCGAATGTGATTGTGGATATCGTTGCCGGGAAGCAGGTGGGCACGACTTTCCTCCCGAAAACCGAGCCTCTCTGCGGCAGAAAGCGGTGGATCGCCTTCGGAGCACCCGCCAGGGGCGAAATAGTCGTCAATGAAGGCGCAAAGAAGATGATCTGCGAGCGCGGCAAGAGCCTACTGGCCGTCGGAATTATGGATGTGAGGGGCGATTTTGCGAGCGGCGACATGGTCAATGTGCTGGACAGGCAGGGAAACCAATTCGCCCGCGGATTCGTCAACTATAATGCAGGTGAAGTCGAAAGAATAAAGGGCAGGCGAAGCTCCGAAATCGAGAGCATCCTTGGGTACAAGGACTTCGATGAGGTAATCCATAGGGATAACCTGGTCCTGGGAGTTTAAACTTACTCGTACTCGTACTCTCCTGCGTCTGCTTGAGTAAGAGTAATACCGAGTCCGGGAAACTCCGATGTAAATTGGAGCGCGGGAGGGCGATCCGCCGCGGCGGACTGCTGAGCCGGTCTGCCTGGGAGCCTCACCCTCCCAGGGATTTACACCCGAAGTTGCCGGATTTGGTATAAGAGTATGAGTATGAGTAAGAGGTAGAGGAATAAGCGATGCTTCGTTTGGGAGTCATGGGGGGGACTTTCGATCCCCTGCACTGGGCTCATCTGGTGATGGCCGAGGAGGCCAGGATAAGGTTCGAGTTGGAGAAGGTGCTCTTCATCCCGGCCGGCCAGCCGCCTCACAAGCCTGACTGTCGGGTATCCGACGCCGAGCACCGCTATGCAATGGCTCTTCTGGGCACGGCTGTCAACCCGGCCTTCGAGGTTTCCCGGATCGAAGTCGAGCGCCCGGGCCCCTCGTACTCGGTGGACACCGTTCGCCGGCTCAAGGAAATGTACGGCCCCGATACGGAAATCCGTTTCATACTGGGCGTAGACGAGGCGCTCGACATCCCGAACTGGCATGAGGCGGAGAGCCTGCCCGACCTGGTGCGTTTCATCGCCGCGCCCAGGCCCGGTTTCGATCTCGCAGAGCTGAAAACCCGGCTCCCGGCTCGCTTCTACGCCGCCATAGAGTTTCTGCCGATGGCGCCGATGGACATCTCGGGTACGGAGATCAGGGCAAGGGTCGCATCCGGGAGGTCCATCCGCTATCTGGTCCCGGACAGCGTGGAAGCCTATATACGCAAGCACAGATTGTACGTTGAGGGTAATGCCTCGTGAGCGACAAAAAGCATTCACCTTTCTGGAACAGCCGCGGGATGGGCAAAGTCGGGTTCGTCCTCCTGGTGTTCTTTGTGCTCGCTGTGGCGGTGGCAGCCGGCGCGCTGCTGGGCTATTACACCTCCGGAACCTTTATCGGCCACGGCCTCAGGCAGGCTTTCGGACCCCCATTCGGCGGCAAGAAACTCGTTCGCATCCTCATGCTGGGCGAGGACAATACCGGCTGCAACAAATCTAAGCCGTTGGGCCTCTCCGATACGATTATACTCGTCTCCATCAATTTCGAGACCAAACACGTTGCCGCCGTTTCCATCCCCCGCGATACCCGCGTGCACCTCGACAGCTACGGCGGCGTGCGCAAGATCAACGCGGCTCACGCGCTCGGCGGCCCGGCACTGACGGAAATGGCAGTGGAGGATCTGATCGGCGTCAGACCCGACTATTACATAAAGACCAACATCGAGGGGTTCGCGCAGTCGGTGGATATCCTGGGCGGCGTGGAGATTGATGTTGAGAAGGATATGCGCTACCGCGACCGGCGCGGCGGCCTGTACATAAACCTCAAAAAGGGGCGACAGCTCCTGGACGGCGACAAGGCCATGCAGTACGTGCGCTTCAGGCACGATGCTATGGGTGACATAGCCCGCATCGAGCGCCAGCAGAAGTTCCTCAAGGCGCTCGCCGGGAAGGCCCTGTCGCCGGGGAACTTCCCCAGGCTGCCTCGGCTTATGATGTCCATTCTCAGGAACGTCGAAACCGATCTCACACCGCACGACGCGCTCTACCTGGCGAAATTTGCGAGAGACATTAACCTCGATCAGGTGGAGATGGCTATGCTTCCGGGCGTGCCGCAGACGATTGGCGGAATCAGTTATTGGATAGCCGATTCCGAGAAGGCCGCGCAGGTCGTGCGCGAGCTATTCTTCCCTGAGCTGGTGGTCAGGCTGCCGAAAGTCGAGGTGCTGAACGGCAGCGGGATGAACGGAGCGGCGCAGAGAGTCGCCGACACCCTGCGGCAGCAGGGGTACGAAATCACCGCTGTGGGTGACGCCGATTCGTCCAGCTACGATTCAAGCCAGGTGATCTGCCACAGCAGCAACACGCAATACGCCTATCAGATTGCAAGCGTCGTGAACTCAAGTACTGTAAGGCAGGAGTACGATCCCGCCAGCAAGGCTGATGTTACGGTGATCGTGGGCAAGAACTGCGCGCCGGCTGATTCGGGAGGCTGAGTAATTTTCACCGCCACGGCGGGAAGAGGTTCGCTGGTTGAGAAAAAAAGCTGCGCTGACATCCGAAGAGAAGGTCAAGCTTGTCCTATCGGCGCTGGAAGATAAGAAGGCGGTGGATCCGACTGCGCTCGACGTTCGAGCGCGGACTGTGATGACCGACTTCTTCATCATCGCCAGCGGCGCCTCCCGGATTCACATCAAGGCGCTTGTGGATGCCGTTGTCGAGAAGCTGGCCGATAATGGAATCAAGAATAAACGCATCGAGGGCCACAACGATGCCGCAGGACCTGTATGGGTTTTGCTCGATTACGGAGACGTCGTGGTCCACGTATTCGCCCCCGATCAGAGGGGCTTCTACAAGCTTGAATCGTATTGGACCGGGGCGGAGAAGGGCAGCCCACCGCCACTGTCTCCCGAAGAGGTAGGGTGAGATTGTATGGCTTCTGAAAGTCTTAGCTACGAGCAGGCGCGGGAAGTCGAGCGGCTGCTGAAGGCTGCCAATCTTCACCGCATGAGGGGTCGGTTGGCGGATGCGGAGGACGATTGCAGGCAGGCTTTGAGCATTTCGCCGAAGGACATATCCATCCGTGAGATGCTCGGAGATGTACTTTGTGAATCCGGCAAGCTGGGCATGGCGCTGAGCGAGTACCACGCAGCTATGGAACTCGCACCCGAAAACCCCTCGCTTGAGACTAAGTTCGCCAAAGTAACTCTGGAGATCGCCGAGCGCGAGCGGCAAAAGGCCATCGCGCTGGACATGATCGAGAACCCGCATAAGTACGCCGTGCGCCGGCGAAGCCCGGCGAGAGCCGTCCTATACGCCATCGTGCCCGGACTCGGGCAGTTTTACAACGGCGACCTGGTCAAAGCCCTGGTGATTTGGGGCGTGCTCGTGTTTTTCTTCATCTCCTGGGCTATCCCTCACCACTATCCCACAGGCATCAGCACCATCGGGCAGTTTCTGTATTTTACGAATCCGCTCGTGCTGGTGCTCGGCGTTCTCTTCGTCACTGCCTACATCTATGGCCTGATTGACGCGGCGGTCGTAGCCGAGAAGTCGAGCAAGGCCGCAAAAGCCCCAAAGAAGTGATTCGAGCCTCAGGCCCGGTTCTTCAGCCGGGGTAGTTAACTCACCACGGAGGCACGGAGGACACGGAGGGGAAGGGAATGGGAGAAAGGGAGTATGGGTGTATGGGGGTGTGGGAGAGTGGGGGAAAGGGAGAACGTCCAACATGGGATTGTTCAAAAAGCCTATAGCAACCGCCGATTCCCGCCTGATGCTAAAACATCAGGCTAACGCATTCATGAAGCATGCTCGAAGCAAGCTCAATCAGTATCCTGGATAGCTTGCTTCAGCATGCCTTGTGGGTATCTAGCCCTGCCATTTATGGCGGGGATACGTTTTTGAACAATCCCACATCCAGCATCAAGCATCACTCCCCACTTAGCTTGCCGGGGCTGAGTGGATTGTGCTAGAATAAGGCAACATCTTGCATAAACCGTCTATCTTAGGCAGGACAGATGGCGAAGCGAAAGGCAATCCCCAAAGCAATATGCGACAAACTGCTGGTGGACGCAATGCACCGCTGCTGCCTCTGTCCAGAGCACCCCGACGTGACTGACCTGCACCACATCGTTCCAATCAGCGAAAACGGGCCGGACACCGAGGAAAACCTGATGGTGATCTGTCCCAACTGCCACGCGAAGATCCACCGAATCAGAAACAGATACAATCCCCAGCAACTGCGCATGTATAAGGAGCGGTGGGTGCAACTGTGCGCGTCGGGCCTGCCGCTCGACGTGCGTTTGGCGCAGGCATTGGATTACACCAAGCCGCCGCCTGACCTTGTCCACCCCTATCCGCTCCAGCCGAACTTTACTGGCCGGGTAAACGAGCGGAAGAGGCTCGCGCAGTGGCTTGCGGGAAACCAGCCGGTGCTGGCTCTCACCGCCATCGGCGGGATGGGCAAGTCCGCGCTGGCCTGGGTGTGGGTCCAGCGCGATGTACTCGGATTCCCACTGCCCGGGTCGTCTCCCGAATCGCCGGAGACCGCCGAGGCCTGCCGCGTGAGGGAGGATGCGCGCCCCGAGGGCGTGCTCTGGTGGTCGTTCTACGAGCGGGAAGCGAGCTTCGAGTCGTTCCTGAACGAGGCGGTGAAGTACGCGAGCGGCGGGAGCCTGAACCCGGCGGATATTCCCTCAACTTACGACAAGGTAAAGATGCTGCTCAATCTGCTCCAGGAGAAGCGGATTCTGCTGGTACTGGACGGCTTCGAGCGCGAGCTGCGAGCATATGCGGGCCTTTCCGCCGCATACCAGGGGGACGCGGTTGAACCGGCCGGCCGGGACGACTTCCGCTACTGCACCGACCCCCACGCCGCCGACTTCCTGCGGCAGGCGGCCGCGCTCCCTTTGCAGAGCCGGATACTGCTCACCAGCCGCCTGTTCCCGTGCGAGATGGAGGACCTGGCCGGCTGCCGTTCGGAGGACTTGAAAGCGATGCACCCGGAGGACGCGGTCGCGTTCTTCCACGCCCAGGGCGTGCGAGGGAATCGGGTCGAGATACAGGACGCCTGCAGGCCCTACGGATACCATCCCCTCGCCCTGCGCCTACTCGCGGGTGTTATCGTTAAGGACAGGCGGTCGCCGGGTGACGTGCAGGTTGCCGGGCGCTATCCCGTGCTGCCGGAGTTGAAGGGCAAGGAGCAGCACCACATCCTGCAGGTCGCATACGAGACGCTGGACAAACAGAAGCGCGCGCTGCTGAGCCGCATCGCCGCCTTTCGCAACCCCATGACCTACGACGCGCTGCTCGTTTTCAACCCTTACAAGGGCGAGAAGCGGTTCGACGCCGCGCTGGACGAGCTTACAGGCCGCGGCCTGCTCTTCCTCGACCGCGAGCACAACCGCTACGACCTGCATCCCATCGTGCGGCAGTACGCCTACGACCGCTTAGCGGACAAGGAAGGCGTCCACGCCCGCCTGCGGGACTACTTCGCCGCGGTTCCCGTACCGGACGAAGATAAGGTCGAGAGCCTGGAGGACCTGGCGCCGGTCATCGAGCTTTACCACCACACCGTCCGCGCCGGACAATACGACGAGGCTTGCAATTTATTCTACGAGCGGCTTAACAAGCTAACCTACTACCGCTTCGGAGCGTATCAACTGCGTATCGAGCTGCTGCGCGCGCTGTTTCCAGGCGGCGAGGATCCTTCGACAAGCTCAGGACGGGCCGTCCTGCCTCGGCTGCAGGAAGAGGCCGACCAAGCCTGGACGTTGAACGCCCTCGCAAACTCGTACGGCCTTTCCGGCCAGCCCCGCCGCGCCGTGCCCCTGTTTGAGTTGCAAAACGCCATCAGTCAGAAGGCAGGAGAAGACAATAATCTCGCCATTGGCCTAGGAAACCTTGCGATTCACCAAGCAATGCTCGGCGGGCTGGCATCGGCGGAGCAGAACCTGCGGCGCAGCATCGAATTGTGCCGCGAGAGTAAGAACGAGATCCAAGAGGCTGTCGGACACCTGGAACTGGGCCGACTCCTGGCCTACCGGGGCACTTTCGATGAAGCCGCCAGGGAACTGGACGCCGCCCTGGCATCGTTCAGCAAGCTGGGAGCAGTGCAATCGCAATGCCTCGTCTGTGCCTACCGCGGTGAGCATGCCCTGCTTATGGGAGGTCCAGGCACTGCGCTTGACGCCGCACGTAACACGCGGGAGTTGGCAGATGAGGTCGCGCGAACGCTCCATCCTTATGAGTGCGACTTCATCAGTGCCGAGTGGCTGCTGGGCGCGGCGTTGACGGCGCTGGCGGCTGAGGACAAGGCGCACAGGGAAGAGTTTCTAGCAAAAGCCGAAACGCACCTTACCGACGCGCTCGCCCGCTGCCGGCGTATCAATAACGTCGAACAAGAGCCTGATATTCTGCTCGCCTGGGCGCACTGGCACCGCTTGAAGAGCAGCCCGGAGCAGGCCCGCGAAGATGCCGGGGAAGCCCTCTCCATCGCCGACCGGTGCGAGTACCGGCTGAAGCAGGCGGACATCCACAACTTCCTCGCGCGGCTCGACCTCGAAGCCGGGGATCGCGCGTCCGCCCTCCATCACGCCCAAACCGCCCGCGAGCGCGCCCTGTGCGACGGCCCGCCTTACTGCTACAAACCCGCCCTCGACGAGGCCGACCGCCTGCTGAAGGAATTAGGGATTGTTTAAAAAGGGCACCCGGGAGGGTGAGTCTCCCGTCCGCCACGGCGGAAACCCTCACTCAATACTGAACACTAAACACTCAACTAGTCATGCGGCTCAGCAGGAGCTTCGCCCTCCCACCTGATCGCTCAACACTAAACACTACCGACCACCGACTATCAACTCGCTCGTGCCCGGCTGGACGACGATGCTCTGTCCCCGGATGCAGACCTGAACCGGTGCCGCCGCCGAGGAATCCACGCTGACCTCCACGCCTGTCCAGGTTATGTCGAACCTGAGCCGGCTGCCGCGGAACCGGATGCTGAACCGCAGGCGCTTCCACCGGTCGGGAAGGTCGGGATCCAGGCTCAGGCCGCTCTCGCTCACCGCGAGGCCGCCGAAGCCGAAGACCAACGACTGCCAGCCGCCGCCCAGCGAAGCTGCGTGCAGGCCGTCGTCGCTCGCATGTCCGCGCCGCGCGGCGTCAACCGAGCCGGCCTTCTGGAAGAAATCGTATGCCTTGTCGCGGTATCCGGCCATGCGTGAGAACAGCACGTGTACGCCGGCGGAAAGCGAGCTGCCGTGATCCGTCCGGGGCACGTAGTACTCGTAATGCCTTTGGAAGGACTCGGCATCCGCCATCTCCGGGAGCAGGTAGAGCGCCATCAGAACATCCGCCTGCTTCATCATCTGCTTCCCGCCGCAGTTTGCATGATCCCGTTCCCTGCCAAGGACATCCTCCAGATCGAAGAAGCCGTCGCACTCGGCGTACAACGCCGTTTTCTCATCGTATGGAATCTTCATGCGTTCGGCTGTGTCGTGCCAGCGCGCCAGCTCATCATCCGTGACGCCTAACTCGGCGAGGAGCTTCCGGACGGATTCCAGCTTTCCCAGCAGATCGAGCGCCTTCAGGATGTTCCACCTGGCGAGCGCGTTGGTGAAGAGGCTGTTGTTGACGCACTCGTGGTACTCGTTCGGCGGTATGACCTCGTTGATGACGTACTGATACCCGCCGCCGGGCAAATCCTCGCGCTCGGCCCGGCAAGCCCAGTAGCGCGCGGTTTCGAGGATTAGCTGAAAGCCCATGTTCCTCAGGAATTCCTCATCCCCGGTCGCCAGGTAGTGCCGCCAGGCGCCGAATGCCACATCCGCGATCACGTGAATCTCGCGGTCGCCGGTCCAGCATCGAACCATCTTCCCCTCGCCGGCGGGAAGCCACTTCGGCGTTGTCTCGATGCCCGTTCCCGCGCTCTCCCAGGGGAACTTCGCGCCCTTTCGGCCCTCGCTCTCCGCGTTTATCCTCGCCTGCGGAAGCCGGTTGAACCGGTAGCCGAGGAGCTTTTCAGCGACCTCCGGAAACCCCATCGAGAAGAACGGCAGCATGTAGAGCTCGGTGTCCCAGAACACATGGCCGTTGTAGCCCGGCCCCGACATGCACTTCGCCGCGATGCTCGCGTCCAGATTCAACTCCACATTGGCCTTCGAGGCCGCCTGGACCAGCTCGAAGACGAAGAACCGCGCCGCCGACTGCGCGAAGGTATCTCCCTCGATTCTGATGTCGGCGTCTTTCCAATACTCCGCCCAGGCGAGGCTCTGCTCGCGCTCCAGGGCTGAGAATCGAGGCAGACTCCCGGCCTCCGCGGCCGCTTCGGCCAGCGGGTCCTGCCTGCGCATCGAGTCGTAGATGCCGACAACCTTCTCGATCGTGTACCGCCGGCCCTGGGCGACCGGGAATTCGATCTCCTCGCCCATCGTTGTCTCTCTCCGCGCTGCTGCAAGTGAACGTCCCCTGTGGAATACTTCGGTGCGAGCCGTCTCTGCGATGATATGCCCTTCTTCACTGGTTCGCACGGCGACACCGAACACGCCATCCGCGAGCGCCTTCGAAATTAGGTCTGTCTGCGGGATTCCATCCTCGTACCGGGCCTCGTAGTTCAGCTCGGAGCTGATTTTGACCATCCCCGAGTAGTTTTCGGGAGCGACTGCGAGCGAAATCGCGCCGACGTGCGGCCGGGCCATGCTGACGAACCGGCGGAACACGAGCCGGCTGATTCTCCCAGACTCGCTGCGCCAACGGACTTCGCGCTTCAAAATGCCATTGCGGTAAGTGAGCGTGCGGCGGTGATCCAGCGCCTCGCCCTCCGCAAGCGAGAACCACGCCGTCCCGTCGTGGAACCGCAGGAGCAGCCAGTTCGGCGCAGGCGCGAGCCGCGTGACCATATGCTCCCTGTTCGGGGTGTCGAATATGCCCGCGACCAGGGTCAAGGGGGCGCTCCCGCCGCCTGCGGAAGCGACTTCCTCGAACGACCCTCTCGTGCCCAGGTAGCCGTTGCCCTGCATTAGGACGGTTTCAAAGTACTTGAACGCATCGGGATCGAGGCTGTCCGTCTGTATCCCCCACGGACGCAGGTGTCCGATATCGCCCTCGATTGCCAATTGAAATGAACCTCCTTGGATAGGCTGACCCAGTGGGAAAGCAATTCGAGTCATTGGGCTCGCGGCCGGGGCTCCGAGCGCGGCACGGCTACTGGCAGCTGGTTTGGGCTATGCGGAAGCCGGCGTCGTTCCAGGAGTTTTCCGGCGTGAGGAAGAAGCAGTAGAGCTTATATGTGCAGCGCATGTAGTTGCTGCTGTTACTATACCAACTGCCGCCGCGCAGGACTCGGTAGCTCCCCGTCACGGGCCCCTGTGGATCAACCCAGCCACCGGGCGGGGTCTGCCTGTAGTACTCCCAACTGTGCCAGTCCTTGCACCACTCCCATACGTTCCCAGCCATGTCGCAGCATCCATATGGGCTTACCCCGGCCGGGTAGCTTCCCACGGGCGCCGTCCGGCGACCTGGACACAGGCTGTCGCGCGAGTTGTTGCACTTTTCTTCGTCCCATACGTCTCCCCAGGGATAGATGTTCGGGTGACTTCCCGTCCATCTGGCTGCCTTCTCCCATTGCGCCTCTATGGGCAAATCTCCGCCTGCCCAGCGGCAAAACGCCTGCGCCTCGTAGTAGCTGACACCTACTACAGGATGATTGTCAGTCTGGGTGAACGTCCCGGATCCCCAGTTTTGCTTCGCGGCCCAGTTGTCGGGCTGGGTTCTCTTCTCAGCTTCCTTCCACTTCCAGCCCTCGCTTGACCAGAAGGCCGACCTGGAGTACCCGCCCACCTCAATAAACTTCCGGTACTCGCCCCGAGTGACCTCGTATTTCCCAATCCAGTAGGCGGAGAGTTGAACCGAGTGCTGGGGGATTTCGTCCGGGCATGGGTGGGCGCCACCGTCGCCCGCGCCGGAGTTGCCCATGAGGAAACTGCCGGCGGGAATGTAAATCATCTCTCCGGTGTAGATGCCGCCTGGCCCATCGTCAGCCATAATCTTGGCCGCGTAGTTCTGCCCCTCAGCGTTTGGAAGGTCAGCCCCAGCCTTCCAGGCAATGTGCCGACGTGTTCCAGGCTTGACACCCCAGCCGATGTCGCTGCCTGCTTCGAAAGTTCCGGGGGTAACGGAATATGTTGCCCCGCCGTCGGTTGACATAAGGAGGCCCACATAGAGCGAGGCTGTGTCGGGATCGGCCAGGTCGTAGTAGATATCCACGGTTTTCGATCCATCCGTTCGCTGGCAGGTGGTGACATTCGAAACGCCAGGCGCAGTCGCCCACGCGGGAATGCCCACTGCCAGCATGACGAGTCCGGCTAACATGGTAAACTTCCGGTTCATTGGCAAAACCTCCCTGGCTTCCAATCTGGGATGCTCTCCAGAGTCCTGACGAACTGCCATAGACAGGTGTTTCGTATAACACCTTACGCAGGACCGGCGCTTCTTCCTCCTTTCGCAGCCGGTGTCCTCGCGCACTGGAATTCACCGCCGGAAATGTGCTAAAGTTAACTCGACTACGTGCATTCGTTTCGCTGGTGAGGTTCGATTCATATGCCGGCAAACCTGACCCCGGAATATAGGAACGCCGAAGAACGCTACCGCCAGGCCGAGACTCCGGCCGAGAAGCTCACCGCCCTTGAGGAGATGCTCGCGGTCATTCCGAAGCACAAGGGCACGGAAAAGATGCAGGCGGACATCAAGCGCCGCATCTCCAAGCTCAAGGACCGTGATGAGCAGAAAACCGTACACGGCAAGCGGACGGCGCTGTACAACGTTGAGAAAGAGGGTGGGGGACAGATAGCCCTTGTCGGGCCGCCGAACGCGGGCAAGTCGAAGCTCCTTTCGCGCCTGACCAACGCGCAGCCTGAGATAGGCGGTTATCCATTTACCACTCAGAAGCCGTTTCCCGGCATGATGGAGTACGAGGATATCAAAATCCAGCTAGTGGACATCCCGCCGATCACGCGGGAGTTCACCGAGCCGTGGGTGGCTGCCATCGCCAGGAACGCCGATGCCGTGCTGCTCGTCCTGGACCTCAGCGACGGGTCGGTCCTGGAGGAGATTGAAACCACGCTTCGCGTCCTTGAGAAGTTTCGGATAAGGCTCTACGGCTGGGACCGGCCGGTTCCGCCTGATGAGACGGGCATTATGGTGCCGAGGAAGACAATCCTCGTGGCTAACAAGATAGACCTGCCGGAGAGCTCCGAGAACCTTGAGGTCGTCCGGGACCTGTATGGCGAGCGCTTTCCCATCGCGCCTGTGTCGTCCGAGTCCGGCCTCGGATTGGAAGACTTGAAGCGGCAGATATTCCGAATGCTTGAAATCATCCGCGTCTACACAAAGGTTCCGGGCAAGCCGCCCGACATGAAACTGCCCTACGTTGTCCCACGAGGTACAACCGTGCAAGACCTGGCGACTATGGTTCACAAGGACTTCGCCCAGAGGCTGAAGTTTGCCCGCATTTGGGGCGCAAACAAGTTTGACGGGCAGATGGTTGGTCGTGACCATGTGCTTGAAGATCGTGAGGTAATCGAGTTACACGCATGAATGGTATCGTCCCAATTGATTCCGGCGGCATCATGCTGAGCTACAAGTGCAACTGCCGATGCCGCCACTGCCTTTACGCCGCCGGGCCCACATGGAACGGCTCCATGGAGGTTCAGGACGTCGGCGATATATTCCAGGGGCTTCTCCGGACTTCGCGCTATCTGCGCGGGTTCCATTTCGGCGGGGGAGAGCCGTTTCTCGATTTCGACCGCCTGCTGCGCCTCCAGAGGCTGGCGACTGAATTCGGCATCCCGATCGAGTACGTGGAAACGAATGCGAGTTGGTGCACTGATGAAACGGTGGCTCGGGACAGGTTCGAGCAGCTTTGTGATGCCGGGCTTCGCTGCGTTCTGGTGTCGTGCTCTCCGTTCCACGCGGAGCGAGTGCCCTTGAACCGGGTCACAACCGCTGTCAGGGTCGGCAGCGAGGTTTTCGGGCCTAACGGAGTGATCGTATGGGTGCCGGAGTTCTATCGGCAGCTTTCCCAGATCAGGACCGATGGGGTGATCCGGCTAAGCGAGTATGTGGCCTCAGTCGGGCAGCGCGCCGCTGAATCTATGATTCGGTCCGGATACAGTTTGATCTCAGGCGGGCGCGCAGGCTATGGGTTGGCGGATTTCTACGAGCGTCAGCCGCCCGAGAGCTGCCGGGACGATCACTGCCGGATGGAGGTGCTGGAGTCCGGCCATGCCCACTTCGACCCATACGGGAACTTCATCCCCGCCTTCTGCTCAGGTATCTCCCTCGGCGATGCCCGCGATTTGCCTGCTCTGTTCAGAGGATTCGACCTGAGCGCGTTTTCTCTCATCGGTATGCTTGTGGAGAGAGGGCCGTATGCACTCTACGAGTTTGCCGCGAGCGAGTTTGGCTATAAGCCGCTCGACGGGGGCTATATAGGGAAGTGCCACCTGTGCGTGGATGTCCGCAAGTGGATAAGAGAGCACACAAATGAGTTTGCCGAGCTCGCCCCGGCGCAGTTCTACGAGCAGTTGGCCGGCTGACCGAATGGGGTATTGGAGTAATGGAGTAGTGGAGTGTTGGGCCCCGAGTGAGCGTGTGGGTGGAATCCACACGCTAAGGGCACGAAGCCATCTGAAGATGGCTCAGGAACAGCGGTCGAGCCGCGGATAAGCCCCGCTGCAGGCGGGGGTTTATGAACTTAGCGCGGGGGTTTAGCCCTGCGCCTGCCTGGAGTGTTGGGCCCCAGTACTCCAATACTCCATCACTCCAGTACTCCACAAACGGTCTGCCGCTCAAGCTTCCACCTTGGCGGTTGCCTCTTCCGCCGCCGGAGCTCCCGCCTTTTCTTCTCTAAATGCCACCAGGAAGGCGATGGCGCAGATGACCGTCAATGCGCACGGCACCAGGAACACGCCTTGCCAGTTGGTGACAGCCTGCGCGCCGGCGCCTGATGTAAACTGGTCCTTGATCGCACCCGCGAATATGCTCCCCAAGTACCTTCCGAGGCCGAGCACCACAAGTGCTACAAGACTCTGGGCGGACGCCTTGATGTCCTTCGATGCCATGGAGTCAACGTAGATGAAGCCCACCACGAAGAAGAACACGTAGCAGAACCCGTGAAGCGGCAGCGACGCGATCACCAGTATGGTGGAGTAGTCCACGTTGAAGAGCATACGCCCAATCGGCCAGATCGCTGCCCCGAGGGCGAAAATCGCGTAGCGTATCGGCCAGGCGATGGCGCCAACCGCGAGCATCCTTCTGGCGCCCAGCCAGGGCAGCCATTTTGGCAACAGGACCGCCATGGTGAAAATCTCAGCAAGCTGGGCGATAGTCATCACGAGTGGAATCCTGCTGCCTGCCACTCGGAGATGCTCGAGGAACGGCGATGTGAGAATGTAGTAGAACTCCAGCTCGGTGCCGACGATGAAAGAGATTGCCATAAAGATGGCGAAGTTCCGGTTCTTGAACAGCCGAAATGCCTCCACGAATGCCAGCGGATTTGCGCTTTCTCTTTTGGGCGGGGTGTCCGGCAGTGCGAGGCTGAAAACGCCCAGGATCAGCGCAAATACGCCCGCCAACAGGAGACTGTCCGCGGTACCCTCGATCGTGGAGAAGTGCGAGCGCCAGAGAGCGAGAAGCCAGCCGGCGATTATCCATCCGATTGTGCCCCATACCCGAAGGCCGCCGAACTCCCTTTCGGGATCCCTCAGATTGTGGAAGCAGATGGAGTTCGACAGAGCGAGCGTAGGCGCATAGAGCAGCGAGGAGACCAGCATCAGCCACATCATGCCCGAGAAGTCCCTTTGAAATGCCATTCCCAGCAGGGCGAGGCCGCCGCAGAAGTGCGCAGCCGCCAGCACCCGCTGAGTGGCTATATACCGGTCAGCTATTTGTCCGAAGATGAACGGGGATACGATGGTTGCGAGTGGAAGCAGGCTGAAGATGAGGCCGGTCTGCACGCCGCTGAGGGCCAGGTGGGTTGCATCCCTCATGCCGTGCTCGTTCGGCCCCAGGTAGGCTCCCAGCACCGGAGCCCACGCGCCCCAAATCGCGTATTGCAGGAACATCATGGAACTTAGACGCCAACGATAACCCATGTAGAAGCCCTCCTATTGTTGTATAACAAGCCTCGGCCACGGGACACTTCGACAAGTGGGATTGTCTTTCCTGCATCAGGCGCGTGCAGGATTGCTGGGAGCCTCTGTAGAAACTCGTCTAGGCGCTCAGGGCTGAAAGGAGTACACGAGTGAAGTCACACACCGAATACTTATGGTTCAACACCGCCAAGCGGCGCGAATACATCAACATCACGGATGAGTGCGATCGGATTCTACGCGAGAGCGGCATCAGAGAGGGGATGATGCTCGTCTCTGCGATGCACATCACCGCCGGCGTGTGGGTGAACGACAACGAGTCAGGCATTCTCCAGGATGCTGATGACATGCTGGAGCGCCTTGCTCCCTACAGCTCGAACTACCGGCACCACCATACCGGCGAGGACAACGGCGACGCCCACCTGAAGAACCTGCTCACCCACCACCAGGTCATCATCCCGATCACCGATGGCCGGCTCGATCTCGGCCCCTGGCAGACGATCTTCTACTGCGAGTTCGACGGCCGCCGCCGCAAACGCGTCGTGCTGAAGGTGATGGGCGAGTAACGCGGCTGGGTAACGAAACATTGACGAAGCCCCCGTCGTACACACCATCGTAAAGGAGGTGCGGTCTCGCATGCGGTTCGTGATTGCGGTTCTGCTCGTCACAGCGTTCCTGGCGTGCGCTCTTCCGGCGTGCGATGCTTCTAATGGCCGTGTCATCTACGCCTACGCGGATACGATGGCAAAGCAGGGGAGCGAGTCGGGCGCGTATGTCCAAAGGCCGGAGGGCCAAGTGGACATCCTCGAGAAAGACCTGGATTCCGGCGAGGCGAAGCTCCTCATCGCGGCTGCGTCGTTTCCGAAGGAGTTCAATGCCCCCATGGAGGTGCTGAGCGTTTCGCCGGACGGCAGATACCTCGTCGTGGGGCAAGCCGAGCGGGTCATCGTCAGCGACAAGCCTTCGTCCAGGCCGGACGCTTTCCCTGACGAGCCGGACCTCGAAATCGTGCCCGGCAAGCTGTGGCTCTGGGAGCGGGAGACCGGACAGTTCCGCCGTGTCCTGAGGGACTACACGACTGAGGTGCTCTACTGGTCGCAGACCGGGAAGCACCTCATCATCTTCGATGAGACCGAGAACCGTCTCCTCGTGTATGAGGTCGGCACCGGGAGGCTGCGCAGACTTGGGCCTTACAAGGGGGTCCGGGCGGCTGCATGGTCGGCGAAGGGCGACGGCGTGATCGTCGTGGATGGGTCAACCGTGTACGTACAGCCCGTTGACTGGACCGAGCGGAGGGTCTTGTTCAAATGGCCGGGGCTGATCCAGTCGATAGCGCAATCCCCGATGGGGTATGCAGGCTACGATAAAACCGTCCGTCTGGCTGACCGGGCCGCCCGCCATATCCGGGAGACACACATACCAGTCTACACCGACAATCCGTTCGGGGTTGGCCTTGCGTTCAACGGCGATGCGACCAGGCTCGCGGTGTTCACCTCATACAGCTACGGCGAGCCGCACATAAACACGGATGAGGCGCTCTGGTGTGTCGATCCAAAGACGGACAAGGTCTCGCGGATCTGCAAGTGGTACGAAAGCTATCTCCAGATCATCGGCGACGGCACAGGCAGCTTCGTCAGCCGGGACCTGATCGGCTGGCTGCCGGACGGGAAGTCGATACTTGTCTCAGGCTGGATCGCCTGGGCAGGGGAAGGCGTGTGCGACAACCGGGATGACTGGTACAAGCTCTGGGCCTACGACGTGACCGCGCGGAAGGACAAGGGCAGGGAACTCTTCGATTCGGGACCCGGTTGCCTGGCTCTCACTTGGTGGGCGGGTCGCCCCACTTCAGAATGATCCCCAGGGCCTCCTGCGGCCTGTTCAGCAGGGCGTCCCATGCCTTCGGGCATCGGCCCCCGGCGTCGAACGCATGCGTGATGGCCGGCTCGATCTCGGCCCGTGGCAGACGATCTTCTACTGCGAGTTCGACGGCCGCCGCAAGCGCGTCGTTGTGAAGGTGATGGGCGAGTAGGCCGTGGTTAAGTTCGTCCTACCCCCAGCATTGACGCCTCCAAGCCATGTCAGGTATACTTTCCAAGGGCATGGTGTGGAGGCGCTTGAACATCCCACATTACCTCAGGCGTAAAGTCACCTGCGCGCGTCTATATTCAGGAGGAGTATTGTAATGCCAAGTTCCTGTTGCCCCGGCGCCGATAACAGATGCTGCTGCGCCGGAAGCTCGCTCGATATCGCATCGCAGACCATAATCGGCCTTGTCGCGGGCGAAGACCCTCGCACCGAGGGCATGATGCCCGGCTGGGCCGTCGAAGTCGCCCGCCAGAAGCTGCTGTTTTTCACCGCGCCGGCGGATTTCCCGGCCCGGTTGAAGGCCGTGGGCGACGAGTTGTGTTGCCTGTTCCAGCAAGGGAGCATCGAGGTCCACACCAACTGCATCGCGTTCCTGCTGGGGATCGCGGACTCGCTGAACTCAGTCGTCGAGCTGCAGCATAATCTGCAAAACCCCGAGTTGCACGGCGAGGGGATTCTGTCGGATGCCGATGTGGCGACGTGCTATGAGAAGGCCGCGAACCTGGCGCTTGCCTGGGAGAAGCAGTCGCCGGAAGCGGCAGGGTTGGTCCTCGATTCCATAAAGGTCGAGGATCTGGCCGTCAACAAGGGTGACAATCTCTTCGTTGCCTGGGCGGGGAATTGGGAGGCCGAGCGGGAAGCGAATCCATACGCCTCGATATCCGAGTTCCTGCAGTGCTTCAAAGCCCTATACAGCCCCGATACCTATTACGTGGCGCTGTTCCTGGCATGGAAGAATGGCGAAACCGGAACGCAGTTCTTCAACGACTACGGCCTCCACGCGACCAGGTGCCGGAAGCTTGGAAGCCTCGGCGGCACTACCAATCCCGCGATCGCGGTTATGGGCGAGGACGATCTCGGCGGCAAGGGCAATATCCACGGCGAGGAGGCGACGCGGTTCATCGCGAGCCGGCCGAACAAGTGGCGCGAGGTCAGGAAGGTCATCGCCCGCGAGCAGCTTCAACGCGGCGAGCAGGATGACTGGGCCGGGACCGCCTTCACCGAGTGGGTCGTCGTTGATGCCATGCTCGGCCTGCGCTCGGTGTTCCTGCTGGAGGGGCTGGGCCGAGTCGCGTTCCAGCTAAGGCCCGACTGGCACTTCGATGAGAAGAAGCTGGCTTACGCCGGAGGGCAAATCTACGAGCAGCTCGGACGGCGGATGAAGGTGTTCGACGACATCCTCCTGGAGGGAGCGGGCGAGCCGTATGAGAGCATCGCCGCGCCCAGAGTCGGCAAGCCGAACAACCACTTCAAGATTTCATGCACGTCCCAGGTGGCGTTGAACATCGTCCGCGCGTTCAATGCAGGCTGTCATCCCGATTACCCGGATGCCTTGAAGGAGCGCATGTTCACCAACATGACCCTCAGCTACGAAGTGTCGCAGATGACGGCGACCTGGCTTGCGCTCGAGGCGGGCTTGGCCGAATACGAGAGGCGCACCGGCGAAAAAGTGGACGACGGCAAGGGCGGGTCGGTCATCACGAGCATGATCGGGCGGTTCAACGATGCCATCCGCATATACCGCGTGGAGCAGCTTCTGGCCGCGCTGCCCGAAGGCTCGCGCTTCAAGTCCGAGATCAAGCCGTCAGCCGTGAAGTCGCTGGCGGACGCCCCGCTCAATACGGACGAGTTTAAGGCCGAGGTTGCGAAAGCCGGCGTAGAATTCGACCCGGAGGCTGAGGAAGACGCCATTGACCGCGCGGGCACCCTGTGTACGAAGCGCGCCGTGATGCACATTCAGCACAAATACGGCGCGGACCGCACCCGAATACTTACTGCCTCAAAGCGGAACTTCGCCCAGAATACCGAGCTGCTGGACGTTCCGTTCTCCACCGATTTCGGGAATATCCAGCGCGCGTACCTCGACTTGAAGTTGGCCGGGATGCTGAAGGTGGATTCCTGGCGCACGATATACGACGGCATGAACCCCGACGGCACGCCCGTTCCAGGCTCGATCTGGGATAAGCGGAACCAGGTTCTGGCGAGGATTTGGCCGGACTGGGTGAAGGCGTTCGACCCGGACGGCGTGCGCCCCGAGGAGTACATCAACGCGATTTACGTGCCGCCGACGCTGAATCAGTTCATCGGCTTCTGGAACGAGAACGTCGCCCGCGCGAAGGCGGCGAGGGAAGCGGTGGAGTAGATATGAGTGCGAGCTCTTGAACTCGCTTTAATCCCACATGGAGTCCGGCCTCTTGAGGCCGCTTTGCTTTGATTCGACATTTGAAAGCGGTGCCGAGCCACCGCAATCCAAAGCACTCCAAGGGGAACAGCGCTATGGATTGGCCTCATGCGCCCGTACACCGTCTATCTGAAGCGGGAGCATTCATGGTTACGTGTGGCACGTACGGGAAGGAGCACTTCTTCCACGGCAACGGCCGGCTGTCCTTGTTAAATGATAACCTGCTGTCGCTCGCTGAGCGATACGGCTGGCAGCTTCAAGCATGGGCGGTGTTGAGCAACCATTATCATTTCATCGCTGTTTCGCCGGAAGAAGTTGGCACACTCCCAAGATTCCTCAACCACCTGCACACGGCTACTGCATCGGCGGTGAACAAACTGGATCACCAGCCTGGTCGCAAGGTCTGGTTTCAGTACTGGGATTCATGCCTGACTTACGAGAAGTCGTATCTTGCAAGGCTGAACTATGTACATAATAACCCGGTAAAGCATGGGTTAGTCTCCAATGCCGAGGAATACCTTTGGTGTTCCGCTTCCTGGTTCGAGCGTACAGCCGATACGGCCTTTGCCAAGGTTGTGCGGAGCTTCAAGACAGACCAGATCAAAGTGTCGGATGATTTTTGATGTGGAGTGCTATGGAATGCGAGCTCTTGAGCTCGCTTTAGTCTGGCAGCTTCCAAAGGCGAACCGGAAGAGTGGTGGCAAGCCACCGAACTCCATAAGGAAGCAGGTAACAGAATGGAATCTAAACCCTAAAGGCGAATCCTGGGGGACCCCAGCCATTCTTGCGGATTACCTGCGACACCTGATCAGCCAACCATTCGGCAATCTCGGCAGAGTCTGTTCCAGGGAACCGGACACGGAAATCATCTGCTCGGCACGTAAGCTCGATGCCGAAATTTCCGCTGCCGTAGCACACGCGCTCTGACCTAACCGTGCCCATACATGTTGGGCAGACCATCCGGAACTCCTTAATAGAATCTTCCGCATAACTCCAGTACCAGTCGAGCCCTAGGAAGCGGTCGTGGGTGTATTGCTCCCATGGCTCTTGTTTCCTGGTTGTCGGCTTTTTTACCAGATTGCAATGTATGCTGGGATTTTACGAGAAGGAAAGCGGTGATCGCCGTGCTCAAGAGGAGAAGACAACCTGCAAGGCATAACACCCAGACTGGGAGTGTGACGGGCTTCACAATCCACTTGAACATAATTTTCGCTGCTACAATAAGCACAGCGAAAACGAAGGCGACTATGATGCCAGCCCAATAATCAAGCAGTTTGTCCCAAATACGTGCCAGAAAACCTTTCTTGTCTTTTTCTTTTCGTGCCATAAATTTCTCCAAGTGCCAATCTTCCAACTTGATTCCCGGAAGTCCGGCTTACATAGGGAAAAGCGGTCTCAAGCGACCGCACTCCATATTAGAACAACAGCTTCAAATGCCCCCGATGTGCTCGGCACCGGAGCCGGGAGGGCGATCCGCCGCGGCGGACTCAGAATGACGGCTTAGTGTCGGCTCAGCAGCCCCCGACATACTCAGGCCATCGGGAGCTTCGCCCCCCATCACTCCACCACTCCAATACTCCAATACTCCATTTTTAGAACAACAGCTTCAAGTGTCCCTCGATGTGCTCGGCGACGAAGGCGTAATGCTCCGCCTCATGCCGGTGCAGCGTCTCGTATATCTGTTCTCTCCTGTTGTCGAGCAGCACGCCGTAGGATATGTGGAAAAGCTGCCGCACGTTCGGATTTGCGAAGAAGCCCGGCAGATCATCCGGCGGCGCGGCCGGGAAGTGCTCCTTCGCGATCGAGACGTGGTAGGCCTTCTTGCTCTCGTCGAGGTACTCCAGGCACAGCCCGTACAGCTCCCGGAAGAGCGGCGCGTTCGCCGATGCGATCACCTTGACCGCCTGCAGCCAGCTGGTGCCGGAGGTCTTGATGTGGAAATTGCCCCCAGTGGCCTCGCTGAATAGCCGATAGATGCTGAACTTGTCGCTGCCGGAGTGGAGGCTCAGCCGGTAGCCGCCCATCTGCCTGCAAAGTGCAGCGTGCGCGTGCAGTGATTCCGCCAGCGCACCCACGTTCCCCTCATAGTCCACGCCTTTCTGGAACTGGCCCGGGAACTTCGGCGCGAGGCTGCTGAAACCGATCCCGCTCCGATGCAGATACTCCGCCACGAACAGGTGATCCTCCACACTCGTATCGCGGCTGCCCTCGTCAATGGAGACCTCCAGGTCGAAAGCGGGAATGATGCCCTTGACGAGATCGTTTGAGTGCTTGATCTGCTCCATGGCATTCTCGTAGATCAGCGCGGATTTCAACAGCTCCTGCTCGGAGATGGGTGCGCCGGACACCTTCATCTGGCCGGACTCGGCAACGATGCTCCGACTCAGCGGAGAGAGTCGGTCGGCGGAAGATGCGTCTGGGTCTTGCAGCCAGTCGCTCACGTCCAGCGTGTACATGCTGTATCCCGCGCGAGCGCCCATCATAAGGTATTCTTCGTCCTTGATGTGATCGGCATCAGCGCCGAATTTGCCGGTATAGCCCGACTCCAGCACACCCATGACCGCCTTGAGCAGCACGTCCTGGAAATCCCGCTCGGTGCGCATCAGCTCTCTCGGAGACTGCTGGGCAGGCACTGGAAAGACGGGATAGCGTCGGAGCACATCCAGATGCGCCGCGGATACCAGCCCCAGCCGATCGCCCGTCCCGAACGAAGCCTTTCTGTCGCACGGCGACGGAGAAATGGGCGCTGTGGCCTTCAACTCTTGGTAGTTCTCCCAGGTGAGCGCGTGCAGGCTGACGCTGTCACCGGACGGGAGTTTGACATCTTGAAGAACAAGTGCGGAGAGTTCCAGCGTTTTCCTGGACTGGATCACCCCGACGGCCTTTCGCCCGTCACGCGCGGCGACGAATAGCCGGGTTCCATCGCTGACGGTTCTAAGGGATTGGGGATAAAGGCTGAAGCCGTGCTTCTCCAGCAAAGCGGTGAGTTCATGTATCATGGACGTGCTCCTTGTGTATTATCTGGTGCGGCCGCTAGAGTATAGCACGTCCTTCTTCGGCCTGTACAGGTTGATTAGGGGCTGTTTCGGCAGTTGCGAGAGGGGAACTGCGGGGACGCCGGATGAAGTGGCTGTCCCCGCGGTCTGGGTCGGATGTTCGGGATGGTTTAGAACATGGCAGCGCCCGGCGTCTGGCCGGGGATGTGCATGTTCTTCGTGTAGGTGTTGCAGTCGGCGTGGTCCTGGTGGAAGTTCACCATGACGCCGGCATCGGCGACGCATTGAGTAGCGTCATTCCACTTGCAATCCCGCGCGGTGCATAACACGACCTTGCCTTCGTTAAGGTTTTCCGCGCCCATCATGCCTTCGTGGTGGTGCATATGGAATCCCTCCTTCGAAATAGATCAAAATAATGCTACCCGGCACGCCCTCGTGATAAACAGGGAGGTTTGCTCGTGAGGAGTGAGGAGTGAAAGGTGAAACGTGAAATGTAATGCCATGAGGCTCCGAATGCTGGATGCTAGCTGCTAGCGGCTAACTGCTATTGGCTGGCTGCTCTCAATACAGCCCTTCGAGCAGGACGTTCCTGCCGAGGGGGATGACTTCGCAGTAGCGGGAGAGGCTGTCGAGGAAGCAGCGGTTCGCGCACAGCCCGCCGGAGACATGGAGCTTATCCGGGCGCTGGACGAAGTTATAGACGTTGAACGCAATCCCATGCACGAAGGCTGCCAGCGCCCTCTCGGTAGGCTCGCCGTGGATGATCGCGTCGAATATCTTCTCAATTGCGAAGACTCCGCATGTCACGGGAATCTTCTCGTCGCAGGCCGGCAGCGCGTCAAAATCAATGCTGTAGTACTTTCCTAGCAGCTCCAGAGTGAAGCCGGTGCTTGCGCCGCATGCCTGGTTCCAATCCAGCTTGCGCACCTTGCGGCCGCGGAATCTGATAAACTTCGTATCCCGGCTGCCGATGTCAACCACGGTGAAATCGTTTTCCGGGACCAGCTTGAGACTCCCCTGGGCGAGGGCGATCAGCTCGTTTTCATATTTCAGCGTGCGGCTGCGCCCGAGGTGTCCGGTTGCCACCCGAAATCGCAACGCCCGGTCGCGCAGGACTTGCTGCGTCGGCCTGATAACGACCTCACCGTCTTTGAGATTCTTGATTTTGCTCCACGAGCTGCCGCAGTCGGCAATCAATGTTGACATGGCAGAGCACCGCTTCGCGAGTGATGTAGGTTTCAAGTTCCAGGTTCAAAGTTCCAGGTTGCCAGCCGGCGCCAACCTGAAACTCGAAACTAAGGCCTCAGCCCATTCGAATGAATGCCGCAACCTGGGCGACGACGCTGTTCGTCAGCGGGCCATCGCAATCAATGTATAACCCGTCATACTTCTCCGCCAGATAGCGCGCCAGGGCCGTTTTCTGGCAAAATGTCTGCGCGTAGAAAACCGTCGGCGCCCCTGGATCCACGTGCATTTCTAGCTCAAGATCGGCCGGCACTCCGGCCTCCACGCACCGCGTCCAACCGTAAACATGTGTGGTGTTCGGAAAGAATTCGAGCAGCCGCATGTCGTGAGGCGGCACGCCCCAAAACCCGTGCGTCGGCTTGACTTCTCGATGCCGTCTCCTATTCGGGATGCGAACGCCGTCCATGATCCGGTTGACCTTTTCAAGCAGCGGGAGGCCCGACGTGGCTATCGTCACCGGGCGCCTTTCGGTTTCAATATTCCTGACCTCCATTATCGGAAAACCGAGGTCCCGCAATATTAACGATGCAAACCGGCCTCCGTCGCACTTATCCTCACCAACCGAAGCAATGATAAGGCGCAGATCGTCCTTTAGATGGAGTGCGTTATCTACTATGTTTGTAACTATCTGGCAGTATGCCTCGGGAACTATTCCAGAGGCCGGGGCGTTCATGTCTACGTCGAGATCAATGAACTCGTCGTATGGATACATGCGCCCAACCTTCGCCAGAACTTGCCTGGGAGGACATCCCCAGTAACCTATAAACAACCTGCGTGCCATAGTTCCGCAACGCAGTATAACATATGGTCTGCTTTCAGTCCAGAGCGTTCCGCGTTCGCCTTTACGACTTGCTTACGGTTGTGCTATGATTCATCTGTCCTACCTCGCTTTCTGAAAATTCGGCGGTTTTGGCTGTGCCTCCCATGCGAAATAATGAATCCAGGGCATCGGATCTCATTCCGCGACGGAGGGGACCGCCGATGGTAGGACCCTGGCTCTCGGGCGAGAAAATCAACCTGCGTCCGCTGCGCGATGGTGACGCAATTCGGCGCGTCGGGTGGCTCAACGATCCGCAGACCGTGAAGCTGTTCACCGGCTCGGAGCCTGTGTGGGTTTATAAGCGGGTGGATGCTGAGCGATGGCGGCAGACCCTGGAAGCTGGGCGATTGGCGATCGTCTGGGCTGTCGAAACCAAGCGGCATCAGCACATAGGCGATGTGGATTTGCACAACATGGATCGCCGGGCGGGGCTGGCAAGGTTGACGATTCTGATTGGCGACAAGGCGTTTTGGAATTGCGGCTACGGCACGGATGCTATCAAAACGCTGTTGCGCTATGCCTTTTCAGACCTCGCGTTGGAATCGGTTGGCCTGCGGGTCTACGGGTTTAACAAGAGGGCAATCCGTTGCTATGAGAAATGCGGATTTACCCGGGTTGGAGTCGCCCCAGAGCCGGGCGAGATATGTATGACTGTTAGCAAGGAACGCTTCTTCGTGGAAAATCCGGATGCCAGTGCTGTTCACACTTGACCGCCTAGATGTCTCGTTTAACTCCACACACGTCCTGAAGGGGATAACCGGGGAGATTCACGCTGGCGAGTTCCTCGGCATAATCGGCCCGAATGGGTCGGGGAAAACCACTTTGCTGCGAGCTATGGCCGGCGTGCTGTCGCCGACCTCGGGCTCCGTTATGCTGGATGGTCGGGAGGTCGCTCGCATCCCCAGCGGCGAGCTGGCCCGTCGGTTGGCCGTCGTCCCGCAGGATAGCCCTGTCGCGTTCGACTACACGGTTCTTGAAGTCGTCCTCATGGGTAGGTCTCCGCATCTGGGGCGGTTCGAGCTCGAAAAAAAGCGGGATGTGGGCGTAGCTCTGGATGCTCTCGATAGGACCAACCTGCTGCACCTGGCGGACCGCCGCATCAGCGCGCTCAGCGGCGGCGAGCGCCAAAGGGCCATGATCGCCCGCGCGCTCTCCCAGGAGGCCGATATTCTGTTCCTTGACGAGCCAACCGCACACCTCGACATAAACTACCAGGTCGAAATCCTGCATCTTGTCAGGCGTGAGAATCTCGAGCGCGGCAAAACCGTGGTTGTCGTCCTGCATGACCTCAATCTGGCAGCCGAGTTCTGTGATCGGCTGCTGATGCTTTGTGATGGCCGGGTCTTTGCATCAGGTCGGCCGGAGGACGTGATTACCGTGGAGAATGTGCAGCGGGCATACGGCACGGCGGTATGGGTCAGGCGTCATCCTACTTCTGGAAGGCCTTATGTGCTTTCTTTGGGCAGTCGGGCGGTGGCTGCGAGGTTCGCGGGGCCGGCGCTGAAGTTCCGAGTGCATGTGATCTGCGGCGGCGGCAGCGGCGGACCGGTGTTTGCCAGGCTGCTGGAAACGGGCTGCGAGGTCACCGCCGGCGTCATAAACATAGGTGATACGGACCAGGAAGCCGCCGAGTCGCTGGGGATCGAATACGTGGAGGATGCGCCGTTTTCTCCGATATCGGATGCCGCTGAGCGTGCGAACCTGGAGTTTATCGGCCTGGCGGATGCCGTAATAGTCGCTGATGCGCCGTTCGGGGCTGGCAATCTGGCAAATCTGCACAATGCGGTCCGGGCTGCTGAACTGGGAAAGCCTGTAGCGGTCATCGGAGGGCCGGAGACATTCGCGGCGCGTGATTTCGCCGACGGGAAGGCAGCCGGCATCCTAAATTCTCTTATAGAGCGGGGCGTGTCGGTTCTCGAATCGGCTGACGCAGTGCCCGGCTGGATTGTGAAAACCACAGGGGTGTAGTATAATAAGCTGGCGCCAGGGGTCTTGTGGTGGAACACGGATGCCTCGAACAGACAAATGGCACGATGGATCCTCGTTCATTTGTCCGTTCGTGCCATTCGTGTTCGATGTTTTTGGGATGCCGAATCTTGCTAAACAGCCTTCACCACTTTGCCCGCCTTCAGGCATTTCGTGCATACCTTGAGGGTTTTCGTTGTGTTCTTATGAACTACGCGAACAGGCTGTAGGTTCGGCAGCCACCGGCGCTTTGTCTTGGGCGCGCGGAGAGCCCACGAGCCGGAATGCTTGTGGCGGATATTCTGTCCGAACTGCGGGCCTTTCCCGCAGATATCGCATACGTTCGCCATTATGTCAGACCTCCTCGTTTGGTGCGAAGGGGAAACGATTAATCTCGAAACTACAATCCAGCCCATTGTGGCCGCTGTGGCGGACACCCGGCTATGATAACATAACCGAGGCAGGTTTGGCAAGAAGTTTATCGCCATGCGTGACGCACTCATCGAAAACATAATTCGTGCCGTGAAGACAGTCGGCCCTCAGGATACCATTGGCCGGGCTGCTGAGGCGTTCCGCGTCTCCGGGCTGGCCGAGCTTCCCGTAGTGGCAGGCAGCCGAGTTTGCGGGATGGTCACCGAGGCGTTGGTGCTCAGAGCGCTCGCCTCTGGTGATCCGAAGGCGGCAATCGAGCAGCCGGTGTCCACGATCTTGTCCGACCGCGTCGTCTGTATCAATCCATATATGTCGGTCGGCCAGGTCGCGGAGATCCTGGGCGACCGCGGCCTCCAGGTTCTGCCGGTCGTGGGCGAATACGGCGCCTATCTGGGCGTTGTGACGCGGCAGGATATCGCAGGAGCTCTGTGCCTGACCATGAGGCCGCCCGCAGTAGCGGGTCTGGCGACGCCGCTCGGCGTGTATCTTACTACAGGGCATCTGCGTGCCGGCGTGGGCGACCCGGGGCTATTCCTGGCGGGCGTTGGGCTGATGATGATGTATTTTGTCGCCTTCTGGGCCATCTTTGGAGCGGCGTATCTCCTGGACAAGACTAACCTGTTTGGGCCGTGGTCGCTGTGGACTATCCTGGTTTCGCCGCCGATTAACGTATATAACTGGATGGATGCACTGAGGAGCGTGATGCTTGGACTGGCGCTGCCGATCTTCTTGATCCTGCTTCGAGTGCTGCCCACAGCCGGATATCATGCGGCCGAGCACCAGGTGGTACACGCGATTGAAAACGGCGAGCCGTTGAAGCTGGAAAACGTTCGGGCCATGCCGAGAGTTCATCCCAGATGCGGTACGAATATTTTCGCGGGCGTACTACTCTTCATGGTTGTTCGGCGGATACTCTCGGACGATATCGCTATGCTGGTCACAGTGCTTGTGCTCGTATTCGGTTGGCGGGCGATTGGGGGCTGCCTGCAGTATTACGTGACTACTAAGCCGGCGAGTTCAAGGCAGCTTGAGAGTGGGATTAGTGCGGGCGAGGGCCTGCTCGAGAAGTACCGCGGGAATCCCGCCTACCGGGTGACCGAATGGCGAAGGATTTGGAATACCGGCATGCTGCAGGTCCTGGTTGGATCTGCGGTAACTGTGATAGTTATGCAAGGGCTTCATCTGACGCCGCCGGGATTCTTCTAGGGGGCTCGCTTTGTCGGGGGTGTCTCCGAAGCTGGCAGAGAAGCCGAACTTTTACTGCTCAACCCCCGTCAATACAAAGCAGGGGCGTGGATACATGAAAATTTTTCAGCTATTAATAAGCGCGCTTGTGATTGCGTCTGTGCTGCTCGTTGCTCCGATGTCCGCCGGCACTTTCAAGGATCGCGACGGCGCAGCCCATCAGTGGTCCGTGGACGAGTCCCACGCCGTGATATGGGACGGCGCACCGTATGTTCCATTCGGAATTGTCTTCGAGCCGAAGTACCTCGCGTCGGGGCAGACCGATGAGAATTGGGCCGCCGACGAGGAGGCCGTGGCGGCTTTCAAGCTCGCCGGCGTTATGGACGTCATCGTTAAGCCGGGCAAGGCTGTTACGTCCGTTCCCGTTGAGGCATTTCAGCGGATCGTTGATTTGCTCGAAACCAACGGGCTGCGCTACGGCATAGAACTCTACGATCCCCCGTATGCTCCGATCTCAGGATACGTTATACAACCTACCGTCAACAGGGTGGAGGACATACGGAGCTCAGGCCCGATCATACGCAGCTTTCCCGATGCCAAGACCGCTATCTATGCCCTCTGCGATGCCAGAACCGCTGAGGTCATGGCGGTCGGCCAGGAAATAGCGATGAACGGGGAGGTCACCGTACATGCCACAGTGCGGACCTCCGCCGATCACATTTTGCTTTTCTATCCCCAGAGGGCTGTAGCCGATGGAAATGCGGATTGGGGACTGTCCGATATCTGGAGCGATTACGATCGGCATCGTGACCGTTTGGTTTCGTTTCTGAGTCGGGTCAAGTTCGGTAAGGGCCTGCGCTTCTTTATAGATCCATTTACTGAGAGATTTGGGATACATGGCGATGTCCAGAGCTTGATTCCCACCTCGAAAGCCTTTCGTATCGAATACGCCGCCTGGCTGTCAAGGAAGTATGGTGCGCCCAGGGGCCTGGGTGACTCTTGGGGGGTACTCAGGCATGCTGTGGCGTCCTTTGATGAGGCTGCTCGCTTGATCCCTTTGTGGAATGCCGGTAGGGGTGCGCCGGCTGTCTACGACGATGGCAGCGCGAAAAGCTATTCGGTAAATACGATGGCGACAACCTTGTGGGCGGACTTTCTGGGATTTCGGGCTGTTTCTATTAGGGGGTATATGGATGCTGCGGCGGATGCGCTCAAACGTCTGGTCGCAGATGTGCCGGTAGTTTACACCGCGGCCGGATTGCAGCCTATTTTCCAGCCTGGTGGGTCGTTCGGGTATGATGGGCTTGCTGTTCCGGCCTCAAGCGATGCGGCTGTGGGTGCAGGCCGGGCGTTCTCGCTCGCCGAGGGTTCTTCCAGAAATATGTGGATAATCGCCCGTTTTGGCTCTGCTGGAGCTGCTTTCGCGAAGAAAGAGGAATTGTTCTCGGCGGTAAATGCTCTCCGCGATTTGGGGGTGAAGGGGTTCTTCGCCGGCAACTTGGGTGGAACGGCCGTCGGAAGCGCGGACTTGTTGGTTTGGCTGGCCGAGTATTCGTCGGTGAGCGCTCAGGATAAGCAGTTTGTTAAATACCGTCCTGATGTAGTTTACTATCCTGAAAGTTTTACCCGTGGCAGCATCCGGCGGTTGTCCAGCGGCGCATGGTGGCTTCCGGCGCTCAAGCCGGGAGCGGAAATATATCTCGGCTCTGCCTTTGCTGGATATACCCTTGGCGATCCGAAGGCGGCCGATGCGGAGGTATATGTTTGGTCTCTGAAGGGTAACCAGACGATGACTCTGGTCGCTACGGATCCTGTAACAATCATAACCACCGCCGGCGAGACGATGGAGATCAAGCCCAAAAAGGGACGCGTGCAGTTCCCTGTCGGAGAAGAGCCGGTCATCGTCCGTGGGATTGGTCTGGATGTCTTCCTGCCGGTCGAGGTAGCAGTCGAGGAGATGCGCGCGCTGGAAAGCCTGATTGCCAAGGCGGGGCAGAAAGGGATGGAAGTCACCTCGTACAAGCGCAATCTGAAATATGCAAGGGATTTGCTGGATAAAAATCAGATCGGGCTTTGCATTGACCTCGTGAGAACTAACACAAGCGAGCTCAGCCTCAGCATAAAGGGGTTGGAAGGGACTCCGGTCCCCGGTCTGGGCGGGCCGCCTGTCGGCAGCTCGGAGGCGCGATGAAATCAGTCGTTTTCTATGGGCCGAACCGGTTTGCAGTGGAGGATAGGCCGACACCCGAGGTTGGGGAATACGACGCTCTCGTGAAGGTGTATGCCTGCGGAATCTGCGGGACGGACGTTCATATACTGCGCGGCGAGCATATAGTGCGGTTTCCTGTCGTGCCCGGCCACGAGTTCTCCGGCGAGATCGTGGAGGTCGGCGGCAAGGTAACCAATGTGAGCGTCGGCGACCGCGTGACCGTTGATCCGAACATCGTTGACAACACCTGCTGCTTTTGCCGCCGGGGCGAAATCCATCTGTGCGAGAATCTGACCGCTCTAGGCGTGAACTATGATGGTGGTTTCGCCGAGTTCTGCCGCGTGCCGGCGGTCCAGGCGTACAAGGTCCCCGACAGCGTCAGCCTCGACGAAGCTGCAATGGCCGAGCCGCTCGCCTGCTGCATCCACGGGATTGACCGCGCGAACATCGTTCCGGGCGGTACTGTGGTGGCACTGGGAGCGGGTTCGATTGGCTTGCTCCTGATTCAACTTGCGCGAATCGCCGGCGCCAGCCGCATAATCGTCAGCGAGCCGGATGAAAGGAAGCGCCATCTGGCCGCGCGCTTTGGCTCCGATGTCCAGGTGGATCCATCGAGGCAGGATGTGGCTGCTGAGGTCGCAGAGCTTACCGGCGTTGGGGCGGATGTCGTCATCGAGTGCGCAGGCCGCCTCGAGACCGCCCAACTCGCTCTCAAGCTCGCCCGGCGGGGCGGAACAGTCCTTCAGTTCGGCGTCGTAAGCCCCGACCAGCTTGCTGCGGTGTCGCCCTACGACATCTACTACCGTGAACTGACGGTGCGCGGATCCTTTGTGAATCCCTTTACCCATGCGCGGGCGATCGAGCTGTTGGCATCGAAGCAGGTGAAGGTTATGCCCCTGGTTACCCACAGATTTCCGCTTGACGAGGCGGCGAGGGCGTTTGAAACAGCGCAGGGCAAGGACGCTGTGAAAGTCCTTCTCGTCCCCGAATGAGTGAATGCAGATGCCCGGATTCCGGAAGATCCTGAAGAAATGGCTCCTCGACTCCTACGACTACCTCGGCCTGGCGCTGGCATCCAGCTTTCTGTGGTTCAGCGTCACAATAGGCGGCTTGGCAGCGATCAAGTCCGGTTTTGGCAGCAACTCTCTGCTGCTGCTTGGCTCAGCGGCCCTTTTCTACGTGCTGTTAGTCGCTCCCATGACGGCGGGCGTTTACTTCATGGCTAAGAAGATCGTGATCCGGGATGAGCCGTCGCTGCTGGACATGCTGTGGGGCTTCAAGGATTACCTGGCATCAAGCTGGGCGCTCGGCCTCGCGCAGGTGTTCGTCACGCTCCTGATAGTCGTTAACTCCTGGTTTTACCTGACGCGCGGCGTCCTCGTCCTGAAGCTTCTGGGAATCCTGTTCGCGTACGTGCTGCTTCTCTGGGGGCTGAGCGCCGTATACCATTTCCCGGTGCTGGTGGAGCAGCGGCCGGGCGCGCTGAAGGTACTGAAACGCGGGGTTCTCCTCATGTTGGACAACATTGCCTTTACGGGCGGAGTGTTCTTTGTTATAATCTTGCTTACTTGCTTTTGCACAATTACGCTCCTCGGGCTGCCGCTCCTGTATGTTGGGATGGCGAGCATCCTTCAGACGCGGGCGCTTCGCGCGCTTTTTGTCAAATACGAACTCCTGGAGCCGGAGCGGGAATACGCGCCCGAAGCTGAATGATCTCGCGTGAAAGGAATTTGGTTCGATGGCGGATGTGACTTGCTTGGGTATCCTTGTTGCTGATCTGGTCGGGAAGCCGGTTGACGAATATCCGGCGCGCGGGAAACTCGTGCTGGTTGATCGACTGGAGCTTCACAGCGGCGGCTGCGCTTCGAGCACCGGCGTAGCCCTGGCGAAGATAGGCGTCAGCGCCGGTGTTGTGGGGAAAGTCGGAGACGACGGCCTTGGAGATTTCCTGGTCGGGGTTCTTAAGCAGCATGGGATTGATACCCGCGGCGTTATCCGCGATCCGAGTGTGGGGACATCGGGCACCATGGTGATGGTTCACTCGGATGGCGAGAGGAGCTTCATTCATTACATAGGCGCCAACGCCGGCCTGACCGAGAGCGACGTTGATTACGGATTGCTCAAAGGCACGCGCATGCTTCACGTCGCGGGATCGTTCCTTATGCCGGGGATTGACGGCGAGCCGACCGCGCGCGTGCTCGAAAAGGCCCAGAGGATGGGAATTACCACCACGCTGGATACCGCATGGGATTCAAAGGGGCGCTGGATGAGCCTCTTGAAGCCCTGCCTGCCCTACATTGACTATGCCGTGCCGAGCATCGAGGAAGCGCGGATGGTCACCGGCAAGCGCGAGCCGCCGGACGTCGCCAAAGTGTTGATGGATCACGGCGTGAAGACCGTCGGTCTGAAGATGGGCGAGGATGGCTGCTACATCCGCTCTGCGGATGCGGAGCTTAGGATTCCCAAGTACAATGTGGAGGCCGTTGATGCCCTGGGTGCAGGCGACTGCTTCGCAGCCGGGTTCCTGACCGGCATCCTGCACGGCTGGGATTTGGAGAAGACCGGCCGCTTTGCGAACGCCGTCGGCGCGTGCTGCGTTATGGCTCTGGGCGCCACCACCGGCGTCAAGAGCCTCGAAGAGACGCTGGCCTTCATGGAGAGTTGCAGTTAAATGCACAGCAGTGAACTCAGAGAGAAATTCCTTCGGTTCTTTGAGGAGAAGGGGCATCTGATTGCCCCGAGCGATTCGCTCGTCCCCGACGACCCTACGCTCCTCTTCACCAGCGCGGGGATGGTGCAGTTCAAGCCTTTCTTCATGGGCGAGCGGGTGCCGCCGCGCACGCGGATTGCGACCTCCCAGAAGTGCCTCCGCACGGGCGATCTGGAAATCGTCGGCACGACTCCTTTCCACCACACGTTCTTCGAGATGCTCGGGAATTTCTCGTTCGGCGATTATTTCAAGGACGAAACCATCGCCTGGGCCTGGGAGTTCCTGACCGACGTGCTCGAGCTGCCGCGCGACCAGCTTTGGATCAGCGTATACCTGAAGGATGACGAGGCCGCCGAGGTTTGGGAGAAGAAGATCGGCGTCCCAAGGGAGCGAATCGTCCGGCTGGGCGAGAAGAGCAACTACTGGCCGGCGAACGCGCCCAGCGAAGGGCCAAACGGACCCTGCGGCCCCTGCTCTGAGATATTCATGGATTTCGGCCCGGAAGTGGGATGCGGCCGCGCGGAATGCGGCCCGGACTGCGACTGCGGCCGTTTCAGCGAAATCTGGAACCTGGTATTCACTCAGTACAATCGTGAGGAAGGCGGCGTGCTCGCTCCGCTGCCCAAGAAGAATATAGATACCGGAATGGGCCTGGAGCGATTGGCGGCGGTCGTGCAGGGCACCAGGACCAACTTCGAGACCGACCTGTTCCTGCCCATTATCAAGAAGGCGTCTTCCATCGCCGGAGTCGAGTACGGCAGGGACGAGCAGACGGATGTCGCACTGCGGGTAATTGCCGACCATGCGCGGGCGATGGCCTTTGCAATCTCGGACGGTGTGATACCCTCGAACGTCGGCAGGGGGTATGTCCTGCGGCGGGTCATCCGCCGGGCCGTGCTTAAGGGCAAGTCGCTCGGCCTGGAAGAGTTTTTCCTCGATCAACTGGCGCCAATCGTCGTTGATATGATGGAGGACACCTATGCGGAGCTTCGGGAGCGGTCGGGCCATATACGGCGCACCATCCGCGCGGAGGAGGAGAAGTTCCGCCGGACGCTTGACCTGGGCCTCCAGAAGCTGGAGGAGTCAATCGAGCGGCTGACGGCCGGAGGCGCGGCGGAGTTTCCGGGGATGGAGGCTTTCATCCTCTACGATACGTATGGCTTCCCGTTCGAGCTGACGCAGGAAATCGCGGCGGAGCGGAGCCTGTCCGTGGACACTCAGGGCTTTGAGAACGCTATGGAGGAGCAGCGCCGGAAAGCGCGGGAGGGCAGCGACATTTCCGGTGCGGTGTTCGTCGGGAGCTTAGGCGCGCTCGCCGAGATCGAGAAGGTCGAGCCGGAGACCGAGTTCGTCGGGTATCGGGCCTTTAGCTCCGACGCTCGTGTGGTCGGCATCCTGAAGGGCGGCGAACTGGTGGATTCCGCTGCCGCAGGGGATGAGGCCGATGTAGTCCTGGACAGGACGCCGTTTTATCCGGAGAGCGGCGGCCAGGTCGGCGATGTGGGCGCTATTACCTGCGGCGGAGCCGAGTTGCAGGTCGAGAGCACGGCCAGAGTCGGCTCGCTGATCGTTCATTCGGGACGTGTGAAGGCTGGCGAGATCAGAACCGGCGATGCGGTGACGGCTTCAGTAAATCAAGAGCGCCGGATGAGCACGATGCGCAACCACACGGCCACGCATCTGCTCCACAAGGCGCTCAGGATGATGCTCGGCGACCATGTCGTGCAGTCCGGCTCGTTGGTGGAGACTAGCCGGCTCAGGTTCGACTTCACTCACGTTGCGCCGGTGACTCCGGGAGAGCTTGAGGAGGTCGAGAAGATAGTCAACGACGAGATTCTGCGCGACGAAGAGGTACAGGTGTTTGAAACCACGCTGGAGCAGGCTAAAGCCGACGGAGCGATGGCCCTGTTCGGCGAGAAATACAGCGGCACTGTCAGAGTTATAAGGATCGGCGATTTCAGCATGGAGCTGTGCGGCGGCACGCACGTCGGCCGCACCTCTCAGATAGGTTTATTCAAGATACTGAGCGAGGGCAGTGTGGGCGCCGGCCTTCGCAGAATCGAGGCGGTAACCGGCTCCGCCGCCCTGGAGTACGTGAGGGAGCGCGATCGGCTGCTGAGCGGGGTCGCGGACGCATTGAGAGTAGGTCCCGCGGAGGCGCCGGAAGCCGCCGCGCGGCTGGCCGATAATCTGAAGGCTTTGGAGAAGCAGATCGAGGCGCTGCAGAGGAAAACCGCGGTATCCCTGGCCGACGAGCTTGCGGCTAAGGCTGTGGAGTACAACGGCGTCCGCCTGGTCGCCGCACGCGTCGGGACCGGCGATGTGGATATGATGAGGTCTCTGGCCGACAGCCTTGCGAGCAAACTCGGCTCCGCGGTTATCGTTCTGGGCGGCCCTTCGGATGGGAAAGTTGTTTTCGTGAGCAAGGTCACGGCGGACCTTGTGAAGCGCGGGTTCCATGCGGGTAACCTGATTAGAGAAGTTGCAAAAGTTGCCTGCGGTGGCGGCGGCGGACGTCCGGATTTTGCGCAGGCAGGCGGCCGGGATGTCGGCAAGCTCGACGAGGCCCTGGAAAAAGCCGAGGAACTCATCAAGCAGCAGGCTTGAGGATTTGCTCCCTTGTAGGAGTCCGCCACGGCGGATCCGAGCGCCGGTCTGCCGCTCTGCCTGAGAGGATACCCGAATTGAGAATCATGGGCTTGGATGTCGGCGATAAGACCATCGGCGTCGCGGTGAGTGACGAGCTCGGCGTAGCCGCCAATCCCGTGGTGGTCATTCAAAGGACCGCCAGCCTGAAAAGAGACATAGCCGAGGTTCGCAGACTCGCAGAAGAGCGCGACGTCGGGCAGATCGTGGTCGGTATGCCGCTCATGCTCGACGGCACGGTTGGCATACAGGCTGAGAAGGTGCAAGCATTCGTGGAAGCTCTCCGTCGCCGGGTGCGGATTCCCGTAGTCGTGTGGGACGAGCGGCTGACTACCGTAGAGGCGGAACGCCTCTTGATGGAAATGGACCAGTCGCGCGCCAAGCGGAAGAAGATTATTGACAAGCTGGCGGCTGCGGTGATGCTTCAGTCGTATCTGGATAGGCAGTCTGCGAAGGTGAGTTCGGAGGTCGAGGGTGCGGAATAGGGCGCTGCTCTGGACCGGCTTGGCCGTGGTTGTCGTGGTTGGCTATTGGGTCGCTAGCGCCGTGCTGCTGCCCGCGGGCGGTTCCAGAGTGGTGATCGTGCAGATACCAAGGGGCGCATCGGCGGGCGACATCGGCCGGGTTCTGGCAGGGCGGGGGGTCATCCGCAGCGCGCTCGGGTTTCGTCTGCTGGCGCACTTTGCCGGAAACAGCGCCAGGCTTCAACCCGGCGCGTACAAGCTGAGTCCCTCGATGACGCCGCTTGCCGTGCTGGATAAGATAGCGAAGGGAGACGCTTACGCGCTGTGGATAACTTGCCCTGAAGGGTTTACCATTCGGCAGATCGGCAAGCGCCTGGAGGTGGAGGGAGCCGGCGACGCCGATCGCTTCTGCAGGCTTGCTGGATTCTGCGGGGCATCTTTCCCAACGAGCTTTCCGCATCCGCTGGACAGCCTGGAGGGCTATCTGTTCCCCGATACTTACCTCGCACCTGTAGGCGAGCCCGAGGAGAAGTTTATCCGGGAAATGCTCGCCTGTTTCGAGCGCAAGGTCGCAGTGCCCTTGGCCGCTGATATATCGGCGTCCGGCATGAGCTTGCACGAAGTTGTGACCTTTGCATCGTTGATAGAGCGCGAGGCCAAGATTCCAAAAGAAAGGGCCCTCGTTTCCGCCGTTCTACGCAATCGGCTGAGAAGGAATATGCGCCTCGAATGCGATGCTACCGTCCTATATGCCTTGGGCAGGCATAAGAACAGGGTGCTGTACAGGGACCTCGACGTGGATTCCCCGTACAACACCTACCGGTATGCGGGTTTGCCCCCAGGCCCGATTGCCAATCCCGGCCTGGCCTCGATCCGGGCTGCTTTACATCCGGCGCGGGTTGATTACCTTTACTATGTGGCGCGGCCGGACGGCTCGCACATCTTCAGCCGCACATTCGCAGAACATCAGCGAGCCAGGCGGATTGTCAGAAAGGATACCCTCTGAGTTGGCCGATTGGTTGAAGCTACTATGCCCGGCTGAGCACGTCGAGTCGGTGGTTAGCATTGATGTTGCGAAGCTCAAGGAGCGGCGGATCAGCGCGCTGCTTCTCGATCTCGACAACACGCTGGTTCCATGGCAAAGCTACGATGTCGCACCGGAGATAGAGGCGTGGATCAGCGAGGCTGCGCGCCAGGGAATGAAGTTCTGCATCGTCTCGAATACGCGTACCCCCACGCGATTGCAGAGCCTTGCGGCTGAGCTCGGCTTGCCGTTCGTACGTCGGGGCGCGAAGCCGCGCCGTGGTGGCTTCCGAGAGGCACTAAGTATCCTCGGAGCGGAGACTGCTCACGCCGCCGTAATCGGCGATCAGATTTTTACCGATATTTTAGGTGGTAACAGGTTGGGCTTATACACGATACTGGTGCGTCCCTTGCACCCCAGGGAGTTTGTCGGTACCAAGGTAAGCAGGTTCTTCGAGAGGCTGGTGCTGAGGTTGCTGGAGCGGCGAGGAATGCTCAAGCAGCCTGCTCCATCGGTGGAACAATCGGCCGAGACAGACCGTCAGATGAATACGGAGCAATGATTTGGATAGAGCCGTGACCGGGGCGACCTGTGTGACAGGGGTATTTGGATATCCAGTGCAGCACAGCCGGTCGCCCGCCATGCACAATGCTGCGTTTCGGGCGCTGGGGCTTGATTATATCTACGTTCCATTCAACGTGCACCCTGACAATTTGGAAGCCGCAGTGCATGGAATCCGGGCGCTCGCCCTCGTGGGGGTGAACGTCACTATCCCCCATAAGGAGCGTGTGATCGAACTCCTCGATTGGGTGAGCGATGACGCCCGTCGGATCGGATCGGTGAACACCATTCACAACTCGGAAGGTGTTCTCAGTGGGTACAGTACCGACGGTCCCGGATTCATCAGGGCGCTGGAAGAAGCCGGCAAATCGCCGGGTGCCTCGAGGGTGGTTGTCTTGGGGGCGGGCGGCTCGGCACGCGCAACTGTATGCGCTCTGATCGCCAGTGGGGCAAGCGTGACAGTGGCGAACCGGACCTACAGCCGCGCGGTGGAGCTGTCGGAGTCGTTGAACTCGGCGCTGGGAACAGGGGCCATAAAGCCCGTTGCCCTCGACAGCGCCGAGGCTCGAAGGGCCGTCCTGGAAGCGGATCTACTGGTCAACTGCACATCTGTAGGGATGCACCCGCACCTCGATGCGCAGCCGATCCCGTCGGAATGGCTGCACGCGGACCTGTTCGTGTTCGACCAGATCTATAACCCTTTGGAAACCAGGTTATTGAAGGCAGCTAGAGCGGCCGGAGCGTGTGGAGCGAACGGTATCGGAATGTTGGTTTTCCAGGGGGCGATATCCCTTGAGATTTGGACGGGGCAGGCAGCGCCGGTAGAAATCATGAGGCAAGCGGCCCTGGCTGCCGAGGGCTGAGGCTGCTTGGCAGGCGGCGCTGGCGGCTGTTGCGCTTGGTAGGGCACGATGCTATAATGCTTTAGATGAGCGTAATATCGGAAAGTGGCGGGTTGTTGGGAGGCCGCTAAGCAAATGGTAGCGATGAGAAAGGATATTGGAGAGCTGCTTCTTGAGGCGGGAGTAATCACTCCGGAACAGCTCAACGAGGCAAGGGAAACCCAGAAGGTCGCGCCGGGTGACATCGGTCAAATCATACAGGACCTCGGGTTTGCGAACCCAAAACAGGTCATGCAGGCGCGGGCACGGCAGCTCAATATACCCTTTGTTGACCTCACTACCCAGAAAATAGATCCTGCTGCGGTCAACATCGTTCCCGAGCACGTAGTCAGGCGTCACAAGGTGATGCCGGTTAAGAAGGATGGCAATCGGCTGTCCGTAGCCATGTCCGATACGCAAAATATCATGGCGCTGGACGACCTCGGAGCAGTTACTCGAGGCCTGCAAATTGTGCCCGTCCTGGCAATGCCGGACGCTATCGAGGATGCGATCAACCATCACTATAAGGGCAGCGATGACCCAGGCGGAAACCTCCCGGCGCCCGGCGGCGCTTCGTTTGGTATGGGTCTTGCAGGTGTCAAGGCGGAAATCGAGGCTTACAAGTCGCGCGAGCTGGCTGAAGATGAGGACCCGGATGCTCTCGTTCAGGTGGCCGAGCAGGCGCCCATTATCCGCGTCGCCAATACCATTATCCAGCAAGCGATCCGGGTAGGCGCGAGTGATGTTCACGTCGAACCCGATAGGCGGCAGGTGCGTGTCCGCTACCGCGTGGACGGCGTGCTCCACGAGGAAATGACTATCCCGAAATACATCCAGGCGCCGCTTATCTCCCGTTTCAAAATCATGGCTGAGATGAACATTGCCGAGCGGCGCATTCCGCAGGACGGCCGCATTCCCGTCCGTTTGGATAATAAGGATTACGACCTCCGCGTTAGCTGCCTCCCCACCATCTACGGCGAGAAGATCGTCTGCCGAATCTTGGATAAGAGCAGCGTCTTGCTCGGTCTCACGAAGCTGGGCTTTAGCTCGGAATGCCTCGCCAGGCTCGAGGAGCTCATAATTCAGCCGAACGGCATGGTACTTTCGACCGGCCCGACAGGCAGCGGCAAGACCACTACGCAGTATTCAGTTCTCCACAAGATCAACTCTGTTGAGAAGAACATAATCGCCATAGAAGACCCCGTGGAATACCAGCTCTCCGGCATATCGCAGGTTCAGGTTCACGTGAAAGCCGGACTGACCTTTGGTACGGCGCTACGGTCCTTCCTGCGACAGGACCCGGACATCATCATGGTTGGCGAAATGCGCGACCTGGAAACCGCCGAAATCGCTGTGGAAGCCTCCCTGACCGGACACCTCGTATTGTCGACGCTGCACACGAACAACGCCCCATCGGCGGTCATTCGTATGGTGGATATGGGCGTAGAGCCGTACCTGATATCCGCGACCGTCATTGGGGTACTTGCCCAGAGGCTTGCACGCAAGGTTTGCCAGAATTGCAAGGAACAGTACCAGGTGCGCGCGTCGGAACTGCGCGTCCTTGGTTACCAGTCTCAGGACCGCGATGAGATGGTCACCCTGTGGCGAGGGCGCGGTTGCGAAACCTGCCGGCATACCGGCTTTAAGGGTAGGAGCGGAATTTTCGAGCTTATGGTCACAAACGACGAAATCGCCGAGCTGATAGTCCGCCGTGCGCCTCTAGCGGATATACGCGAAGCCGCCAAGGCCAACGGCATGAAGGAGCTGCGTGAGGACGGACTTGATAAGGTGCTTGCCGGCGTAACCACGCCGGAAGAGGTAAGGAAAGTCGTCTTCACAGCGGGGCATTGATGGATACGTGATGCGTGATATGCGAAAGAATTGCCTCTCTCACGCGTTGCGCATCGCGATCCCTACGGAGGTGTCACCTTGCAAGACGGTGCTATTACCACTCAGATGCCGCCGAGACCTCAGGCGAAGCCACGGCCTGTCGGGGATGTCCACATTGATGACCTGCTAAGGCTGGTCGTTGAACGCGGCGCGTCAGACCTCCATCTCGCCGTCGGTGTGCCTCCGATCCTTAGACTTGACGGCCAGCTCATGCCGACGAGCTACGAGAAACTTGCAGCCCAGGATACCCAGAGGCTGGTTTATGATATCCTGACGGATGAGCAGATTCAGCGATTCGAAGCAACTCTCGAGCTTGACTTCTCGTATTCCGTCGCCAAGGTATCGCGTTTCCGAGTGAACGTATATCGTGACAAAGGCTCGGTCGCCACTGCATTCAGAGTAATCCCAGCGAAAATCCCAACGGTACACGAACTGGGCCTGCCGCTTATCCTTGAGGAGTTGACGAGGAGACCCCGTGGCCTGATTCTGGTTACCGGCCCTACAGGCTCGGGGAAATCTACAACGCTGGCAGCCATGGTGAACCAGATCAACAGCGAGCGCAGTGCGCACATCATCACGATTGAAGACCCGATCGAGTACCTGCACCAGCACAAGCTCAGCATTGTGAACCAGCGCGAGTTGGGCTTTGATACCAAGTCGTTCGCTAATGCGCTGCGAGCCGCCCTCCGCGAGGATCCTGATGTAATCCTTGTTGGCGAGATGCGAGACCTCGATACGATTTCGACGGCCATAACCTGCGCTGAAACCGGCCACCTGGTCTTCGCAACCTTGCATACTAACAACGCTCCGCAGACTGTGGACCGAATCGTAGACGTCTTCCCGTCCGAGCAGCAGGAGCAGATCAGATTCATGCTGTCTAACAACCTCGAAGCGGTGCTGTGCCAGCAGCTTCTGCCAAGGGCGGGAATGCCTGGTCGGGTTTGTGCAATGGAAATAATGACAGCCACGCCGGCCGTCCGCAACCTGATTCGGGAGTCGAAAGCTCATCAGTTAACATCTATTATCCAGACCTGTGCGAAGGTAGGCATGCAGACTATGGATCAGAGCCTGCGTGATCTCTATCAGAGAGGAATTATCTCGTATGATGAGGGCCTTTCCCGCGCGATGAACCCTGAAGAGTTCAAGACCATGGTTTCTGCTTTGACGCGTGGGAAGTCTGCACAGGGAGGCAACTCGAACGGGCGGTAGTTTATCTGATCCTTACCGGGTAAGCATGCACCGCAGTTTAAGAAGGTGATCGAAGATGGCAATCTATGCGTACACGATCCGGGATGCAACTGGCGCGCTGCGGCAGGGAACCAGAGATGGCGAGAACGAGCGCGCGGTGGTGCGCTGGTTGCAAGAGCAGGGGCTTACCGTAGTCAAGGTCCAGCAGACCAGGGTTGCAAAACCGAAGTCGGCGGGCGGTGGCTTTGGCCGCGTGAAGCTTTCGGACCTCTCGATCTTCTGTCGGCAGTTCTCCACAATGGTGGATGCAGGCGTATCTCTTGTGCGATGTCTCTCTGTACTGGGTGAGCAGACGATGAGTTCGAAGCTTCGGCGGATTATTGCGGATGTCGAGGCCGAGGTACAGGCAGGTCAGCCCCTATCCAAAGCTCTGAGCAAGTACCCGAACGTTTTCAGCAACCTGTTCGTCGGTCTGGTTCATGCTGGCGAGATCGGCGGCGCCCTGGAAGAAAGCCTTCAAAGGTTGTCTATCTTCCTTGAGAAAGATATGGAACTGCGGCGCAAGGTGCGCGGCGCGATGACCTATCCGTGCATCGTTATGGTCGTCGCGCTGATCGTCGTTATCGGCCTGGTTACCTTCGTACTGCCGAAGTTCATGCTGCTATTCGTCGAGCTTGGCATGAAGAAGGACTCCATGCCGACAATGACGGTCATGCTGATGAATTTCAGCGACTTCCTAACTACCAAGTGGTGGATCGTGCTCCTTATGCTGGCGGCGTTTTACACCTCGTTCAGGATGTTCGTGCGGACGCGAGTGGGACGCCGGGCGTACGACCGCCTCAAGTTGAAAGCCCCTGTATTCGGCAAGCTTAACCATAAGATATGCCTGGCAAGGTTCTCGCGGACCCTTGGCACGCTTCTGGTCAGCGGGGTGCCTATATTGCAGGCGCTCGAAACGGTGGCCGGTACGGTGGCGAACGAGATTATAGGCGACGCAATCCTTGAAGCGAGATCGAGGATCCGCGAAGGCGACCGGATCGCTGACCCCCTTCAAAAGAGTAAGATGTTTCCGCCGATGGTGGTCCAGATGATTGCAATCGGCGAGGAATCCGGCGCTTTGGACCAAATGCTCACGAAGATCGCGGATTTCTACGAGTCCGAAGTAGATGCCACACTGCAAAGCCTGACGTCGGCTATCGAGCCGTTGCTGATTGTGTTCCTGGGCGCTGCAGTCGGTTTCATAGTTATCTCGATGTTCCTACCGCTGATAGCCGTCATACAGAACCTCACCGCCGGCGGCGGTGAATAGCACTTAGGAAGCGCATATCACGACCATGCCGGAATGGCTGGGCATATCAATTGCCTTTGTATATGGCGCCGTAGTCGGCAGCTTTCTGAATGTCTGTATATGGCGTTTGCCGAGGGAGGAGTCGCTCGTCAATCCCGGCTCCCACTGCCCGCAGTGTAATGCGCCTCTGCGCGCGTGGGACCTCGTGCCGTTGTTCAGCTTCCTGGCGCAGCGATGCAAATGCAGGTACTGCGGAGCGCCGATTAGCTGGCGGTACTTCGGCGTGGAGCTACTGAGCGGCCTGTACTTTGCTTTTGCGTATTACTGGTTCGGCCCGCGAGCGGGCTATCCGGCTTACTGGGTTGTGGATTTCCTGGCATACGCGCTGTTCGGCGCGTCGCTGATAGCGATCTTCTTTATTGATCTGGAGCATTGGATCATTCCGGACCATCTCAGTCTGTTCGGAATAGGAATAGGGTTTGTGCGCGATTGCATAGGGCTCGCCGCCGGAAGCCGCGAGCCGTATTGGATAGGCCGGGTTCCGCTGCCGCAATCCATAGTGGGAATCCTGGTGTGCGGCGGCGTCTTTGTAGCGATAGCCTTTGTCAGCTACTACGTATTCAAAAAAGAAGCCATGGGCGGCGGGGATATTAAGCTCGCCGCAGCCGTGGGCGCGAACCTGGCCCTTGGCTCTGCGATGCTTTCGTTTCTGTTGGCGGTCTTTTTGGGTAGCGTTATCGGTATCGGACTTATAGTGGTGGGGCGCAAGACCCGCAAGGACTACGTGCCCTTTGGACCGATGATGGTTGCCGGGGCCATGATAGCCATTTTTTATGGAAATGAAATTGTGAGGATGTGGCTGAATTACTGGGCCTTTTGACTATTGGTCAAGCTCTCGAAAGTCCGCATAAGGGGGAATGCAGAATGGTTTCCAGAAGAAAAGAGGGCGGTTTCACTGTTATAGAAATGCTGACGGTTATAGGGATCATCTCGGTCCTGGCTGCTATTATCTTCCCGATTGTGGGGTCGGCCAAGAGAAAAGCAAAGCAGGCTCAGTGCATCGCTAATATGCATCAAATATTCGTCGCCCTGAAGCAGTTCCAACTCGACGAGCACAGGTGCCCGGATTTCATCGCCGGGCCTGTCCAGTGGGTGGACAGCAGTGGCGCGTACGTTCCTTACGATACCGGCGGAGCCATGGTTTCGCTTGAGAAGAATAGCGGCATGGTGAACGGTCAGATGGTCTCGCTCTTTCCCGAATACAACAACGACCCAAACGTGTACAGGTGCCCGGTGTCGAGCATGAATGCCCTCGGCGCGGAGTTCTCCACGGTTGACAAGGTGCTGGATCCGATGTATTCGCTGCTGGGTAACGGCGGTGTCACGCCAAATCGCAATGGTCTCCGTGGAATAGCGCCAGAGCCCGGCGCCGATGAGGGGTACTACCTGTATCAGTACAGCAGCTACGATTACCAGAATCCGAGGGGCGGCGCTGGCGATGAGGCGCATTACTGCCCCACGTGGCTGGATATGAATCTCGCTGCCAGCATGGGTGATGCCGACGTGGAGCGGCAGCTCAGGTGGAAGGCTCCGCCTGCCGATGCTGTGATCACCTGGTGCAGCTACCATAGAAGCGCCGATCCGGGTGGAGTTGACTCCGGCAGCAAGGATCTCGTGCTGTTCCTTGACGGCCGCGTGAGGCCGATGTCCAGCATCCCCATGGTGGATTGGGGGGACGGCTGGAGGATTAAGCCCGGGACTTAACGAAGGCGCAAACCGGAGCGGATAGGGGAGGTAACCGCGCATGCGAGTTCGGGCGGTTACCTCGTTTTCACATTAGGAGATTGGAACTTTAATCTCGCGCGTGAAGTCAAAAAACTGGAAAGTGGAACTCGCTTTCCGGCTTAGCAAGAACGCGAGTGGAGATGCGCCAGCTGGCTTCGTCGCGATGCTGTGCGGTGGATCGTCGGTTCGACTTCTCTGGGATAAACCGATAATTGGTACCAGGATGGAAGCGGAATCGGGCGCATTGATTTTGCGGTTTGGTCGGTGAAGCTTATGGGGCTTCTTCAGCGTTTGAAAGAGAGGGAAGGTATCTCGCTGGTCGAGGTGCTCGTCGCCCTTGCTGTATTTGTGGTCGGCATTCTGGCCGTGGTGCGCATGTTCCCCGGCGGCTTCGTCGCGGTAAAGCACAGCGAGAATGTCACTTTAGCCGATCGCCTGGCGCAAGCCGAGCTCGAGCGCTGGAGAAACAAAGCGGCCAATATTCCCTCCGGAATTCTGCCCTGGGGTTGGAACCCGGCTGCGGGTGCCTACACTGTGCTGCCGGATACGGATCCGGAGGACCTGCGCGACCCGGATGTGAACAAGTTCCGCCGCATACATGCCGAAGTCACGAAGATACCGGTTCCGTTGTCCATGGACTGGGAATATGGCTGCGTCTACATCCTCGGGTTCAGCCCTATTCTCGTGGGTCCAGCTCAGGATAGTACGCTTGTCGTTTACAGCGGGCCGATGAAACGCCTGCCGCTGCCCCGGAGCCTCGCTGGCCTGGAGATAAGCAGTTCCCGCGAGTATGTCATAGATTATGACGACTCCGACGGTGATTGCGAAGCCGCAGTGTTATACGTTAGTCCGGCGGTCTATCAGCGGGACTACGCGCTGACTTACTCGTACTGGCTGGAATCATCAGGTAAGGCGCGTCTGATTTCCGTTGTGAACCAGACCATTCAGGTTCCGTTGGCAGATGATGTGGAGGTGGCCCAGGGTTACCAGGCCGTTCCCATTCCTGATCCGGGGAACCCCGGCAGCTTGCTTAGGGACAATACCGACTTTATCGGCATAGATCGCGGGAGCGAGTCCCTGCACAGAGCGTTTATCGAATTGGCGCTTGGGGCGAACTGGGACGCGGATGATCCTTACGAATTCCAGATAGCGAGCACTGCCGCCGGCGTCCTGTTATTCAATCCCGCCGGCTATGGCTATGAGGAGCTGACCGCGCGGGGGAAGGAGCCGCTTACCGCTTATATGGACTACACGGTTCTCGATTGGCATATCATCAGCGAGGAGCGGAAAGTCGCAGATGTCATACAAAACCCGGCCGAGGGCGCCGTCAAGCTTTCTCTTCGTTTCCTGAAGCAGGCTGGCGTGACAACCGAATGGGATGGGAGCACCTACGGCGGCCTCGCGCCTGCCTATGGGCTGTCAGAGAGCATACTCGCTGTGGACATGGAGACGGGCGATATATACGATGATAGCTCGACGGTGCCGACGGGATGGCCCTCAGCCGGCGTGCCGGTGATGGACGTAAACTATAAGGATGGGATCGTTCGTTTTGCACCGCCGTTTGCGGGCCATACGTTCCGCATCTATTATCGCGCCGAGGGCGACTGGGCCGTTCAAACCTTTAAGGCTTACGATGTCTATCGGCGAAGTTACAATTTGCCGGGCACAATGCCGCCGGACTACTATGAGTATTATTACAATTCGGCGGCGTTCAATAGTGGAGACGACTACAAGGTATACTTCCGGCGGTGTTATGCCGGAAGCACCGTAGCTGTGGACTACAGATACGAGAGCTTAGAGCCGGGACAGCCTGCGACTGCGACGCAGCAGCATACGGTATACGGCGACAGTATCCAGGTATCCCTGGATACCGGGAATTGGGGGCTCTGCTACATAGACCTGCTCCCCAAGATCGAGCGCCTGCATCCACCCGACACGGAGCTGACAGTTAGGGAGGTTTCGAAGGTCTACGGCGTGTCGGTTGGCGCGCGGGTCATCTGGCGCGAATCGGGAGTGGGTTTCAAAGCAGGCCGTTGGAGACATAAAGAGCTGCAAACCTGTTTGATTCGAGCGGGCGGCTGATGAACTTTTTGGCGTTGGAGCTTGGCGATGAAGCTGCGAATCCATAACAACAAGGGGTTTACTCTCCTCGAGATCCTGACGGTGCTTGCGCTGACAATCATCATCATGGGTCTCGTGTTCGGCCCTATAGTGCACAGCTTCAACCTTATGCGGCGGGCGGAGGTCATGGTGCGCGCGCAGGATGACGCCCGCCTGGCCCTTTCGCTGGTTAGCAGGGACCTGGCGAACGCGATGTATGTATACGACAACACCAAGTACCCGATGGACTTCCCGGTGGCGGATCAGGATGGTAACCCGGTCGTCGTTCAGGCGCCGTATGCGAGGGTTGATCTCGTCCTGCCCCGAATGCGCGCGTACTGCACGTCTCCGGGTCACACGCCGGGTGTCGCAAGGGAGTACCGCAGGCATTACATAGATCCGAGCACCGGCGAAGAGAACGTTCTTTTCGACGAGCCCGTTCCCATATGCCCGGAGGATGGCTCGCTGCTTGAGCTGAGACCCGTTGAGCCTCTCACCCCGGATACGCACGTCGTGCGCTACTTCATCGGGTTGAAGGATCCGACCAAGCCGTACTCCAACGGGTACACGCATAAGCTGACCGCGGCGGCAGAGGACAACATGTACGTCCTGTACCGCGCCGAGTTCAGCCCGTCCGATCCCAAGCTGTTCGACAAAGTCTTGCCGGCGGACATTAACAATAACCTCGCGGACGGGAGCTTCTTCTACGGGCTTCACTCGGCTGAGTGGAGGAAGATCAGCCAGCCGATTGTGACGCTCGATGGCACGGACCTGATCAGGCTCAGGTACGAGAGCGGCGCAACGATCGTGACCCCCACGGTCCGATTCGAGCCTACCGCGATTTATAACGATCCGCTGGCGCCGACCTCGGACAGCGGTGACGACCCGGAGCACGGCGATACGCCGCCCACAGTGTTCAAGGCCGGCTACGGCCACTGGGTGTTTCCGTACGAGATAACTCTGGAGCCTGACAAGAGCTTGGTTGGGAGCAGCGAAAATTACTTCTTCAGCGCCATTCCGGGCCTCGGGCAGACCGCGCTCGATCCTCCCGATCACATGTGCATCTACCGGGTGGACCGCACCAAGTCGCCGCTGGCGTATAAGTTTGTCTTCAATATAAAACACTACGAGGAGATGAAGGCCGACTCGCGGTATGGCGCCGGGGAGATATGGACCTCCGATGATGACACCGGTCCCCAGCGGGCCTTCATGGTGGATACTGTGAAGGGAACACTGGATTTTTCGTTTCCGGTGGTCACCGCCAGCACTGAGGACGGCTTGAACAGGGCCGTAAGCAAGGCGGCCGTCACGGACGATATCAACGACAGCTACTTGGCCGACGTTACCTATCCATATCGGTACCTGCGCATCAACGAGACTGATGATCAGATATTGCGCAACTCCACGATAGCGCCGGGATCTGTGAAGGTGATAGGGCCTGATATGACACCCGGCCACTCGGCCGCGAATCCGGTGCCCTACACCAGACTCCCGTTCCTGCTGTACGACCCAAAGGAGAATCAGTACACGGTGGACCCGTATTACGATGACACCGGCACTGGGGAAGTCAGGTTCTGCTCGCTGCAAACCATTGCCGGAAACCCAGGGCCTCCGCTCCCGCCGGATGAGAGCGTGTTCGTATACTACGAAGTCCAGAACAACAAGAAGGGAGATGTCCTCCGGGCGAACTACGTGACGAAGAGCTTGATGACGGTTGCCATGGGAATTCGAATATACGACCCTGCCTCCGGCAGGCCGGAGTTTGTCGAGCTTACAAATAGAGTTCGGTTGAGGAATATCAGGACTTAGTCGCCAAGATGGGGCTTGTGATTATGGACAAAACGCAAGGCAGGATGCGCATTTTGAATATGAATCTACGCAACCAGCGCGGACAGTCTCTCCTCCTGGCTCTGTTGGTGATGTTTTTGCTCGTTTTCGTCGCCGGTCTGTTCGTCGCGCTGATTGCAAGGAACGTCGGCCGCGCCCACAGGAGCGGCGAGGTCCTCAGCACGGACTACCTTGCGGAAGCGGGCATACGCTATGCAAACGACCAGTTCACCTACGGCGAAGACGGCGCCGACTGGCGCCCGGCGCCTTCATATCCGGATGTGCTGACGGCCCCGGTTGACCCTGATCTCCCTGACCCCAGCGACCCCGACTACAGTTGGCTCATGCAGGGATTCAGCAGGTACAATTACGGGAAGGGACGCTTCCTCATCAGGGCTACTTACGATCCCAGGCCCGATGACCCTATATCGAAGTTCATCAAAGTCGAGTCCATCGGTCGGATCGGGGAAGTTGATCCGAACGACCCGACTACTTTCCACCTGAACCAGCCGATGCGGGCGCGCAGGGAGAAAGTCCTGTACAAGGCCATTGCGATTACCGATTACGTCAGGTTTGTCACGAATAAGGACCGCCGTCCCGGAGAGATCTCTCTGGGGACACCCGCCTTTATTACACAGCAGGGCACGCCCGATTTCGTGACGAGCTTCGGTGAGCATGCGGATGCTAACAGCGATGGGACGGTAGATGAGCATGAAGGCCAGGGCGGACCAATTCGTGTGAACGGCGATCTGCTGTGGCACGGCGAAAACCATATCTGGCTGGATCCACTCCGTGGAGAAGGAGTAGAAGTGGCCGGGGATATTCGGCACAGCGTCTATCCACCTACCAGCCCTGTGCCTGATGATGCCACGGTCGTCACGGTCGTTGAAGTCAACGGTTTCGGGGCCGAGCCGAGCAGCTCGCCCGATTTCAGCACAATTCCCCTCCCGCGCCCGGATGGTTCGGTTCTGGAAGTGGGCAGCTACCGCGACGGGCGCCCGGTGCCGGATCGCCCTCCTTATTACGGTCCTCGGAGCGTATTCCGGATCGAGCCTCCGCTCCTCGATGCCAGAGGTCCCGCCAGCCGCCTTGGGAGATACCGCGAGATCACGCGGAACTCAGGTGAGTGGAGGCTGGCCGATGACCCGCTTGAACCTGACAACCCGGCCAGGCAGTGGTGGTATAACACCGGCTACTATGGCTGGGGCGAGGGACTGTATATAAACAACCAGCATGATGTTCAGGAGGAAACCCCTGTATACACTCTCCGCGGCGACTGGACTAACCCCGGAGCGTCGGAGTACTGGAGAGGCCCGTATTACACGCCGCCGGCTGTCAGCATAATCCTCACGCCCTACGACCTGGACAGCAACGACGGTCCGGATATGATATTGACCCATTCCGGCGCTCCCGGCGCTCCCAAGTTCAACTGGTACGACGAAAACGGCAACGTGCTCAGCGCCACCGGCGAGCAGATACTGATGTCTTATCCTAAAAACGGTGTGATATTCGCGGAGGGAAACATCCGAATCAAGGGCATGCTCCCGCCGGACGTGCAGCTCACAGTCGTATCGGGCGCGACGATCTATGTAGAGGGCAATATCCTGAAGTATCGCACCGGTAACCCCAAGGTGGATCCGAGTCCGAGGAGCGCGATCGCGCTCCTGGCAACCGACAATATCTGCGTGAACACCACGCAGTTCTTCGGGCCCGTCAGGGGAGTTTTTGTGCCGGGTAGTGAAGGCAGCGAAGCGGCGCATTTCGAGGTCGGCCCGGGCAGCGAAGGCATTTTCTGGTTCGATTTCGCGTTTGGGGACTACCTGGCTAAGTACGGCGAAACGCCTGTTTCCCTGTACGTCAGGCATGCCTCCGACAGGGATGTCGCCGGCGACGCCTATATGAATATGCTCGTGAACTTCCCGTCACCTAATCCGGGCAGTGAGTGGACCGGCGTGTACGATTTTGGAGCGCTGGGGGTCGGCGGCGGCCCGCCTTCGTCTTACGCTTATCCTGTGAACTGGAAGGACCCGCTGTGGCAGCATCAGGTATTCGGGTTGTGGCCGAATCCTTCCGAGGATATGGGGGATTATGATTTCAATCCGGCGCCGGGAGTGTTCAACCGGATAGGCTTCCAGTTCGACGAGGCCCTGGCGGATCCGACCATTACAAAGGTGAATTATCTTCTCTCGCGGGCGGCGATTCAGCCTTGCGATATAACCATAGAGGCGCTCATGTACGCCCAGAACGGCTCGTTCTTCATCATACCCGGCGAGTGGTTCAACCCGGACACGAATGATACCAACGCCGCGTCCAGGCCGGACTACATCCCCCCCGAGGCGTGGGCGTGGCCGTTATACGGGCAGCCGCTGGACGTGCAGATAGTGATCCGGGGCGCGGTGAGCGAGAACCTGCCGGCGTCCGTCGCCGACGCGAGGGCGTGGATGGACAAATGGGGCTGGATACCGCCCGTACATGGGAGTTCCATCCTGGCCGTGGACGATACAACGCTTTACCGCGACCCGATGGATCCGAGCGACCCGGGGGGTCGCCAGCGCGGGCTGACATTCGTATACGACAGCCGCCTCTCGTGTCCGAGGGTTGATCCCACGGATTCGACTTCGCCGCCGATTCGGATGGACGCATACGAGCGGCTGCTGCCGATCACGCCGAAGCTTCCTGTCAGCCCGCAGATGCTCTACTTCGGCGAGCCGACGTAAATGCTGGTTGATAGTTCATAGTGGATGGACCCGAAGTGGGTTGGAAGTTCGAAGTTCGATTTCTTTGCCGAGGATAAACTCGACGGGGTGGGTGAATCATCATGAACAATAGATTTGTAAGCTACCTGGCTGGGGCCGTATTGTGTGTGTTTCTGGCGGGCGGTATCGCGCAGGCCGCGAGCTTCACATACTCCGAGCAGCGGAAGCAGATCAAGGCCGGAGTTGTGGTCCTCAGCAACGCGCCGCTTCCATCATCTACGTTCGTGAACCCGTATGTCTTCCACATCATGAACCAGCGCCAGGATTTGAAGCCGTCGGGCTGGGATTTCTACAACCCCCTGGCGCCGACGCACGTCACCGAGGGTATTGTGAACAGGTGGGGAGCTCCATATACGTTGAGGCAGGCCGTCCACAAAGACATGGGCTGCTATTGGGAAGTCTTCGTCGGTCTTGCGACTCCCGATGACATCGCTCAATTCGACGTCCTCCTCATCCCCGGCGCGGGGGTCCTCGAATTCACCGCTGGCGAGAGGGAGAAGCTCCGCAAGTTCGTGGACAACGGCGGCGTGCTCTGGATTGATAACTACAAGGGAGGCGCCCAGTTTAACGCAGCCGAACGCCGCTTCTTCATCAGGGACTTGCAGTTCGCGGGCGGCGTGGCTGGGCCGGTGTCCGTGCAGGATTTGGCTAAGGCTCACTCTTTGCTGAACAGACCGTTCCTGCTCGCATGGACAGATATTAACAGGCTGGGTGGGCGGCTCAGGCCCGAGGATCCTGCAAGGACGCTTTCCGGCGGCGCCGGCGGCGGAAAGCCTGATGAGCGCTACTTCATCTCGATCCTGGCTGCCAAGGACGGGCCGGTAGCGAGCGTGGCGAACTATGGGAGCGGGCATATCGTGGTTGTAGCCGAAGGGATCAGCGCGGCAATCGCCGACCCTGTCGGTGTATCGAGCAGTGGGCGCGGATTCTGCGGCGGCAATTTCGTGCTCGCCGAGGCTGAGGACCTGAAGTTCGCGTACAACATCGTGAGCTTGGGATCCCAGTACGCGACCTTCCAGAAGGCGCCTCGCCGTCCGGGCTACTCGTTTGCTGAAATCGGCGCGCCGTTGTCCACGCTGTGGGAATACCGGGCGCCAGAGGTCAAGTCCACGGCATCCTCGCCGGCCATACTGGACGATATGCTCTTCTATGTGGATGGCGCGGGCATGCTTCACGCGTTCGAGATGGTTCCGTCGAAGGATCGGAACGGTGACGGTGAACCGGACGATGGGGTAGATGACCCCGAGGGCGCTCCGTACGATGAGCTGTGGAGTGTGCCTCTGGGCGGACGGGCTTCTTCGCCGACGGCGGCCTATGTGCCGATAGGTGGCAAAATGACGCCCGTCGTCTTCGTAGCGCTGGCGTCCGGCCAGGTTGTCGCGATCAATGCCGTGACGGGAAATGTGATCGGGGACGTATTCTCCATGGGGACGACTCCCTTCCCGGCGGGTATGGACGTCCCGGCGCCGGCTTACGTGGACGGCACGGTATATCTGGGCGATGGAGTGGGCCGCCTCCACGCGAAGAACTATCTTGCCTCCGATCCGGCCGAGAGCGAATGGGCGAACCCTGGGACCGTGACATCCCAGTGTCCCGCGCATTCCCCGACCGCCGGATACTACTACGATCCGACGACCGGGGCAACCGAGCTCGTGGTGTATCTTGCCAAACGTGGAAATGGCCTGCCGGGTGGCTACGGTGAGCTGTGTTGCTACTCTGTGGCGGCGTTCAATGAGCGTCTCAAGGCGGAGAGCCTGAGCCAGCCCAGTCTGTTGAAGACACGTTCGGGCCATAGTACCAGCATCCTCAGCGACCCGAAGACCTGGGATCTTTATTACGTTGATCCAAACTTGGGGCTTCAGTTGGTGCCGGATGACAAGGTCACACTTAACCCTTCGGGCCAACCGGGCTTCTTCCAAATAAACGACGAGGATTACTTCGAAAATGTCATCAATGGTGCGCCTGTCATCGCTGATTATCACCTTGATTACGACGATATAAACGCGCGACCGCGCCGAAGGCTCAACGTCCTCCATGCCACTGCGCCCGCGCTTGATTACACCGGATTTGCATGCGCGCCGGCCACCAGCAGAAAGGACATTTTGTACTTCGCCGCGGAGAATGGCTCGCTCTATGCGGTCAAGGACAGAGGCTACGCTGAGGACCTCATCTGCAAGTGGCGCTGGCACCTGAAGGATGACCGTGCCCTTAGCGCCCTGGGGCTTTCGGATCCCAGGCCGGTCGGCTCTCCCGCCGTGGCGGGCGATATGGTGTACTTCGCTGTGAATGAAGGGGATAAGGGCCAGGGGTTCATTCTAGCGTTCAAGGCGGATCCGGTGTTCTCCGTGCATCTCCCCGAGCAGGCGGAGCCGGGAACGGTGAGGGTTAAGCAATACGACACCATGAACCCGAGCGTTGACCCGTTCGATTTGGGCGGCGGCGCGGCCCAGGACGATGTGCGCCCGAACGCTACCTACATTGTAGACTACGACAGCGGGAAAGTGACTATTTTGAACTTCCAGGGCGGCGGCCACTATCTCAGCGCCGCGCAGGACCTCATACTGGAGTACAAGCCGGTGGGCAGCGACACCATCCAGACCGCGCTTATCGAGGCGTTCAATCCCGCTCCCGGCGACAAGTGGAACAACCTGGTCTGGTTCGTGAAGCTGCCGCGCGCGGTTACCTCATCCTCTGTGGTGATGGGCGACATCCTTTACGTGGGCTGCGAAGACGGGAGATTGGTCTCGATGGACGTTGTGAAAATCGGGCGCGGCAAAACCGGCCCGGCGGAGCGCATCAAGTGGGAAGCGGTCGCGCCTCCTCCGCCTGGTAAGCCGATGGCCTGGGCCGAGCCGGTTATGGGCGTGGGGAACCCGATCCTGGCTGCCGTGGCGGGTTCTCACGGCATGCTGGCCGTCGCGACCGCCGAGGGCGTGACGGTTCTGCACAATCCCGTGACCCTGATAGCCGATGGAGACCGGCTGGTGGAGATGGATGCCGGCGGGCGCGTAGCCTGGTCGTGCGACTCGACAGTCGAGCTTGCTTACACCACAACGGGCGCTGGGGCTGCAGCGATGCCCGTGCTCGGTTTGGTGAAGGTTCCGTTCAACCGCCCTGCGGTGGCCAGGCGTGCTCCGTCAGGCGGAATCGTCGTCGCGGATACGGGGAATAACCGCGTCGTGTATATTGACGGCGGCGGCAATGTGCTCTGGCAGATCACCACTTTCGAGGATCCGGAGCCGAATCAGCTATTGCCCGCCGGCTCGCCGCTGTCCCTGAACAGGCCGAAGGATGTCTCCATGTGGGCTGTCAACGAGCCGGTTGACCCGAGCGATCTCAGCAAGCCTTCGTTCCCGGCTTATCATTACTTGATTGCCGACAGCGGGAACTATCGGGTGCTCGAGGTCGTCGCCAGGCGTGACCCAAACACAGGGCTTTATCGAAACGAGCTGGATTGGACTACGAAGACCCTGGCCGAAGGGAAAAAATACGAATACGCGAGCGCGAGGAGCATTTACGGCCCGGCTACAAGCGGTCCGGCGCTGGTGTGTGTGGTCACGAATGAGGTGAGCGACGCGCAGGGGGTATGTCCGGGCGGCGCGCTGATAAAAATCACCGGCATAGGTACGTCCGACGAGGCATACACCGTTTGCCGTGGGGACGATCCCGGCCTGGCTGTCGGGCCCGCAAGGCCGGTCTTCTTCACCCGGTACTACACCAGCAACACGGAGTACACCGACGTCGCGCTCGAGACCGATGCCGTCCACGTGGTTGTTTACACGGTTGATCCGGCGACTGGCACGGCTACTCCCAATGTTCGCCCTCCCTTCACGGCAGGGGATTACAGGAATGCCCCCCTCGACCCTGTCGATCCTGAACCGTGTGGACTGCCCCTGGCCGCCGCCTATGCCCAGGTTCTTCCGAACGGCAATGTGCTCGTGACAAACAGGGCGACCGTCGGCTCCGGGCTGTTCAAAGGGGAGATATTCGAGCTGCGTTTTGACGGTGTGCAGTGGTGGATTGTCGACAATTCGCGAATCGGGGCGGCGACTCCCAACAGCCACGGGCTTCGGCAGCCGTCCAGCGCGGAGAGGCAATTGAATCGGTGATGCCGGATCCGCCTATGGCGGGTTCACGAATAAGAGTATGAGTAAGAGTATGAGTACGAGGGAGAATAGAGGAACTGCTTCTCTGGATCCCCTTGTCCACCGAAGCTTCAGCGAAGGCGGATGGATCCCTTTGAGCCGTCTATTTTCGAGGTGAGATGCGTATGAAAACCAGATTGATAGTCTGCATTGCTCTGGCGGCGGTTTTATATATGTCAGCCTGCGCGTCGGCCCTTGCACAGGTCGAGTGGCCCATGTTCCGGCACGACGAGCAGAGGACGGGGCTGGTATCGGCGACAGACGACGACGTCCTCGGCCTATACAGGCCCAAGCCGATATGGATCTTCCCATACCCACGGGCTCTCGAGGGTGTGTTGGACAACGACCGCCTCGATCTGGATCCGCCGCGGGACGATCCGAATTTCAGCGCCACAGGCGACTGGACGCTGGTCCCCGATGTCGAGGAAGCATACAACAGTGATTACCTGTTCGCCGATGCAGCTTCGAAGGATTTGGCTACCAAGTCGGCTACGTGGAAGTTCGAGTGGACGGGCGCGATAGCCCAAACCTCCGCCGACTTTCGCATATATGTGTGGTTCCCATCGTCCAACAAAGGAATAGAGGGCAAGCCTCGTTGCCGGGACGCGCACTACACGGTTAAGGTAAACGGCAGGATTGTCGGCGAGTACAAGATTGACCAGACGTACGGCGGATGGTGGGAGGACCTTGGCGGTCGGACCTTCTACGTTGCGCCTGTGGCGGTTGGTGAAGCGCAGACGATCGAGGTTATATTAACCAACGAAACAGACCGGCGGAATGATGATGGCAGTGTGGTCCAGAGCTGCGTGGTCGCCGATGCCGTAATGATCGAGCAGGATGGAGGCGCAGTCCACTCCTCGCCCGTCGTGAGCGACAGTTACTCGCTGGTTATGACCTGCGTGACCAGGAATATATCGCTGGACGCTTTCGGCGGATTCTCGGGAGCCTTGGACTTGGGCTTCATTTACGGTATATTCACCGAGGATGACCCGGCAACGGCGGGCACGGATGAGCGCGGTTTCCAGAAGTGGCAGTTTCCGGCTGAGGATCACAACTGGATACAGCGCGGCATTTCGTCCACTCCCACACTCGCCGACCACAACGGCTATGAGGTTGCCGTCATCCCCGCGGCTGATGGCACGGTATACGCAATCAAAACCGAGACGGGCGCCCTGGTCTGGCGGGGGCCGGGATATTTTATTGACGATCCGACTTCCACCGTCAGCGGGACCGAGACCTGGCTCGCGCCCGCGCTCGCGGATGCCAATGCGGGCTATCACGACTACGAAGGGAATACCTACAAGTATGTGAAGGCGGTCCCGATTGATCCCGACCCCGAAAAGCCTACCGTCTCAACCGCTACGTGGTCCCAGACCGTCCGGAAAAAGGGATGGTATGCCGTCTGCATCTGGATTCCACCCTCGACTGCCACCGAGCGTTATATCCCTGATGCGTGGTACACGGTGACCACACCCACTGTAATAAAGAGGAAGTTCTATGTGAATCAGGGCCAGGGCGGCCAGTGGGTCCGCTTGAGCGGCAACTTTTCACTCGATATCGGGGATAACATATCCGTCGAGCTGAGCAACGAGACCGGCCTGGGCTCCACTCCCACTCCGCCGGGGTTTGATATAGAGAATGCGTATGTCGTTGCGGATGCGGTAAAGATTATCCCCGCCGACCTGGGCAGCTTCGAATACTCCTCGCCCTTGGTGAAGCGCGGGTCGAAGCCCGACCCTGCCGATCCTTCCGTTGAGATTGAGGTGGACTACATTTATGTGGGCTGCAAAAGCGGTCGGGTCTACAAGCTCGAAATCGGAAGCCCGGACCCGGCATGGACGTATCCCGACCCGAACGACGCCACGTACCCCCATCCGATCGGCCCCGTTTACGCGTCGCCGGCCCTGAGCAAGGGCGGGGGTACTGTTTATATCGGCTCCACGGATGGACACGTTTATGCCCTGAGCACGAGCGGCGTGCTTCAATGGGTTTATCCGCTTAAGCCGCCGCCGGACTCGCCTCTGGACCCCGCTAACCCGCCGAAGGTTCTTCCGCAGATTTCCAGCACTACCGCAATCGGGGATTACGTGTATGTCGGACTCGGCGGCTGGGGAAGCCAGGGGTACGACTTCAACCCGGAGGGCCGGGTACTCGCGCTTAATGAGGGCGACGGCACCCCGGCCTGGTGGTATCCTGCTGCGCCTCCGCAGCCCAATCCGCAGCCCGAGGGGGTGGGCGCTTTCGTCCGCTCCTCTCCGCTTTTGATGGATACCAAGGATGCCTCCGGTAACGCTATTCCGGGCCTCTTCATCGGCTCGACGGATGGCAAATTCTATGGGATAAAATCCCAAACCGGCGCGGGCCTCATCGAGAGCGGGGTCTGGCCGCCCCCGCCCCCGCCCCCGCCCGGGTTGCCCGCGTATCCCGCGATGGGCGGCGGCATGTACTCCAGCCCTGCCGGCGCTGTGGTGGCGAAGAGCAGTGACCGCGAAGGCAACTCGCTGCTGAACAAGCCGATGGCGTTCGTCGGCACGAACGGCGACCGAATTTGCCGCGTGAACCTCGACAGCTCGAGTGAGAAGAAAGACTGGTGGTGGGATCTGTTCGGCGCAGTCCAATCGTCTCCCGCGCTTCACAGCCAGAGGATCTACGTGGGCGACATGGGCGGCTTCACCTGGGCGTTCTCGACAAGGGCGGTCGCTGACGACGGCGGCGGTTTCGCACAGGAAGGCTGGAACATGGACGTCGGGGCCGAGCCGCAAACCACCGGGTCGGATACGGATGACACTGGAGGTCGTCAGGCTAAGCCAAGGATAGACGTGTTCCTGAAAGACCAGTATGACGCGTTTCTGGCGGCCGCGGAGGCGAGCAGGAGTGCTATTCCTCCCACCCCTATCGTCTTCCCGGATGGCAAGGCTAGTCTGGATGAGTTGGCTCGCGGCGCGATGGAATCGCAGGTGAGGTTCAAGTACGAATGGGGCGAAACCATTTACATTATCGTTTGGAACCTGCTCGATCCGAACGAGAAGCCAAAGACAGGCACTCCGATAAGACCCGGCGAGTTGGGTTTCCAGGGCAAGCTGGAGGCCGGGCACAGGGTCACTATGACGATGAAATCGGTGGATACCGGCAAGGGTGCGGATGTCAGCGAAACGCGCGGCATGGAGGGCAAGTCCAGCTACTTTGTCGGAAAGACGGGGGACGATGACAGACCGGTCTTCTATGCCACGTTGGAGTATACGCTGAGCAGTTCCGGACCGAACAAGCCGCAGACGCCCGGGTCGGAGTTCGAGATGTACGCTAAGGAGATTGTGTCGCGCACCTCGAAAGAGCAAAAAAAGGACAAGAGCAGCGAGGAAGTCTACGTGCCCAGGCAGCACCCGGTGACCGAGCCGCTGGCCGAGCCATACGAGCATCAGCGCTTCCAGATAAACAATCCGCTCGGCCTGATCTGTGTCACTCCCGGCGGGAACGTTCCCATTGGCGTCGTCCCCAGTGGGGATGACGTCAGGACGACGCACGACACCGGATTCGCTAATGAGAACGGCAATGACTTGCAGATACCATACGAGTGGGGCGGATATACGTCGCATAATACGACTTCCCCGCCGATGGATGTGACGGTCTGCGACAGGAGCCACCTGTTCAAAATCAACCAGTCTATCACGAAGTTCCGGCTGGAGCTGCACGACTTGAAGTGGCTGGGCGGGCCCGCCCGGGTGCAAAGCCCGATAGACCCGAACTGGCAGGCTTGGGAAACTCAGCCGGCGGATAATCGAACGGGCACGCCGAACATCAGCGAGGATTACCCCGATATTCCCGGCCGCCAGATTTCGATGCTGATTGAAGGGCGGGATCCCGCCGCCGAGCCTGTGCACCTGCGAGCTTCACCACTCCAACTGGATCCGAACGTTCCGGTGCCGACGGAGTGGCCGGTGGGCAAGAATCCTGCCGACATAACCGTATCGGTTCCGCGCTTCCAGCCGGCAAACCTGCCGGATGGTACCTCCCAGATATTGCTGGAGAATACCGGGTACAAATGCAAAATCTTCGCCTATGTGGATTCAAACAGCGATGGGCGGCTGCAAAAGCCCGCCGACCCCAGTATGCCGGATACCAGCCGGAAGGTAAGCAACGTGGAGGCGTACCGGGAGTTTACGTTCGGCGTCCACGTGCCGGCGGATCGCCGGGCGAGGGTCGAGGAGACGATGATAGACATCGGCGAGGTCCCGCATGGCTTCGGGGTCGTACCCGGCCAAAGCGGCCAGCCGTTGCAGTTCCATGACAACCTGGCAGACAACCTGCTCTCGTTTGCCGAATGGTTCAGGCCGTTCACAGCCTACAACATCGGAAACACCAATCTGCTGAACCTGCGGCTGGGCCTGCTTCCCAACTGGCCGGGCCTGCTGAGCGACGTGGTGCAGGATACGTCAGCCGGGCCGCTTCCTCCTCCGGGTCTCTATGCACCCTCAGGGCCGTTCGGCTTCTATATCCCCAGCGGTTTGGCCGCGGCGCCGGTGGCGGATCAGCGCGGCCTGGAGGCGTGTCTCGCGAGCAGCCTCGATCCGCTCTTCTGGGATGATGCGGTGCTGTTGCCGCCGATACTGGCGCTGAACCGCCCGCGAACGTTCCATAAGGCGAGGGTGGGGGAAACGGAGCCGATGCTCACCGTTCCCGACCTCCCGGAGTGGTTGCATCGAGAGTACAACTTCAATCCTCAGCAGAACATGCCCAAGGTCAGCGTCGCCGTGCCCGTCGGCCAGCCCGCCGGAAGGTACTTCGGGCCGCTCACGCTCTTCGAGGACGGCGCTCCTAGGGACGACGGCGGCCCGAATCCTGCCGACGGCGTATACGGCGTATACCCTGTCGACTCTAATGACGATATAGCCATCATAGCCGCCGAGTCGGTGGGCAATCCCGTTGTCAGCCTGCAGGTCCGAGTCCGGGAAGCCAGAATGACCGACGGCTTTATCCCCGGTAGTCGGCCTCACCTCGATTTGGGGCCGGTGGCGGGCATTATAACCGGCGACGTGACTCCCGCGGCGTACATGGACCCGAATACCCATAACCTCCACATGGTCTGGTCCAGTTCGCGCTATGGGATGGACATCCTGGGGAGTGCTGCGCCGTCCGCCACCGATCCCTGGTACCTGTACATATCCACGCTCGAGCGCCTCAGCCTCAGCAACCCGCCGCCGACGGAGTGGCGGTTCTCATCGGCGGCCCCGGGGCAGTGGTGGCTGAAGACGGCCAGCGGAAGCGGCGCCGGCGCGCCGTTCCCGGCGCCGGGCACTGTCGCTACCCTCTTCCCGTGGGCTTCGGTGGATCCCAAAAGCGTCAGGTTTACCAGCCCGTCAATAGCTACCGACGAGCCCGGCGGGGTGTCGTGGTTATTCTTCAGCGGACAGGCGCAGGCCGCGGCCCCGGCGGCTCCGGGTAGCAAGAGCAAGCAGATCGCATCCGAGGTCTTTTATGAGGAGATAGAGATAATAAACGGGGCACTGGGCGGAAGCGCTTCCACCAGCACATACGACTGGACTATGCCGAAGTTCGGCGTCCGGGGCGCCGTATCCCGCATACCGTTCGGGGGCGGTTCGGGGAGTCCCATGCTGTGGTCCTTCTGGTACGGCGGCAACAACGAGCGGTGGCGCATATACTACAACGCGAATCCGGATCCGGATGATCCGACGAGGTGGACGAACGAAGCGCAGCTTCCACTGCCGAAGGGGCTGAGCTCCGCGGCGGAGCCGTCCCCCGTGTTCCGATGGTGGAATGGGCAAACAGGCCCTATCTTCCAATGGCAGACGGGGCCCTTCGATGAGGTTTACGTGACGTATTTCGATATCGTGTACTCCGGGTACTCGACATTCCACAAGAACACGGACATCTACCTGAGCCGCTACATGCCGAGGCCGGGGCAGGCTTCCCACAAGGAGGGCGGCCACTGGCCGGTGGATATAGTGACGCTCCCGAGCAGAGGAGGCCTGACGTCTGTTGGAGATGGAACCACCCTGGGTGAGGAGTTGACCCGCGGCGCTACGGGTGCGATCTGGTACTCCAGGGACGTGGATTGGGTTTGGGATGCCAAAGATATCGGCGCCGCTTCAGCCGATTCAGGGTTCAGGGTGTACTTGTATCCCGACCGGAACGTTCCGGCTACTTATCACAAGCTCAATGTGGGCCATTGGACGAAAGATTCGACGACGGGAGCCATCGCTTTCGACTATAGCGACCAGCCGACGCTTCGGAGCCTGGTCCGCGCGGTTGTGATAAACCCGGTTGCGGGAACAGTCAGGTTCCTGAAAGCGCCCCTCCCGAATGCGCGTGTCGTCGCGGAGTACAGGCCGAGGGCGTATCGCCTTACTGTGGACGGCAATATCAAAGCATCGGACGTCTCGCCCTGCGCCGTTATGGATGACGATCCGAATCCGCGCTACGATTCTAACCCTGCTAGCAATCCGTTTTATGTACCCCCTAGTTGGAGTCCCGCCGACCAGGCTCCGCCGACCGACAGGCTCTGGGTGTTCTGGCGGCGGCCCGGCCTCGACAAGCCCGGCACCGGGATCCACTATAAGGCGTTCAGGTACATGGTTAGGCTGAATCGCCAGATCAGCGTGGATGCAGCCACTGGAAGGCCGAACGTAACGCAGATTGACGGCGTCACCGGGCCGATTACCCGGCCAGTTGAGATAGACTGGATTAAGAATACCCTGTACTTCGCCGCAGAGGATGCCTTCGAGCTGGATCTGACCGATCCTACCAAGCCGATTCTGAGGCCGAAAGAGGTTAGCGTAGTCTACACGGATGCCGCCGGCGTTGAAAATAGTAATACTCCTGAGGAGTATACTATAAGGTTTGCCGAGGACGGCATGAGCCGCGAGGGCGCCGGCGCAACGACGTTCGGAACACTCACCAGCGTCATGGTGAACGAGGGCCAGGTGAATGCTTTCAAGGATCCCTATACCAACAAGCTCTGGGTTTTCTGGACCAGCACGCGTGACGGGAGCACCGACATATACTACGAGGCTATCAGCCCGCGGCTCTACGGACAGCGGCTGTAGTTTTAGGATTGAACTCCCTGGCGCGGCGAGCCCAGGTCGGCAGCCGCGCCCGAGAGAATGAACTAGTTTCGAATTTCGAGCTTCGGATTTTCCCGCCCACGGCGGTGCCGCCTACGGACGGCATCCCGAAGAAAGCGGGAGATCCCGCTGCAGGCGGGGCGAATTTTGCATCGTAGTGGCTTGTTGACAATCCGACTGGGAAGTGATAACATTTGGTGCCTGCGCACTAGCCCCGGGCATCCATCCCCTTGGAGGTTGGAAAGTTGGCTATACGGAGCCCAGGGCGTCCGGCGCATTAATGGAGTTCTTACATGGGTTTGCTAAGTGAATCGAGCGGCGGCCCTACTGTGGGGCTTGATATTGGGTCGAGTTTGATAAAGGTGGTTGAGGCTAGGCCGGGCAAAGACGGCATACAGATCACGGCCCTCGGCGTAGCGCCAACCCCTCCCGGCGCTATAGAGAATGAGATAATTGTTGACCCTCAAACGCTCGGGCGGGCTGTTCGCCAGCTCCTATCGGAAAGCGGCATTTTGTGCAAGCGGTCCGTGTCCTCGGTCTCCGGCCAGTCCTCGGTTATCGTGCGAATAATAGAAGTTCCAAAAATGACCAGGCAGGAGCTGGCCGAGACAATGAAATGGGAGATCGAGCGCCACGTGCCGTTTGCGGCGAACGAAGTGGTTATGGACTTTCAGCCGATCGAACGCCCGACCGCCTCCCCGGACGACCAGAATATGGAAGTCCTTCTGGCGGTTGCTCAGCAGGAAGTGATCGGCAGACATCTGGAAACCCTCTTTGCTGCGGGTCTGGAGCCGGCTGCTATTGACGTCGAGCCTCTCGCGGCGTCGAGGGCCTTGATCGAAGTAGCCGGTAATGGCGCCCGGGAGCAAACTATCGCAATAGTCAATATAGGGGCTTTGGCCACCGAACTCGCTGTGTTCGAAAAAGGGCTGCTCGCATTCCCAAGGACTCTGCCGATCGCTGGCGACGCAGTTACTCGTGCATTAAGCAACAGCCTCAGAATACCCATAGAGCAAGCTGAACGTCTCAAGCGGGAGCGGGCTGCTGTGCTGCTGGATAGAGCCGCTCAACTTAGTCCCCCTGGGGGCGTTCCAGGCATACAGCCCATGGGCGGCTTCGAAGAGCCTGAAGGGACGGTCGGCCTCTCGGCCCCGGCGGAGGAGGCCCCGGATGCGGGCTTGGGCTATATCCCCGGCCTGGGATATGGATCGTCGCCGGAGGGGCCGAAAGCCGATACAGGCGAGGGTGGTTTGCCCGACTTTGATATAGACATCGGCGCTCCCGCTGCCGAGCCTGCAGAGCCGGTGATTGATTTTGATCTTTCAATCGGTGAAGATTTCGCAGCTCCGCCGAAACCTCAACTGGATCTTTCTGAGCCTGCAGGCGGCGACACAGGAGAGGCAAGTCTGCCGGCGACTGCCCCGATCGCCCTTTCTCCCTTGGGCGAGGGCGGCCCCGAAGAACAAAAGGACTTCTCCCAAGAAGTCATCTTCGATGCGATGTCACCGGTGCTGAACGACCTGATCGCAGAGATCAGGCGGTCGCTCGAATACTATGTTAGCCGATTCCAGAACCAGCCGGCCAGAATCCTGCTCTGCGGGGGCACCGCGAAGATGAAGGATCTGGACAAGCTCCTCCAGAACGAGCTGGGGATACCCGTAACTATTGCAAATCCCCTACAGAACGTGACTGTGTTCTCTCGGTCTCTCTCGGAAGGTTACCTTGGGGAGGTAGCTGCAATCTTCCCGGTGAGCGTCGGGCTGGCGATCAGGGATATGATAGGAGAATAGTACGTACCGTGCTCAAAATCAATCTGCTTCCGGCATATGTTTACGAAAGGCGCAGGGTTCGCAGAGCCGCAATCGGGTTTAGTTTGCTATTCGTTGCGGTGGTTTTCGGCATGCTCGCATGGTGGGCAGTGCTGAATAGTAAGCAGAAGGGCCTGCAGGCCCAGGTCACCGATATGGAGATGAAGGCGCAGGAAGTGGCGAGGCTGGAGCAGGAGGCTCAGGTCGAGGAGAGCAGGATACCGGTTATCCAGGCGAAAGTCGCCTTCATCGAGGGTTTAAAGGAATATAACCTGCAGATTCCCAAGCTGTACGAAGAGCTTGCCAAATATACATACAGCCGAATCTTGTACCGCTCGGTTCAGCCATCAGGCAGTCAACTCACGATCGAGGCCCATGCTCGGACTCTGGGGGACTGCGGCAGATACCTGATGAATCTGTATCGCGCGACGCATCTCTTCAGTTCGGTGGCTATCAGCGGAGTCCCTGGCTGGCCGTCGGGAGGCGGCGGAGGCGTTTCTGAGTTGCCTTCCGGGTTCAGCTTTCAAGTCACTTGTGCGCTGGTTCAACAAATCGCCCCGCCGACTTACGGTGGTGCGGGCGCTGGAGCCCCAGGCGGTGGGATGCCGGCTGGGGGTGCGCCCGGCGCCGGACCTCCGCCCGGGCCCGTGAGCCCCTAAGCGGCATGGTGGGTTGCCTTATCTGACGGGTTTATAGAGGAAATTTGCGGATGACGGGATCTAAACTGAGAACAATCCACGTGATTATAATAGGCTCTTTCGCGTGCATCGTTGTCATCGTGGGGCTGTTCTTCCTTCTTATAAAAAATTCGTATAAGGAAATAGCCGCTCTGAATGCTAGATACCAGACGGCCCAGCAGAAATGGGTGCAGAAAGCGTCGGTGGAGGCGAGGCTTGCCATCGCGAGAGCAAACAACCGCATCGTGACGGCGAAGTATGAAGGGTATCTGAGGACTAAGATGCCGCCGATCTCGTTCCAGGACCGTACTCAAGGAATGATTGCGCTCTGGAAGGAGCAAGGCGAGACACTGGGGCCCTTGCTGCAGAGCTGGCCTGCGAGGACCGGTGTAACTCTCCTCAGCAGCGTACAGGTGCCTGCTGCTCCGGTTGATCCGAATTCTATAGATGCTGCGCTTATCAGCATCCCTGTTGGCTCTTTTAGCGTCAAAGGTGGTTTCAGGACGATACTCTCTCACCTGCGGTCCTGGAACGATTTTAACCGGCTGGTTCAAATAGGCCCGGCAACTCTGTCGGGTTCGAGTCCTGGAATGACTGCTGAATACGCGGTGACTGTATACATCTTCCCGAGCGGAGAGGCTGGGCCGCCTGTTGCTATGGCGGGCACTGGACAGGCAGGGCTGGGAGGTATGCCCGGCGTTGGGGCTGCCGGACCGCCGCCGGCAGGTCCGCCTTAGGAATCGGAAATGGATGAAAGGGGAAGGGGCGGCGCTTGGTATTGGAGCGCCTGTGCCATCAATACTGGTCACCAGGTGCGTCCAGTTTGTGCAATAGCTAGAGGGATTTGCTGATGGAAAGTGTAAGAGCCTGGCTGCAAGATCGTAAAAACCTGCCTATAGTGGCGGCTGGCACTGGAATTATTATAATCATTGTCGCGCTTGTGTTCTTAAAAATAACCGGCAAGATAGGTGGGGGACGGGAAGCGGCCACCACCGGCGTGCCTGGCTATCCTTCGCCTACTGGGACGCCGGGCGTGCCGCCTGCAGGCTCTCCTGGTGTGGCTCCGACAGGTCCCGGAGCGCTGCCTCCAGGGATGCCCGGTGCGCCTCCGGCAGTCGCCCCGGTTGCGCAGCCGGTAGCAGCCGCCGGGGTGAAGCAGCCTCCGATGCTGCCGTATCGAAAAGATCCGTTCGAGCCCTTTGGCGGGCCGCCTAAGAAGATTTACGTGCTGCAGTATTATATCCCGAATGTCAGGCGCTGGCGCCTTGCACCGGCTGCAGTGGTTAGGGAGGGGGCGGGTGTTGAGGTAAAAGAGTTTCTGCCGCCGCAGCCGGTCAGACGGATGGCCGGCGTGATGTGGAATGGAAGGATAGCCGCGATACTGGAGACTAATGGCGAGGCTGACGTCGTTCGTCCCGGCATGGAAATCTCGAAAGGCGGTTCGAGGGTCTTAGTTGATAGCATTCAGCCGAGCTTTATTATTCTCAAGACGCTGAATACGAGGACGCCCATGACTATCAAGGTGAACTTAGCAGGTTCGATTGGCGCTGGGCAGCCGGGTTACCCCTCGCCCGGCGGTCCTATTTACCCGGGCGAAGCTTCCGGAGCCATGCCGCCTGGGCTGTGAGCCAATAGGGGCTTACAAGACGAATCCGCAGCCGCGAACCTTTTGGGGAGTTTATACGTCATACTAAGCAGCGTCATCGGTCTCAGCGATTGAAGGAGTGGATGGACTATGAGGAGCAGAAGTTGCGCGTTGTTGGTGTGTCTGCTGGTGATTTTGGCGGTCACACTAAGTTCCTGCCCCGTAGCAGGGCAGGCAGACCGCGAATCTGAAAAGCCCGTAAACCTCCGTTTTAGGGATGCTCCGATCCGGAGCGTGTTGGAGGCCTTGTTTCAAGGCAGCGGTCTCAGCTACATATTGGACCCCAGTATCCAGGGCCTTATAACCGTAAACCTGGTGGACGTCCCATTCACGACGGCTCTCCAGACGGTGCTGAAGACCTCCGGGCTGACTGTGAACAAGGAGGGCGGTGTGTACATGATCAGCCCGCAGAAGGAGTCTGTCACCGAGATGCCTCCGCCCGAACTAGTTCCTGCGAACGAAGTCGAGGTTGAACCTGAAAAGCTGCCTGAGAAGATAGCCATAGAATTTGCAGACATTGCGGACATCGCGAGCATTTTCCAGCTACAGCTTCCTACCTCACGCTATAGTCAAGGCGGCTACGGCGGCGGCGGCGGTTACGGTGGCTATGGTGGCGGCGGCGGCGGCGGTTACGGTGGCTATGGTGGTGGTGGCGGCTATGGCGGTTATGGCGGCGGCGGTTACGGTGGCTATGGTGGCGGCGGCTATGGCGGTTACGGCGGCGGCGGCGGCGGCGGTTACGGTGGCTATGGTGGCGGCGGCTATGGCGGCTACGGCGGCGGCGGCTACGGCGGCGGCCGAGGCTATCGCTAATATTTGGAACTTCGCAAAGCGTGACGAAGAATATCCGGGGGAGGAAGGTCAATGTATCGGGTACGAAAGCGCCGAGTGTGTCTGATTGGCACAGCGGTGTTGTTAATCCTTGTCGTTTTTACCGTTGGTGGCGTTATGCCTGCGCGGGCGCAGGGCAGCGGTGCTCCAGAGGCGTCAAACGTTATGCTGGATGTGGTTGATGCCGACCTGTCACAGGTTGTGCGAATATTGATGAGTGACAGCAAGCAGAGCATCATCATCGCCGACCCGGATGCAAAGCAAAAGAAAGTGACGGCGATGCTGAATGGCGTGCCGCTCGAAACGGCTCTTAAATACGTCGTTCAGAGTGTGGGGTGTAGTCTCCAGCGGCAGCCGGACGGTGTATACATCATAGGCGGTAAAACGGAGGCGCAGCCGTTATCGCCTGCTCCTTTAGAGGCATCTTCCGAACCCACTGTTCCACTGGTTAGCGGGAGCTCCACCGCGCACGGCAGGGCCTCAGCTTTTGATAGTTATGAGGCCCCCAGGGAAACAAAAGTGGATACGATAAAGCTTTACAACACGAGACCCGTTGACATGATGTGGACGTTGGGCTTGTACACCCCTGATGACTTTCCGAAAGTTGAGGAAGCTGTCAGAAAGCCTGGAGTCTTCATTCAGAAGCCCGACGGCAGTTTATCCCCCATGCTTGTTCCCGGTCAGCCCACGCCGCCTATGACCGAATCACTGAAGAGCAACCCGGCTTACGCTGAGCGCGCGGCTGGTCCGGGAAGTGAAGCGGCCCAGTATCCGCCGGCTCCTCCCGGTTATGGCGTGGGACGGCCGATGGCGCCGGGTGTGCCGGGACGCCCTCCTCAACCTACTCCGCCAGGGACACCGACCACAACCGGCACGCAGGCTACCGGTCTGCTGCCGCCGGGGGTGGAATACATAATGCCATACGAGCTGGATAATTCCATCATCGTTCGCGGCAGTGAGGAGGGCATTAGCGAGCTAAAAACCATCATAAGCATGCTTGATATAGCGCCGAAGCAGATTTGGATAGAGGCTAAGTTTGTGACCATATCCACCGGCGAACTGGATAGCCTTGGCATAAACTGGGCAGTGGACAGGATGAACACCAGCTTCTCGACTAACTTCAACCCTGCCGGCAACATCGTAGTCGGCTATGCCAGCGGCAACTTGATGGCTAATCTGAGGGCCCAGCTTGCGAAAAGCAAGGGCCAACTAACCAACGCGCCTATAATTACAACCATGAATAATGTGCCGGCCAGGATCGGATTCTCCACGGAGGTTCCATACCTCAACTCGAGTACTGTGTTTACTACGGCAGGCACGCCAACTACGTCTTCATGGGTGGATACCTATGCCGTAAATAGCTACCTGGAAGTGCTGCCCAGAGTCAATACCGCAAATAATACAATCACGGTGATGGTAAAACCGCAGCTCTCGGATATCGAGAAGTTCGTTTCTATGCGAGACATGACGCTCCCCATTGTGAACACCCAGTGGGTTGAAACCACCCGGCGTGTAAATGATGGCTGGACCATCGTGCTCGGCGGTCTCATTCGCACTAATACCAGTGAGACCATTGACAAAATCCCGCTGCTGGGCGATCTGCCCATCATCGGCCCGCTCTTCAGGGTGACCAGCAAGAGCTCCGACGACAAGCAGTTGCTGATCTTCCTGACGCCGAAGGTTGTGCCCGAAGGCTCTGGAGCCGGCGCAGGGATCGGCGTCGTCCCTTAGTGTCCGCCGCTGCGGATAAGCCGTCCTCCCTGGGCTTGACATACGGCATGGAGAGTGCTAATATACGCATACAATCGCATACTGTGAACGCTGTAGACAGTAGGTGTCGCGCGACTTAAAGGGCTTTTGCAGCCGCCTACCGAGGCTGGGAAGAAGGCCGATAGTCCGCCGGTGGCGGACTGGGCCGACTGTGTAAATTTAAGGGATCCCGGTTTCTACGGCGATCCCTTTTACTTTGTGCTGTAGCAGAATGCAAGGCTCTCGATGAGGAGGTGATGCTGTTGCCGAGACAGGATAAGCTGGAACTAGTGCAGGAGCTACGGGAAGATATCGAGGGCGCGAGCGCGTTAATCTTAACGGACTATCGTGGCTTGACAGTCAAAGAGATTACGGCCCTGCGCCGCAAACTCCGCGAGGCAGGGGCCGATTTTAGAGTTGTGAAGAATACACTCTTTAGGCTGGCCGCTGGGGAACTGACAGAGCGCGGCCTGGGTCAGTTGCTGATGGGTCCTACCGCGGTGGCGTTCGTGCATAACGAGCCAATCGCCCCGGCAAAGGCGATTGTAGGTTTTGCGCATGAGCACAAGGCCCTGAGCATAAAGGGAGGTTTCATCGAGGGCTACCTTTACAGTGCGGATCAGATCCAGGCGCTGTCGAAAGTGCCGCCTCGTGAAGTGCTCCTGGCTCAAATGATAGGCTCGATCCAGTTGCCGGTATCCAACCTGGTTGGCACTCTGCAAAGCCTTATATCAAACCTGGTGTACACGATTCAGGCGGTATCGGATAAGAAGGCTGCCTGAGGCGATTTGGACGCAATCCCTGGTTTTTAAAAAACAATCCCCAAGAGGAGGTGAACCACATGGCTGCTAAGAGCGCGGCTAGTAAGGTTGAAGCGGCTAGTAAGGTTGAAGCGGCTAGTAAGGTTGGAGAACTTATTGAGAGCCTGGACAAGCTTACAGTGCTTGAACTTAGTGAGCTGGTTAAGGCTCTTCAGGAGAAATACGGCGTCTCTGCTGCGGCGCCGGTGGCGGTTGCAGGCGCTCCTGCGGCGCTGGCTGCCGAGGCTGCTCCTGCCGCTGAGGAGAAGGTGGCCTTCGACGTTATATTGGCCGCCGCCGGTGGCAAGAAAATCCAGGTGATTAAAGTAGTGCGCGAAGTGACCAACCTGGGCCTGAAAGAGGCTAAGGACCTTGTCGAGTCTGCCCCGCAGACTCTGAAAGCTGGCGTTCCAAAGGAAGAGGCTGAGTCTCTCAAGGCAAAACTCGAAGAGCAGGGCGCAACCGTGGAGATAAAGTAGCCTTCGCTTTGCAAGGCGAATCGTACTGGGGACGCGTATTATCTTCTTCCGCGCCCCCAGTGCGTTTTTGCCCTGAAATGAAATCGAACGACCCGATCCAGCGATGCAGATTGCAGGGCGCTATCGAGAATAATCAGGGCTGCCCGAGAAGGCCGCGCAGGCGGTCGTCTTCCGAGCGGGATTGACCGATCTCAGCGTCGGTCAAGGGCCGGTTTTGCTGCATATCGAAGCGGGAATAGGCGAGCATCTGGTCTACCAGATACTCGCGAGGCGATTTCGAAAAGCGCTCTATCTTCTCCGGCAGCTCCTCCTGGGTGATCAGGCCCTTAGCGTATAGGAGACGCGCCAGAAGCTCGGCCAGGTCGTCTGTGGTCATATCTGCAAGCTCGACTCGCGAGAAGACGTGGCCGTTCAGGTATTCGAGTTGGACGTCGTAGGGTGGGTCGTCGCTGAAACATTCGGCGAGGAACGTTGCAGCGCGCCAGTTGAGGATGATGGTGCGGCCGTGCCTGGTATAAGTCGTTTTGACCTCCACATCGTATATGTCGGTTTCTTCTCCGGTATCGAGCAGGACATGATACGAGGTAACGATCTTATGTCTGCCCGCGGATAAGCCTTGACGCCCGCGTGGGACATCAATGTATTCACGATCGGCGGGAGATACCGCTAGTATCTTGGCATACAGATTGTGATGAGGTTCCATCTCGGGGCGCAGGTTGCCTCGAACCCTGATATAATCCCCCGGGCCGAGGTTAAGGCTGCGCCCTTCTATGCGCGCCTTCTCCTCTTCCTGCTCGCTCTTGCGAATCCTGGGAATTGCCATGCGCACGAACTGCCTGAGACTGCTCCTCCAGAACGGGCTTCGGATATCCTTCCGGGCGGCTTCCGGCAGTCCGTGGCACCAGCGGATGTCATCGCGGCGGTGAAGGTCCAGGTATTCCTGGTCGGCGCCGTGGTATATTTCTTCCTCCGGTACGCGGCATTCTTCCTGGGTGAACAGATTTCTAATCGTGTATTCCCAGTGTTTGGGATCCTCGGTGAGGTGAACCTCTGCGACGACGCCATAGGTGCGCTCAGACCCGCCAGTTCCGTATGCCGCCGCAGGATGCTGTGGGCTTGCGTGGCTGTATGCTACTATGCGTTTGACGCTGTACTTGTGGTCGTCGAGCATTTGTTATTATCTTACCACGAAATGCGCGAAGGAAATACGAGGTTTCAAGTTTCAAGTTCCAAGTTTCAGGTCGGATACTCGACGTTGTTTCTTCCTTGTGGGATAGGAAATGCTGTATGCCCGCACGCCCTCGGCGTAGAGGTCGCCGCCGTGGACATCGTTGATGACGATCACGGGGAAGTCCTCGATCTCGAGCCGGTAAATCGCCTCCGGGCCGAGGTCCTCGTAAGCTGCGATCTCGGCCTTTTTGATGTGCCGCGCCAGAAGCGCTCCCGCCCCACCGGTAGCGCCGAAGTACACGGCCTTGTATCGTTTCATGGTGTCGAGGATGTCCTGGCTTCGGCGGCCTTTCCCAATCATGCCCTTCAGGCCGTGTGCAATCAGGGCGGGGGTGTACGCGTCCATGCGGCCGCTGGTAGTAGGGCCGGCTGAGCCGATCACCCGCCCGGGCTTCGCAGGGGTCGGCCCTGTGTAGTAAATCACCTGGCCGCGCAGGTCAATTGGCAGCGGCTTCCCGGCCTGGAGAAGCTCGTGGAGCCGCCTGTGAGCGGCATCGCGGGCGGTGTATACCACGCCGCTGAGCAGGATCCTGTCGCCGGCATGCAGCTTCTCGACATCGCTGTCGGTGAGAGGGGTTTGAAGTTTGATTGTTCCTGGCAAGTGTTAGCCCTCACTCGGTTCTATCCCGGAAGGAGAAGGAAAAATCTGCGGTTACTACAGTTCCGCTTCCTTATGCCTGGCTGCGTGACACTGGATATTAACGGCTACCGGGAGGCTGGCGATGTGGCAGGGGAAAGTTTCCACATTTACCGCAAGGGCTGTGACCCTGCCGCCCAGCCCCGCCGGACCTATGCCGGTACTGTTCGCCAGCCTCAGGAGTTCGCGCTCGAGCTCCGCGTCCGACGGATTCGGATTGTGCTCGCCAACCCTCCTGAGCAGTGCTTTCTTCGCCAATATCGCCGCCTTGTCCATCGTTCCACCGATGCCCACCCCTACAATGATCGGCGGGCAGGGATTCGGCCCGGCCGCTTTCACTATCTCGATGACGAACTTCTTAACGCCCTCTGCGCCGTCGGAGGGTTTCAGCATCGTGGCTGCGCTCATATTCTCGCTGCCGGCGCCCTTCGGGAGAACCGTGATCTTCAACCTATCGCCCGGCACGACCTCGGTATAGATCGCCGCCGGGGTGTTATCTCCGGTATTCTCTCGCTCAAGTGGATGGGCCACAACCGACTTGCGGAGATAGCCCTCGGAGTAGCCCTTTGCCACGCCCGCGTTGATCGCGTCCGCCAGCAGGCCGCCTGTGATATGGACATCCTGGCCCAGTTCCGCGAAGACCACGGCGATGCCGGTATCCTGGCACATCGGAACCTGCTCGCTGCGCGCGATGTCGGCGTTTTCCACCAATTGGCACAGGACGTCCTTGCCCAACGGCGACTCTTCTCTTGCTGCACCGTCTTTCAGGGCCTGGTATACATCGTCGCATAGCTCGCAGTTTGCGCTTACACAAAGCTCAGCGACGGCGGCTGAGATATCCGACGCCTTTATCTCTCTCATAACAAAGCCGCTCCAGATCGGGACGTTAACGTGTAATGTGCGATGATTTCCTTTGCTCTCGGGCCTTGGCTAGAGCGCAGGCTTAAGGACTACGATTTCGCACTGGTCGGGGAGCGTCTCTCTAATAATCTCCAACTCGGATGAGTCCGAGATCCTGACGTTCTCTTTTCCCTGCAGGAAGTTGTCCACCGGCAGAATCGGGAGCTCAACCTTATCCGTCTTAAAGTGCATCGGGATAGCGATTCTCGGGTTGAGCCGGTCAATCATGCGTGTTGCCTCGTCCGGGCCGATGGTGTAGTAGCCGCCGACCGGAATCAGCAGGATATCTATCTCGCCCAACTGCTCTGCCTGGTGCGGCGACAGTTCGTAT